>Ga0315296_10004269_pt1 | contig 11690 bp, 11 predicted proteins | sample YL17G14_18_MG_FD_203921 | JGI IMG/M metagenome (GOLD analysis project Ga0315296, IMG submission 203921) | Sediment microbial communities from Yellowstone Lake, YNP, Wyoming, USA - YL17G14_18 | ecosystem: Environmental > Aquatic > Freshwater > Lake > Sediment | place: USA: Wyoming | collected...
GCCAAAGAATGTCGGTAGCATTGTGTTCATCGCTGTGACGCGATGCGGGTACGCCGCAGATTGCCTGAAGATCATTTTGCAGGAGGTATTTAAATCATGAAAACCATTCTTAAGGGAGGAGTGCTCGTCGATGGGACCGGCCGAGATCCGGTTCCCGACGCCGTTGTAGTGATCGAGGGAGACCGCATCGTTCTTGTAGGGAGCAGGGCTGAGACCAGTGTCGACGAAAGCTCTGCCCAAGTCATTGATGTGACTGGCAAGACTATATTGCCCGGGTTTTTCAACTGTCATGCCCATTTGGCCTGGGATGGCGTGCATGACCTCAGAGAGCAATCTTTGAACGACTCACCAGCCATCGCGGCTTACAAATCAGCGATGAATATGCGTCGTTCCCTTGAGGCTGGTGTGACCACAGTGCGTGACCTGGGCGTGAAGAGAAACAACATCTATGCCAAAGAAGCGCTCCAAAAGGGTATTGTGACTGGCCCTCGCCTTCTCATCACGGGGGAGGCTATCGCGATGACTGGTGGGCATACCTGGTGGTGTTGCCGCGAAGTTGACGGGATCGATGGTATGCGCCAGGCGGTGAGGGAGCAGATCAAAGCGGGGGCTGACCTCATTAAGATAATGCCCGACCTCACATTGCCAGAACTGGAAGCCGGGGTGGATGAGGCTCACCGTGCTGGTAAGAGGATCACCGCCCATGCCACTTTTGACAAGGAGGTCGACCGGGTAGTGAAAGCGGGAGTCGATTCAGTGGAGCATGGGGGATCGATGAGTGATGAGACCATCGAAATGATGGTCAATAGGGGCGTTTTTCTGGTAACCACCTTTTCGCCGGTCTTCTTGCAGGCCGAGCACGGCCATGAGGTAGGGATGAGCGAAGCGGCCATCCAGAGACGAAGAGATCAGCTTAACGATCGCTCTAGCGTTGAAGGGATTGTGAAGGCGGCACGCGCCGGTGTGAAGGTGGCGTTGGGCACTGACGCTGGTAGTCCTGCGGTGCCGCATAACGAGATCGCTACGGAGTTAAGTTTACTAGTGAAGTTTGGTGTGTGTCGATCAACCATGGAAGCACTTATGTGTGCTACTCTGCGTGCGGCTGAGTTGACAGGACTCGATGACAAATTGGGCACTTTAGAAGAAGGGAAACTGGCAGATATAGTGGTAGTAGGGGGGGATCCTTTGGCAAGCATTGAGGTTGTGAGAGATGTTGATTTGGTTTTCAAGGGAGGCAAGTTATTAGTGAAGGAGGGTAGACTTCTCTGATCTGAAATATGCTGGCGTGACGGGGTATGCAGGGATTGGGCTTTCAGAGATTGTATGAGCGAAGGACATAGGTTCTCGACATTCATTGCCTGGGATACCCGGGAGAGAAAAGATGAAAGGATGCTGTAGCGAACAATGGAGACGATGGTCAGATACAGATCAGGACTATTTCTGCGAAGGATGGTGCTGACATTCAGGCTATTGTTCTCCGAAATGTTCCACTGCGACAAACAATCTAGAGAGGGAATCAATGGTTTCCTTGCAAGAGCGAAAGCGCCGTTATGAGGCTCTTAGGAAGTCGATAGAAGAGGCCGGGTATGAGATCCTCGTCATCGCAGCACAGGCTATGGACGTAGGCCGTGGCTTCCTGCGTTACGTCTCCGACTGGCATTTGTGGGCTGGTCAAGGCTACGTGGTCTTTCCCATTGACCGTGATCCGGTTATGGTGCTGGGTGCTCGATCGCAGACTTTCTTTGCGCGTGAGGTTGGTTGGATAAAGGATATCCGCCATAATCTCGAGCCGATAGTCGAGGTGAAAGAAATCTTGGAAGGGTGGGGGGTTCGCAAGGGTATAGTCGGTGTGGCGGGGCTAGAGCAACGCATGCCTGTCAAGGACTATATATACCTGACGCAGCAGTTCCCTGAGGTTGAGTTTCAGGAGGCCAAGGAGGTGATTGAGCGCGTTCGGATGATCAAGAGCGCCGAAGAGATAGCACAAATCGAGGAGGCTTCCGTAGCCGTGGCTGCAGCATTGCGCCGCTTCGGAGAGGTAATTGCCCCCGGCAAGACGGAGCGCGAAATCGTCGCTGCCGCGGTTGAGGTTGTACACGAGCGTGGTTGCCATGTAGGCATTGCCCATATCTCCAATGGAATAGGACCCTCTATGAACGAACCTAGCGACAGGGTAATCGCCTACGACGACGTTATAAAGTTCTCTATGGAGTTTGCGGGCCCGAGTGGCTATTGGATGGAGGGTTCGTGTATCTGGTCTTTCAGAGAGCCTCCGCCTCGTATGCTAGCGCAGTATGAGACCTTTTTGAAAGCCTTTAGGAAGGGTGCAGCAATGCTGAAGCCCGGCGCAGTTGGCGGTGAGATAGTGGCAGCGATTGAAGAGACTTTGCGCGAGGATGGAGGGTCGCCAACCGAGCGATGGCTGTGGGACCTTCACGGCATTGGATTGGATGTGTTCGAGGAACCCGTGATACTTCCTGGCGACAAAAGGGTTCTACAAGAGGGGATGGTCCTTTGCCTTCACCCGGGCCTGCTGATAGGAGAAGAGAAGTTTGGCGTTAACATGCAGGACAGCTTCCTTGTTACACCCAGCGGAGGGCGCTCGTTGTCGCGTATAGTTCATCAGTGGAACATAGCGGGCTAGTCTCATTCGCAGACCGGTAGCCAATGTTAGCTATCAGAACCAGCAACCTCATCGATGGCACGGGAAGAGCACTGGAAGATATGGTGGTGCTTGTCCAAGGGGAGAGGATTACCAAGGTAGGGAAGGCGGAAGGAGTGGAAATCCCCGAAGATGCCAGGCTTATTGATGCGCTTGGACGGACCGTGATGCCGGGGATGATAGACGCTCATGTGCACGTTATGGGGAGTGGAGACCCAAAAGAACAAGCATCGGGGTTGCGGATAGTCCGAGAGTCGGAGGGCACCTTGGCTCTCAAGAGTTATGCAAATGCCAAGCGGGACTTAGAGGCCGGTTTCACTGCTATTCGAGATGTTGGATGCTTTGCCTATGTAGATGTAGCCCTGCGGAATGCCATCAACAGTGATTGGGTGGATGGGCCGCGCATGCGGGTGGGGGGTCAGCCCTTGACCGTGACGGGCGGACACTTTGATCTAACAAAGGGGCTGACCTCCCACGTCAGCATAGTGGGTCTGACAAACACGGCAGATTCGGCAGAGGAGGGACGTAGAGCAGCGCGGACGCAGCTTAAAATGGGGATAGATTTTATAAAGATAGCAGCTACTTCAAGCGAATATGTGCGGAGGATCGGAGGGTTGTACTCGCAAGAGATGGCTTTGGAGACCATGCGTGCAATATGCGAGGTGGCCCATTGGGCTGGGAGAAAGGTGGCTGCACATTGCCATGGTGGTAACGGTGTTAGGGACGCTATCCTGGCTGGAGTGGACTCCCTAGAGCATGGTCATTTTCTATCGGATGAGCTTCTTGAGATGATGGTTGAACGTGGTGTCTATCTTGTGCCAACAATGAGCTTCGAGGGTAGGGCCATGGAGCATGGTCAGAAGAAGCGGGGGTTAATGATCAGAATTGGAGCTGGATCCTCAAAGCAGCTGAAGCGATGTACGATGCTGTGGAGCGTGCTCACAAGATAGGAGTGAAAATTGCTGCAGGGAGTGATGCTAGTATGCCTTTTGTGCGCCACGGTGAAAACGCTTACGAACTGGAGCTGCTACTAAGGGCAGGCCTGACGCCCATGGAGGCTATCGTGGCAGCTACCAAGATTGGGTCGGAAGTGCTCGACATGGCTGATGAGATTGGTACGGTCGAGGAAGGGAAATTAGCCGATCTCTTGGTGGTTGGAGGTGACCCTTTAGTTGATATTAGGGTCCTACAAGATAAGAATAAGATTGAGAGGGTCATCAAAGGGGGCAAAATCATGGTCGCGCGCGCCTAACTTGGTGTTTGGCTGTGATCTGCGAGGGGCGAGAGTTTCTTCAAGATGTCTAGCGGATGAGCGACTAGGCGAGGGCTATTCGAGCCGGTTTGGGTTGTTTGGAGGCATCCGACGTTTCTCTTATCACTTCGTCCAAGTGAAATTTGCACCAATTGTGTCCATCACCTGCACTGATGGAGATAAGTAATCCGACCCTTCCAGGTCTGTTCAGTGATGGATCATGATCCTCTAGCAAAGTTACATGCATGCACAGGGATGTTTACCTGCTGTTCCCAGGGAGCAAGTTGCTGGTCAGGGATGACCTAGTTCCGCAATAATTGCGCTTTTGGGGGTTCGTGCCCTTGATGTTGAGCTTGTTCGGAGGTCATTTTTGTGGGCGTCCCTATGATAAACCTGCGAGCCGAGTATAACTCTCTGAGAAAAGTGATAGATGGCGCTATACAGAGGGTCATCGAAAGCGGCAATTTTGTAATGGGGGAAGAGTCAGAAGCCTTCGAAGAGGAATTTGCCCTCTATTGCGGGACCAAGTACGCCGTGGGAGTAGGCTCTGGTACGGCGGCTTTGCACTTGGCTTTGTTGGCTTGCGAGATCGGGCCAGGTGACGAGGTAATCACGGTACCCAATACGGACATCCCTACCACCATGACTATCACTCACTGTGGCGCCACTATCGTCTGGGTTGATGTTGATCGTCGCAGCTTTAACATCGATCCCGGAAAGATCGAAGAGAGGGTGACAGGGAGAACCAAGGCGATCTTGCCCGTTCATCTCTTTGGTCATCCCGCGGATATGGATGCGATCATGGAGATTGCTGGGCGACGCCATCTTCTAGTAATTGAGGACGCGGCCCTCGCCGTGGGCGCTGAATATAAACACCGTAAGGTGGGGACGATAGGTGATGTGGGCTGTTTCAGCCTGGCTCCCACAAAGATATTGGGGGCCTACGGCGATGCTGGCATCGTAGTTACCAATCGTCCAGAGATAGTCGATCGGATCAAGGTGCTTCGCAACTATGGCCATGACCTACAAATGGAAAAGAGCGCAAATGGCATCTTGGGAATCCACCATTGGAAGTTGATCGCTGAGGGGTTTAATGAGCGCTTGGATGCCCTACAAGCGGCTATCCTGAGGGTCAAGTTACCCACACTAGATGAGCGGATCGAGCGGCGAAGGGAAGTGGCATACATATATAACGAGCTCTTGGCTGGACTAGAGCTGGTTACACCCTACGAGGCTGACGATGTCAAGCACGTATACCGAGCATATACTATCCTTGTAGATAATAGAGAGCGGGTTCAGGGATACCTTGCTTCAAAAGATATAGCCACCATGCTCTATTACATCCCTCCCTTGCACTTACAGCCAGTCTATGAATACCTTGGTTTTAGCCCTGGGAACTTTCCTGTAACCGAAGAAACAGCAGCCAGGATGCTCTCCTTGCCTATCTTCCCAGAGATCACAAATGATCAAATAGCGGAGGTCGTATCAGCGTTGGAGAAGTGCGTACCCTCCGCTGATTAGAAGAAGGTCAAATGTTTGTGCCCCCTTTTCTTTCAGAGTTGGATTAAACCGGGAAGGTGTGCTGGGACGAGTGATGGGTCCGGCGTGCGCTCAGACGGTCATCACTTGCCTATGCTATTATTCAATAAGTGTGTGACCATTCATCGAGGGAGGAGGCGATGTTGAGGATAGTGCAGGTAGGTGTTGGAGTGAGAGGGGAGGATTGGGCGCGAGTGGTGTGCGACAATCCAGATATCAAGACAGTGGCGTATGTGGCGCGTCGATTGAACGTTCTGAAGGCGAGGGTAAGAGAATTTGGCGATGAAGGTGTGCCTTGTTTTGATAACTTGGCCAAGGCCCTAGAAGAGACGAAACCAGAGGCGCTTCTTTTAGTGACTCCTCCAGAAGGACACTACGAACAGGTTATGCTAGCATTTGAGCGAGGTATCCATGCCCTCGTGGAGAAGCCTCTGACGGAAGATTTAACTGAAGCGATAGGACTTGTGCGAGAAGCAGATCAGCGTGGTCTGCAATTGATGGTAGGTATGAATTTCCGATACCTACCCTCCCATCAGACGATCAGACGCATCATAAAGGAGAGACAACTGGGGGAACCCTCCTTCGCTCAGTTTACTTACCTGCGTCACCGCGATGGGAAACGTGAAGACCTTAACAAGTATTGTCTTACCATGAAGCAGCCGATGCTCGTGGAGCAGTCGATCCATCACCTCGATCTGATGCGGTACTGTTACGACCGTGAGGTGGAATCGGTCCTCGCAGATACCTGGAACCCATCCTGGAGCACATATGAAGATGATAGCAACGTCTCTCTCCTGCTGCGTTTTGAGGGAGGGTTGCGTGTTAACTACCTTGGCACGTGGACAGCAGGTTGGAACAAATTCGATTTCCGCTGGCGGACCGATTGCTCAGGTGGCGTACTCATCCAGAAGGCCCAATTTGGCGATCTACATATGGCAGAGTTCTCGCCTGAGCTGGCCTTGACGGGTGAGCGGTTTAAGGATGAGGCTGAACCTCTTCAGCCGGTGAAGTTAGAACCGGTAGAACCCTTTGTTGATGACACACGAGCTCTGCTGGCCAAGTTTGTTGAGGCAGTCCAAGAGGGTAAGCCTGTAGAAACGAGCGGGAAGGACCATCTGAAAAGTTTGGCTTTGGTTTTTGCATGCACTGAGGCAGCTGAAACCGGCCAGAGGGTTGAAATGAGCGAATTCTATCAGAGATATAGTATACCCCGAGCATGGCTCTAGCTATAGGTATTGATCAATTTAGGCATCGAGGATAGTAGTGCTATGAGGATCCTTTTCACTTCAAAAACTCGGAAGGCAAAGTACCTGTTGGGAGAAGCCGACTCGGTGTTGGAAAGCATGGTAACGACACCTTGACAATATTGAACTAAGGAAGGGAGGAATGTCGTGCTTCAAGAAAGCGAAAGTAGCGTTGCAGCTCAGGTTCTTTCCCGCAAGGCCCAAAAGCTTTGCGACCTGTTGGGTCTCCAAACATCGGTTGCGATTAAGGGACAGATAAACTTGGGCACCGGGACGCCCGATTTTCCTACCCCAGCTCATATTATTGAGGCGGGGAAGGGAGCTCTTGATGAAGGCTACACTAGTTACACCCCGTGGATAGGGATCCCACAATTGCGCGAGGCTATTGCGGCTAAACTGCAAGATGATAACGATTTGAGGGTGGATCCAGAGAGCGAAGTATTGGTGACGACAGGTACTCAAGAGGCACTTATGGTGACCATGCTCTCTCTTGTTGACCCTGCTGAGGAGGTGCTTATCCCTTCTCCTTATTATGGCCAATATGAGCAGGATCTGATTCTTGCTGGAGGACGACTTGTACCTGTTCCTACCTTCGAGCAGGATGACTTCGAAGTCGACCCGAGGGAGATCGAAAAACGGATCACCTCCAAGACCAAAGCCATTTTGCTAGTGTCTCCGAGTAATCCCACAGCGAACGTTCTATACCGAGAGACCTTGGATGGGGTTGCTGAGATCGCTGAAAAGTACAATCTAATAGTCATTTCAGATGAACTCTATGAGAAATATGTTTATGAGGACTATAAGCATTACAGTATTGGCTCCTTCCCTGGTATGTGGGAGCGAACGATTACCATCAACGGTTTTTCCAAATGCTACTCTATGACAGGTTGGCGAGTTGGCTACATTGCGGCACCAGCCAGATTTATCTCTGGCATGTTACCTATTAAGCATGCCATGACTATCTGTGCGCCAGCTATGTCCCAGTGGGCTGCGCTAGCAGCTCTAACAGGCCCCCAAGATTGGTGGCGGGAAGTGATGACGGAGTACGGCAAGCGCAGGCGTTTTTGGATGGAAAGTTTGGATGAAATGGGGTTGACCTACGGGGTGCCAAGAGGGGCTTACTATATCTTTGTTAGCATTACTTCTACAGGCTTAAGCTCTGAACAGTTTGTTGCTGCACTAAGGGAGGAGGCTCGAGTGGTAGTAGGCTCAGGGGCACACTATGGTGAGGAGGGAGAGGGATATGTAAGGGTTTCTCTAGCGGTACCCTTCTCTCTCCTCGAAGAAGGCCTAGATAGGATGAAGAAGGTGGTCAGGGTGTTTCAGGCAAGGAGGAAATGAATGAGCGGCTCTCTACTGGGTTCGAATCATTATCTTCCTGGGGCGGGACATGAAAGGTATTTTCTTGTGAGAGAGGTGATGAGATGGCTCGATTGAAAGTTTTGATGCTGGATGCTCCTTCTGAAGATCAACTCTTGGTGTTACATTCGATACTATCTTCCGACCGTTATGAGGTTGTTCTTTCGGGTGGCAAACGTGAGGAACGCTCAGCAGCGGTGGCTGAGGCCGATTTCCTTATGACCTGGGAGACAGATATCGACGCGAAAACATTGGCGGCTGGAAAGAACCTAAGACTCGTCCAGAAAATAGGTTTCAAGCCATGCATGGTGGATACCAAAGCAGCGAGGAAATTGGGCATACCGGTGGTTACGGTGCCCTCTTTATCTCTTGTAACTGTAGCTGAGCACACCTTCTTGTTGATGTTGGCTCTCGCGAAAAAGTTTCTGAAAGCCTACCGAGAGACTCTCGAGGGTTTATATAGATCGGGCGTCAAAACGATCTTAACAACTCAAGACAACTATGTATTCAACTGGATAGGCCTAGAGGGGTTTGATGCTCTTTACGGCAAGATTTTGGGGATTGTTGGCCTAGGGGTAGTAGGCCAGGAGGTGGCCAAGCGGGCACGCGCTTTTGATATGGAGGTACTTTATACAGATGTGCGCCGCTTAACCAAGTTACAAGAGAGACGTTTGGGTGTTGCCTTTGTCTCCTTTGATGACCTTCTTCGGGAGTCAGATTTCGTTTCCTTGCATCTACGCTTCTACAAAGAGACAGAGAAGATAATGGGCCAAAGAGAGTTTGCCTTGATGAAACCCACAGCCTATTTTATCAATACAGCCCGGGGCCGTTTAGTAGATGAAAAGGCGTTATATGAAGCCTTGAAAGAGGGGAAGATCGCTGGGGCTGGATTGGATGTGTTTTGGGAGGAGCCCCTGCCGAGGGAGAGTCGACTGTGGAAGTTAGGAAACGTCATCATAACACCCCATGTGGCTGGTATACCGGTAGCAGAGGCTCGTGAAGCAGAGGCTCGACATGCGGCGACAAATATATTGAAACACTCTTGATGAAAGCAGTGAGAAGGTTATGGCCGTATTGGTTACCGGTGGAACAGGGTTCATCGGTAGTAATATAGTCGGTTGTCTCGCTCGAAGAGGTGAGGATGTAGTTGCATTCGATATGTCCCCGCCGGATCAGGCGACTCAACCGTTGTTGCGACATTTTCCCGATCGAGTGTCCATTATTCGTGGGGACATGCGCGATCTGGTTTTGCTACAAAAGTTAGTGGCTGATCACAGCGTGGACGGAGTTGTACATGCAGCCGCTATTACGCCCGCTGACGAGGCATGGGAACGCGATCATTGTCAGGAGATTGTGGAGGTGAACTTGTTAGGGGCTGTCAATATCTTCCAGCTGGCGCGTTCCCTCCCCTCCCTGCGTCGGGTGATCTACATCAGCTCTGATGCGGTGTACGGTTCATTACGACCAAAGAGGCCTGTCACTGAAGATCATCCGGTGACCCTCCAAGGTCTCTATGCCATAACTAAATACACCAGTGAACTTATGGGTCATCGCTGGAGGCAGTTGTTTGATCTGGACATTGTGTCTGCGCGGTTGAGTTCGATATATGGACCACTGGAACGGATAACCTCCTCTCGCAAGCGCATGTCTACTATTTATTCGCTTGTTCGACTAGCGGTGGAGGGAAAGCCGATAAAGATTAATTCTCTGCAAGAGCGGAGAGATTATATTCACGTCTGGGATGTGGCCAGAGGCGTCGTTGATCTCTTACAGGCGCCCAGCCTGAACCATGAGATATACAACATCTCTGCGGGGAAAGCCTATTCAGTGGGTGAGGTTTTGGAGGCCCTTGCAGGATGTGTGCCCGGTATGTGCTATTCCGTGGTGGCCCAGGAGGAAGCTAACGTGTGGGTAGACCCTGGGCGTCAAGAAGGACCTGTGGACAACAACCGTCTTCGTACAGAATTGAACTTTGAATTACAATATCCCTTGCCCGAAGGCCTTAGGCAGTACGTGCAGTGGGTCTCCGAGAAGAATTATTAGTCTTTGTGGCTGCATTGTTCTGGATAGAGGTTAAGTTTTGCAAACGGGAGTTACATAAGTTGATGGCTCTCGTAACACTTTCTTGTGGTATGACGCAGAGGATACATACATAGGATCAATCTAGCATGAGACCACGTCGCCAAACTAGCACGAAAAGCATAGTGAAGACTGTGGATAAAGCCCTAATGGTGTTAGAGACTTTGGCTGATGCCGAGGAACCGGGTCTGACCCTGGAAGCCATTAGCCTTAGGACGGGGGTGAACCGTGTTACCGCTTGGCGGCTTCTTGCCACTTTGAAGCGACGAGGGTTTGTCAAACATGACCCTCTGACTCATGAATATCGGCTGGGGCCAGTTCTTCTGCAGATTGGAGGGGCCGCCTACGCGAGGTTTGATCTCAGGGGGCAGGTCAGGCCAGTTCTGGAGCAATTGGTAGAGGCTACTGGCGAAACAGCCAATTTTGGAATCTTGCTCGGAGGCGGCGAGATGATGTTCACGGAGCAAATCCGGTCCCCTCTTATGGTTCATGCAACACCACAGCTTGGTATGCATCTCCCATTGCATTGCACAGCAGCGGGTAAGGCAATGCTTGCCTTTCTGCCCGAGGAGGAGGTGGAAAGAATTGTCCGTGAAAAAGGCCTAAAAGCGCTCACAGATAAATCGATCACCGATTTGGCTTGGCTAAAGAAGGAATTAGCGGAGATCCGGGCTCGGGGCTATGCGACTGATGACGAAGAGACAGAGGTGGGAGGCAGGTGCGTTGGAGCACCAATACTTGGTAGCGAGGGGCAACCCATTGGTTCTATTAGTGTAACAGTCCCTTCCAACCGTATTTTGGAGGCGCGTTTTGACGAACTGGGGCTCCTGGTAATGAATGCGGCTCGGAAACTATCTCTGATGGATAGGCGTTAGATTTCGTATTGATGTAAACTCTGTTTTGGGTGTTTACAAGGCTTCACCTCGTGATTGACGTAAAGTTGATGAAAAGGTGTAATGGGAAGCACGGTTCACATGGTGGACATGGATCGCTTATTGAAGCCGCGTTCTATAGTGGTAGTAGGTGCCTCTGAAAAGCGAAATTCCGCAGGCAGGCAAGTAGTTGAGAATCTGCGGCTTCTGAAGTTCTCGGGACGCATTTTCCCTGTTAACCCAAAATATGACGAGGTATTAGGTCTTGAGTGTTATCCAAGTGTGAATGTCCTGCCAGAGGTGGTTGACTGCGCAGCCATCATGGTCTCTCGCAAGCAAGTCCTGCCTGTATTGGCAGAGCTGGTCGAAAAGGGCGTGAAAGCGGCCTGGGTTTTTGCCAGCGGTTTTGCAGAAGCAGGAGAGGAAGGCAAGCGACTTCAAATGGAGATGGAAAACCTGGCAAGGAAGAGTGGTTTGCTCCTTTGTGGCCCCAACTGTGTAGGGGTTATCAATGTTGCCGGCCACGTGGGTTTGTGCAGTGCTCCTCTGTCCGAGAGCTTGCGCCCGGGGCAAGTTGGTGGAGTGATCCAAAGCGGTTCTGTATGTTTGGCTTTGGCCAATAGTGCTCGAGGTGTTGGTTTTAGCTATCTAATCTCCACAGGGAATGAGGCGGTGCTGGACAG
>Ga0315296_10004270_pt1 | contig 11688 bp, 8 predicted proteins | sample YL17G14_18_MG_FD_203921 | JGI IMG/M metagenome (GOLD analysis project Ga0315296, IMG submission 203921) | Sediment microbial communities from Yellowstone Lake, YNP, Wyoming, USA - YL17G14_18 | ecosystem: Environmental > Aquatic > Freshwater > Lake > Sediment | place: USA: Wyoming | collected...
TCTCGATGGCCTCTGCTACGGCCTCGATCAACGTCTCCGCCTCGTTGCGGACGTGGCTAAAGTACAGGCCGTTGCGCTCGCCCACCGCTCGGGTCACTTGTATCAGTTCTTCGGTGGAAGAAAAAGACCCCGGCGGGTAGATCAACCCTGTGGACAACCCAAACGCGCCCCAGTCCATCGCCTGGCGGACCAGTTGCTGCATCTCCCCTATCTGAGCCTCGCTGGGTTGGGCTGCGCTGTAGCCCATTACGGCCGCACGGATCATACCCTGACCCACCAGTGGCACGACGTTGACCGACGTCTCGATGCACTCCAGGTAGTCCAGAAAGCAGTCGAACGAAGACACCTCGTCCCACGGCATCGGGACTTGAGGCGATACGAACATACTCAGCGTGGCCAGCGTGTCCCGTCTGTATTTTCTGGTCAGAGGGGCGGGCGATACGCCGCACTGCCCGGTCACGACGGTCGTGATGCCTTGATGCACCAGGCTCTCTCCCTCCGGCGCTACGAGCAGCGAAAGGTCGGCGTGGGAATGCATATCAATGAAACCAGGCACGACGACGCGGCCTGTCGCGTCAATCACCGCCTTTGCGGCCGCACCCTGCAACGAACCGACGCCGGCGATGTGATCCCCTTCGATGGCCACGTCGCCGCTGTAGCCGGGCGTGTTCGTCCCATCAACGACCTGTGCATTTTGGATCAGAACGTCCAGCATGGTCACCCCCCTTGGATATCCGCGCCGTGTTCGGCGAGCAAGCGGCGCAGGTTGTCTCCCAGGATCTGGCGCCGGGTCGCCTCGTCGAACGGCGACATCTGGATGCGGGCGATTACACTGAAAGATGTACACACCAGTTCAAGATTGCCCGGGCGTAGATGCGCGTGAGCGCCATCACGTCCTCCGCCAGCACGAACTCGTCCGCGGCGTGGGCATTGCCGCCGCGCGGCCCGAGCGTGAGGGCCGGCGTGGGGCTGTGCAGGTTGAACACGTACGTGTCACAGGCAAACAGGCCGCCTGCCATGCGATACTCCCGTCCGGTGGCCTGGTAGGCCCTTTCCAGAACGCCGAAGAAAGGGTGGGCCGGGTCCATGCAACTGCCGGGCAGGTAACGAAAACACGGCCTGAACTCGGGATATTGGCCGTCAAAGTCGGGATCGCGGGCCAGGTACTCGTTAATAAACCCGATCAGGTTCTGCGTGTGCGTGGCCTCGTCTGTGCCGGGGTATTCCTCCACCCAGACGATGAGATAACACTCGGGCGGGATGCCGGAAGCGTCGGCAAAGGTAGCGCCGCCACCGCCGATCTGCCTGGTGTAGGCCGGCAGGGTGGGGTTAGACTCGTAGAAACGTGGCGGCTGGAGGCGGGCGTTGCGCCCGGCGTCGAAGGCGCGTACGGCTTCGATCACCCGCGCCAGTTTGTAGACCGGGTTCGAGAGCCTCTCCCCGGCGAACGCCATCCCCGCGTCGCCGCGCACGGTGATGCGCCACTGCCCGCCCCCGCGGTGGCAGGGAGCGACGAGCATGTTCGTGGGCTCCGAGTTGATGGCGATATCCGCGTTGTACCCGCGCAAGCGAGCGGCGAGCACGCCGTGAGAGCCGCCGTATTCCTCGTCCACCACACTTTCGAGGAGCACGTCACCGCGCAACTGCACGCCCAGCGCACGCAGGCACTTGACGGCGTATAGCCCCACCGCGATGCCCCACTTGGTGTCCCAACTGCCGCGCCCATAGAGCCGGCCGTCCTTGATGGCGCCGCTAAAAGGCTCAGCCTCTTGCCAGGGTAGCGGGTTGCGCGAGACGGTGTCCACGTGGGCAGAGAGCAGGATGGAGCGCCCCCCGCCGCTCCCCTTGAAGACCCCCACCACGTCCGGGCGGCTCTCGAACGTGCGCGGCATACCGTCCCAGGTACCGCAAAAGAGGGGGTGCTCCCGCAGGCCCGGCACTTGATCCGGCGTGAAGACGTCGACGGCTGCCCCGGCCTCCCGGTACGCCGCCTCGACAATGCGCTGGCAGGCCAGTTCGCCGCCCGGCTGGGGCGGCAGGACTTCGGAAGGGGTCTGGACCAGCCGGCTGAGGAAGCCCAGCAGTTCGTTCCGCTGGTCAGCAATCCATTGGTCGATCGCGTGCTCAATCGCCACTGTAGACAGGCTTTCTTTCCCGCATGGCCTGCATGACCGCTGATCGATCCGCTCCTGTCCTGTAATCCGCGTTCCGGTAGACAGGCTTTCTTTCCCGCATGGCCTGCATGACCTCGACGGACTGGCGGGCCGACCGAAAGTCGTCCGCCGGCTGGCGGACGGCGCGGACGGCGTCAAAAAAGGCGGCGTCTTCGGCGTAAAAGCCGCTCAGGATATAGTCGTCCTGGCTGCCACAGAACTGCGCACCGTCCAGGTCCAGGACCAACTGCCCTTTCTCGAAATGCCGCAGGCTGCCCGGCACGTCCGGCCCGTTGCTCAGGCTCAGAAACCAGGTGTGGTCCACAGCATGGACCGCGACGCGCTCGACGCTGACGCCCGTGACCGGGCTTATGCTGAGGCGGGCCGTGACGCCGGAGGTGAAGACACAATCCAGGAAAAAGTTGGCGACGTCCGTTCCCAGGTCGGGGAACGCCTGGTACTGGAAGCGGACGTGTTGGTAGTCGCAGCCGAGCAAGAAGCGCGCCGTGTCCACGGCGTGGATGGCGGTGGCGGTAAAGTCGTAGCGGGTGCGCCCAATCCTGAGAAAATCGAGACATACGTGATGTACTGGCTGCCCCTCCAGCAAGCGCTTCAACTCAACGACCAGCGGCGTATGGCGCCGGTTAAAGGCCACCTGGTGGAGCACGCCGTGGGTTTCGGCAGTGGCGGCCAGGCGTTCTACCTCTTCCACGGTCAGGCCAGGCGGTTTCTCGGCCAGCAGCGGGTAGCCCATTTCGAGAATGCGGCACCCCAGCTCGCAGATCAGCCTTTCAGGCACGTTCAGACAGACCGCGCCGGGTTTTTCCGCGTCCAACAGGCCCAGGTAATCCGTGTAGGCGCGGGCAAACCCGAACCGGGCTCGGCAATCTTCTGCCCTGGCGCCGTCCACGTCGCAGCACGCCGCCAGTTCTACGTCCGCATGCTGGGCCGCGTAGCGGACGTAGGCGGGGCCGTGGCTGGCCCCCGTGATATACCCACATCCGATGACCGCGATCTTGAAACTCACCGGTTCTTTATCCCTTGACAGCGCCGAGCTGCATACCGGAGACAAAGTACCGTTGGAGGAACGGGTACACGATGATGATCGGCAGAATGGCAAAGAAAATCATCGCCGCTTCTGCCCCATGCGGCGACACGTTCGGGAATAGCCCAGAAAAGCGAAACGCCGCGTACTCCGTGGCGAGTTGTTGGGTGGTCAGCATGGAATACAGGTAACTTTGCAGCGGCCACAGCTTGACGTCGCGCAGGTAAATGATCCCATCGAACCAGGCGTTCCAATGGCGCACGATGGTAAAGAGCGAGATCGTCGCCAGCACCGGTTTCGATAGCGGCACCATCACCTTGAACAGGATATTCAGGTGATTGGCCCCATCCAGCATGGCTGACTCGACCAACTCGTAAGAGATGCCGCGGAAGAAGTTGACCACCAGGATCACGTTGAACGTAAGCAGCAGGATTGGCAGGATCAGCACGGCAAAGTTGTCAATCAGCCCCAGGTTCAGATAACTCAGATAGCGGGGGATCAGGCCAATGTCAAACAGGTTCGCCAGGATCATCACAGTCAAGAACACCCGGCGCCCAGGCAGATGAACCCGCTCTACCGCAAAGGGATAGGCGGTCAAGACTGTCATCAGCAGGGTGCTGGGCACGGCGACCGCCACCCGCAGAAATGCCATCAGGAGAGAACGGAGAAAAGGGTCCTTCGTCGCGACGGCTCCATAGTTGTCCAGGTTGAACCCGATAGGCCACAACCCCACCCGGTTGGCCATCACGTCGGGGCGGGCACTCAACGAAATGGCTAATTCGTGGATGAAGGGCAACACGCACGATGCCAGGATCAGCCCCAGGACAATGTAGATGAAAACGTCCACCACCAGGTATTTGACGCTGCGCTCTCGTATCATGGCCCTCCCCCCACGACTTTGCTCTAGAACATACGGAAGCCGCTCAATTTGCCGGAGACCCAGTTCGCGGTCATAATCGCCGCGAAACCCACGACTGCTTTCACGATCCCGACCACGGTGGCGATTTCGAACTTGAAGTTGACCAGGCCCATGCGGTACACGTAGGTGTCCAGGATGTCGCCGGTCGAATAGACGGCCGGGTTGTACAGGACCAGCACCTGTTCAAAACCGGCATCCAGAATGCCGCCCATGCCGATGGCGACCATGAAGACAAAGACAGGCAGAACGACGGGCAGGACGATGCGCCACAAACGCGCGCCGCGCCCGGCCCCATCCACGGCCGCTGCCTCCAGAAGCTCGGGGTTGATCTGCGTCAGCGCCGCCAGGTAGACCACCGCGCTCCAGCCGAACTCTTTCCAGACGTCCGAAAAGATCAGCGTGTACGGGAATACCCTTTTGTCGGCCAGGAACCTCACGGCCGGCAGCCCCAGCGAGGCAAATATGCCGTTGACCGCGCCGCTCGCCCCCAGCAAGGAGAGCGCCATGGTGCCGACGATGACCCAGGAGAAAAAGTGAGGGAACGTGGTCACGACCTGGGCAAACCGGCGGTAGAGAGGAAAGCGGACCTCGTAGAGGAGCAGGGCAAAACTGAGCCCCGCCACTTCCTCTATCATGATCTTGCCCAGCGCGATCAACACCGTGTTCCGAACCAGATTGATCGTCTCGGGGCGGCGAAAGACCTCCTGAAAGTTCTTCCAACCGACCCATGCGGAACCGCTCAAGCCCTTGACAGGGTTATAATCCACAAAGGCGATCCCGATCCCCCATAGCGGATACACGCGGAATAGGATCAACGCAACCGCGGCCGGCAAGAGCAAGAGATACAACAGCCAGTATCGCTGCCTCGCCTTCCCGGAAGAAGGCCCTTGCCCAGGCCGGGCCTCTGACAAGACGTGGATAGATTGCTGTTCCACGAGTTCGTGTGCCATTTCCTTATGCCCCTGTGTGAAGAAGCAGAGCCCTGCTGTGGCCAGTCTCCGACCGAGCCACCAGCGGGCACGGTCAGCGACCGGCCCGAGCGGGTGAGATCCCACCAGCGGGTGAGGTGAGTTCAGGCCAGAAACCTAAACTCACCTCTCCGCTTTGCGCTTTGCGACCCGCGATCTGCGATCCGCGATTTGCTATTTGCGATTTGCTATTTGCTATTTGCTATTTGCGACCTACAGGTTCGCCGCGGCCCAGGCATTGACTTCCTGGGTGTACGTGTCACCACCGCGGTCCTTCCACTCCTGGACGAAAGTGTCAAAGTCGTCCAGCGGGCGGGCGCCGGTGATGAACTCGAGCGTGGCGGTGCTTTCCAGGTCGAGCAGGTCAGATTTGACGGCCGTGATCGCTTCCGTGTCTGCGCCCAGGAAGGCATTCGGGATGACCTCGGCGAGCGTCTCGTACGCATAGTTGTAGTAGACCATGTCGTCCACTTTCGCCTTCAGGCTGAGGATGAACTTTTGCGCCATGTTCAGTTCGCTCTCGTCCTTCTCCAGCCACGTGGCCATGTCCCTAAAGATCTCGCCCTGCCAGTCGGGGTACGTGCCGCCGCGATAGCCCCACAGCAGGTCCTGCTGGTACAGCCACTCGCCGTCGGGCATCAGGCCGAGCACCACCTGGCAGTTCCCGTCGAGGTCCCACTCGTAGCCCCTGGCAAAACTGGCGCCCATGAAGGCTTCGCCGTACTGCTGGTACTCTTCCCAGTTGACGTGCATCTCGGTGCGCCAGTTCAGGTGCTTGATCATGGCCTCGATCTTCTCCGGCTCCAGCCCGGCGCGGAACACCATGGCGTTGCCCTTCAGCTCCGTGCCGGCGCGGCCACTGCGGCCGGTCGGGCCGGCCGGGTTCGCGATCACCGACACTTTCGCCTCGGGGAAGGCCGCGTACAGGTCGGGCAGCAGCCCGTGGCCGATCCACCAGGGCGCGTAAAAGATACCCGTCTGCCCGGCCATCACCGCATCGCCGGCCATGGACTCGTCCATGTTCACAAAGTCCGGGTTGATCAGCCCTTCCTGATACCACTGGTTCAGGACGGTCAGCGCGTCTTTGATGGCGGGGTCAATGCTGCCATAGTGCAGCGCGCCGTCGTCGCCCTTCAGCCACCAGGTCGGGATCGAGCCGAACGCGCCAAAGACCGGGTCCATGGCCATCTGCCAGGTGACCATGAGCATACATGCGCCGATGGGGAACTCGCACAGGCCGGCCTCTTTGATCGCCCTGGCGGCTGCCGTCACGTCGTCAACGGTGACCGGCGCAGCCAGGCCGACGGCATCCAGCCAGTCCTGGCGGACGAAGGCCAGGTTGTCGCTCCCGACGCCGTCCTCGAGATAGGCCACGCCGAAGATGCGCCCGTTACGCTTTACGCCATTCCAGATGGGCGAATCGGGATAGCCCTTCCTGTCTTTGACCAGGTCGGAGGCCGTCGCTCCGAAGATGTCGGTGATGTCCTCGACGGCGTCAATGTCAATAAACTGCCCCAGCCTGGGGTTGCCAACCCGGAACGCATCCGGCAGCGTACCGGCGGCCAGGTCGTTGTTCAGGCGCTGGTAGTACTCGCTATTGGGGGCCTCCCAGGCGGCCAGGTACGTCAGCCCCAACTGCTCGACGACCAGGTTGTAGTCCGGGTTGTTCGTGGCGGAGTCGCCCTCCACCGGGAAGTTCAGGCCGGCCCGGAACGGGACCTTGATCTCGATGGGCGGGTCGTACTTGTCGAACGTGGGATAGGTCGGGAACCAGTCCACCACGCACCCATTGGCATCGGGCGTCGGCCCTACTGTAGGAGGGGGTGCGACGGTCGCCGCCGGCGCTGACGTAGCGGTCGGTGCGGCAGTTGGCGCCGCGGTCGCGGGCGGAGGCGTGGTGGGTGCCGGAGTCTGAGGAGCGCAGCCTGCCAGAACCGCTGCTCCAGACACGACTCCCACCATCTTGAGAAAATCTCGGCGGGAAACCTGCTTGGGGAGATGTGTGCTTGACATGGTTTTCTTCTCCTTCTATAGACTACTTGGGGGCCATTGGCCCCTGGGCCAGTAACAGGCAGCGAAACTTGATTGTAAATGAGCGAGGATGCCTATATTATATATCATATATGATATTCTGTCAAGATCATTTTATCACAAGCGCTCATCTATGCCAGGGTTTTCAGTCACGTTCGGACGGCATCACCCGCAGATAATAATCCCTGGCTTGACAGTTGTGCCGCACCACCAGGTCAACCAACTCTTTCCCCTTGCGCTGCCTGAGCAACTTGAGCATGTCGTGATGTTCAGCCTGGGCTCTCAGAATGTCAGGGTGGATCTCCTTGAGGTAATACCGGCGGATACGGCCCCAATAGTCAAGCGTCCGTCCGGTGAAATTGGACAGCAACTCCATATTCGTGCTCTCGGCTACCTGGTAATGAAATTCGCTGTTCAGATCGGACCAGCGATCAACCTCTCCGTTTCGACAAGCCTGTTCCATCTGCTCCACCAGCCCCTCCAGTACGGCCAGGTCGCTCTCTTGCACCTTCCGGGCCGCAAACTCGAAGGCGATGCTTTCCAGGGCCCCCAGGAGCGCAAAGATCTCGGCCACCATGTCAATCGAGATTTCTGAGACGACCGCGCCAGTGTGGGGCACAATCTTGACCAGCCCCTCGGCCTGCAGCCGCTGCAAGGCAGAGCGGATCGGAATCGTGCTGGCCTCGAATACAGCCGTCAGGCGGTCGATCACCAGTTTCTCACCTGGCAACACCTTGCACTGCAGGATCGCAGTCCGCAGCGAGTCGTAGACATATTCCTCTTTCGTCCGAAAAGGCCTGCCAGGCGCTATTCCCTCGATCATAAGGCTCCCTCCACACCTTGCGCAGGTCCATACCAGACGCTGCTGCCAAAGGTCGTTACGTACAGCATGCCCTCGTTGTAAGGGTCGAGGATCGGCTGCTTGGCCCACTTGAAATCGTACCCTCCCAGCCGTTTCCAGTGCACGCCACAGTCGTCCGAGCGGTAGACCGAGCCCTCGAAATTGGTGAGGAACACCGTCGCGGGGTTGGCGCGGTCAACGGCCACGCCATACACGTGAGACGATTCGTCAAAGACGTTCGTCCAACTCTGGCCGCCGTCCTCCGTCCTGTACAGGCCGCCGCAACGTTCGGCGTCGTCTATAACCGTCGGCCAGCACGCCAGGTACAACCGTGCGGGCCGTGACGGGTCGAAGGCCAGGTCGTTGGGAAAGTTCGCCCCCTCAGGCAGCGGGACAGGCTCCCAGTGTTCAGCGCCGTCAGTGGATCGATACAGCGCTCCATCGAGCACCTGGCCGTTCTCCAAACCGCGGCAAACCAGCAGGTAGAGCGAGCCATCCGGCAACAGGACGACCCTCCACGCATTCAGGCGACCTGTGATGCCCTCGTTTTTTGCCCGCCAGGTGTGCCCGTCGTCGGTGGACTTGAACACGCCCTTCCCCACGGCGGCAACGTACAGCGTCCTTCTTCCGACAGGTGAGCGTGGGTCGAGGACGATGTCGGTGGGCACGCATTGCGCGGGCATACCGGCATTGGACCGCTGCCACGACGTCTTGGCCTCGTCGGTCTTGCACACCCCCCCCTCGTAGCGGTGGAACTGGCCGGTGCGGAACATCTTGGGACGCGGCATGTCGTGGCAGGCGGACCACACCGACCAGGCCCGCCCGTTCACTGCCGGGTCGAAGGCGACGGCATAGCACGTGTTCGACCAGGCGTGCGGCACGCCGCTGAGCGCGTGGCTCCAACTTCTTCCACCGTTGAACGAATGGAACGCCCCGACGTCGGTACAGGCGAGCACCACGTGGTTCTTGTCAAAGGGATCGAAGTAGATATAGTAGATATTCGTCACGTCCAGGCCCCTGGTGGACGCGGAGCCATCCGGGTACACGTCGCAGTAGAGTTGCTCCCAGGTCGCGCCGCCGTTGACCGTGCGGTAGGTGGTGCCCCAGTCGGTCGCATAGCACACGGCGGGGTTCTCCGGGCTCACCCCCAGGCTGAAGGGCGCACCGCCCCACTCGGTGGAGTAATCCTTTTCCACCCAGCCCAGCGTGCGGTTCTCGGGATTGGTCCGGCCTATCCTCAGAGTCCACTGCCACGAGTTTCCCCTGTCTGTGCTCTTAAAGATGCCAAAGGTTTCCGCATCAGAGGGTGTGGCCGGTTCAGCAGCGGCCAGGTACACCCGGCTTGCATCGGCGGGGCAGGTGGCGATGCAAGTCAGACGCCGGGTTTGGGTGGGTCGAAGGTCGGCGTCCAACCCCCTCGCCAACGCTTCCCACGTGTTGCCAAGGTCGGCCGAGCGATAGACTCCGGGGACGAACGCACCGTTTTCCCAGGCAGTGGGAGTGGTGATATAGAGCAACGGCTTTCCAGTGGCCTGGTCGAGGCCACAGGCAAGATCGAACACCTCCGCTTGTGAGGGTACCGCTACGCGTTCCACCCTGCCATCCGCTAAGGTAAGCCTGTAGAGCCCGGTGTCCGCCAGGACGAGCAGCGTACGGTTGTCAGCCGGTGAGGTTGGGTCCATATAAGACTTGATGAACCTGCCGCCTTCCAATTGACCGCATGCGGCCCAACTCTCGCCATAATCGGAGGAGAAGAACATCTTGAGCGCCCCGCAGTTGACGCCGATCAAGATGCGCTTCGAATCGCCCGGGTCTACACAGATCGCCTCCACCCTGCCGCCCGGCCAATTGTCGGTGGAAACGTAGGAATGATCGGCGTGGTCGCCCACCGTCTTTTCCCGCACCACGGCAGAAGGGTTGGGAAACACCAGGTGCCATGCGTCGCCCGCATCCTCCGACCGGTACAGCCCAGTCGCCCCAGCATAGACGGTGTCCGCATTGGACGGATCGAACGCCAAGGCCCTGACCCACACCTTGAGATTGAACTGCCTCCAGGTCTTGCCGCCATTCCGGGTGACGTACGAACCGGTCATGTCGCAGGCCACCAACGCCGTGTCTGGGTCGCCTGGCTGGAGCGTGGGAATGTACTGAGCGCCGCCCCCGCCAGGGCCGATGATGCGCCAGCCATCCTTGTCCACACCTCTTTCCATCGCATAAGGCATATCCGCGTACGAAACCCCCGCATGCTCCATTTCTGCTCCTCCTCCACAGCCCACCAAACAAGCACAGGCCGCCCCCCAACCCAACCTGATGAAATCCCGCCGGGAAAGTCTGCCACTACTCGGCTTGCTCACGTGTCTACCGCTTGACGGCAGGTTACATATCATATATAATATATTATATACGATGGTAAGCGAATGTCAAGTGGCAGACATGCGGGTGATGAAGGAGACCGACCTGGACGCCGCCGACACCCTGCGCTCCCTGGCCGGTTGGAACCAGGCGCGGCAGGACTGGCTGCGCCTGCTGGCGCTCCAGCCGGAGGGCTGTTTCGTGGCGGAACAGGAGGGCCAGGTCATCGGCACGGTGACGACTGCCTGCTATAGCGGCCGGCTGGCCTGGATCGGCATGCTGCTGGTACACCCCGAGCAGCGTGGCCGGGGCATCGGCCGGGCGCTCATGCGGCATGCCCTGGATTACCTGCGCACTGAGGGGGTTGCCTGCGCGGGCCTGGACGCGACCCCCGCCGGGGAACCGCTCTACCTCAGTTTGGGCTTCCGGCCCGCCTGGACGCTGGCCCGCTGGGAAGCTCACACGCTGGAACGGGCTCTGCCGCTGCCGCCGGAAACCCACGTGCAGCCGGCGCAAGAGGCCCACTGGGAGACGATCGTTGACCTGGATGCACACGCTTTCGGCGCACCACGCCCGCACCTGCTACGCGCTTTGGCGCGACAGGGTCAAGCGACGAACGTAGCGGCAGATGAATCCGGGCAGGTACGCGGCTTTGGCATGCGCCGCGCAGGAGCAAGCGCCCATTACCTGGGGCCGGTCATCGCTGAAGATCCGCAATGTGCCGTGGCCCTGATCGCTTCCCTGCTCCAGGGGTTGGCAGGCCAGCCGGTGTATTGGGACATCCCCGAACTTAACGACGCGGCCGTCACACTGGCCGAGGCGTACGGGTTCACTCGCCAGCGTAGCCTGACCCGCATGGTTCTGGGCCCTTGTCCTCAAGACCGACCCGAGCGGCTGTTCGCCATTACGGACCTGGCCACAGGATAAGAGCAATGCTGCCCGTTCGAGGTTTAGTGTCGGGTGCGAAATGTGGTTGGAGGCCCGGCTTCAGCCGGGAGATTCCCGCTGAAGCGGGGCGTCCAGTGTGCCTGACAGGAGGCCCGGCTTCAGCCGGGAAATCCCCGCTGAAGCGGGGCGTCCAGTGTGCCTGACAGGAGGCCCGGCTTCAGCCGGGAGATCCCCGCTGAAGCGGGACGTCCACTGTACCTGACAGGAAGCCCGGCTTCAGCCGGGAGATCCCCGCTGAAGCGGGGCGTCCAGTGTGCCTGACAGGAGGCCCGGCTTCAGCCGGGAAATCCCCGCTGAAGCGGGGCGTCCAGTGTGCCTGACAGGAGGCCCGGCTTCAGCCGGGAAATCCCCGCTGAAGCGGGACGTCCAGTGTGCCTGACAGGAGGCCCGGCTTCAGCCGGGAAATCCCCGCTGAAGCGGGACGTCCAGTG
>Ga0315296_10004271_pt1 | contig 11686 bp, 8 predicted proteins | sample YL17G14_18_MG_FD_203921 | JGI IMG/M metagenome (GOLD analysis project Ga0315296, IMG submission 203921) | Sediment microbial communities from Yellowstone Lake, YNP, Wyoming, USA - YL17G14_18 | ecosystem: Environmental > Aquatic > Freshwater > Lake > Sediment | place: USA: Wyoming | collected...
GTATTTTGGGTGCTTATTCCACCTAGAAAAGATAACTTTTCCCCAAATCCTTCTGATAACTTCTCTGGATCCATAGCTTCAGGCTGAACCGGGGTAATCACATCTAAACCAATTTCTATCAAGTCAGGTATTATTTCTATTATATTTCCACAGGAATGATGAAAAACAGGTAGATTCTTATCTTTGTAAATTCTCCAAATCTTCTTATATCTCTCCTTAAAAAATTTCCTCCAAGTCTCCGGTGACATCACCATACCTCTCTGTGTGCCAAAATCATCTCCTGTATATAGACCATCTACAATTTCTAATTTAATAATTCTCTTTGACATTTCTATATGAAATTCAGTAATTCCATCAAGCAAATAATTAATTTCCTTTTCTCTATCATAAAAATCCATTAATACATTTTTGTATCCTCTAAGAAGCCAGCTTCTCTCAAAAAGAGTCCAGTCTTGTAAAGATAAAAGAAAGTAGTTGCTTTTTTCTCTTTTACCAATCTCTTTCATTATTGTCAATAACTTATCTTCGGGTTCTGGAAATTTATACTCCATAAGATTATCACATTTTGATAATGGATGATGCCTTATATTAAATCCTTCAGTAAGTATTAAATCCCACCCTACTCCCCAAATATCATATTTTATACCATCTTCTTTACTTATTTTTACTATATCATTTAATGGTAGATACTTAATATGATTGCCTAGTCTTTCATCTATCTCCATATCTTCGATATTTAAGAGCTTTTTAATCTTCTCTTTCATCTCCGGAGTATAATCTATTTGAGTTGGTAGGACATCCTGACTAATTCTATTAACTGCATTTAATACTCTTTTCTTTCTTATATTCCTTCTTACCATATTAAAACACTCCTGAATATAGCCTAAATTTATTTTTGCTCCTACCTATCATATTATCTCAAAGTAATCTTCTTTCTAAAGACTGCCAGGAGCTTCTTTGAATATAGGGTAAACCTTTTTAACCCTTAACCGCGCCAGCCGTAAGTCCCTGTACTATATATTTTTGAAAAACTACAGCCATAATTACTGGGGGAATGCCAGCCAGAATACCTGCCGTAGACATCATGACATAGTCGACTGCAATCTTGCTTGAGAACTCACCAACCAATACAGGCAAAGTCTTCGAAGCAAGCGTTGTTGTATACAACAACGCGAAGAAGAACTCATTCCATGAAACAACAAATAGGAAAATTGCGGTTGAAGCAAGGCCGGGAGTACTTAGCGGCATAACAATCTTCCATAAAGTTTTAAGCTTGGAGCAACCATCTATTTGTGCAGCCTCTTCAAGATCTACTGGAATCTCATCAAAAAACTCCTTCATGAACCAAACAGCTATAGGAAGATTAAAAGAGCAGTAAACAAAAACTAAGGAACCTATATTATCTAATATATGAAGCCTTGATAATATAATGTAGATAGGAATGGCAATTGATATTGGCGGAAGCATGTAAGACAGAAGAATGGAGAGAAAGGTCATATTTAAAAGCTTGGACCTAAATCTTGAAAAGGAGAAGGCCGCCAGCGATCCTGCACCCATACATATGAGGGTCACAAATGTGGCTACAAGCAGACTATTTAAGGCCCCTTTTTTAAAATCCCTTGCTGCTCGGGTAGCAAACTTTCCACCTAATAATATTTGCTTATATCCTTCTAAGTTTATTTTCTTAGGAATCCAACGTAGAGGAACCGATATTAGCTCCGCTTTTGTCGATAAACTTGATATTACTAGCCAAGCATAAGGAGCTAGTATCCATATTAATATTACTGCTACCATAAAATATAACAATATTCTATATAAAATCTTTTTCATCAAACCACCATTTATACTTAACAGAAAATATCTTTCTTACTTTTATATAATTAATGCAAAGAGACTAAAAGTCCTATTCTCTTACTGATTGCATTACGGTTCTTCTTACAAAAACTACGGCAAGGACAATGACCAGTATGGTTACCATGTAAGCAATGGCTGAGCCGTAACTAAATTTTAAGAATTTAAACGACTGCAGATAAATAAAGAAATTTATTATGGTCGTGCCTTCCTGCGGTCCACCTCTGGTAATCATATATATCAGGTCAAATTCTTTTACTGCCCAAATTGCTTTTATTATAAAAGTTGTAGCAACAACTGGAGTTATTAAAGGTAGGGTTACCCACCGGAACTTTGAAAAAGGATTTGCTCCATCGATATCAGCTGCTTCATAGAGTTCTGAAGGAATTGTCTGAAGAGAAGCTAGAATAATCATGATAGCAACAGGAGTTTCCTTCCATATGTTTGCCGCCATTATCAGGTTAAGGGCAACGAAAGGATCTTTAAGCCAGATTTGATAGGAGTTAATAATATGTAACTGAGAAAGAAGTGCATTAAGTGCCCCATAATTTGCGTTGTATATCCATTTCCACATAACCCCGTTAACGACCCCGGGAAGCGCCCAAGGCAACAATACAAGTCCCCTGACCACAGTCCTTCCTATAAATTTTTGGTTAAGAACAAGGGCAATTGCTAAACCTAGAATTATTTCCACAATTACTGTACCCAGAACAAAATAAGCAGTTCTTCCCATTGATTCCCAAAAGGATGCACTTTTCATTATATCTATATAATTCTTAAGACCAACAAACTTTGCTTCTGCTGCCTTGTAGAGGGTTAGGTTAAAAAAACTTATATAAAATGAATGCACCAGGGGGTAGATTAAAACTAACAGTATAATTATGATTACCGGAATAATTAAACTATAGTAAAATAACCTCTTTGATTTGTATGCAGAAAATTTATCTATAAACCTCAACTCTTTATCACCTCAAATAAGGTGAGCCGGCTGATATTATCAGCCGACCCACCCCTCTAGATCTTTAATTATAAATTATTATCCTTATAAATTACCTTCTATATCCTTCAATAGATCATCAAGTGCTTCTTGTGGTGTCTTTTCCTGACTCAATGCAGCTTGTGTTTCAATCTCTAAATTATAGATCCATTCTTCTATCCATTCCAGCGCTGGATGAGGCCTAGCATAAATAAGCTGCTTACCGAACTGTGCCCAGAAAGGGTACATGGCAATCAAGTCCTCATCGGTGTATAGTTCTGTCCACAGAGGTATTGATCCTATGGCCAGGCCTCTTTCCTTATCTTTTTCTTTACTGCACATGAACTCGATATATTTCCATGCAGCCTCTTTATGTTCGGAGGTTTTTGGTATAGCAAGTGCCTCTGGCAGGTTCATTGTTGCTTGCGTATCAGGAGTTTTTCCCAAAGTCCATTCAGCAACTGCAACTTGCCCTACTATGTTAGATAACTCCGGATTGTTGGACGTTGCCATAATACCAGGCCATCCCTGGGGCATGAATGCCGTATCTCCTGCAACAAAGATATTCATTGCATCTTCCTGGAAGTAAGTTATTGAAGCTGGATCTGTAATTTTTTCTACATTTAAAGCATCAACCATAAACTGTATGGCTTCAGCAACAGCTGGATCTGTATTAAATACAGGATTTCCATCTTCATCAAAAAGGGTACCACCAAAACTGTAGATGTATGGTGTTACTGAGTTGCACAGGCACCATCCTTTTGCCCAGAAATCTGCAATTCCGTATTTAGCAATACCTTTATCCATTAGTATCTTGGACTGATCGATCAGCTCATCATAAGTTTTTGGTGGAGCAGAAATTCCTGCATCATCAAGCATCTTTTTGTTATACAGGAAAAACCTAATGTCATTGTTCCATGGAACGCCGTATAGCTTGCCACCAACAGAGAATGTGGATGCTGCTCCCGGCGTTAACCCATCCTTCCATCCACTGGGCATATAATCATCTAATGGAACCAGCCAACCTGCTTTATCGAATTTCGCAACCCATCCATTGTCAAATTCGATAACATCATACGCAGATCCGCCTGCGGACATTTCTGCTATGACTTTATCGGCTGTCTTATCCCATTCTGCCTGGATAAGCTCTACCTCGATTCCGGTCAATTCCTCAAATTCCCTGGTCTGTGACTCAAATATTCCAACAGTATCCATCTCATGCTTTGGAAATATTACTGTGATCTTTTGCCCAGCCAGTTCTTCTTCAGCCGGAACTGCCTCTTCAGCTACTTCCTCTGCCGGAGCTGCTTCTTCAACTGCTTCCTCTGCCGGAGCTGCCTCTTCAGCTTTTTTACATCCAATCCCCGTTAAAACCATAGACAGAGAAAACACCACTACTAATAACCAAACAACATACTTTTTCATTTTCACTCCTTACTTTAAAAATTAATAATATTTGTGATAAAATCTAGTCTGAGATTTGTTTTAAATGATGGTCCTACCTGATACTAAAACAAATCTCACTTATTTTAGTCTCATAAACATAACCTCCTTTTTTAGAAATATTGTGGCCTTCACGAAACTCTGAAACCCTTTACTGGTGCGGGTTTCGGAAGGCAAATTTAGGCCAATTTGGCCAAATTTAGGTCTCTTTGATGGGGGTGGAGGGCAAAAATTCTATGCCTGTAGTTTCGTGAAACCCCTATTTTTTTAAATTTTAAAATATGCTTCATGCCTTACCCCATCTATGTTTGGCTGTTTTACTTTTTTACCTCCTCCCCTCAGCTCTTCCTTGTCTAATTAAGTCAAAATTAAAAAATTACTCTAATTAATTCTCTATATGAGACTTATATAAAATATTATTAAACTAAATTTAAATAAATATAAATATTAATGAATTTTTATGAACTATTTAATAATACCACACACAATTATATTATCAATATTTTTTAAGAATTATTAATAATAAGTGTGATAAAATCTATTCTGAGATTTGTTATAAGTGGTAGTGATAGCAGTCACCAAGACAAATCTCAACCACTTTAATTTTACAGGCATTATCTCCTTTATGTTTTAGAAATGCTTAATGAAACACTGTCTAATGATCTATTTACACTTTCTTGTTTTTTGACTGATAACATATGATTTCTTTATTTGTAAACTTCTACATAACCTTCTGCACAAAAACATAACCCATCACTTTTTTCTAAATAATATTTATTAGTACCTGCGCTACATTTATGTAAAATCCTGTTTTATGCTCTAATTTTCAATTAATTCTATATCAAATAGGCCACAAAAATCTTTTATTTCGCTACTTAAATTTCCATAAGTCATATGGATATATTCACTTCTAAGATTATCTACAAACCTATCAATATTTCCTTTAATTCTAACAAGTGCATGTGGCCATATAGGATAGCCGCATTCAGCCATTATTGATTCCTTCTTAGCACTATCAACTGAAATTGCCTCTCCTTCGGTAAGATGAAGCACATATTTTGAATCTATCCGTGCGAGCCTAATCAAAGTAACATCACCAGGCTTTGCAAATAACTTAGTGCAAATACCACTTGCTTTTGCCTCAAGAGTTGGCTGCATTAAAAGCTCAGCATCTTCTTTTGGATTAAGCGTTAACTTTGGAGAAGCAGCCCCATCATCAATTAGTTTTATTAAATTATCTTTTTTATTTGCTAGATTAACATCAGCAGTAAATACTGGCTCCTCTTTCTTTTTTAATAAACTTAAAATATATGTAGAAAGAGCGCCATTTGAATCATTCAAACATGCTGAGACAAAGCCTCTGTTAGATAACCTACTCTGAGCAAGACATGCGGAACAATAATTGTTACTTAAATCAAAAGTACATTTTACTCCTGTAAAATTGTATCTCTCTTCTTTTATAATCTTCTCTAATGCCAAGTATGTCCTAATTGAGTTTTCAAAAACTTTGCTGAACTCAGGAATGCTCCTGTATTCATTTTTTAACTTCTCGTAATAATTTTTCACTTCGGAGACAGGAAACTTTTCTGCTTCAACTACTACAGTGTATTGGTCTGTAAAACCTGTTAAGATACCAAAATCTTTTAGCCACTGGTTGGCATCTACTATTCCTGTAAGAATGCCCATGCCCTGGCCACCAATAGAACCATAACGTGATTTTCTTAAAATATTTCTCACCATTGAAGCTTTTGAGTACGAAACTATTTTGTCTATAACATCTTTATCACTTATGTCACCATAAGCAACTCTGGTTTTTATTCCAATCTCATCAAGACCGCCGTGGGTCGCGCCAAGCCCGCCTATTGACCACGCCTTCGAATCATCAATAGCATACAATATTACAGGTTTTCTTACATTTCTAATAAACTGGGTTACCTGATCTGCCCAGTTCCAGGTAGAGATATAGATAAATATTACATCTACATTTTCATCATTAAATCTTTTTTCAACCTCATCAAGTTCATAAAAATAAGCAACTACTTTATCAATTACAACAAGATCCAAATCACTACCAGTTAGCTCACTCTTAATTTTTTCCATATTACTCGTACTAACCCAGTTATCACCAATCTCGTTCTTTGCCTCCCTATGGGTAGGACAAGTAACACTTAAAAAACCCACTTTTGGCTTTCTCATATTAATCCCTTCTATTAGTTCTATCATCGTACTAATTATTATATTCGTAAACTTTACCACTGTCAATACCCGAATTGCTTTATTTAAAAAGTATTCCAAACGGTATCATTGCCTATTGTACTAATGTTATAGCTAAACATATTAATATTTTTAAAAGGTGTTGCTTCTGGTATTATAATTACCGGGAGTAAGATTTAAGTTAATCTTAAGTATAATAATTATTTTATAATTATTTTGCGGACTTACCGACAAGGTAAGTTATCGCTTTTAAATTAAGATCGCAAATCTTACTTCTCTAAAGTTTATTCTATCCTGTCCGTTTCATTCATTAGACTTTGTGAATCTTAAATTGGGGCAAATAGTCCTTATTTTGAGCAAATAGCTCGTTGGTCATCTCCTTAATCTCGGCAAGCGAGAGTACTGCTGCAGTAAGTGGATCATGGGCAATGGCCCGGTAGATAGCTACAGGATCTTCAGTCAGAGCACCTTGTATGGCAAGTTCCTCAATCCCACTGGAAAGTTGAGTTAGCAGGGCAATTTCCAGCGGAAGTGCACCTACATGAATGGGGTGGAAACCTGCCTTATCAACGTAAACAGGCACTTCTACGCAGGCACCTTCAGGAAGATTGGTAATTAGTTTGGTATTAGGCACGTTACCATTGAATTTGAAAGGGGTACCACCCTTTAGAGCATTAATTATGAAGGCTGCATATTCATGGCCTCGTTCGAGATCTTTGGGGGTCACCGACCTGGTAAGTTCTTCTTTTGCAATATCTTTCCAAGTTTTCTCCGTTTGTTGGTATTCTTTCAGGATGTAAGCATACTCCCCGGGATTCCAACCAGTGCCATGCGTGCAGTATTTCTCTATCAAATCAGGACGCTTACGGAACCACCAATTGTACTCAGAGTTGTGCCCGCTCGACTCGGTGGGGTAGTAACCCAGGTTTAAATACATTTCGTTACGAACTATCTCCTCATTGTAGATTTCAGGCCTTTCAGTAATGGCTTTATAAATCAATGGATATGCATCCTTTCCATTCCATTTGTATTCAAGGTACCAGGCCTGGTGATTAATACCAGCGCAGGTATAATCGATCTCATCGAAGGGCGCACTTATCCAATCTGCCAACATCATAGCAGTACCCTGTACAGAATGGCATAACCCAGTGACGGTGATCTCTGTGGAGCGCTGAAGTGCTCCGCACAGCATTGCCATTGGATTTGTGTAGTTAAGCAATACAGCATTTGGACAGTATTTTTCCATGTCTCGTACTATATCCAGCATAGGCGGTAAGGTTCGCAAGAAACGGAAGATACCACTTGGCCCTCGAGTATCGCCTATGTTGATATCCACACCATATTTCTTGGGAATTTCGATATCGTGTCTCCACACCTCAGTATCTCCAGAAAGAATTGTTGTTAGAACCACATCTGCACCTTTCAGTGCTTCAGAACGATCGAGCGTTGCAATAAGCCTGGCAGGCCGCTCCCACGCTTCAATTAATTTCTCTACAGAACGTTTTACAAAATCCAACCTTTCAGCATTTATATCCATAAGAGCAATAGTAGAATTTTCCAATAAAGGAAAGGTTAGAATATCACGAACAAGGTCTCTGGTAAAACCAAGACTTCCAGCCCCGATAAAAGCAATTTTTGTTGAATTCATATTTTCTCCAATTTTAATAGTATAATTTTTTAATTGAACTATCTAAAAGTTGTGTTTACAACTATCAAGATTAAGTTCTTTGAAAAAAATAAAAAATTAGAAGCCATAAGGCTAAGCTTTTTTACTATTTTCCCTTTCATTTTAATCCCGTCGTTGTAAAGCCCTGAACTATCCACTTTTGAAAGTACACAAAGACTATAAGAATCGGGATAACGATTAGTACTGTAGCAGCCATGACAATCGCAGTCTGTCCAGCATGTGCAGTGTTGAACCAGGTAAGAATAACAGGCAGTGTGCGGACTTCAACTTTCTGCAAGACAATCATTGGCCAGAGGTAGGAGTTCCAATTAAACATAAAGCTCAGGATGCCTAGCGTGGCCAGCGGGGCACCCAACTGGGGAATAACAATCTTCCAGTAGATCCGCCATTCCGAAGCTCCGTCTATGCGGGCCGCATCCATCAGATCATTGGGAATTGTCTCACAGAATTGACGCATCAAAAAGATACCAAAGGGATCCAACGCACTAAAGACGATTAGGCCCCAGAGTGAATTGATCAAGCCAATTTTAGCCAGGATCAGATAGTTGGGAATCATAGTTATCTGCATGGGGATCATCATCATGGTCATGAACAAACCGAACAGGATCCTCTTGCAGGGGAACTCAAACTTTGCAAACATGTACCCTATCAGGGAACTGGTAAAAAGTGTGCTGGTAACATTGAAGAAGGCAACGAAAACGCTGTTGCCGTAGAAACGCATTAACGGCAGTTTGGGGTCACTCAAGATTTTGATGTAGTTCTGTAGAGTGGGTTTTTCAGGCCAAAAGGTTGGTGGGATGTGCAGTAGCTCAAGGTTGGTCTTGAAAGAACTCAGGATCATCATCAAGCCCGGCAGCAGGGTAAAGGAAAGGCCCGCTATCAAGATGAAATAGATCAGCCCCTGACCTATTTTTAGAGAAGATCGTCTGGGCTTTGTCAATTCGGATGTTGTGGCTTTTGAAAGAGTTGAAATCTCCATTTTAGTACTCCCATTTCGTGCGCAGGACACGCATCTGGAATATCGTAACGCTCATCACGATCAGAACCAAGACAAAAGATTCGGCAGCTGCCCAGCCCATTCGGTAGTATCGGAATGCGTTCTTGTAGATGTCCAACACGAGCACCTGTGTCTGGTAGCCAGGGCCACCTTCTGTCATAACCTGTATAATATCGAACACTTGAAAGGATGATAGCATCGTCATCACACAGACGAACAATAACGCGGGACGTATGAGCGGGACCATGATCTTTGAGAATGTTTGCCAACGGTTGGCTCCGTCGACCATGGCCGCTTCTTTAAGCATTTTAGGGATCCCCTGGAGAGCGGCGATAAAGATGACTAAGTTAAAGCCGTAGTCTTGCCAGAGATAGGTCAGGATTACAGCCCACATCGGTATCGGGACTCCCATGAACCCGGCAGTTGGGTCGGAGAGCCAGGCTTTGGGTGTCCCCCCGAAGGACCTGATGATCTGGTTGAGCCAGCCATACTGTGGATGATACAAGCTCATCCAGATCAAGGCCACACCGACCGAAGACATCAAAGCCGGAATGAAATAGATCGTCCGGAACATGGTTTTGAAGCGCTGGCCAATCGACTCGAGTAGCCAAGCCAGCGGTAGGGTGATTGCCAGATTTAGCGGCAGCACAACGAAGGCAAAGATCAACGTGTTCTTCAGACTGGTTCGGAATAGACGCGTCTCAATGGATGTGCCTTTTACCATTTCAACAAAGTTACCCAAGCCTACAAATGGGTTGCTGCCGCCCAGTCCCAGAAATGGGCCGCCCCTTCGGGTGGGGCTGTATTCAAAGAAAATTAACAAGAAGGCCCAGCCAATCACAAAGATACTCACGGATAGATAGAGTAACAAGGGAATGGTAACCCCAAGTACAAAACGACGTTTGGCGACAGCCACCCCGCTCTTCGACGTACTAATTTTTTTATTTTTTACTCTCACCATTAACTACTCTTTGAAAAATCCAGTCTTGTTCGAAAATTCGAAAAATAATTCTGACAGTAACATAGTTTCCCCGCTCCTGTCAATTATACTTACTTAAAGGTACCGTTAGCCTCTGTGTCAATGGCTTCTAGGCCTTCGTCGACCGTTTCCACACCTTGCAGCACTCTCAGCAGGTGGGGATAAATGATCTCGTACATTATCAAGTCGCGGTCAGGCATATTGCCCAGGTATTCACCGTAGGGCAGGATATCTAATTCCTTGGCCACCCAGGGCATCTGTTCAGCAATCTCAGGCGATTGCGCCACAGATGGTATAGCCGGTATCGTGCTGCTGATCAGATTGAACTGTATAGCATTCTCTGGGACGCTGGTAGCAAATTTGACAAAATCCCAGGCTACATCCTGGTGGTCACTATTGGGTGAAACAACCAGGCCCCAGCCCGAATCGGCTACGAAGACCGGGTCTCCCTGAATGGGCGGCAGGATGAAATAATCCCACTCATCCGCAAAGTCAGGGAATCTCATTTTTCCATCAGTGATGGCCCAGGCCCCGATGTAACCAATACCCACGTTCCTACTAAAGAAGGCGTCAATTACGAAGTTCGTTTCATCAGTGAAGAGCATCGGATCTACAACACCAATCTCTACAGCATTCACCATCCACTCCACCTGGGCTTTGGCCTCGGGTGTGTTGAAGGTAAAGCCGGTACGGTCGCTGTTCCAGTAGTCTCCGCCACGCTGCTTGATGCCCGCCAGGAAGGAGGCCGAAATTGGGTCTGCCGATGTGAAGTGGAAACCGGCGGTGGTCATCATGCCGCTGGCGTCTCTCACAGTCAAGGCCTTGCCATCCCTGAGAACGTCGTCCAATGTTTTCCATTCGGGTGGGTAGGTCAGGCCGGCTTCTTCGAATTTAGTCTTGTTTACCAACACACCACCGTATTCGCAGTTGAATTCTTGCGGTAAGCCGTACAGTATGTCGTCAACTATGTATCCTTCTAGCGGGGCTTTGTAAAAGGTCTCTCGAGCTTCCTCAAGCGACATTACCTCGGCCGGGAGCGGAGCTAACCTTTCAGAATATTGTGAGATCCAAGATCCAAATAGTGAAATGACGTCTGCTTCTTCACCAGCGGGCATGGCAGTCTGCAACGTTTGGATATACGTAGCATAATCGAAATCCTCCATTTGGATGTCCACGTCGGGGTGCTCAGCCTCATAGGCATCAACTAGAGCCTGCAAGGCAGCGAGGAATGCGGGGTTGGTAGCCGCCCACAACCTTATAACAGTCTTTTCGCCAACTACAGGTTCTTCAGCCGGAGCTGCTACTTCCTCTGCTGCTTCCTCTTTACAACCTACACCTATAAAAGTCAGAGAAAGGATGAAGATTACACCCAGTAAACAGCTAAACAACTTTTTCATTTTCACTCCTTACTTTAAAAATTAATAATATTTGTGATAAAATCTAGTCTGAGATTTGTTTTAAATGATGGTCCTACCTGATACTAAAACAAATCTCACTTATTTTAGTCTCATAAACATAACCTCCTTTTTTAGAAATATT
>Ga0315296_10004272_pt1 | contig 11681 bp, 9 predicted proteins | sample YL17G14_18_MG_FD_203921 | JGI IMG/M metagenome (GOLD analysis project Ga0315296, IMG submission 203921) | Sediment microbial communities from Yellowstone Lake, YNP, Wyoming, USA - YL17G14_18 | ecosystem: Environmental > Aquatic > Freshwater > Lake > Sediment | place: USA: Wyoming | collected...
AATGACTAAGGTTGCTTTTCAGGGAGAGAGGGGAGCATTCAGCGAAGATGCGGTAATCACCTTTTTTGGTGATGTCGAGCTTTTCCCCAGTCGTTATTTAGGCGATGTTTTTGAAGCTGTGCTTAGAGATGAGGTCGATTCTGGTGTGGTTCCGGTGGAGAATTCTCAAGCCGGCAGCATTAATGATACCTACGACCTATTGTTAAGCTATCCTCTGAATATTGTTGGTGAAATTCATCTCAGGATAAGCCATTGTTTGATGGCTTTGCCTGGCGAAAGTTTGGATGGGATAAAGATGATTTATTCACACCCGCAGGCTTTAGCCCAGTGCGAGGAGTTTTTGAGGAAGCTCAAGGCCGAAATCGTGCCTACCTATGATACCGCTGGCAGCGCTAAAAGGATAAAGGAAAGCGGTCTGAAGGGATGTGCTGCTGTGGCTAGCAGGCGAGCAGCTCAAATTTACGGCTTGGAGATCTTGGCGGAGAAGATTGAGACGAATGTTAATAACTACACCAGGTTTTTTGTTATTTCCAAAAAGAAGGCTGAGCCAACACTGAAAAGCAAGACGTCTCTGGTGTTTGGCACCAAGAATATTCCTGGAGCGTTATATGCTTGCCTGGGGGCTTTTGCCACCATAGACATAAACCTGACAAAACTGGAATCAAGGCCTAGTAGAGATAAACCCTGGGAATATATATTTTATGTTGATTTTGAGGGGCACATAGATGATCAGGTTTGTCAGGAGGCCCTGGCAGAGCTTAAAGAGAAGACTAATTTCATCAAAATACTTGGTTCTTATCCCCGTGCTGCGGATTGACATCTAGGATTCAATCCGCAAACCATCCTTCAACTTCCTATACGTTGCTGCTAATGCTTCTGGCAGGACTTTGGTATTGGAGATTACCGGCATGAAGTTGGTGTCACCCTGCCATCGAGGCACTATGTGGGTGTGAACATGGTCATCCACTCCAGCTCCAGCCACCTTGCCTAGATTCATGCCGATGTTGAAACCGGCTGGTTTTATTACTTCGGTTAGCAATCTGAGACTCCGCTTAACCAGATCGAAGTGCTCCTTTGCCTCTTCATCAGTCAGCCCGTCAAGATGGCCTATGTGGCGATAAGGTGCTACCATCAGGTGCCCTGAGTTATAGGGGAAGGAGTTCAAAATTATGAAGTTGCTTTTACCCCGGCAAAGGATGAGGTTGGACTCATCGTTATCTTCTTTCGGCTTCTCGCAGAGAAAGCAGCCGCCTTTTTCAGCTTGAAGTACGTATTCTATTCGCCATGGCGCCCAGATCTGTTCCATTTTTGTCTCCTGGCTTATCTTACCTTGCTTTGTGAGCAATTGCAATGAGGCTAATGGACAACTAATTGCATTGGTATTGACTTTGCTGACTAACATTGCTATCTTTGTTGTTAGCAGATATGGCGACCATTGAGCTAAATATCATTACCAGTGGCAATATCCCCTGGAGTTTTAAGAAGGAGATTGAAAACACGTTCCGCGATTGCTATCGACGATTTGTGCCTAGAGTTCCATACAAAGTTGAAATTCATGTAGTGGATAGGGAACCCAACATGCGTGCCCTACTTAAGGAGGATAAGCTTAGGCTAGGCATAACTACCAGCGGTGATGAGGAGTTTATCTGCTCTCACGATGCCTGGCGTGGTTATCCTAGGGTGATCTGCTGCTTAGAGAAATTGGCTAAGCTTAACAAATTAGCCAGGCTGGGGGCGATAAGACATGAGGCAGCTCATAGTGCCCTCCATGGTTCGCTGGAGTATTATATTTTTAGAATTCCTGAGGACTGCCGTCATACGGCTGCGATTAAGGGGCTTGATTCGCCTGTACTGGACCGGGCTCTCTACTATGTATCTGTGGCGGTTAAAGATTTCGAAGTCACCAGATTTTTGGTCCAGCATGACTTCATTGGTTGCCAGTTTACTTTTGCTTTAGAGTGGTTGCGACCTTCAGAGCAAGACAAATCAACCTGGAAGTTGGCCCAGACAAATCGCCAGGCTAAATTCATCTACCTGACAACTTTGCTTAAGCCGACACTTTTTGCTCATCCCTTGTTGGCGCTGCCACGGTCAAAGAAGATTTCTTTAGAGCACCAGGTACAGTTGGCGAGAAGAGTGGAGGAACTGCTGGAACATTTGGGGAGTGCAGAGCAGAATAGATTGCTCCAAGTGACAAACATGATAGTTGAGGATGCCACCGAAGACACACATAGGAATGTTGATTCTGCTTTGCGTCAGGCTATGAACTTGGCTTAGTTTGCCAACCACGTAATGGTCCAAGTGTAGTGTAGTTCCTTGACCTCATGCTGTAATCTTTGGTGCCTTTAGCTTCTAATCTGCCAGGCTCTACAAGCCCTGATAAAGGTAACCTCGTACTCAGATGATAGAAATAGATGGTTCGGTCAAGTCAGGCAGTGGGACACTGCTGCGTTATGGGATTACCTTGGCTACTTTGCTAGCTGAAGAGTTGCACATGTGGAATATCCGGGCGGGCAGGGATAAGCCTGGGTTACGGCATCAGCATCGTCAATCAGTTCTGGCTTGCCGGGATATGTCGCAGGGTGTGGTAGAAGGGGCAGATGTCGGCTCGATGGAGATAAGATATAAGCCAGGTAGGAAGATAAAAGGCGGCCACTACAAATGGGATATAGGTACTGGCGGCTCAACCACGATGCTGGCTATGACCTTATTGCCCTTAGCCTGTTTTGTCGGTGAGCCGAGTACTTTTAATATATCAGGCGGTCTCTTCCAGGATTTTGCTCCTTCGGTTTATCACATGAAATACGTTCTTTTCCCTACTTTACGGAGGATGAGAATAAAGGCTGATTTAGAACTCAAGCGCCCTGGCTATGCTGAGCAAGGTGGCGGCATCATCAAGGTTAGCGTCGAGCCGGTAGGAGGAAAGATTAAGCCTATTGAACTTGTTAGCTGTGGTGAAGTCAGGGAGATACAAGGGATTGCCATTTGTTCCCACTTGGAGCAAGCTAAGGTTAGTGACCGAATGGCGAAGGAATGTCACCGAATATTGAGGCAAGAAGGGTATAATGCCAAAATAGAGGCGATTTATGATACTTCGGCTAATCATGAAGGTGCCGCCTTGGCCATTTGGGCGAAAACTGAAGCCTGTCTTTTCGGCTCGGATAGAGCTGGGAAGAAGGGAAGGCGAGCTGAGAGTATTGGCAGCTACGTGGCGAATAACTTTATTCAGGACGTCAAGTCTGGCGCTGCAGTTGATAGATTCTTAGCAGACCAGTTGATAATCTATGCCGCTCTGGCTGAGGGTGTAACAGAGTATGTTATACCCCGAATGACCGACCATGTTGAGGCCAATTTATGGCTTATAGAGCATATCTTAGGTAGTTCTGGCGCTAGAGCGGAGGCAATTGGCAATCGTATCAAGATAAAAGGCATCGGCTATAGCCATCGTTAGGCGAATCTAAACACGTGCACTACTTAAGAGTTCCTGTTTGAGGTAGTTCAGTCTCTCTTCGAAGGGACCAGTCAGTTGATTCAGCCTTTTCTCCCACTCCTCTTTGGCTCGAATATTAATCTGGCTGATGGCAGTGCCAGAGACCCTTAGCTGGTGGAGTATCTCCCTGCCAGCTTTTTCTATCTCTTGCCTTTCTCTGTTTTCAGCTTCCTCGTATTCCTGGAAAAGCTCTTTTACTTTGCCTAGAGTTTCTATAGCCGTTGTAGTATTGGCTAAAGTTAGAATACCTTGACTTATTTTGTCTAACGTTGAGCCATACCTTAGGTTGATTCCTTCAATGAGTCGGTGGATGGCTGCTTGTTTTATTAAGTCTTTTTCTTGGGCGCTGTGTTTGTTGAGTTCGGCTTCGAGAAGGCGGATATCATACTGGCTGAGGTACTTCTCAGCCAGCGATTTTCCAATTAGGCGGCATCTGTCTTGTCTTTGTCCTTTCCGTTCTTCGGGTGATAGCTCGCCTAACTTACTAGCCTTTTCCTGAGCGATTTCCCGGGCGCTCTTAATTTCTCCCACTTGACTTGAATCTTCCTTGCACCTTAAAGATTGTTTGTCGCTCTTGTCTGTCATTCTTCGGTCGCGTAGTTTATCCTGAGCGAGATTCTTCGTCGTTTCGCTCCTCAGAATGACAGAGAGCGAAGGACTCCCTCAGAATGACACAAGGTAAAGGCTTAACAAATTGGTTTTCGCTGGTATTTTACCTTAAAGTTACAACATTTTTACCTGAAATGCCAAGTTTTCCAAATATAATTCCAAGTGGGGAAAACAGTACCAGTTTATTGGTGAGGTCGTCAAATGTCAAATGGATGTAATGAGATGTGATATCAAAGTCTCTGTGCCTAAGCAATCGCTTGCAAGATACAGAATCACAGCCAGCCCGAGTAAGCAAAGTGGCGAATGTGTGTCTTAAAGTGTGTGGGCTTGCTTTAATTCCGCTGATACCAGCTCTCTTGAATATCTTTGCTATGAGGGACTCGCTGTAGGTCGTTGATATTGGCTTTCCACGTGACTTTCCACGTGAACTGATGAAAACTGGCTCATTGGGCTGCCGATTTCTGCAGAGTCTTAGAAGCGCTTCCCTCACTTCAGATAGGAGGGGGATAAATTGACTAGCGGTTTTGCCTCTAACTCGAAGCCGGTCTTCCTGAACGTCCTCGATATTTAAACCAAGGGCTTCGCGCAGCCGTAAGCCCTGGCCCAAGTAAACGTACACTAAAGCCCGTTCCTCATCTGTTTGAATGGCTCCGACCAAAGCCTTGGCTTGGTCGAACGATAGGCTATCAGGCTCTTTGGGCTTGGATTTAGGCCGTTGAACGTCTTGCACAACATCCCATGCTCCCATCCGTTTTGAGCAGAACTTATAGAAGACCCTTAAGTAAGCGTAGGCAGTTCTGGCGCTGCTTCTCTGTTCATACATGCCGAGAAACTGTTCTATTTGCTCTGGAGCTTGCGGTAGAACTGGAAATTGCCTTTCGAACTTCCGCAAGATGCTCCTGTAGTTGTCCAGCGTGAACTTGCTACTAACAGCACCCTGCTTTGAGGCCAGAAATGCGTCAATAGCTTGCTTTGTCTGTATCTGTGGCAGGTTTTTTGCAGTGTGAATCAACTCAAGGAATCGTTCGGCTTTATCGCCTAAAGCCAGTATACCTTCTACCTGGTATTCGAGAGACCGTTTGCTCAACCACTGCCGTATTTCGTCTGGAGATTCTCCATTTTGAATTTTTTGCGCTAGTTCCTTTGCTATTTCACTACCTTCCACGACATAATCTAGTTGCTCCTTTGCCATTTGTACTAAGTTTTCACGCATTTGAGTTCCTCCTTGTTCACCTTATCTATTCCATCTTTGTCACTATCTATAGCCATTTCCTTTATTCTACACCTTGCCAAAGCTATATGGAATCACCATTTGTGTATCTTTTAGGAATACTCTAAAGTCAGTCTGGCAGATATGCTACTGCGTAAGAGAGCATAACTGCTTATCTGTTCCTGCTCTCTTATTCTTCTAACACAATCAATCGGAATGTAACATTTCGATGAAGTGTCCACTAGAACTAAGATCCAAAGCTTAGCTTATAGATCCTAAAGCTTAGCTTATTAGATCCTAAAGCTTTAAACTATAGGTTCCAAAGCTTTGAATGCTTGATTCTTAAGCTCTAACTTCTTGATTCTTGTCCATTTTGCTGCTCAGTTCGGGCTTTAATTATCATGATTGCCAAACGGTTATTAGTTAGTCCGCTAAGTTAGCTGAGTTATAACACGTGTACCCTTAAGGGTAACACTATATACTATTGTGAAATATCCTTGAGGTAACAAAACAGGCATTTGTTTAGGCTTACTGCCTGTCACATAGTCAAATCGAAAGTCAACTCAGAAGGGAAATGAGGGAAAACCTCGGTCCATGCTGAACTACTTTTGTTTGTAAACTATCTTACCGCCAACAATTACAATTTCCGCCGTTAAGTCCTTCAAGTCATTGGTAGGCATTGAGTACAAATCGTGTGACCAGACAACCATATCTGCCAGCTTTCCTTCTTCGATGGAACCTTTGATATTCTCCTCGAAAGATGCGTAAGCTGATCCCATTGTGTGTATCCTCAGTGCATCTTTTATTGAGATTCGCTCTTGAGGAGCCGGCGTATATCCTGACTCGGTGGTTCTTGTTACCGCCCCGATAAAAGCCCATTTTGGCTCAAGCATAATCGTAGCTGGAACGTCACAGCCAAAAGCAATAGGAATACCCATCTCCATCATCGTTTTTATTGGCATGAACCTCTCCATCGTCTTCTCATCACTCTTACGTCTGTAAAAATCTGCGTCGAAGCTAATCCACTGTGGCTGTAATGAAACAACAATTCCAAGTTTCTTGATACGCTCTAAGGCTTGTGAGGTTGGAAAGACCAGATGCTCTATTCTGTGGCGATGGTTATCCCGGGGTGTTTCCTTTAGAGCTGCCTCTATCGCATTTATAGCCATATCTATGGCTTTATCTCCCATAGCATGAAATGCAAGTTGAAAACCTGCTTTGTGAAACATACTCACAATACGATTTAGAGTTTCTTGGTCGTGAAATACGTAGGAGTTCTTGGCAAATCGCAGGGTCTTATCGTACATTAGCATTGTATCTGCGCCACCGCCGCCATCCACTGCTAATTTCCAGCCTCCGAAAGTTAGCATTCCCACTTTAAAGGGCTTCTTGATGATTTTCAAAACATTTGTAGCAGCTTCTTCTGAGCTAACATACTCCATTAAATATATTCTCATTTTGAGACCATTGTTTTCAGCTACCTTCTTATATATCCCAACATCTTTTGGACTGTACACTATTACATCCTGACCGCTTGTATAGCCGGCAGCCAAACACAAATCCTGCCCCCTCCCAACATCAGCCATACGTTCCTCGTCTGTTTTTTCACCCCATCCTGCAGCTATTCTCCTAACCAGATCCTCAGCAGGGTAGTGAAATAGTATTCCGGTTGGTTCCTTAGTGACAGGATGCCTTTCAATCACACCTCCGTAGGGATTTGGAGTATTCTTGTCTATGCCTGCTAATTTGAGTGCATAACTGTTAGCAACCACATGCTGACCACCCCTATGCGGAAGATAGACTGGATTATCAGGTGAAACAGAGTCCAATTCCCAGCGGTCTGGTGTTTCTTCCCCTCCAGCGTAGAAACCTTGGTTTCCCGAGATCCATTCGCCCTTTGGCGTTACCTTAGCCTTCTCAGCCACCAACCTGAGAAGGTCGGTTTTTGAACGGGTATTGGGATAACGGATGTTCAGAAATCCTTCCCAAAATTGCCCGCCGTAGTACATCACATGGATGTGTGAATCCACCAAGCCTGGAGTGACAGTTTTCCCCTTTAGGTCTAAAATCTCCGTCTGTGAGTCTATAAATCTCCGGATCTCTTCATCGGTTCCAACCTTGACAATCTTTCCGTTTCTTACAGCAACTGCTTGGGCAATAGAATCTTTCGCATCTACAGTGATGATCTTACCATTTATGAGAACCAAATCAGCAGCTTTTCTTTCAGACGGAAGGATAGGTGGTGGAGTTGGCTTAGGCGTGAGGGTCTCTGCCGGAGGAGGCGCCTCAGTTGGCTGGGCACAGCCACCGGCCAGCAGAGCCACAAGTAAGAGAACAGCAAGTGTCCTTTTCATTTAACATTGAAAGGTATCAAGTATTAACATCGCTATTATACGTCATCCAAGCATGATAACAAAACTTAATAGAGTCATGTGACCGCTTATTCCCCAGTGCTTGATTCTATCGCGTGGAGTAGCTCTATGAAAAGCTAGTGAGTCCGATTATGGTGGAACTCCAACAAAGAGACTGAGGATCCAGGACCAAAATGAAACACTTTAACCGTTCAGTTTTGTTAAGCCGCGTTTGTTTGGAACCTGCCAGAGATAAGGCAATCGTCAACCGGTGCTGGCTAGGTCTTCACTCCATAATTGCACTTTATGGACATTTGTTATCCGTGAGCGTCCTCGCAAAAAGGCTTTCCCTCACAGAGCGCTGAACTTAAGGGGAATCATCGGCCAACATTAGTTCGCGGCCTTTCCGAGGCCCGTATTAGCCAACCCCAAGAGCTAAGAAACGAACGCGGCTAACCTAGCACAATCTCCTCATCGCAAAAACCATCCGGGGTTGACCGGAACTCCCGCACCCGAAGGTTGAGATTGGGATTAAGTTGCTTGGCCACTGCGTCCATAAACGTCATAGGGCCAGCACGGCAGCCTGTCTCGATAGCATTGGCATCCATCCCCAGCGTCTGGGCTGCTTCATAAATGGGGCACCTGCCATTTCTTACCACAACCCTTTGGGGGCTTTCTTCTAATACTTCGTAGCTTTCCCCAAGCCTATCCTTAAAGCTTTTGACCAGCGACCACGCTGCTTTGGCGTCGAATTCCTTAATAACCGATTGCTCCTTCATCATCTTGCCCTGCATAGCGCCCGCAAATTCACACATCTTGGTCATCAGAGCAATGGCTCGTTCCATGCCTATTTCCTGGGCAACCGTGTTTACATATGCATCAAACAACGTAAGTGCTGTCTTGGCACCCATAAAAGCATCTTCAATTGCCATGGTTGCTTACTCCTTCCTGCCAACATTCTTGCTTCTCACCCTACCACAGACGATATTCTATTTCCTTGTTTCACCTCCTTCCCACCGTGAGGCTACTTGTTTTACCTCTAATGAGGAACAGACGAACCCCATTAAATAGCTTATAGAAGAACTCGAAGACCTCCTAATCCGGCAGTATTTGTCTAATATTAACCAGTCACTGTAGTGGCCGTCAAGGCAACCATACACCCCGGCTGCATCAGAGGATGAGTCGAAAAAGTCTCCCATCTAGCCAACATTGAACAAACCGCTAAATTGTATACCATTTGCCTCAGCAGCACACTTGCGCTTTTAAGTGGATTTTCATATCATATATTAAAAGAATAGGTAGCCCGGAGGTACCTGAAGAGATTCAGGTGTGACCGGAGAGCAAGTTGGTGAGAGTCCAACGCAGTCCCGCCTGCTGTGACTCGCTCTAAGCGAGAAGCCAGAACGCCGGGCCTCTGGGTATCTTTGAACCTCCGCGGAGGAAGGGGGTGGGAATATGTTTGACGGGACATGAATATCCCCTTGTCCAAGCGGCAAGGGGATATTAATTTTACCTGATCAATATTAAGTTGGAGGTAGCATTTCATGAGAATGAAGAAACTAGGTATTCTTATTGTCTTGAGCCTACTGGTTAGTATGGTAATCGGGTGTCAACCGCAATTCCAGCCAGGAACTTATACCGACGATATGGGTCGGGAGGTGAGAATAGAGAAGGTTCCGCAGCGGATTATCTCTCTCGCTCCGAGCCACACTGAAATACTTTTTGCTTTAGGTCTGAGCGACAGGGTGATAGGCGTTACTAGCTATTGCAACTATCCAGAAGAGGCAAAGGAGAAGGAAAAGATAGGCGGCTTTGCTAACCCTGACATAGAGAAAATTATTGCCTTGAAGCCTGACCTTATACTAGCCTTTGGCACTTTGCAAAAATCGTTGGTAACTAAACTGGAAGATAAAGGACAAACAGTATTTTGGCTCTATCCACATACTGTCAAGGATATTCTAGAATCGTTTGAGAGAATTGGGGAAATAACAGGAAAGGTGGCTGCTGCTAAACAGTTGAAAAAGAGGATAGAGGAAAGAATTCGAGTAGTTCAAGAAAATATTAAGGACATTCCTGAACGGGAAAGGGTTACGGTATTCAGGGTCATGAGTTTGGACCCACTTGGAACCTTAGGTGGTGACGCATTCCAAACCGACGTCTATCGTCTTGCTGGTGGAAGGAACATTTTCGGTAACACTAAGAAGGATTACTTTCAACTCGACTTTCAGACTCTAGTTACGCTTGAACCAGATATAATTATAATCTGTGGTGATGATGAAGAGAAAGCTAAGGCTGAGATAAAGAGCCAAAAGGGCTGGGAGGATTTAGATGCAGTAAAGACAGATAGAATTGTGGTTATCTCTTGTGACCTAATTTGTCGGCCAAGCCCTCGTATAGCAGAAACTATTGAGTTGCTAGCGAGGGGATTCTATCCTAAGCGATTCTAGCCAATTTCGTGAAGAGGCGGGATGGCGTCCAGGGTTATTCCGCCTCTTTTACATCCCAGTTTCTCTGACTTTAACATTCCGTTAGAAAGTGCAACGGAGGTCAGCTTAAACAAAATGAGTGTTTGTGCAACAACGCGACGAACATGCGCCCTCCCCGAAGCAATACTAGCAGTAATGTCGCCTCAAATCGGAAAAATACTTGGCACCCACGCTGTTGCCGTTTTGCTCCAACCAATCGCTCAGACGTGTATGTCCTGTAGGTGGGCACTCGGAAATGAGGAGATTAGACATTAAGCCATCTATTTCGTCCTTGGTTATCACCATGTCTCCAACCAAGCAGCCAATCAATCTGGCAAGTAGACGCGCCAGCCACGGTCTGACGTGAACCATCCTGGCTCGGCTGTTTATGTTCCTGGCAATCAACGTGACCAGCTCCTCGTAGGTGAAGATCTCGGGACCAACGGCATCCATAACTATGTTGCCCTCTCTATGTCCAGCGCTGACTGCTATCTCCGCCAGATCCTCCACAAAAACGGGCTGAAGCCGGTAATTGCCTGAGCCGGGGATGGCAAATATCGGGAACCTCCTGAGAAGCCAAGCGATGTTGTTAATGAGAATACCTTCTGTACCGAAGATTACGGTCGGCCGCACTATGGCGTAGGAGAGCTTTGAATTAATGATAGCCTTCTCTACTAGCGCCTTCCCCTTGAAATAGGGAAAAGGTGAATCTTCGGAAGCGTTGGTGATGCTGATATGCACGATTCTTTGGACACCGGCGGCTTCAGCAGCCCTAATCAGCACTTTGGAATTCTCAACAGCCTTGTCAAAGGTGACCTTTCCCCGTGCAAAGCGAACCCAGTATGTATTGTAAAGAACTGTCGCCCCTTCGAGGCTTTGAATCAGCTGACCGAGGTTGTCAAAGCTAAATTGGTGTGCGGCTACATGGTCTCCGAACGGGCTTTCACTTGCGGGGCGTCCGGTAATCGTTCTCACCTTTTTCCCCACTGAGAGAAGCCGACGTGTTATGTACTTGCCGGTATAGCTAAAAGCTCCAGTCACTACCTCGAACCCGTTAGCTTTCATTCCTGATCCGTACATTCCAACTGCGAGGACGTGTTTAATCGTAGCACCTGCTACTAGGGTAGTCAAAAGTACTGACTGCTATTTTGGGGAGCCGAGGAAGCAAAACAGGGACTTAACAACAGTCAGTTATGTGCAGCGATAATTCAGCGCGTCACACAGAGCGTCACTTTGTGCGGCACTACATGCGTACACACCTCGGAAGAGCGCAACATGGTTAAACTTTTATTGTCCTCTAGACTAGTGCCACACTGAGGGTTCGATAGTGAGTGATGCCTCTAGACAAGAGGCCGGTCAAGTGCTTCTCCGATTGTGCGCTGCCGCAACTGCCCGCATGCTGCATCAATGTCAGAACCACGCTGAATCCGCTGCGTAATTTGGATGCCCGCATCGTCTAGAATTTCACGGAAAGCCCGGATATGTTTCGGCGAAGGAGCACGGAAAGCGAGACCGCAGACCGTATTGTACGGAATCAAGTTCACGTGGCAGTTCAG
>Ga0315296_10004273_pt1 | contig 11681 bp, 5 predicted proteins | sample YL17G14_18_MG_FD_203921 | JGI IMG/M metagenome (GOLD analysis project Ga0315296, IMG submission 203921) | Sediment microbial communities from Yellowstone Lake, YNP, Wyoming, USA - YL17G14_18 | ecosystem: Environmental > Aquatic > Freshwater > Lake > Sediment | place: USA: Wyoming | collected...
CAGCGGAGCAGGACCTGACCACGGTGACAACAGTCAAACAAGTCGCTACGTTTTGCCGAACAGGCGGGCGAGCAGGTTTGAGAGAAACTTTGAGAGAACAAAAAAGGAAAAAGATGATTTTGAGGTTCTATCTCAGACACTAAAGGAATTGGGCGTTAGCGAAATCAGCCTGATTGATGAATATATTAAGAAGAAGATACTTGCTGCCGCAGGTGAGCATTTCCATAAGAAAGCGTTGGAGGACATGATAAAGGGGCTGCGGTTGACCGAACCCAGTTTTCAGGGGGAGGTCTGGGTCGTCGCTGAGCATGATTCCGGCGTGGTACATCCTGCGACATTTGAGCTTATAGGCAAGGCCTGCGAGCTTGCGGACACTTTAGAGACCAAAGTAGGGGTATGTTTAGCGGGGTACAAGGTCGAGCCGATGGCAAAAGAATTAATCGCCGCCGGTGCAGAGAATATCTACATTATTGAGGATAAACTGCTGAATGTATTCGACCCGAGTGCTTATCGCAAATCAGTTGCCGATTGCATCAGCACATACTGGCCTCAAATCGTTCTGTTCGGTGCGACTGCTCGTGGCAGAATGCTGGCTCCGATGGTCTCCTACAGAGTTGGCTGCGGACTGACCGCCGATTGCACTTCATTCGATATCAGGGATAGTTCACGAACCGGCCGGATAGCCATTCTTCTGCAGACCAGGCCGGCGCTGGGGGGCAACGTTATGGCAACAATCTGCACAAAAGATTCAAAGTCGCAAATGGCTACGGCAAGACCTGGCGTTATGAAGAGGCTGCCACAGGACAAGTCAAGAACAGGCAAACTCATCAAACATAAGGTCCAGCTTTGCGATGATGATATCAGCCTGGAGATTATAAAAACGGAGTTGGGCACCGGTGATGTGAACTTCAACGTTGATGCAATTGTCAGCGGCGGCAAGGGCATGCAAAACCGTGATAACTACGAACGGCTTGTAGGCTCACTTTGCGATTGTCTTGGCAAAAAGTTGAATACTCAGGTTGAAAGAGGCGCTTCGCGTGCAGCAGTAGAGCAGGGCTTCGCTGAACGGATACACCAGGTAGGCCAGACCGGCACCTCCGTTGGTCCAAAACTTTACATTGCTCTGGGGATATCCGGTGCCATTCAGCATATGATAGGTGTTGCAAACACCGAGACCATAGTTGCCATCAACAGCGACCCAAATGCACCGATATTTAAACAGTGCGATTACTATATTGTCGGCGGCGTAGAAGATATAGTGCCACAGTTGGTTCAGGCGTTAGAGGCTGAATAAAAGGTGTCAAACGATAAAGACTACAACAAGGTGCAGGTTCTGATAGTTGGTGCAGGTCCTGCCGGTCTGGCATGTGCAATACAGCTCAAGACTCAAAAGCCGGAGATGGATGTCTGTGTGATAGACAAAGCCGCTGACCTCGGTAATCATAATCTCTCCGGTGCAGTTTTGGAAGCTGAACCATTGCATACGCTGCTGGATTCATCTGTTCCGGGATGGCAGGGGAGCGAGGCGGCTAAAGATGTGTTGGCACAAAAGGTCAACAAAGATAACGTGATGTTCCTTCTGGGAAAGAGACTGTCGTTTAGTATCTTCTTCTGCATAAAACTTGCCAAAATGTTCGGACTTGGCTTTGGCCAAATGATACATAAAGGCGATTATATTGTATCGATAAGCAAGCTAACCAAATGGATGGGCCGGATAGCAAAAGAACTGGGCGTAGAAGTGCTGACCGGCTTTGCGGCTGAAGATATTATTCTCGCCCCGTTAGATACAAGTAATGTTGGGCACAAAGCATCTATTTTGGAAAAGTATCTAACGGGGCTCGATGAGTCAACAAAGATGGCCAAAGGTATCAAGCTGGTTGACCAGGGGCTCGATAAAGAGGGCGGCAAGCAGCCAAACTTTGTCGAAGGCGAAGTCATAAATGCTGATTTTATAGTACTGGCCGAAGGGTGCGATGGGCTTTTGACTGAGAAATTTGTGGAAAAGGGCGGTCTGCAAAGACAGTCGCCCCAGCTTTATTCGGTAGGTGTTAAAGAGCTTATAAAGGTAAGCAGCGAGCAATACAAAAAGTTTGGTGACAGTCGTGTCGTTCACGCTATGGGCTATCCCATCTGGACACCGCTTGTCGGGCCTGGGATGTTCGGCGGCGGGATAATGTATCCTGCTGGTGACGATAATATTGCTGTCGGTATGATTGTTGGTGCCGACTGGAGATACTGCAATTTTAACCCACAGGATGCGCTGACGAATTTCAAAAATCACAGGTTTGTGAAGCAGTTTATTGATGGCGGCACGGTGGTAGAGGCCGGCGCAAAGATGATTCCCGAAGGTGGATACTATGCTGTCCCAAGAGATGCAGAAACCGGCGCCATCGGCAAAGGCAACGTGTTGCTCCTTGGTGACAGTGCCGGCTTTGTAAATATGCTCAAAATCAAGGGCTTCCACAACGCTATTGATTCGGGTATGCAGGCAGCAAAGGCAATCGCTGAGTGCCTCGACAGGCCCGAAATGACAGCAGTTAGATATACAAAGCTGATTGAACGGTCGAATGTAGCTAAGGAGATGAGGTCGGCGAGGAACTTTCGGCAGACAGTTGCAAAGTTTGGGCCTTTGCAGGGGATGCCGTTGTCTATTTTTGGGGGGCTTTTGCCTGAATTTGAGGTTGAAGAAGATTATAAAGCGATGACTACTGCGCGATACAGACTAAAGCCCAATCAGGAATTTGATAAAGATACCTTCACAGCAATGGCAGCAACCGGACATCGCGAGGAACAGCCCAGCCATCTTAAGATTTTAGACAGTGATATCTGTGCGGACAAGTGTACTCCAAAGTTTAACAGTCCCTGCATCACGTTCTGTCCAGCCGGAGTATATGAAACGGTGCACGATGAGGTAAAGCCGGCCAATCCATCCAATTGCCTGCACTGCAAGAGCTGCCAGAGGAAATGTCCATTCGACAATATCAGATGGACCGTCCCTGAAGGCAGCGGCGGCCCACGTTATAAACGAATGTAAGATAGTCAAATATCGGTACCGCTTTTTGTCTCTGTTTTATTTTTCTATTTTAACGAAGGTACGAACGGTTTTGGTGGGCAGGGTGCAGCTTCGATGGTAACTTCGGCTGTTTTTAGTCCTCCGGCTTCGGCTTTTACGGTAATCGGGCCGGGTGTGAAGCTTGATTGGATATAAACCATTACCAGACCACTAAAGGCTGGGTACGTTGTCTGGCTTTCCGGCATGTGGTAGGCGGGGTCGCCATTGCAGACACCGATGATTTTGCCGTTATCGCTGATGGTAAAGGATATCTGGTTATTTGCGGTCGGGACAATTCTGCCTTTCTCGTCAACAATCTCCACGGTAACCTGTGAAACATCTTGGTTGTCCGCCTTGATTTTTGTTTTGTCTGGTTTTAGGCGGATTGCCACCGCCTCACCGGTTGTCTCTTGCCTTTTGGTAGCGACAAGCTGACCGGCATTGTAGCCGCGTACTTCGATGTAGCCGGGTTCGTATTTTACCTTCCACTCTAGATGTGAATTCCGTGGCATTTGTTTTTTGCCTAAGCTTTTGCCGTTTACAATCAGCTCTACCTCTTTACAGTTACTGTAGCACCAGATACGAATTTGTTGTCCAACTTTTTCCTGCCAGTTCCAGTGCGGGAAGAGGTGAAGCACAACCTCGTCTGTCCACCAGCTCTTAAAATAATAGAATGGGTCTTTTTCGAAGCCGCATCGGTCGACGATTCCCCACTGTGTATGCAGTATCGGCCAGACGTCCTCGCTCTTTTTTCCTTTGCAGTCGTCTTCCCAGCTTAGCGGTTCGCCTGCGTAGTCAAATCCTGTCCAGACAAACGTTCCCCCTACCCAGGGTCTTTCTGCGCACCAGTTCCACATTTTCTCTGCTGTTTCTCCCCAGCAGGCGGGGTTTTCATCGTATGATGTTAATCGACCTGCCTCATCCGGCTCGTAGATTCCTCTGGCTGTAGAATGGCAGCATGATTCGGTCAGTATTATTGGTTTGTCCGGATGGTTTTTGTGAAGGTCATCTATCGTTGGCTTAATGTAGTTGCAACCGACCACATCCAGCACTTCAACCACAGGTCTATCAAATCCGCCGTGGGTAAGAGCCGCTGTTACCGGCCGAATTGGGTCGAGCTTGCGGACCAGCCTTTTCATACTTCGGATAACTCGTGCCCCGATGTCACTGGTTTCAAGGCTTCTTTCCTCATTTGCCATAGACCACAGGATTATACTGGGGTGATTACGGTCACGTCTGACCATACTGCACAATTGTTCCAACCGCTCTTTTGTGCTGCCTGGTGCCCGTGTTTCGTCTATTACCAGCATTCCTAATCGGTCGGCTGCATCCAGCGCCTCCGGCGCCACAGGGTTGTGCGCACAGCGGAAAGCATTTGCTCCCATCTCCTTCATCTTTTTGATTCTGAAATCGTGCAGCGCATCCGGAATCGCTACTCCGACCCCGCCGTGGTCCTGATGTAGGCATACTCCCTTTAACCTCATCGGTTTGCCATTGAGGGAAAATCCTTTGTCCGGGTCGAAGCTAAAGGCGCGAATGCCGAAGCTCGTTTCGTAAGTATCTATGGCCTTACGATGTTTTTTCACCGTGGTGAGCATTCTGTATAAATAAGGCGATTCGACCGACCAGAGATGGGCTTTTTTGACTTTAACTTTTTGTGTTATCTGTTCATTTGTCCAGGCCTTGACACTCGCTTTGGATTTGACAGCAGCTACGATTTTTTCATCAGCATCAACTATGGTTGATACAAGGTTGCAGTGCTTGTCCTGGTCATGTTCATTGGCGATAGTGGTCTGGATGGTAAGCTCTGCCGATGCTTTTTTACCCTTTTGTTTGACACCTGAGCTGACATATGTCCCCCATTGTGCCACATGTAGGGGGTTGGTTTTGACCAGCCAGACGTGCCGGTATATCCCGGCCCCCTCGTAGGACCATAACTCGTAGACGCCGGCATTAACGCGAACAACGAGCACATTCTCTTGGCCGTAGTTTACATAATCGGTAATATCAATGCCGAAGCTCGTATAGCCGCTGAGGTGTTGACGTATCGAGTATCCGTTCAGCCATACCTCACAGTCTCGGAAAACGCCGTCAAATTCTATCGATAGTCTTCTGCCAAAATCGCTTTCGGGTATCTCGAAGCCCTTGCGGTACCAGCCGATGCAATTTTCCGGATATTGGTGTCCTATCTTTTTATAAGCGTGTAATAAGTCGGCATCTTTGTTGACGTCCAGTGCTACTGCCCAGTCGTGCGGCAGGTCAACATCTTCCCAGTCGCTGTCATCAAAGTTGGGTTTTACAGGCCCGCTGTCCTCTTCCGTCTTGTTTCTGTTCTCCACGTAACCGAAGTCCTTGTCCACATTCCAAAGATATCCCAAATGAAATTTCCATCCAAAGTCTATCGCCAGCCGCTCTCTTGGCGTCGCATCAACCTGAATCACTTTCTCAGGTGCAGCTGCACAACCCGCCGTCAAAACAGCCACCAATACAGTCGCCAACTTGATTCTCTGCTTCATTTTGCTATCCTTTCTGAAAGTGCAATAAATTCTTCTGAAGATTCTAACCAGCTCGATTTAAATTGTCTACCCTGTTGCGCCGACTTTATGACAAGTATTGTGTGTGATTGCCGCGGCTTTGTTAAAATAAAGTCTGCGGCGCAGAATTGACCCGTTAGTTTAAAATATTGAAGCCTGAGTTGGAGATAGTGCTTGGTGCGGTGATGGGGAGAGGAACATGCAAATTAAATTCCACGGTTGGCGAATTTACTTTCGTTCTGCCTTCTTCTCGCTCTTTTCGCGTTGAATCGCGTCGTATACTTCCCTGCGATGAACCGGTATATCCTTCGGGGCCGCTATACCCAGACGAACCTTATTCCCGCGGACATCGACGATGGTAATCTCGATATCGTCGCCGATCATAATCGACTCATCTTTTTGCCTACTTAGAACCAACATTTTCAACTCCTTTTGTCGGCTGGTCTTACTATACTACTTTACGAAGAAAATTGGCCAGTTGTTCGCCTCGCTGCTCATCAAAGCTCTTATATGCCGTTATTCTGAAACGGGTTATAGCCTAAAAAACAGCGTCCAACCAGCCCCCTGCTTTCTGCGAAAGCAGGAAGGGGGGCACAACTGTATTTTCGGCTAATTCGGAGGCCTAAAATAACGATTTTTACTTTTGTTTAGGCGATGAAGATTAATTATAAGACTTTGTGCGTGTAACCATATAAGACATATACACTTATCGTAAAGATGCAGCTTGAAAAAAAATGCACTCCCGTCAGGGATGGCCAAGTCCATAAATTTGCCACCATCCCCCAATTTGCCTTTTCATAGGTTTTTTCGCCAATCCCCGTGTCTTCTATCGAAGACATAAACGGGGACATCGGACAGCCAGCCAGTAGCCGGTAATTGAGCCTAATACCCCAAAAGCCACCATCTGCACAGGCAATATGGAAATAACCACATTTGAGAAAAAAGCCGGCGGGTACCGCTCGATAAGATGCTGCAGTATATCCTGCTTGACGTAAGTAATAACAGCAAATCCGGTTACCAAAGCCGAAGCCACTGTTGGCCAGATATAGCTGGCGTTGAGAAATTTTTTAACTGCAAAAGCAGCTATTCCAAACGAAACTAATACGGCAAAAACAATCTGGCCGATAGCCGGCTGAGCCACAACTGAACCTAATTTGTAGTCGGGTATCCTGATGTCCTGAGCAAATATCCCGATACAAAATTGAGCTATGAGAACCGAGGCTACCACAGCAATTATCGCATTCCCCCCGCCCTTCCGAAGGGCGAGGTTCAAATATATATTTGCTTTAGAATCTGTTTTTTCTCCGCAGGATGCCTGACGGCGCTGGCTTTCATTTGGCTCAGGCTTAGCGCTGATTCTCTGGCCGACAAGGACGCCGCCAAATCCGGCAGCGACGATAGCCAACCAGAAAACCGGCTCCCATTTAAGCGCAGTAAAAAGTGCCTGCCGCTGGACAAGGGTTGGTTTTAACTGCATTAAACTGGCCATATTGCCACATCGCACCGCCCAAATGGCAAGCCCTGAGGGTACCGCCAAGATGCCGATTTCTCGGCCGTGTGGCCAAGAAAGAAAATAGCCAATAAAGCCGGCTAAAACTGCCAAACCCACCAAAGTTATTGCACCACCGAAGGCAGGCACAGATACAACGCCGAATGGCTCGACTGGTGTTGCCAACGGCCAGGCCAGAAGACCTATCAGGATAATGCCGACCAGCAGGGCAGCGGTCACCTTCAGTTTCACAGCCCAGGAAAGCTCTGAGAACATACCTATACCTGTAAGAACGGCTACAAGAGAGACTCCTATCTTGAAAACAAGCAGCCAGGATAATTCCACAACTTTGCTTCCTTAATTAAACCGGCGACAGGATACCATCAAAATCATCAATTATCAATAATCAACTTGAGTAAAATATACAACTTTGGTAGATTAGTGTTTTCTCTACCGCCGAGAACACAGGCAGCGCAGAGAATAAATTGAAATTAAACTCTGCGATCTCAACGGCCTCTGCGGTAAAAACTAAACGCTGAATGCTAATAGTAATCTAATCCGAGGTTGTTTTATGGATGTACTGTTAATCGGCAACGGCGGACGCGAGCACGCTATTGCCTGGAAACTGGCTCAATCGAAAAATTTAGGCAGACTCTATATTGCGCCGGGTAATGCCGGCACAGCAGAGTGCGGGAAGAATATCCCTATCGGCGTCAATGATACTGACAAGCTGGTGGATTTTGCCAAACAAAACAATATAGCTCTTGTGGTAGTTGGGCCTGAAGACCCGCTTGCAGCAGGAGCAGTTGATGCATTTGAAGCTGCCGGTATAAAAGCGTTTGGTCCCAGCGGAGGCGCTGCTCAGCTTGAAGCAGATAAAGCATTTGCAAAGCAGCTGATGCGCTCCAGTGCCATCTCCGGCGCAGAAGGACAGGTCTTCGAGAGATTTGCCGACGCCAAAGCATATATCTCAAGCAGGGACGAGTCGGTGGTGATAAAAGCGGCTGGTCTTGCAAAGGGCAAAGGTGTTTTTGTCTGTGACGACCCTGCCGACGGTATTTTAGTAGCTGAAAAAATAATGTGCGAGAGGATATTTGGCTCAGCAGGTGACAAAATCGTAGTCGAAGATAAACTGCTCGGCGAAGAGGCCTCAATACTGGCTTTCGTGGACGGCAGAAATATTTACGTTATGGAGTCATCCCAGGACCACAAGCCAATCGGCGATGGTGACAGCGGACCAAACACTGGCGGAATGGGGGCCTACAGTCCTGCACCGGTGGTCACCGAGGCGCTGATGGACAAAATCACACGCGAAATTCTCGTGCCGGTGGTAGATGGTATGAATCGCAACGGCACGCCGTATAAAGGCGTACTGTATGCAGGGCTTATGATTACTGCTGCCGGGCCAAGAGTGCTCGAATTTAACGTCCGCTTTGGTGACCCGGAAACTCAGCCGATGCTGATGCGACTAAAAAGCGATTTATTGGAGATTATGCGGGCGGTTTGCGATAGCAGGTTGGACGAGGTTACACTTGAGTGGGACCCCAGACCCGCCGTTTGTGTTGTCATGGTTTCGGGCGGCTATCCGGGGGAATATGAAAAGGGGAAAATAATAACCGGCATAGCTGAGGCCGAAAAACTTGAGGATGTTGTCATATTCCACGCAGGAACCGCTGCCAAAAATGCAGACATCGTTACTAACGGCGGCAGAGTTCTGGGTGTAACCGCTATGGGGCAAACTATAGCGGACGCAAAGGCAAAAGCATATGAAGCTGTGGATAAAATAAAATTCGACGGCGCTTATTGCCGGCGGGATATTGCAGACAAAGCAATAAAAAGGATGATATAGTCGGAAGAGCTAAAAACTCAAATCTATACACTATACGCTGCCAAAGATGCCTGCAAACTCAAACAAATCCGCTAAATTCGGAAACAACAAAAGAGCTTTTCCTTCCTGGCTTCTAAAAGGTCTGATTCTGGCCGTTTGTCTATGGTTCGCTTTTATACTGGCAGGCGAGGTGCTGTGTGAAATCGCCCTCGAGCAGATTGCTGAGCTGACTAACACTAAAATTACAACCGAATCGGTTAATTTTAACATTAACGGCTCAGTTTTCATCAAGGATCTCGTAATCAGGCCTGAGCAGCAGAAAAAATACGACGATACAATACTAAAAGCAGAAACAGTATATGCACGTTTTGGAATAGGCAGTTTATTGTTATTACACCCTCGGCTGAAAAAAATAAGTGTTAAGGATTTTGTCTTCGATGCTCAGCACAATTTGGACACAGACCGGTGGAATATTGCCGCATTTAGAATCAAGCATCCTAAAGGTGCCGCAGGGAAAATGCCCACCATTCGACTCAAAAGGGGAACGCTCCAATATAGCAAGGTTTCAAATGGTCAGGTCAAAGCCATTGCAGCAGTACCCATTGATGCAGGATTTGCCCCAGCCCAAACAACACGGGAAGGCTGCAGCTTTAATATAACAACGGCTAAGAGAGCCGGCCGTGGAAAAAGTGTCTTGGCAGGATTCTGGAAACCCGGAAAGATTACAATTACCGGCGGAATCTCATCAGCCGATATCCCCGCATTTGAGAAGGCCTGGACAATAAATACTCTGGATGCTGTGTTGAATTATGACCAGACCAACGCTTACTCACTGAAGCTTAAAATAAAAGACTTGCACAGCAGCTATACCTCCACCGGTGATACATTCGCAGGGGACCCCATTTCGCAAAAAGATGGCGAAATGGGAACCCCTGCTGATAGACGAGCGTTTTTGGGTAAGCCTGGCCCATTTACTGCTCTACAAAGATTCTTCAACCGATACCAGCCCTCCGGAACAGTTGCTATTGACCTTGAGGCTCTTGGCAGTTTAGAACAATTAAGCAAAAGTACATTAGTCGGCAAAGTCCAATGCAAGGATATTTCCATCTGCGACCGCAGGTTCCCCTACACCATAACGGGCCTGATTGGCCGAATAGACCTTACTGAAAAAAGCGCGGTCCTGAACAATCTGCACGGCAAGCACGGTGACGTCAAGCTAACTCTCAACGGTTGGTCTGAAGATTTTGGCACGAATTGGAAGTACCAAATCCAGATTACAAGTGACAATATGGCTTTAGATAATGACTTGTACGATGCGTTAAGCAAAAATTGGAAGAAATTCTGGTCGGCTTTCTCTCCGAGCGGCTTTGCAGCGATAGATTACCGCCTCAGTCGACGGCCGCAAACCGATAAAAAAGAGACTTTGGTGGTTGAACTATCTGGCGCCGAAGCTGCATACTGCCATTTTCCTTATCCGTTAAAAAATCTTTCCGGAAGGTTATTGTTTGCTCACGACAGTATAACTGTTTCGGACGTGCTTTCGCAAGTAAACAGCCGCCAAATAACCTTAAACGGCAAAGTAACAGCTTGCAGTACCGACCGGCCAATATATGATATCTCAATCAAAGCAAATGATATTCCTTTGGATTCAACACTTGCTCGCAGCTTATCAGATAATCAAAGAGATTTTTACAACCGCTTTGATATGACCGGCCTCGCTGACGCCGACATAAAGATTTTTACACCCGAAGGGAATTTCGGCCCGATAAGTTTTATCGCCGATGTCTCTCTCAAAAAAACTTCTTTGAAGGCGGATGATTGCCCGCTGGTTATCACTGACATATCGGCGAAGACTGTTATTACGCCTGATTTGATACAAATTGAAGATTTCACAGGCCGTCATAATCAGGCTTTGGTTTCACTGTCTGGCCGAATCTGGCCGGACAACGAAACCCAGCAGCCCCGCTATTGCTTGTTACTGCACGCCGAACAGGCGGAGCTAAACGATGAGTTAATTTCTTTGCTGCCAGCGTCACCGGCAAAAATCGTTTCCGAGCTGCAGCCAAAGGGAAAGGTAAATCTCACCGCCAATCTGAACAAAACAGACAACGATGACTGCTCCGAATATAAGATAATTGTGGACTGTCTCGGTAACAGCATCAACTTTGAGCCGTTTGCCTATCCTGTAAAAGATATCACCGGCAGGCTGACGATAACAAAGAATACTATTGCACTGGAGAACATTACCGCAACCGCCACCGATAATACCCTGATAACATCAAACACCTCGACCGTAAAAATTAACGGCCAAATAGTGCTGGCTGATGATGCCTTCAGCAGCGACCGACTTGAGCTTTCAGCCGGTAACATCACTTTTACTGCAGATAGTCTCAGGATTAAAGGCAAATCCTTAACCAGGCTGAAAGCAGATACCTACTATGACCCACGCCGGCAAAGCTGGATGGCTAAAAACCTCATTGCTGATTGTTATGGCGGCAGATTGGCAGGTAAATTCGAATTGAAACGATCGGCCGAGGCAGATTTGGAGTATCTGCTGCAGGTAGGCTTTGACAATATTGATTTGAAACAATTTCTTTTGGGCACAAACCCCAAAGGACCTCCTCGCAACAACCATACCAGTGGGAAAATGAGCGGTGTATTGAGCGTCGCCGGCCGGACTGGTGAAAGCTTACCCTATATCGGCCGATGCCGCCTCAAAATAACCGATATGCAGATCGGCGAACTCTCACCGCTGGCAAAGCTGCTATATGTATTAAA
>Ga0315296_10004274_pt1 | contig 11679 bp, 24 predicted proteins | sample YL17G14_18_MG_FD_203921 | JGI IMG/M metagenome (GOLD analysis project Ga0315296, IMG submission 203921) | Sediment microbial communities from Yellowstone Lake, YNP, Wyoming, USA - YL17G14_18 | ecosystem: Environmental > Aquatic > Freshwater > Lake > Sediment | place: USA: Wyoming | collected...
GTCGTTCTCCCCGTCGCCGCTCACAAACACTTTTCAGGCCGGACGCGGATATCTCGGAGGGATTGTATGACGGAAACGGAGCGGATCAAGAATATCGCCACAGCCTCACTCGTTCTTATGCTCGCCCTGGCCTCGTTTCTATCGATCTCGTTCTTCGCATCCGACCAAGCGAGCGCGGCTCGGACTTGTACATGGGACGGCGGGGATGTGGACGATGATCTGGCCTCAAGCCCTGATAATTGGGATACGAATACTGCGCCCATCGCAGGGGATTCAATCCTATTTGATGCGACAAGTACCGACCCATGCACTTGGAATCTAGCCTTGGCTCTTGTTTCATTTACTGTCGCCAATGGATATACTGGAACGATTACCAACGCCGCCACTTTTTCCTTGAGCAATAATTTCACCCCATGCTATACGGGTTCGACATTCATAGGTGGAACATACTCATATTCTGTTGGTGGCAATTACGACAGTCATTTGGGAACGGCAACAATGAACACCGCCACAATCGTTATGACTGGTAATGGAAAAACAATCCAGATGGTCAATTCATATGCCGCAAGAATCGGGGCACTCAGTCTGATTGGTGGAACGATAACTATGGCAAGCAGTTTCTACTTGGCGACTTATGCGACAATCTCCTTGACATCCTCAATCCTCAACATGGCAAATCACACAATCAATATCTACATTGGCAGCAACATTCAAGTCATACAAGGTTCAGGGTCAATTACAACGGGATCTATGAATTTCCAAACAATTGTAGGAATAAGAACAATGAGCATATCATCGAATGTTGCACTCGGAATTAACCTCTATGTTTGGGACAATTCTGGCGCAGCAACCTTCAAATTTGGCTCCGATATAATGACAACAGGCTCATTCAATGCTTACAAAACTGTAGGATTGACCGTAAACACTAATGGATACAATCTCACATGTAATGACTTTGTGCTCATAAATGGTGCGACGCTGCAGACCCAATCACCGATTACCATTACAGATAATTGGAATGGAGCGAATGGCACATTCACAAGTGGCACAAGTGGAGTACATTTTACAGGCGCGAGTGGAACAATCTATGCCAATACCAATCGATTCTACAACATGATGATTGAGACTGGAGCATCGACGACCATGCAAACGGATGTCTATGTCTCCGGATACTTCTGGAACAATGGCACATTCAGCAAAGGCGGCCATATGCTCTATCTGAACCATGACCAAGCTCCGACATATTCGACATCACCGATCACGACGGCCGATTTCGAAGATGCCTATGCCTATGATGCTAATGCGTCGGATCAGGAGAATCTCGGCCTAACCTATGCATTGACGACCGATCATCCGACGGCGGTAATCGATGATGAGACTGGAGAAGTCACGACTCCTGGGGCAGTAGGGAATGGCACTTGGTCGATGGATATCTCTGTCACGGACGGCAATCACACGGTCTATCAGAACTATTCCTTGGCTGCCGAGAACAATGAGTACCCTGATATATTCAGTCACCCAGGCCATACAGTAACGGAAGCCGTCGAATATTGGTATCATTTGAATGCGACCGATCCTGAAGGATATGACCTCACTTACAACATGACGACGGATGCCTATTGGCTTGGTGCGATTGATGAAGATGGTTATTTCTACGGTACTCCAGGAGTGGGCGAAGCTGGTGCTTGGTCCGTCAATATCTCAGTGGATGACGGATATCGGATGACTTGGCAGAATTGGACGATTGAAGTTATCTCAGCGGCAAGCCAGACATTCACGCCAGGTATGGTCTTTGGCACGGTCCTGGCTTTCGGGACGGTCGGAATGGGCCTTTTCCGTCGAGAATTCCTCATGCTCGCCGGCCTCATCTGGATACTCGTCGGAATCTATTTCCTCGGCGACATCCACATCATTTTTACGATACTATCATTAGGAATAGGCTTCATACTCCTAATGACGACGGCGGTCGATTACCTTGAAACATCGGAGAAAAATCGGCACATCGGGCATTAGTCTAGCGATCTTAGGCACGATCTTCATGGCCGTTTTCGTGGCCTCTCAGACGGCAAGCGCGAGCGTCGTTACCGATCTGCCGACGGACTTCGCCAATGCCCTCGACATCTCGACCAACCTCGCCGGGATGATCTTGTCAATGGGCATCATCATGGCGGTCGTCTTGGCCCTCGCCGTCGCCCGGATGCCTGTCATCGGCATGACAATAACTGTGATCTCGTTGATGATTCTCCTCACCGTGATGACTTGGCTCGATCAGCTCGTCCTGATCTTCACGGGCATCGTTACGGCCATCTACTTCGGCCTGACGATGAAAGGCATCTGGAAGTGATGGACACGAGACACGCGCTTAGAGCCGACGAAGACGGCGACGAGGCCTTGCTACCGCTATTCGTCATGGCGGCCTCAATGCTGATCGCCATAATCGTCCTCTCGACGGCCATTGCTTCCGCGATCGCTAGGAACGCCCCGACCGGTAGATGGGACCAGCCGGAAGGTTGGGAGCTTATCGGCGGCGTCGCATATTCCCATCTCGAACCGACCGGCGGATACACGGTAACGGCCTACAATCACACCGAGAATCCGTACACCGATAACGCCAGCCGAGAGCTGAATTTCATCTACACCGATTGGGAATATATCTCGGTCCGCCTGGTCAGGAATTGCTCGGTAACAAAGCCGTTCACGCACAGCGATGAGGACAAGAAATACGACGACTTCGTCTACATTCATGCGAAGCGAGATTCAGGCTGGTTCGCCGGAGATCGGTATGTCGCCATCCCCTTCGAGGCGCTGACGGTCAACTTCATCCATAACAATGTCAGCTATTCCTATTTCTCGGTTTTCAAAACCAACTTTACTGTCCTCCTCGAAACGGCGACCAACAACAGCAATCCCGCCGATCACATCAACGCCGTGTGGTTCGGGAATTACAACATCGTGATCGCCTTCAATACCGAGGTAAGCGACAGTGATCGTATGTCGTCCTCCATGTGGACGATTCTCGGGCAGATATTGACCCTCCAGCTCCCCGATGTCAACCAGATCGTCAATCTCCTATTGGCCGTCCCGATCTGGGCGGCCCTCGGGTTTATGGTGTTCACGATCTTTTCAAGGGTCGTTCCGTTCATCTCGGGAGGATAGCATGAGACCGATCATCGCGATCAGCTTGGGCTTGATGTTGACCGTCGGATTATTGGGCATCTTCGCCCCTGAGGCATCGGCCTACGGTTGGGGTTCTCGGCCGATCGCCGGGACATATCATCCCGATGCCCCGCCGGCGATCTTCCTCGATGTCGACGGCAACTTGTCGATCGATGCTCAATATCAAGGCTTCAAGCCGATCTATCCGACCAGCGGCTACAACGGTTGGCAATCCTCGGCGGGCGGGGCGAGCCGATGTCCGGCTTGGGAATTCCTCAAGTATCCCGGTAATACCAATCCGGACGAGATCAAGCTGGATGATGCCGTTGACGGCTGGTACTACATCTATGTCTCGATGGAGATGCCTCCGGCCAACATGACGGGCTACTTCAAGCTCCAGCTATGGATTTCGACGACCTCCAATCTTGGTTGGGATTTCAGCTATCAGATGGCCCTGACATTCATCGGCAACGGCATCCACGAGACGGCTTATCCGTACTATCATCAATCGGACAGTTATGCCTCGGTCCATGCGACGGTCAACCCGACCGGCAATCTCGGCCCGAATTGGTACGGGACGCTCAACGAATCGCCCTTGACTGGCTTGCCTTGGCAAGCCTCGGACTTCGCCGGAGATTGGGGGATTTGGCTCGACTACAATCAAGATCACACGGCTACGCCGGTTCGAATAACTACGATCTGGGCCGCCCTCATTCCGACGACCGGCCCGCCGCCCGGTCCCGTCGCCAACGAAATCCTCCGGCCGAATGGCGACATCGAGACGCCCGATACTTGGTTCATCCATCCCACCGGAGCGGCCTACGCCGCGATCGACGAGATGACCTGGTACTCGGACAATGACACAAGCTACATCTCGGCGACTCTCTCGGGCTACTCGGTCTCGTTCACGATGACCGACCCGAGCGAGACGCTAGGCACAGATGGCTCGTTCAATCTGACACTTTGGGTCATGGCGAAGTCGAGCGAATTCTACGCGAGCGATCGGAGCATCCGGGTCGGCCTGACCTCCGGCTATTATCCGATCGAGGAGCAAGAGGCGACGATCTACACCGGCTATCACAACATGACCTTTTCATTTCCCGTCAATCCCGGGACCGGCAAACCTTGGACCTTCAACGAGCTTGTCGATCTCAAGCTATTCGTCTCGGGCGAGGGCAACTTGACGATCTCTCAAGCCGCCGTGATCGTCAGCGACATCGACTATGTCCCGCCCGAGGAGCAAGGCGAGGCTTGGTCGGTCGTCCATTGGGTCTCGGGCAAGGGCATAATGACGATGTTCTGCATCCTCGGATTCTTCGGCATGATCGCCACGCCGAGCCTCGCCTATTTCGGATATAAGAACGGCGAAGAGGGGCTACTTGCAGGGGCCAACGGGATTTGGCTTATGGTGTTGTTCTTTGGCCTGTTCGTCATCGGATTGTGGGCCGGCGGGGGCTAGGATACCCGCAAGACGAACCCTCCCTAGAATCGCGTCTAATCGACTCAGGAGAAAAAGACGAGTAAGGGGTTTGAACAGAACCGATCTAGCTCTTTCGCCTCTCAAGCTCTCGATATTGTTCCTTTAGGGCGTCATAGCTGTCTCGCCATTCGCGGACTGTGGCATCCATTCGGGCTATTTTCTCGCTTTGTTCCCGCTTCAACGCCTCGATGCTCAAGTCGACCAAATCCTTGACCGCGATTGGCGCGATCTTGTCCAAAAACTGTTGAGCTAGTTTCTGGACATCCTTGGCGAACCAAGAGCTAATTTCGGTTCTCAATCTCGTCGGGCCGTCCCCGACACCTATCTCTATTCTTGCCATGTTGTCTCTCCGATGTCGCCTTTTTACCTATTTGTTGCCGTTTCTCCTGTCCAGATGTCCATGATTAGCGCGGTCTCAGCCGCCCGGGGGAATTGGTACTTAAACCCGATTGAGCGGTCTTTAAATACGCCTTGAGATTTCGCGGCCAAACGGTCCGGCCGTGTTTCCTGATCAGGTCAAGCTCGCATCTCGGGCAATGATGCCATAGAATCTCGTTCTTGGCGGCGCGTCCCTCATTGAGCATTAAAGACCGGCAGATCGGGCAGATCATCCGAACATCTCCATCGGTACTTGAGATTCTCTACGCCCGTCGAATAGATAGCATCTTCTCTTGGCCGGCTTGCCCGAGATCTGACAGTAGAGGAAATAGCCACACCGGCGGCTATTGGAACATCCCTTGCACTCAGTCTCGAACATCGCCTACTCCCTACCGTATGCCTTCTTTCATCCCGGCCGCGATCTGAATGTCAGTTTTGGATTCCCATTTTGAGGGGGCGCATTCTCCGCACAACTCATCGAACTTTGGGTCATCCTCATCTAGGAACCGCCATCGGCAACTATCGCAGGGTTGCTCCAGGTACTCATCTCCTGCAGGGGAGCTCCGAGAAGCTCCGGGATCCGGGGCATTCGCCTTTCTTGAGTAAGATGCAGGACCTGCAGCGCATAATCAGCAGGTTGTAGTTGAGTTGTCTCATCGAGAGACCTCCGAGCAGGGCAGATAGAAAATCCCGGTCAACCCTGGCGATGGCATAGGTTTCTTCGTGTCGACCTCGAGCCACGCGATTCGGCGAGCGTCCACGAACCGCGCTCCCCCTCTCAAGAGTTCTGCGATGGGAGTCGGTATCGATGTGACGAAGACTCCGGGACCGCCGACGCTCACTGCCTTCCTCGCGAAACCGGATGACCCGCCATCTCTGCGTACGAAAGGCGGATTGCAGTACCAAGGACGACCCCAATCTATCGTGAGTGCATCCCACTCCTTGGGGTAAGGGCACGGGTCGAAGTACGGACCGCCGAGCAGCTCGCGCACCTCAAGTTCGAAGTCGGGTGGAGTAAGCCAAAATCGTCCTCCTCTGACAGTCATCGGGCATCACCGTCCTTGAGCCTCTCCTCGTAACCGCACTTGCAGAACCATCGAGGTATCTTCCCTCTGATTCCTCCCAGCGCCATCTCGCTCCCGCACTCTGAGCACTTCACCGGCGGAATTTTGGGGGCGTATGTCAGGTTGAGGATGTGCGTGGTCAGCTACTTCTCCCCCTTGTCGTTGAGTACCCATTCGAGTGTGAATCTTCTCAATAGAGCGGGGTCATGTGTGTAACGACCTTCCCTTTTCCAGATGGTTATGATTCTTTGTAGTTCAGCCCGTATCTCCTCCTCACTTCTCATCGCTTGACCTCCTCTGGGCGGGGCTCGGTGATCACTTCATCTTTGTAATGAGGGTCGTGGACTGGGCAACCTTCGCCCTTCTTAACGAAACGACCACACGCGCCGCACTTCATGGCTTCTCGACCTCCGGGCGGGGCTGGTGAAGCGGGCAACACATATCGCTCCTCGATGCAATCTCGCTAGGAACTGCGAGATAGATGCAGCACCAAGGAAATGATTGACAATTTGCGCACGACTTCTCACCCATCGCGGTCAGTCTCCCTACTGGCCCATATTCCCAAGTGAGCCTCTCGTTCATTCTCAGAGACATCATCTCGGTGTATTTCTTCCGCACATGATTCGCAGAACCAATGACCATTGATTGAGACTGTTCCTTCTCCATTGCACGGTGTCACTGATTCGCATTTCCTCGGCTTCGCCTTCCCCTTCTTCATCTGGACTCATCTCCTCTATTCTTGAAAAAGTTTATGGAAAGGGTTTTGGTCCCCGTCTCGGACAAGCGATCAGCCTCCACTTGCGCCGAGAATGAGGTCACACACATAGGCGGCAATGCAGAAGATGGCCCCGACCAACACGATCAGGAACATGTTCCCGATGTCCTCGCATTCGCTGGAGCAATATCTCGGCCTCGCCGTCACCGGGATTGCCTTGTGGCACATCCGGCAATGCTTGTGGTCGTTCTCCATCATCATCCCTCAATAGATCGACCAAGTCAATGCTCCCAAAAACATGAACTCGCCTCCAAAGCTCACGCCCCCGGTGATCATGCACAGACCGAACCAATCATCAGCATCCATGCCCGACATCCACGCATCAAGATGTAGAGCAATCCAGCCAACGAGTCCGAACACGAGCAATGCCGCATTCAACATCGTCCAGACAATCAGTATCTTGTCGTATGTCTCCATCTTGATTACCTCTTTAGCGCCCTCTCGGTCTTCTTCCTATCCGATTCGGGGCAATCAGCGCACATGAGGCCTAGGATGGCAACCAGCGCACATGAGGCCTAGCATATTGCATCTCAGACCTCGGACATTCGGGCATTTACCTCTAAAGTCCGGCCCGCCAATGACGACCGATCGGTTCTTTCGTGCGTCATTATAGTGGCAATTGCTTGCTTTGTGGACATGGCAATAGACGCACTTGACAGTTTCGCCAAATGTGGCGATTGCATCAGCCTTGTACGGACATTCTTGATAGTACATTCGCCTCATTCTCGCCATGTCTACCCCTCGTTGATCTTCTCATCGATCAAGGCTTGCTCCTCGGGCGTCATCTTGACGATGCCGCGCTTGTCCTGACAAGGGACACATCTCGCCCGACCCGCTCCCCACCAGGCCCCTCGCCCGGCCGCGATGACCTTGTGGCAAGTCCGGCAGATCACCGGGTTCTCAAGGATGATGAACCTCGCCATCATGCCACCCTCGGGATTGACTTGGCCTCGGCCGTCTCGGCCGAGAACATGAACCGGACCGGGTTCAAGGTCCGGCCGCCGGTCAGCTCGATCGGCTTGTCATCGCAATGGATGAACCAATGCTCCAGACAAAGATTGATCTTCTCGCCATCTCCTCGGCGGAGACTGATCTCCGCCGGCTCACGACAATACTTGGCGTCGCATTTGTCGCCGTTGTTTCGGTCGCTCACCAACTCATTGCTCCTCACCAACTCATTGCTCCTGGCCGGGTCGGTCGATAGGTCGGGAAAAGAGAGGCGTCAGTCAGTATGGGATGGACACGATGCCCTCTAGGAAATCTTGGGCCGTTGCCCTCGGATATCCCCTGTTTTCCGTTCAACTCGATCGACCTCGGCCGACCGGAAAATCCGCGAGCCGGCATATCAAGCCTTTCTTACCGGGTCCGACGACCCGCCGCCGTTCCGTCCGACAAGCGGGTCCCCGCCGTCCGACGCCCCGCGCTCAGGTTGTCGGACAAAGTTTATATCCGACGGCCTCGCTTGATGACCTGGAGTCCTCACCGACTCATAGCATCCCATCCGGGCGGCGGCCGGCACATGACACCGGCGGGATGAGCGCCGCCCGGACCTTTTCCCCTCTTGATACCCCTTGACGAGTATTGTCAAGGGGTTCCGCCCCCCCCCCCTATATCCCCCCCCCAACTTCGACGACTCAACCTTGACAAGTCTACGGCTCGATCGACGACATCTCGGCCGACGACATCTCGGGCGACGCCTCTCGGCCCCCGTCCGACAAACGGCCGACACTGTTAAGCATCCGTTCGGCCATCTATCGGCCGGAGAACATCATGGCCCAACCTAGAGTCAAGGGTCTTTTCATCGGCATGGACGGCGTCGTCCGGGCCGAGAACCTCCCGACCAACAAGCGCGAGATCGAGTTTTTGGACGGCTGTCATCCGTTCATCCCGGCCGCGATTTATCACGACATCGACCACAAGGGGCCGCCGCTCTACATCGTGTGGCAAGGCCGTCAGATGCCCGAGGGCATCGACGCCGACGATCGCACGACCGAGGAGTCCTTGATCAAGGAAGCTACCTATATGAGTATGCACAATCTCAAGCCGCTCATGTCCCGCCGCTGGATTCGCATGATCATACGGTCCGCGATCATTCTGATCAAGTCCATTTTCATCGGCTTTGTCATCGTCTTCGTCATGCTCCTCGGCTTGGCGGTGATCGGTTGAGATGGCTCCGTCGAACCCGCGAATTCGCCCTGATACTTTTCCCGGGCAAGCGGTATAAGATCATCAAGACTAATTGGCCCACCCGCGAATTCGCCCTGATGCTTTTCCCGGGCAAGCGGTATAAGATCATCGAGACTAATTGGCCCAGATCTCTCCTTTCGTGGCCTCATATGAGCCGAATCTACCAGCTGGACCCTCGAAAACGGCTCAAGCTGGAGGGCTATTGGCATCCTCTCGACCGCGAGACCGTGTTCTCCGATCTCTTGCTCAAGGACGGCATCAAGCGGTATCTCACGATCTTCGGCGAGCCGTCTGAGATCAACCTCGGCCCGATCATGCCGCTCGATCGGCTCGCGGACTCGGGCATCGTCAAGGACAAGACCGACTTGACGCCCCTCGTCCATCGGACGCACTTCGTCAGCTCGGTCTACAAGAACCGCATGAGGCGGCTCAAGATCGGCGGCGTGGACCTCCGGCTCGTCCTGATCGCGTTCGGCATCTGCTTCGGCGTAATCCTCTTGCTCTATTTCTCGGGATACTTGGGGGGATGATATGGGCAAGGAGTTAGATCGGAAGACCCGGCCCTGGTTCTATCTGATCTCGTTCTCCATGATGATCGCCGGGTTCGTGTTCCACTTCAACGCTTGGCTGATCGGGGGCGGTCTCGTGATCTTCATGCTGATCATCTTCGAGGACGCCAAGGACGACGAGAGAATCAAGAAGGGAAAACATGAACCAAGGGATAGAGGGACTGACGAATCTAGCAAGGACCAAGTGCCAAGGATATAAGCATCATCCTAAGAATTGTGCGCCGGTAGACATCGCTCACCCGGAGACGATCAACATAACCGAGATCGTGAATCACGCGAAGGCTTGCCTCCGATGTCGGATTGAGCCAGGGGCGGGATTCGAGGAGGCCAAGCATGGCGACGACTGACCCGTTGGAGAAATTGACGACGGTCCTCGCGAACGGCGAGGAGAATCCCGAGCAGATGACTAATCTGACGGTCAAGGAGCAACTCATGCTCTACAACGCCTGGGATTTTGCGGGTAGCAAGGACGGCTATAACCTCGAATTCTTGAAGCGGCCGATCCTGACCGACCAGCTGACGATGATGGCCGCCCCGCCTAGCAAGCGCAATGATCAGATCGTCGAGGCGATCAAAGCCATGCAAATGCCTCTCTCGCTCGACACGGGGCTACAAGGCGAGGCTACGGGACAGACACGCCGAAGACGGCGATGACATGGACACCCGGGTCGTTAAGACGCCTATGGGGACCAAGGTCAAGGTCGGCGTGATCAGGAACCGGATAGAGATGTCCCGACCCAAGGGCATGAGAATCTTTGTCAAGGGGTACGATCAGCGACTCAAGGACTATCTTCGTACTTGGATAACCGAGGACTTGTCGACGGGCGAGGACTTCATCATCAAGGTCACCGGCCCGAGGCGCAAGGGCAAGTCGACCCTCGCATGCCGGACGGCCCTCGATCTATTCCCGATCACGCCGGACAATGTCGTTTACACGGCCCGGGACTTCGCCAAGCTGGCCGACTATCTCCCCCCGAGCGAGCCGGCCGAAGGCAAGTTCTCGATCATCGTGTTCGACGAGGCCGGGTATGGGATGTTCCATCAACGCTGGTATGACCGTGAACAACAGGAGATTATCCGGCTCTCAGAAGTTAACGCCGCCAAGATGCTCGTCGTGCTCTTGGTCTCGCCCCATAACGACTTCATCAACAAGGCCCTCCGAGGTCCGACGATGTCTAAGCTCTGGCTCGATGTCGGGCTGGCCCAGACGCTAGGCAAGGGTTGGGCCTCCATGTGGAAAGGCCGCTATCATCAATTCCGGACAGGTGGTTTTTGGAATCCCTTTTGCGGCTTCCGGTTCGACGAGCTGACCGGGCCGTTTTGGGACGCCTACATGATCAAGAAACACAATTTCATCCGGGAGGCTAGCAAGTTGGCCGCCAAAGATCATGCTCACACGACCCGATTAGAGCGGCTTTTGACACAGTTAGAGCAAGAAATCGAGTAACCTCCGCTGTGATTTCCCTCCCTCTCATACTCTCCCTATTTAACAAGAATCAAAAAGCGAACCTTGTCCGCTAATGCAACGAGCGGATGCCCTTATCAACATGATTGACCTTGTCCCGGCCCGCTCGACCGGCGACGAGAGGTAATCATTATTATCCTCTCGGCATAAATATATATCTGGATGTCGTTACCGATCTCGGAGGTGTCTCACAGATGTTCGACATGAGAAAGGACAACTCGGGAGCGATCAACACGGCCATTCTCCTGGGTATGGTCATCTTCGTCCTGATTGCCGCCGCAGTCTACCCTCTCGTTGGCGACCGGGTCACTGACCTTACCAACAAGACGGGCGAGAACTATGTTGGCGATAGCGAGGCGGACCTGGTCTCCATGATACCGCTGTTCTACTGGCTGTCGATCTTGCTGGTCGTGATCGGCGTCGCGATCGTGGCGATCAAGGACTCCACTTAGTCGAGCCCCGGGCGGCGGCGGTCAGGGTCGTTCTCCCCGTCGCCGCTCACAAACACTTTTCAGGCCGGACGCGGATATCTCGGAGGGATTGTATGACGGAAACGGAGCGGATCAAGAATATCGCCACAGCCTCACTCGTTCTTATGCTCGCCC
>Ga0315296_10004275_pt1 | contig 11678 bp, 11 predicted proteins | sample YL17G14_18_MG_FD_203921 | JGI IMG/M metagenome (GOLD analysis project Ga0315296, IMG submission 203921) | Sediment microbial communities from Yellowstone Lake, YNP, Wyoming, USA - YL17G14_18 | ecosystem: Environmental > Aquatic > Freshwater > Lake > Sediment | place: USA: Wyoming | collected...
TCCAGAGGCTAGTCATATAGAAAGCAACAGAATAGAGCATGATGCCCAGATACACATCAACTTTAAACTCCAACAGTTTCAGAAAAGTGAAAGGCCCCAGATGTGGAGCTATCAGATACCAACTGCCAAAAGCCAGATTTATCGGGGTTGTAATGAAATCATCAACCATCATCTGAAGCAGAAACGTTGATGTGAAAGCAAAAGCTATCACACAGCCAACCCAAATTTTACTCCTGGGATTATGAGCTGGCTGAGGAAAGAAACCTTTTTGAAAATGCCCATGAAATCTTTTGTATGACATCCACATCAGAGCCCCGAGCCACAGGATCCCCAGGATGTTCCATTTAGATCCTCCCAGGTTGAAATAGCTGATCCAGAGGAGCAGCTGCTCGAGCAGATTCAAATCAATCAGCTCTTTCAATCGCTTTCATGTGCCCAAACCTCACAGAATAATAACCTCTGATCAGCTGTTTCAGATCAGCCATATTCCTCACAGTTTTCAGATGTTTCAGTTTATAATGCCAGTTCAGATAGAAAAGCCTCCAGCAATCTTTATAGAGTTTCACGATTTCCTCAGACGTCATGTTCTGCATCTTCATCATGGGATGAGTGGCATCAAAAGCCTCCCAATCTCCCTCCTGGACCAGCAGTAAATTGTGGCTTTTGGCATAATCATAGAGCTCAGTCCAGGGATAAGGAATAGCCAGACTGAATTGAGCCTGATTGGGATCCAGCTTTTTGATCCATTCAATAGTGTGATAAGCCTCTTTTTTCGTTTCCCAGGGAAAGCCAACCATCAGATTTGCATGAACAGTTATGCCAGCCTCTTTCAGGAGCCTGATAGCTTTCTCATGCTGCTGCACTGTTGTGCCTTTATGGATCATATCCAGGGTTTTCTGGTTTCCACTTTCAATTCCCAGCTTTATCAGATGGAGCCCAGCCTTTTTCATCATCTTCAAACCTGTGAGATCATGGATCATGTTGCTGTGAGTTTGAAACGCCCAGAGAATTTCCTTATCTTTATTCCCCTCTTGCCACAATTGCTCAGCAAATTTAACTCCCCAGGCAGTATCAAAACAATCATGATCATCCCAGATGTAGCATCTGCCATAAGTAGCATAAGCCTCCCAAAACTCATCCAAGACGTCATTAACACTTCTTTGCCTCACTCGATTCTCCCAGAATGGGTTATTCCAGCAGCAGAAAGAACAATCATACCAACAGCCTCTGCCACTCATTGTGTAAAGATAGTGCTCCCTGATTTTCCAGGCCTCAAAATAAATCTGGTGAGGCACTATCTCCCTGTTCACATGAGGCAGAGAATCCAGATCCTTCACTAATCCAGATGTAAAAATCCTGGAGGGCTCTAAATGCTGCTCTCGAGCTCCATAAGTGTCTAGAACATCAGCCAATTTCCTGGCTCCCCAATCATAATCTCCTCCAGCAATCACGTAATCACAATGAGGCAGAGCCTCCTGGGGATAGACAGTCACATGATCTCCATAAAGAGCAGTTTTGCATCTGAAAGTCTCCCTCAGCATCTCTGAGATTTCATAGATATATTTCACAATGGGAGTCCTGGCCTCCATGATCACAAGATCAGCCGCAGCCAGATCTGACTCTACATCCTCCAGGCCCAGTTTCATAGTTGGACAATCATAGAATTTCACATCATGCCCAGCCCGGTCCAGCTGAGTTACTCCCATAGCATTGAGATAAGGATATTCGATGCTGGCTCTCACAGGCATGTTCTTATAAAAACGATACTGCCCAATGTTAGGATATTTGCCTTTATGAGTGGGAGGCACAAGCCAAACAATTTTCATCCCATGACCTCTTTTGTTGATTCTAAACTGTAACCAATTAACCCTTTTGGAATCTTTCCCCTGGCATAATCTAATCTGCCATGAACATTAGCCAGCAGCTCCAGGCTCATCACAATGAGGCTCCTCAATCTCAATCCCCTGGGAGCAGATTCATTGAATTCTATTCCCAGCTGCAAATTGCCGATCACATTCTTTTTCCTCTGCTGATAAAACTCTCCCAGTGTTTTGGGGGCACTGTTGAAAACCACAGCCCTGGGCTCATAGATAATCTGAAACCCTTTCCGCACGATCATGTTATGAATAAAGGCATCATCATGGATGAGGGTTTCAGGCAGAAAATCAACCAGCTGCCTTTTGAAACTGAACAATTCTGCATTGAGTTTGGGCTGAACATACTCATGGCATCTCCACACTAGATCTGGCAGCCACATAAAACCTGGAGAAAAAGGAATAGGTTTAGACGTCACTGCCCCAGCAGCTGCAAATTTGAGGGGCTCCAGGAGATAATGATAAGTATGTTCTGAGGCTGGGATGCAATCAGCACTGTTTTCAATGCAGAAAGGAGCCCTGGCAGCCAGTAACATTCTATTCAGTGCATCAGGCTTTCCCATGTGAGCATCCTGGGGAATCAGTTTCATGTGGGGCATGCTGGCGAAAGCATCCTTAATCTTTTCATTATCTGAACAGAGCAGTAGCTGATCAATTTTCCAGCCTGGAGTTTTCTGAAAAGTGATGGACATGATCAATCTGAGCAGCTGCTCAATGCTTTCAGCATGTGCTGGAATCATAACATCAAAACTGAGATCCATCTTAAAACTCCCTGGCACTCTTTCTCTCGATCGGAGCCAACAGCCTCCTCAGCAATGGATGAAAATTGCCAAACACATAAGCATAAAACATCAGAGTTTGCAGGGCCCCTCTCCTGAATCGGTCGGCATAATGGGCAGCAGCCAGGCTCCAGATGAATTTCACTTTCACTCCTCTCTCCCTGGAATATTGGCTCAGCCTGATGCCCAGCTCTCCATCCTCATTAACTCTCAGGTCCCTGAATCCTCCGATCGCCTGGAACACTGAGGCTCTGAGGGCCAGGAAATTGCCGCTGGGACAGAATCTTCCCATTCTGGCAGCCATCCATCTGATCAAATCAAAAGCATGATAAGCAGCGGAACAGATGGCTCCTCCTCGAAGGGGGATCGTGCGACCTGAGAGGGCTGCAACATCTAAGGAGGCAAACTCCTGGCATATCTGAGCCAGGAAACCCTGGGGAAGCACTGCATCTGCATTGGTAAACAGGAGCAGTTTGCCCCTGGCAGCCAGGGCTCCCCTGTTTCTAACATAACCCAGATTCCTGGTTTCATCAATCAAGCCAGTGATGTGGATCTTCTCCCTGAAACCATCAATCAGGCGCCTGGAATTATCCCTGGATCCTCCATCAAGAATAATCAGTTCATCACACTCCCGGGCCTGGAAAGCCAGGGACCTGAGGAAAGCTGGCAGATGCTCCTCCTCATTCAAACAGGGCACAATGATAGAGAGATCACATCCTGTTTCCCTTTCTATCAAACCTTTCAGATAGGAGCCTTTCAATTTTGCTTTTAAGTTGTTGCAGCTCATCTCTTTTCATCTTCATTATTTGGGCATCAGGTTTCAGGCTCCATCTTTTATTCCATGTGAAATTCCAAACAAAAACCAGGAAAGTTGTTAGAACCATAGCAATGAAAGTGCCTCCCCAGAAAACCAGGAGAATGTTTCTGAAAATTAATTCATAGAGGATCCAATTCAGAAAAGTGCCAGTGGCTCCCACAAGCATGAAATTAAACATCATGGGTTTCCAGAGATACATCTGAGCAAACCTTTTGCCCAGTGTGGGGATCCTCAAGAGCAGCCCCTTAATCTGCTCAGTGAGAGGATCATATTCCATTTTGGTTTTTTGATTCATGTTTCTCCCTAGCTTTTTCCTCCTGTTTTGCACATCCCAGCGCGCGCGCGATAACATAGAGGACCATTATGAAAGCAAAAGGAGCCGCTATCAAAGCTCCCAGAATAGCCAGGAGCTCCCCTCTTTTCATGCCACTGCCCCCTTCCTGGTTTTCCACAGATAATCCAGGAGGATGAAACTGTTTGCCAGAAAGAGAATGAACATGGGCTGAGCCACAGTGCCCAGGCTCCCCAGGATAAACTGGCTGAAAGCAAAATTGATGAGGAGCAGCACTCCAGCCAGAGCTCTCTTAAAGAATTTCAGCCCAGGGATCCTTTTCTTATGTTTAACAACCACAATCCTCTGGCTCTTTCCAGGCCCGGCACTGGGGGATCTCTCCCACGATCGTGGCATCTCATCAATATTTTGCCTTCCCTTTTTCCTGTGGAGTTTCCTGAGGGCATTATGGAAAGCCTGTTTCAGCTCTCTCAGAGCCTGGTTCAGGATGCCTATGGTTGTTCCTCCCACTCCACTGCCAATTCTGGAAAGGCATTGTGCATCCTTTCTCTGATTTCATCCATCCTGAGGGGAATAGAAAACTCCAATGTTACTCCAGGAAATTGGTTCATCTGCCAGAGTTTCTTATGGAAAACGATCGTCACTTTCTGAGTGGCTTTCTCTTGCATCTCCACTCTTTCAATCTGAGATTTAGCCTGAGCAATCTTCTGGGATTTATTCAGCCTCCCTCCAGGCTCCCTCCGTTTCCAGGGTTGATCCCATGCTTTCATCATTCATCTCCCCATCACTATCTGGATGTGATGGCTGCCAGAGCCCCTCCAATCAGGAAAAAGAGCACGATAGTCATTATCTGGAGCCCAGGCAACTGAGCTGGATCAGTGATGTATTCATTCAGCAGATATTGATGATCATAAGCCACTTGCTCAATGGCTGCCACAATGAGCCCCATCATCCCAGCCACGAAAAGGATTAACCCAGGTTTTGCACTGCTGCCAGCCATCTATTTCCTCCCCATCAACCTCACAATCACAATGGCTGCAAAACAGAAACCCATGATCAGCATGATAAACTCAGCGACTCCCTGAGCAACTGTGTTCCACTCTCCCCCATAAAATTGTCCAATGCCCAGAAGCACTGCCAGAAAAGCAAAAACACACAGCACAATGGCAATCACAACATAAGCATCATCCATTTTTCTCAGTGCCTCCTCCTCAGCCACACTGCCACAAATATGATACACATTGGAAAGAATATAAGACCTAGCACAAGCATGATAGCCAAATCGTGTATCGTCATTGTGTCCAGGCTCAGAACGATGCTCCAGATGGCTGAGTTATGCCAATAGGCTCCTATGATTTCATTGATGAGATTGAAACTCCAGATAGCTGTATTTCGCCACTGTCTAATTAAAAGCTGAATGGTCCATGTGGCTGCTGTGGTCCACTGCCTGGCCAGCAGATTGAACATCCAAACAGCTGATGTGCTCCATTGCCTAGTTTTGAAATCGAGCTCCCAGATTGCTGGAGTGGTCCATTGCCTAGCCTGGAGAAAGATGGTCCAAAAGGCAGAAGTGCCCCAGGATCTGGCCCTGAAATCCTGCTCCCACGTGGCTGCTGTAGTCCACGTTTTCACTATGGAAGATGTCCACTTGAATCCCTCAATCCTGGCATTTCTCTGATAAGAATCTCCATATCCGAAGCTGAGAAAGATGTTTGAAATATCCGCTGTGCTGGCCTCATAATAGCTCACTGTCCATGTGTTAGAATCCAGGTTTGAAGCTCCCAGTTGCTCAGTTGTGAAATTCTGCTGCCAGGTCCAGGCTCCAGCTCCCACTTTAGAATAGACCTGGATCACGATGCTATCAGTGACAGCCAGAGCTGTTGATGGACAGCTCCATGTGCTTGTTCGTTCTACGTAAACACTTGGATCCCATTGTAAGCTGCTATACGAAGCACTCCATTGAGCCACTTTAGATCCAATGTTTGTCTCTACTCCAGCAGAAGTTTTCTTGATAACATCGAGGCCGAAATAGACAGTTTGATCCGTATAGATGTAGCTTTCAACGAAAACCTGAGTAATATATCCATATCTCCAGCTGATTCGATAAGCTGAAACTGCCCAGCAGCCAAACCTCATGGCCCTGACATCAGCCTGAGTCCATTCAAGAGTGGTTTTTGGATTGTAGTTGTAAAACAGGTTTTTAGTTGCATAGCCTGTCGTGGTCCACAGGCTATCTGAATCATATTCTGTTCCTGAGAGCAGCCAGCAAAATCCAGCCTGGCCCTTAATTGTGGAGGAAGTGGCCACATAACCTCTGATCGTGACATAGAGAAACGCAATCTTTTTGCTGGCTGTCAGAGTATAGCCTGTTCCATTGTTTCCGTAGAAATCAACCCAGATCGTATCTGTATCGTTTGAACGGACATAAGTTGCGGAATCATCTGGGCTGCCTTTAGGATCATCAACTTTATCATAATTTGATGTTGTTGGATAGGCTGTGAGTTGTATTTGGTAATTGGATGTTGGATAGAAAATAGATTCTTGCGCGACACTGGCCACAGTGGTTGATGTTGAAAGGCCCCCTACAGATTGAGCAGTGCCCAGCTTTTTAGCAGTGAGGCCATTAACAGTCGTATCATCATTTCTCATAAATCTGCTTTCTGTTGGATCACTGAAATAACTGGGAAACATTGCACAATCATAAAAAAACTCTGCCTGGCCAGCACTTCCACATTGAGCATAAACAGCCAGGACCACACGATCCCCCCTGATGAAAGAGAGGGCTCTTTTAAAATGATATTGCCAGATGAATCGAGTTATGTTTTCAAACATGGCTTCTGATCTAGAGGATCTCTCGATCAGGCTTTCTCTGCCTGAACGATACAGAAGAAACTCTAGATAGAAATATGATTTGCCTGTTGTGTTTCCATAGAAACTGAAAATCCAGTTGTATTCTTTCTCGAGGCTGACAGCATTGGGTAGAGCTGGGCTGATCCATTTCGCAAACAAATAACCATAGTTTGAATAGGGCATGTTGATTTCAATGCTTTTGTTTGCTGCTCCTGTTGGTTTCCCAAAATTCACGTTTTTATAGCCAGTGACGCCTCCAGCAGTGGAGAGCAGATACATGGGATTCCCTCCCAGGATCTTCTTTTGAATGATGGAGGCATCAGCTGGGAGGACCTGGAAAAACAGAACCAGGCAGAGCAGAATTAGAAATAGGTTTGATATAGGAAAGTGCAATTATATGTTTTCCCCGCTTCTGGCACTGGAGCTGTCCAATTACCATAAGAAGTGAGATAATAGAAATCTGCATCACTGCTCACACTGGCACTCTCGTTCATTGGGATATTATTCCAGCCAGCAATGGGCACAGAGCTCTCTGAGATCGTGATGTTCACTCGAGTGAAAGAGAGTGCCTCAGCATCGGAGGCAGCATAGGTTTTATTGAAGCAATAGAAAACAGTGAAATTGATAGGCTGAGAATCCAGGATCCTATCCTCTCCTCCAGTGGCAGTGTAGTTGTTCACTAGCTCCCAATCAGTGGTGTTCCATTGCTCCACATAGATCCACTTGATATCATTGCCATAAGCATCAGCTCCCTTAACCCATCTGATAGAGATCCAGGTTTCCATATTGCCTGAGCAGCTGATCAGCACTGCTGCCATCAGCCCCAGAATTATTGCAGCTCTCAATCTTTTTGTTTTCATGTTTATTCAGCCACTGGGATGCTTTCAATCAATGTGTGAGCAAAAGTGATCACTGCCATTATGATCTGGATGAAGAATCCAAACAGCCAGGCAGCAATGCCCCAGAATATGCTGAGCTGAGAAACCACAGCATCCATGCCGTCCTGATCCCAGAGGATGATGAGATAGAGGGGATAAAAAACAAGGGCTACCTCTAGCCAGCCCATGATATTAAACTGAACCCAGAGGGAGCCAGCTCCTGTGCCGATACCTCCCAGAAAATCCACAAGATATCCCAGAGTGTTGATGATGCTCAGCACAAATTCTCCCAGAGTTGTGATGAAAGCTCCTATCAGCTGCCCAATCATCAGAAAGAAATTGTAGAGCAGAGTGAAAACGTATGTGGCACTCTGGATCAGATAAGTGAAACCGCTGCCAATCCAGTTGAAAAGGTTAGTGAAGAATTTAGGAGCTCCCAGCCAGCCAGCAATAGTGTCCAGGAAAGCAACGAAATTGCCCCAGAGATTGAGCCCTCCAAACATCACATTCTCACTGAGCCACTGGCCAATCCCAGCAAACATAGAGAAGATTGCTCCCAGGAGCCCTGTTTGCCCCACATCTGGCATTTTTGTATCATCAAACACTGGAGTTTGGATGCCATGCAATGGGAGCTCTTTTGAATGAGTATAATCCATCACTTCATAATTGTGGAGATAAACTAGCTGGCCAGCATCGGCATCGAAAACAGTGAGCCTCACTCCACATCGAACCATTTTGATTCTTTCGGAGCTCATGATCTGATTATTCGTGTCTTTCAGATCTGCCATGTATGTGGATTCCTTTTCCACATCATCTTTCACTCCCCAATTATTTGCCAGCCATCTGAACCACAGATCAGCGTTGTCTTTCATCGGATATTCAAAAGCGTTGATCCTCCCTCCTCCTGTGCTGCTGGCGTTAATGCTGTTAAACCATCCATCAAACCAAAACCGATATCTGAAAGTTTGCCCTGAGCCTGTTACACTACCATGAAAGAACATATAGAGATTGTCGGTTTTCACTAGAGTATAGGATCCTGGAGTGCCCTCTCCCTGATACCATTTCACCGTCATGTTGATCCAAACCTCCTGAGCAAACAATCCACTCCAGTGCACTGTCACTGGCTGCATAACCATCATCCAGCCTGGCAGCCATTCTCCCTCTCCCACTGAATAATCCATTGTGATCGTTATGGAGAAAGGATCCAGCCCAGCATAGCCCTCTACAACAGGCAGCAGTTTGACATGCTGGAGATCTCTAAACCAAATTTCATTATACACATTAGTGCCATTATAGGCATACATGGCAGCCCACTCCTCTCCATAAAGATTGTTGGCTCTGGCAAAATCGGAGCTGGCGAAGTTTTTGGCAAAACCTCCTTTCGAGTAGAGATAGAAACTGAAATCAGCGTCAAACCAATCCCAGGAATAAGAAAGCCAGTTTACTCGAGCAGAAACATTGATGCCTGGAGAAACATAAGAATCCAGGCACTGAGCCCTGAAAAAGATCTGGAAAGTGATATCAGTTTCATTGTTTGCAGTGTCATAAGAAACAGTGCCAGCCTGGAGAATCACAGGCTCTCCTGTTCTAGTTTCCAGCTCTGAGGTCATGGAGCTGTTAAAACTCCATGTCCAATCATCCAGGGAGTATTCACTGAAAATATGGAGCCTATCTGTGTTGTTTGCACTGAAATCACACTGGATCTCCTCCTCCCCAGTTGTCACATTGAACCTGATTCCTACATCTGTGAGATTGTCGTAAACATCAAGGATGGGATTGGGCACGTTCAGAGTGAAAGTATAATATTTCCATTCAGTGAAAACCCAATCTAGCCCTGAATCAATGTTTTCCAGCTCAGGTGCTGTCACATAAGGAGGATTGCCCTCCCAGTAAACAGGCTCAGGCACTCCAGTAGCATTGATATATAGAAAATCCGATTCATCATACAGCCCAGAGCCAGTGAAGTTTTCACAAACAAAAGGCAGAATATCATAACCCAATGTGGAATCTATCACAGTTTCGCCCATCTCCATACTGGGGATGCAAGAGCTGGCTAATCTAGAATGAGCCAGCAATGCCACTGGGCTGCTCCAGGTTCCATTCTCATCTCTTTCTCTTGCCCAGCTATACCAGTAATTGCTGATCTCATGTGCCCAGGAAACATAGAAATTCTGGCCAGATTTTGCAACTCCAGCATGGTAGGCATCAGCGCCATTGTAAACCAATTCGTGGGCATCTATTGTGGCTGTGCTCACATTGAACAAATCAAAATAGACGTTTCTGCTAGTGTCCACATAGGCAGTGGCAATCCTATCAACAGCATCCCAGGCTGAGTTTTCAGAATTTTTAGCCACTGATGAGCACATGGGAATCTGGAAAGCATTGATATCCTCTTTATGATCTATATCTGTCGAGGTTAATGTGAGCCCAGAAACATCTGCCTCAAAACCCTCAGCCTGTGTCACATATTTTCCGTATAAACGACTGTCCCCATCTGAGTTGTGGAAAGTGCAGAGAACAGCTGTATCATTGACAGGAAACACATGGGCATCCAAATAGACGTCTGCAATGCTCATGGGATTAACATCGTAAACCTGATTCCAATTCAGATAAGAAGTGGGGGAGGCAGTGCCTGAAAAGAAAACAGAAATAACAATATCACTGGCAGCAACAGAATTCCAGGATTCAACAACCACAGGCTTTCCATTCATCATGCAGATGGCACAGAGCTGATCGTTTCCTCCAGGGCTCCATGTGGAATTAGCGTATGAAATTGTGTGATTGTTTTGAAGGAGGAGAGTGCCATCTGATGGGATATATTCTCGATACCACAGAGCCCTGTTTCCAGCTCCGCTGCTAGTATGCGCGCTAACCATTCTGAGCCTGGAGCCATCCCAAACAGCATCAGAGAAATAGTTTCTATTTTTATCATTGATGGTTGAGGAATCAACTATTATGGCACTTGTGGCAGATATCCAGGTTAATCCTCCATCATCGGAGGCATACCATCTCACATAATAACCGCTGCCTGGAGCCTCAGTCCAAGAAGTGAAAGCATAGATCCAGCCATCAAAACTGAAAATATTTCCTTTCCCACTCATGATCATGTAATTATTGCCATAGGTTGCATTGATCACAGAAAGGACAGAGGCATTTCCAAAAGTAGCATGAACAGCTGGCAACACAATGAATCCACTGATGAAAGCCATGAGGAAAAGTGAAAGGAGAAAGGCTGCTTTCAGTTTCATATTTCTGATCCTCCACTATTATGCTCCTCTCTGGATTTAGCTTTTATTTCTGGAGCTCTCACTGAAAACAAGAAATAAACAGTGGCTGCCCAGATCGCTTTCACTCCAGTATTCACAGCATGGATCCAATCATTCTGAACCCAGAACCAAACTCCAGCATTGATCCCATCCCCAGGATTAAGATCCACAGTATAGAGAGTTTGGGAAAACAGCCTGGAGCTCTGCCACACTCCTCCAGTTTCCAGGGGCACTGTGATCTGCTGAACATAGAAAGGATAATAGATCCAGAACAATGCTGAGGCAATGCTGAGCCCCACGAACAGCCAGAGTTTCCAGCTCCGGGCCTGGAAATAGTAAGCGCGCGGTCCCTGGATCTTTCCATCCCAATGCCATCTTTCAGTGAGCATGAACAGGCATGTGAGCCCTCCAGCCAATGTGAAACCTGTATTCTGGAGGAGGATTTTCATCTGGGGAAATCTCCATGTTGAAACCCAGGGCTGATTTTGGAAATAACTGAAACCGAGGATCCAGAACCATTCAAAAACTCCGATCGCAAGAAACATCCCTCCAAAACTGAAAACCATGTTTTTGCTTTTAGTGATGCCAGCCCTTTCCCAGGATTTGCTCAATCCCCAATAGAGGAGGAAATAGATCACGAAAGCAGAATAGTGCATCTCTTTTCCATAATAGGCGTTATAGATGTTGATGATGTTCTGCCAGGATCCCGAGCCCAGGACCAGGGCTGGAATTCCCTCATAAAGTGCATGCACAAACTGGAGGGGGCTGGAATCAAAACCAAATATGATCCAGAGGCCCAGGCACACAATGGCTGCCCCAAAAACTACTTTCTGAATCCTCTTATATTTCTGAAAGAGATTAAGATTGTTTCCTTTCAGAGAAAGCCTCAGCTCATCAACATAGCCAAAAGGATCAGAGGCAA
>Ga0315296_10004276_pt1 | contig 11678 bp, 15 predicted proteins | sample YL17G14_18_MG_FD_203921 | JGI IMG/M metagenome (GOLD analysis project Ga0315296, IMG submission 203921) | Sediment microbial communities from Yellowstone Lake, YNP, Wyoming, USA - YL17G14_18 | ecosystem: Environmental > Aquatic > Freshwater > Lake > Sediment | place: USA: Wyoming | collected...
GCGGAATCGAATCCTCCAACCATGATTACTGCCAACTCAAGAGAATACCCTGTGAACCCCGTCTTCCCAACGGCAGCAGCATCCCCGTAGGCATGACTTGCCCTCACGAACGATTTTAGGATCCTGACATCTTCACGAGTTCTGTCGTTCATGTGAGCTACCACGTATCGCGTGTGATGAACTGTCCTGTCGACAGCTGTGATGGGTCCGTCGCACGCCAACTCATCTGCGGAAACGTCAAAACACCCTATGATGTCTACGTCTAGGCCCTTCAACACAAGTGAAAGATATGGATGCTGCGAGTACGTTTTTTGCATGTTCCTTGCATCTAAACCTTTTAGGGCTGGGATGAACCATGCGTCGACAAGTGAGTTCAGAAGATCATCAATTGACCGCTGTCTTTCCTTCGTTTGGAGAGCCAAGGTCTCTGCGTAGTCATCAGGTTTGAGGCCAACAAACAGATCAATATCTGCCGCGCCACGGAGCTGGGTCTGTTTCCTTCCAGTAGAGCCCTGAGGTTCAATGAACGAATAATGCTGGTCTAGAATCTTAGCACGACGGCTAAGCGCGTCGACTAAGCTATCGGTGACCTGTTGTTGCTTCTTGACCTCCTCGCTCGTAGGCACTATTCTTGCAAGAATTCTCTCTCGTAGTGCATGAGTCAGGAGTTCATCCAATGGCCATACCTGTGCAGCAAGAGGGCAGGATGTGCTAAGAACCTTCGCTTCACAAGCGGACGACATTCATGCGGTCACAATGATTGACGGGCACCGGATGAGTCCGTACGTTTAAAGAGAGATTCCTCATCTTGTCAGCCCGCGGCCTGACATCACGATTCTCTTCCGGAGAGACTTCGAATGAGCCAGATTCTACCCATAGCCATCACGATCTTGCGGTGTGCCAATCAGTATCTCTTTCTTAGGCGCCGAAGACCGCCTTACGAAGGTCTCTGGAGCCTTGTCGGCGGCAAAGTGAATGCTGGGGAGCATATACGGGCCGCTGCGATACGGGAGGTCATGGAGGAGACCGCTGCTCCAGAGGTGATTGACTACAGACTTAGAGGGACGGTTTCTGAGCGATTAATCGGGCCTACAGGCGACCTTCTGTCGCATTTCCTGATTTTCGTGGGAACTGCCAGGATAGACAGATACGAGCCCAGCTATCGGGAAGGCGAGCTTTCACTGTTTACTAAGGACGACATTAGGTCCGGGAAGTATCCATTCCTGCCGTCTGATCGTCTTATGTTTGAGTGCTTCGAAAGGCAGGGTGGTAAGCTCGGGGTCTATGAAGCAGAGATGGTACAAGACAATGGCTATCGCCTAAACTACTACAGGAAGTCTGAAGAGTGATTCTTGGAGACATAGAGATAGCGCCGCTTGCCGCAGAGAGCATGGGCTTGAGGTCTATGTGCACAAAGGTAGTCACTCCGGACCTGACCATCGTTTTCGACCCGTCGGCTGCACTGTCCATGAGATACGGTCTCGAGCCTCATCCTGTTGAGTACAGGCAGCTAGAACGTTCGCTCCAATCGATATTCGTGGAAGCAAGGAAGGCGGATGTAATCTCCATTAGCCACTATCACTACGATCATGTACGGCCCGGTTTCACGAACTTCCGATACAACTTCAGTTCGCAAGAAGAGCTACAGCGCATGTTTGAAGGAAAGACGGTTCTTGCGAAAGACAACCGCGAGAACATCAATGCTTCTCAAAGGCGCAGGGGTTATTACTTCGAACGAGACATAAAGACCGTTACAGACGATATCAGATGGGCTGATAACCAGAGCTACACCTTTGGGACGACGACGGTGAGCTTCTCTCCACCACTGCCGCATGGTCCAAGCGCCTCAGAGCTAGGGTACGTTCTTGCCACGGCCGTTTCCTGTCATGGCAAGCGGTTTCTCTTTGTTCCTGATGTTCAAGGCCCGGTGGACCGTGATTCGCTCTCGTATTGTCTATCTGAAGGACCTGATGTGGCAATTGTAGGAGGACCACCAATCTATCTGAGCCAGTTTCAGGAATCGCATCGTCAAACCGCATTGTATTCCCTCGTTAGAATGGCGTCTGCGATTCCTCTGTTGGTAATCGATCACCACTTGATACGTTCCGCAGACTGGGAAGAGTGGCTTGCGCCTGTGAAGGACGCCTCAATCCGAGCTGGCAATAGAGTGATGACGATGGCTGAGCTGGCCAGCGCGGAAATCACTTGTTCGGAGACTAATAGGAAGGAGCTCTACTCAAACCAACCGCCTGATGAGCAGTTCATGACGTGGGTGGCGTCAGATGACGAGTACAAAGAACAGAACCGTCCCCCAATAGACTAGGGCAGTTGATAAGCACAGTAAGGTATTTGTTCCAATCCTATCGCGAACGAGCCAAGCAACATTGAATAGCATATCTCTGCTCCAAGAGCGCAGCCCAATATAGATGGTGAAAGCGGCTCTCAAGAGCACAACAAACGGTGAAAGCATTGACTGGCGATGAAGACTCTTGGGTTTCCCAGAGTGAGGGCACATCCACGAGGTCGATTCTCGAAAGATTCCAGAGGTCGACCAAGGAGGCAGATGCTTCACTCAGTAATGGGGAATACCAGCAGGCAATGGCTCATTACTATGATGCCAGTCAGTCGGCCGATGAGATGTGTGAACGATTCCTTGCGCTTCTCATCAAGACATCTCCAAGTACTGGTCACAAGACACTGTTGGTGGAAGTTCTTAGTTGGCGCCTCCGCTACTATACCGCACAGTATGACTATCACTTGGCAGTGGCCCAGACTCTTGCCGGTCTTCCCCGTGAGGAGTGGCTCGCCCGGCTTGAGACAATTCTTGTGCTTTCCCAGAGTCTGGTCACGAAGCTGACGCCTATTCTCCAAGGAACGGACAACATAGGTATCAGAAGCAGGATTCAGGATGTGCTTGGCGACTGGGTCTCGGGCATTCGCAACCTTGTTTCAAACCTGAGAACATGGGGGATGTCTAGTGCTCAGGCGTCTCGCGTTCTAGAGTGGGCTCTTGATAATGACCTTGATTTTCACACACACGAGTAGTCCCTTACGATGAAGTGCCTTGACAAACGAAACATCAGACAAGTAACTCAGTCTTTTGCTTCGGCCTCAAGGAATCCTGATGCGATTTCCGTATCCGCGACTTGATAATGACTATCCACATAACAGATAACATAGTGCTCCTTGTGCTTTATGATAATAGGGGTGGGAAATCGCTTGACGTTCTTTAGAGCCTTCTCTGGGAGTTTCCAGTAGATGGTCTCCTTACAAACGGGGCATTGTAGCCACTTTAGCCCATCAGTCATCAATACCACCCATGGTCCGCAGGGCCGAGCCAATCGGGTGAGTCAACAATCGGACTAAAAACGTTTTCCCGTCAATGCGTTGTCTTGAGTGAGTCGGTTCTCGCGTTCCAACAAGCCTGACGAGCACCAGAATCTCACTCATCAAGGTCTACATCCCATGCTCCCGGATCCTTTAGTTCTCTGCTTTGTATCGGTCCCTTTCGGAGAGCCAAGCTCTCTGAGTCATACCCGCTGGCATCGATCACGAGTTCTTCTGTCTCGTCGTCAAATGTGGCGGGTATCAATCCCTCGTTTATCCCCCTTATCACGAGTTCCTTTAGTCTCTCACGATCGAGTCCGGTGCTTTCGGCGAGGCTGGCAAGAGAGATTGCCGCTTCTGATTCAAGCGAGGTACGAACAAACTCCGTCAGAACGAGGAAGGTTATCGTTTGGACTTTGCTTAGCTCCGCTGGTTCTAAGAGTCCAGTAAGCACAGATTCGACATATGTGTCCGCATTTCCGAATTCATACTCGCTTAGCATAAGTGCGAGATCAATCATTTCCTTTGCTTTGCCCCTAGTGGTGTCGGATGCCCCGCGGATGAGCCTCTTCGCCATCTCGATGTCGCCTCCGAGAATGGAGCAGAACGCAGCATCGACGAAAGGCATCGGGTCCTTCTGCTCGGCGGCCAGTGTTATGTATGCGTCAGATGCAATCTGACAGTCCAGTTCGAACTTGTCATGCTCTCCCTGCTTCACCCATGCTAAAGCCGCTTTCATAATGGTCTCAGCAGCTGACTTAAACTGATGACACAACATGCCGTGCTCATATGCCCTTTCAAAGCACATGGCTGCCTTGGAGAAGGACTCCCATGCGTTCCAACATTCAGCGGCTTGCAGAAACCCGTACATTGCCTCTTCGTTCAACCCATTGTCAGCCATTGTTTCAGCCAAGGTTTCGAACTCTTGGCACTCTGCAGTCGGCATGTCTGGTCCTTCTCCGAGAACGCTCGGGTCAGCGGGTTCATTCCAATGAAACCAGCAGCACGAAGGTGAGTTGCGTCGACCATCGGGCATTTCGTACAGGTTTTACTTCTCTCCGACTATCGCCCCATCTCTCATCCGTAAAACGCGTCTTGCATGCTTGATAAGTTCCTCATTGTGTGTCACGAGCACGACAGTCATTTTCTTGTCCTTGTTCAGGCCTGCGATGATCTTCATGACAGTGTCGCCCGTCTTAGTATCGAGGTTGCCTGTCGGCTCGTCGCAAAACAGGATTGGAGGATTGTTCACCAATGCCCTAGCAATTGCAACTCTCTGTTGCTCTCCTCCGCTCATCTGGCGAGGGAAGTGATCCTTCCTTTCCAGCATGTCAACCTCACGTAGGACCTCAAGTGCCATTTCCTCCTGCTTCTCTTTCCTTAGGTCAAGGTTGGGCCAGAGTACTGCCTCGATGTTTTCGAATGCTGTGAGGTCTTCTATGAGCAGGAAAGCCTGAAACACGAAGCCAATCTTTTGGGCTCGCACCTTTGGCATGTCTCGTTCACTGATGAGTGTCACGTCTACTGCATCTATCAGAATTCTCCCGGCAGTCGGTGCCTCGAGTCCTGCCATGACATGCAGAAGTGTGGACTTCCCACAGCCGGAGGGTCCAACCACCGCGACAAACTCACCGGGCGCTATCTCTAGGTTAATGTCCTTCAGCGCAGCGACGGTCTTCTTTCCTTTGCCGTACTCTTTGTTGACACCCTGAACTTGGATTATTGGGTTCGCCATCTCTATTCCTCCCTTATCGCCATCATTGGCGGAATGTGATTTGCTCTGAATTGTGCTAGTATTAGTCCCGGTATCTGAAGAATTACAATGAGGAATAGGGCGATGAGCATGGGTCCGGCACTGATTGTTATATAACTCGTAAGCCACGTGACCAGCGGCGTGTTCGTGGTACCAATGGCATATTGTGTCACGCCTAGGACCTCAACAGTCAGCTGGAACACGACAAGGAATGCAGAGACCGAGACAACCACGACCTCGCCAACAAGGAGCAACATGACATCCTGATTGCTCCAAGAGACGCATTTCAGGATTGCAATGTCTCTTCTTCTGAACTGACTAATCAGAACCGCATACACCGTTGCCACCGAGAAAGCCACTATCGGCCAGAGCCACCAATCGGGACCCCCTCTCTCTAGGCCCTTGCCAACCATTATGTACAGTACGGCATAAATTATGATGAACGCGAATATGCGTCGGCGTGACCGAAACGCGAATTTCATACTCTTGAAAAACACCCTAAGGTTCAAGGCTATCTTGCTCCCTGCGGACTATCAGATGGCTTGTTGACCCTCTCTTGTGCCCTTAAAGTGTTTTGCGCGTGTCAGTCAAACGCAGGACTTGCAGTCCAGACAGACTCACTGCCTTTTCAGATTGCTGCGCCTGCCCCCACTTTCTCTTGGTATGAGTGCTACTGCTCGACTTTTACGTCAGTCTCCTTTGAGACCGGCATGCCGTCCACCCACAGTTCTTTCATGAGCAGATCTCTTATTGCGACTCTGATTGCTTCACTGCGTGACGGGTACATCCCGCGTTCAACGAGCTTGTCGAGCGCACTCACGTATATGTCGCTCATTTTGACTGTGACGAGCTGCAACCGTGTTTCCTCCCGGCTAGTACTAGCGGCGTTCAAATCGGATATAACCCCTTCTGGTGCTGGAGAGTATATGAACAACCGGGCGCCATTTGAGGTTCATTCCAGATGCTTCTAGGTGCTTCTACGAGGGGTGTGTAGGATGAAAGCCTAAGGTCTGATGCGAGAAAGGCTAAATAGCGAAAAACTCGCATCCCATCAGAGTCCCTGTTTCACCGGAGAGCAATGAGCAGGGATTAGGTATACGACAAGATAGCAGGGAACGATACGTCACAAGCGAAGGCGATGCCGTCAGTGTCTACGAATTTCGACTTCATGAGAAAGGTCGTAATGATAGGTGCGGGTGGCAGCGGTAAGACTGCACTGGTTAGCCGCTTCCTCACTCAGAAGTTCTCAGAGCAGTACATTGTGACAATCGGATCTCAGTTTGCAGTAAAGACGGTTACCGTGGAAAACTTCAATGGTCACAGCGTCATAGTGAAGCTTCTTGTATGGGACCTAGCTGGTCAAGAGCGGTTCGATTTCATCCGCAGCAGTTACTACAAGGGATCCAAAGGAGGTTTGCTGGTCTACGACACAACCCGGAAGAGCACATGGATTGAGCTACAGAAGTGGATTGATGAGACGGACAAGGCGCTCGGACAGCGGATACCAATCATTCTATTGGCAAACAAGGTTGACCTAGTAGATGAACGTATCATTACGCCCGAGATGGGAAAGGCGTTCGTGCAGGAGCATGGGCTTGTGGGCTACTTGGAAACAAGTGCACTCAGCGGGCAGAACGTGGAAGAAGCGTTCAGTCTCCTGGCGAGGGCAAGTATATCGTAGGTGGCGATGCGCAGATCTCTCTATGTGCTGCGTCGTCGAAGTTATGATTGGCAGAAAGGGTCTATCGCTAACGAATTTGAAGCCGTGACGACCTGTCCTTTCTGTGCTCAGCGATCTCTCTTTCCCTCGATGTACTCATCTACGCGCTTTCGACCCTCGAAGTCATCTATCTGGTAACGAGGGTGCTTAAAGCTGTAGGAGCTGATGCTCGAGAGCTCTCCTGCGATTCCTCTATCCAATGCAATCTTCACAGCTCTCGCCACATCGATGATTACGCCAGCGCTGTTGGTAGAGTCCTGAACCGAAAGCTTGAGGAAGAGATCTATCTGTTGGTCGCCGAAGGACCTCGCTCTCATTGTGATATAGCAGACTTTGTTGTTGTTCAGGAATGGGACATAGTCGCTCGGCCCGATCTTGGTGGGAAGCTCATAATCAACACAGCTCGTGACCGCCGCGGTCTTGCTGATTCTCTTGGACTTGAGCCTGTTTTCGACCTGCATATTTTCAAAATCAGTGTCGCCCCCGATGTTCAGTTGATATGTATTCAGCACTATCAGACCTCTCTGGTCGAAGAGCTGTGTGAGTACACGGTGTAGAATAGTAGCTCCGAGCTGACTCTTCACGTCATCTCCTGCGCACGGAAGACCCTTCCTTTCGAACTCCTTGGCGTGAGGGCTGTCAGGGTCTGACACTATGAATTCGGGCATCGCATTGATGAATCCTATGCCAGCATCGAGGGCTGCCTGGGCATACATGCGAGCGCCAATCTCACTCCCCACTGGAAGGTAGTTGATGAGAACATCTGCCTTTGTCTTTCTCAGTTCCTCTGTCACGTCTACTGGTTGAATTTCGCTCTCGTCGTAGGTGAAGAAGGACTCTCTCATGTGCGGGGCAACACCATCCATGATGGGCGCCGGAAGAACCTCAACACCCATCTTCGGTACATCGGGAGCGAATATCGGGGCACAGTTTGGTTTTACCCACATGGCTTCGGCGATGTCACGTCCTATTTTGTTTCTATTAACCTCGAATGCCGCAACGAACTTCAGGTCCTTCGGGAAGTATCCGCCGAAATCGACATGCATCAGGCCTGGAACCTGTTCATCAGCTCTGGCGTTACGATAGTAGTGCACACCCTGAATGAGTGCTGATGCACAATTACCCAGTCCGGCCAATGCGACCCGAATCTCACCCATAATAGTCATCCCTGGTCAAGTATTCTCCAGCCATAGAATAGTCCTTTCTTTTAAAACTATCGAGCTAGGACAAGTCGGCTGTATCTTCTTCCTTGGGTTTAGTTTTTGGGGCAGTATCGTCGGCGGGCACGCCTGAGTAATCCGAGAAGAGGATCTTACGAGCTGATGCTGCTGTCTTAGGTCCTATTCCTGGCACCGCAGTCCATTCATCAGTGCGTGTGATTACTTCTATCGGAGAGTGAAAGTGTTTCAGGAGACTCTTGGCGCGGACGACATTGATCCCGGGCAGACCTGCAACAAAGAACTCCTGTTCGCCATCCTGCGTGTCCAGTCCCTTGCGCGTGCGAATCACTGGGAGCTTGCGAGTCTGTTCGTCATGTTTGTCTTCTCTTGAGACGAGTACGCCAAAGAGAAGCCCGGCTGAGTGCAATGCGTTGAAGCCTTCAAGCACATGTATTCCTCTCTCACGGATGCTGTCGACCAGAGCGTCTAACGCTTTCGGATGGATGTAGCTTACTCTCTCCAACGTGACAACGTAGGGTCTGCCTTTTGTCTGCCTTGTCTTGAAAGGGATGTAGATGCATCCTTTCACTGGGTCTCTTCTGATTGCCAGTATGTCCTCGACAAGCAGGTGGGGTTTTTCATACTTCATTAGTCCGTCAATCTGCTTGTTGAGACGAGGAACCCCCGTGTTGCTACCTTTGAGTGTGTTGACCAGGTCGCTGACGGTCTTTCTTTCTATGGCAATCCCGTCCGATCCCAGGACATCACCAATCGGTATCTTCTGGATGGCATAGGTGATTCCCTCCTTGTCGAGCATTGACATGAGGTGTTTAGTGGCATTCATGCTCTTGCCACCCGTCTCGTGCACATCCACGATGATTTGCGGAACGTTCCCAAACAGATCTGTTTGCATACTCATTCCACTTCAAAGAGGGTCATGACAGCTGCCATTGACACTTCTCTGGCGACGTTGGCATCAGTGGCGGAACCAATGACAACAACGTCAGCCTCTTCGGGTTTCAAGCTGTCAATCACCAGCACAACCTCGTCTCCGTACTCGGAGAGTATGTCGAAGCTGCCCGGTGGCATGGTCAGCATACCGCCTTTGTACGTGAGAGTCGTAGCACCTGCCTTCCCATAACCACCCTGTATTATGGCTTCATCTCTCTGTCTGATTCCGTCGTTCACCTTTTGTGCCCTGTTCTTTACTAGATTGGCATAGGCATACTCATACATTACGAGTCTAGGCACATCTAGAAACAACCCCAGAGGAATATCTCGTGTCAACTGGCCAAAAAGCGTCTGTCCTTTTTGTGTTAGCTTCTGACCCTGTTTGCCATCAGCGTTTGTATACTCATCTTCTGTTAGCCTCTTCAGCAATGTTCTTGCACTGCCTTCGCCGATTGACATGTTCTGGCACAGCTCATAGCGGCCGAGCGGTTGTTGTCTGCCAATCATGATGAGTGCCACGGCTGCGTGGTGAGCTTTGAAGGCGTGGGGAACACGCCCGTCAGCTGGTTCTGCAAGGCGAACAAGTTCTTCTTTCCAACTCAAACCGACAAACACTCCTGCAACCAGATTCTCTTGTTCTTTTAGCCTTCACCTAATGAAGTAGTATCTTTGATTGTGGTACCCCAAATCACTTCCCCGAATGTTTGTTCTATCGCACGACTGATAACTGGCACGACGAGAAGAAAGATGAGGAAGTTCGAGACGACATGCACCACCATAAAAGGCAACCCAAGAGCGAGTGCGACGTAGTAGGGAACTCCGATTGCCCATGAATAACCTAGGTCGGTGACTAAGTCGAAAAACAGTGTCGTAATGGCGCCTACAAGGCCGAACTCTATCGGGCTCGTCCGGGTGCCTTGTCTTGCCGCACCATTCCTGCCCATTATCGCCCCAGCTGCACCGACGAAGAGCCACCCAATGACCTGACTAATCCAGATTTGGGGCACAAGACCACCCCAAGGATTGAACATGCCGTAAATCGTCGACATAATGAGTGTGCACCACATGGCCATGTAGAATCCGAAAATGTAGGCCGTAACGAAGAGAATGCTCGATCCCATCTCCACATTCGGCAAACCAACCAGTACATAGTTACCAAGCAGGGCGAGAGCACTCATCAACCCGGTGATTGCCAGCCACCTACTTCGCCTTATGGTATGACCGCCACGTACTGCGGAAGTTCGGTCTTCTGTCACGACCTGGTTCATCTCCATCTTCTGATGTAGACTACTACAACAAGAAGCATGCCGATCGAGAGCCCGACCACGACGATAGGCAGGACAGATGCTGGCAGGTAGATTGATGACAGTTCAATCATCAGCACGTAAGGGGTGTCGAATGAATAGCTAGTGTTACCTCTTACCAACAATCCAGTCGCGGTGTCGTATGCGAGGTAGGTTTCTTGCGGTTGTCCGAATGACGTCTGGTCTTGGTGATACTCAAACACGAGACAACTGTAAGCAACACCCCTCACTGTTATCAGCTGATAGTAGGATGACATTGTGCCATTCACATAGTTGCCTGCGACCCTCCGGGCGGACTCGAAAGCCGTCTCGTTTAGTTCTCGGAGGTTCTTTTCTCCCGTCATGACTATCAATCCCGGAAGCCACGGTGTAAGTCCCCATACTCCAAGGGCCAGATCCTTTGAGATGTCTGTATCGTTGGCATTCCAGGTCCTGTTTCCCAAAGCGACAGTTCCCAAGATGTCATCCCTGACGGCGAGAACGGTCAAGTGCATGTTACTGCCGGGCTGCGCGAGCCAGTAGCCTTGACCAGACCAGTACAGACTGAAGGGCGCATCTGGACAATCTACGACTGTCCAGCTAATCTCGGTATTTCCCCAGAGCGTAGGAGCCAGTATCGCGCTATAATCATTGTCCGAATATGCGGCTCCAGCATGCAGAATAGCCGTTAGAAGCAGCCCCGCTACCAGATATCTCTTTTTCAATTCATCAACGACCTCTGGGTCTTCTACGATACAGGATGCCTAGAAATGATATGCCAAGAGCTCCAACCGCAGTTGCTCCGATTAAGACATCAAGATCAATCGAGCCCGCGGAATCCGTGTTCATGTGGGAGGCCTCTCTCCGCCATTGAACAGAGTCGTTGTCTTGAAGCTGATACTTGTTCGCAGCTACTGGGCCCAGTTGTCCGTTCACCCAATACTGCCACCATAGTCCTGCCGCAGCATCATTCTGGACTCCTGCTATCGCCGTCACAAAGACCGAGTCGCCATACCACTGCAGCTCCACTTGTTCAACAGCCTGCGTTGCGCTCAAGACATCAGCTGCCTGAACCCCAATACGTGTTGAACTCGTGCCGTTGTCAAAGTCAATACTGACTGTCACCCCGAATACCATCTGAGAAGAGTGATGGACATCTGCGGCGGCACAAGCCACAGGCGACACGCATTGTCCAAGAACGACGAGCAGCAGGGGACCAACAATGACGAGGGCACGCATATCCTTTTCTAGGATAGGATAACCTATCCTAGTACGATATAAGTATTGCCTTCATAGTGCGCTGGTTCAACAAGTGTGCTAACGGCATAGCATGCTCGTGTATGTTTTCATAGCAGAACAATCGCAGAGCATCTGAGTACGCATATGGTCTTGACTCGAGTACGGCACTGCATGTCCTCAAGTCGGAAACAGAGTGATCTGTCATCTAAGTCCGTTTGGTGCTCTCATTTCACCGAAGCATCTAA
>Ga0315296_10004277_pt1 | contig 11677 bp, 7 predicted proteins | sample YL17G14_18_MG_FD_203921 | JGI IMG/M metagenome (GOLD analysis project Ga0315296, IMG submission 203921) | Sediment microbial communities from Yellowstone Lake, YNP, Wyoming, USA - YL17G14_18 | ecosystem: Environmental > Aquatic > Freshwater > Lake > Sediment | place: USA: Wyoming | collected...
GCTGAAACGAAGAAGACATCAAGCCCTACAGATGGGCGGGCCGGAGAAAGTCAAGCGGCAACGCGAGCAAGGGAAACTAACCGCTCGTGAGCGCATCGAGCTACTTATGGACCCCGGCACCTTCCAAGAATATGGTTTGCTGGCAACCCATCAGAGTCACCGCCCTGAGATGGCGGATAGAATCACGCCAGCAGATGGCGTTATCACAGGATTTGGTCGGATTGATGGCCGAAGAGCTGGCGTCATTGCCGAAGATTTCACCGTTCTAGGCGGGTCTGAGGGGATAACCCACGCTATGAAAAAGATACGGATGGTGGAGATAGCCACACAAGAACGCGTGCCCCTTGTCTGGCTACTCGACGGCGCTGGGGCTCGAGCCGAGGAGTTCATCGGAGAAGGTCTCCCCGCCGTCTTCCATCATCTCATAATCGCCAGAATGTCCGGCGTTGCTCCTCAGGTTGGCGTGGTTATGGGACCCTCTGCCGGGGACTCTTCACTGGTAGGCAGCCTTCTGGAGTTCATCATTATGGTCAAGGGTACTGGAATGCTGGCAGCAGGCGGGCCTCCCATAGTGCTGACAGCCACCGGTGAACAGGTAAGTAAGCAAGAGCTAGGCGGAGTCGAAGTGCACTGCGTCATTTCCGGCGTCGCCGATAACCCCGCCGAAGACGACAAAGACGCTATACTCGTAGCCAAACGTTACCTCTCGTACCTCCCGAGCAATGCGTGGGAATATCCCCCATCGGTGCCTCCTAATGATGACCCGGAAAGAAAGGATGACAAGCTGGTGGAGATTCTGCCAAGCAACCCGCGTCAGCCTTACGATATGAAGCGCATCATCAACTGCATCGTTGATAAAGGCAGCTTCTTCGAGATCAAACCGCTTTTCGCCCCGATGATGATTACGGGTCTGGCCCGAATGAACGGACATCCAGTGGGCATTGTGGCTAACCAGCCCTTGGTCTATGCCGGTGCCATCACCGCCAAAGCAGCCCAAAAGGAGCGGCACTTCATCGACCTTTGCTCAGCTTATCACATCCCTCTCGTGTTTTTGGTGGATGTCCCAGGTGTAATGACAGGCCCAGAGTCGGAGCGAGAAGGAGCCTTGCGGTATGGTTTAGCCGTGGCCTATTCGCTTGCCTGGGCCAATGTCCCAAAGATTACGGTAGTCATACGTAAAGCGTTTGGCTTCGGCGGCTGCGCCATGTGCGGATATGGAGCTGGGCAGACGCTTACTCTTGCCTGGCCAACGGCCGATTTCGGTTCCCTGCCCATGAGCGGTGGACTGCTTGCAGCCTATAGCGCTGAGTTAGCAACATCGAAGGACCCGGAAGCCCTCAAAAAACAACTGGAGGAGGCATACAAGAAATACTGCGGAGCCTATCCGGCCGCGGCCATCTTCAATGTGGACGATGTCATCGATCCACGTGAAACCAGACCGAGAATTATACGTGCCTTAGACCTGGCTTTGAGTCGCCGCTCTGTCCCCCCATCACCGGTGATGAGACACGGCGTGATGCCATGAGGAATTTTTCGCACTGACTAGCTTATTGTGACAGACTCCACGGATGTCAAACTATTATTTATTATCGATGCAGCTTAAGCATTCTTCTCAGCCAGGTCACCTGCCCAGGGCAGCTTGTACTTTTCTCCCTGGTAAGCTTTGACCATCAAGACTATCCACAGCACAACGCAGAACAACCAGAAAGCCGCACCAATCAACCAGCCGATGATAGGCATCCAGGCTATCCAACCAATAACAATCCCAGCAAGAGTAAGGATACCGAAGACGATGATCGACTGCAGAGCATGGAAACGTATGAACTTATTGTCCTTTTCCAGCAAGAAAAACACGAGGCCACTTATCCACCACAAAACATAGCACAGTAAACCGGCAACATTTTCATCCAGCCCAGTTGAAGTCTTTGCCATTACAATATCCCCCTTTCTGCTTAAGCTTGATTATTAAGAATACGCCTGTGACTTAGCCTGTGTCAATAGTATCGCTCCACTACATAGTCAGCCTGCGCCATTTGGCCCCAGTAACCCAAAGCATTCCCCTTCCTCTATCTCCAATCTCATATCGTCCACTGCCACCAAGTCACCGAATTTCTTAATTAAGTTCTTTGTCTTTATGACAACCACTAAGTCTCACCAGATGACTAACTTCCAGTCATTCTATCAGCTTGAGAATACACAGACAACACTAGCACGACTAAGCTTTCAGAGCAGGCCCAAAACACAAGCTTTGGTTCTGTCAACACAGGTGGGATAACCAGATGACCTCGAAAGAGCTATAATGCCTATCTCTTCGCTTTAACTGCAGTTTCTATTAATCTGAGGGCTTAACGGCCGCCAAGGTACTATGCTAACCCTAAACGCAGAATGGCTTAAAATTATCTACCTGCTGCCCTATTACTTGCTGGGCTCCAAGATAAGCTTGTCAACAGCGGCTGCCTCCACCTGCTCCTGTGTCCAGAGCATCGGGTGATATTTTATAGTGCGCCAGAGCTCAATCATATCATCGTAGTGTTTACTATAGGGATGCCCACTCTGGCCGGTGGTATTGATAGTAACACTTCTTGACAAGTCACCCAGGTCAACAATCATACGCATCGAAGGTGCCACTCTCACCGCAAAGTTCCCCGAATCAGCAAACCAGACGGTATTGTTCACGGTGTCTGTGCTGCCACTGGTTGGAAATGGGCCGCGATTGACCATATTCTCAATTAGACCGATGCCACTCAGTCCCAGCGGATTGCTGACAAAGGTCGCCGTGTGCAGGTCGCCCCATCTCCATTTATTGCGGTCTTTACCCAGCGCAGCTACTGTGTTGGCATAGGCTTCGCTAAAAGAGCGAACCAAAATATCATCGCGGGTCTCAATTACGTCTTTAGTCGCGACATCATCCCACCAGGCATTGTTAGGCTTCTCCATCAGCAAAAAAGTAGCCCACATGTCCCTGTCTTCACCATACACTCTTATATCTTCACTCAACTGGTCACAAAACAGGTTGTTCATCAAACTTGCCCAAAAACCAGCATACAGCGCGGCTTGCGGACTATCCATATCACACTGAAAATCCCATTTAAGCAGCCAATCACGAGCTTCGGCTAACTCAGCATCAGCAAACTTTAAGTTTGTGAGGTATGGTATCAGCTCCTCGGCGCTGATTGACTTATTGTCACCCTGAATGGCCTGAAAGGTGGAAATCGTATGCGGTGCTTTTTCTTTCAGCAATTCAACAATCCGTTGAGCTCGATAGCCGTAATTCCATTCACGGGTGATGATGTAGTTCAGCCCCTCACCTAATTCTTTCGCTAACTGGTCATAATATTCCGGCGGAACCACTGCCTGGTTTGCCGTAGCAATGTAGCCACGCTCGGGATTAAGAACATGAGGTAAGTCATCAAAAGGAATAAAGCCTTTCCACTCGAACTCATCCGTCCAACCCGGAACAGGTACCAGCCCGCTATGAGTCTTAGCACGGATAGGAATACGTCCTGGCGTCTGATAGCCGATGTTGCCTTTCACATCGGCATAAATGAAGTTCTGCGAAGGAACATCGAAATAGCTCAAAGCATTGCGGAACTCTTCCCAGTTCGTCGCTCCATTTAAGGTTAAAATTGATTGAAACACAGTGCCCGGTTCCAGAGCCGTCCAGCGAAATGCCACCGGGTCTTCATTATTAAAACCAAGGATTTTGCCAGTTTCTTTATCTACTTTGTTATCGTTAATGATAGGTCCGAGATGTGTTTCACGAACTTTAATAGTGATTGGTTCTGCGCCATCCCCAAAATAGATGGTTTCCTCGCGTACTGTCATACCACGCCATTTACCGTTCCACTCATATTGGAGTGGATTGTCCGGATTGACGCGGATGCGATACAAATCGAACACATCAGGATTGACATTGGTCATTCCCCAGGCGATAAAGTTGTTATGCCCGATTATGATTGCTGGCGTAGCCGCGAATGTAAAGCCTACCATATCTAAAGGAGCTTCACCGCTGGTGGGGCAATAATGCAGGCCGATTTCATACCAGATAGATGGCATCATGATGGATAGATGCGGGTCATTGGCTAATATCGGCATACCGCTTTTGGTCATGCTGCCACTGTCCACCCAGTTATTGCTGCCAACACCTCGACTATTACCAAACACCAGATTCATCGAAGGTAATATGTCCTCAGTAAGCAGGCTATCGGCATCAGCAAGTTGAGCCGTATTATCAGCCTGAGTACTTCCGGTTGACCCTCTGATAGACAAGTCCTCTGGTTGGACAATAGTAGGCCTTTTGCCGAACGGCCATGGGGGTGTCAACCACTGGTCGGTCATCTCCTGGCCGTAAAGTTCGTAGAGTGTGGCACGGGTCCTCTCCTCATTCCTGCTGGGTCCCAAATCCCACGCCATCAACTTGGGAAATACCAGCGTGTCAACAGGCGTCCATGGCTTGATTTCGATGTCAATACCTGTCAATCCAAGCACACTATACGCCAGAGCCAGCTTGCTGGGGTCGCGATTCATAATGTAAGCATTGACACCATCCGTAAAAGCTTGCAATTGAGCTAGAGCCTCACCGTTACTGCGCTCCAACTCCTGCTCAGCTACACGCCGCCAGCCAAGGGTACGGAGAAAGATATCTGTGCCCAGCAGGGCGTCTTTCTTGCCCACTAGCTCCTCGATTCTACCGCTACAAGTGTGCCGGTAGAACTCCATCTGCCACCAGCGGTCTTGAGCTTGCGTATACCCTTGAGCGAAAAATAAGTCATGCATTGTCTTGGCATAAATGTGCGGAATACCCCACTCGTCACGCAAAATCTCCACCGTATCTTGCAGCCCAGCTACCTGCAGTTCCCCGCTATGCTGCGGCAGCGGCGCTCTGGTCATGTTGTAGAACCAGCCATAACCAAGCACAACAGGAAATATCAGGACAACCACGATAATCGGTACTACAATCTGAATAATCTTCTTAGAACGGCTCTTTTTCATCATTAACCTCCTTTGCAGTGGCAACTTTGTGCTGACGTGCGAGGCATAGCCTGCTTTTATCGCCCATTTTAGCCTATTCCTTTCCCCATTACAATACCTCTATGCCCTTCAATTACGAATGTTTAGCAACTTTTTTATTTGCTATTCTGGGCCCTCTGGTCGAAGAATCTCTTAATAGACTCTTCGCTTCGCTCAGAGTATTTTATCGTTAGCAAGCAATCTCCCTAACAGCATGTTTTGACAACGGCTTTACTCACGGATAAAATGGATGTGATTTTGGCGGGAGTAACTCAGTGGTAGAGTTCCTGCCTTCCAAGCAGGCTGTCGCGGGTTCGAGTCCCGTCTCCCGCTCCAATTAGCAGACAAAGCCTGTCCTAAATACAAAAAGAACTGAGACAGAGTTAACAGACAGCCGGTAAATCCAAGTCTATCTATTTCTTCGATTTCGCTATTTCTTCTTCCACCAGCAATCGACGCAATACCTTACCCACCATCGTCTTGGGCAGGCTGTCCCTAAACTCGATGAACCTGGGTACCTTGTAAGCTGCCAGTTTCTCCCGGCAATGATTCTGTAGTTCCTCCGGGGTCACCTTCTTTCCTTCTTTCAAAACCACCCATGCCTTAACTGCCTCTACTTGCCTGGGGTCCGGTATACCACCGACACAGACTTCAGAAACCGCGGGATGTTCGGTAAGGACTTCTTCAACCTCCCTCGGCCAGACCTGAAAACCACCGGGCTTGATCACATCTTTTTTGCGAGCAGTTAGGAACAAGTAGCCATCTTCATCGAGGTATCCAATGTCCCCGGTATAGAGCCAGCCATCCCTCAAGACTTCAGCAGTCTCCTTGGGGCGATTCCAGAAACCAAGCATGAGTTGTGGTGCCTTCATTATCACTTCCCCAGCCTCACCAGACTTCATATCTTTAGTGCCCGTTTCCACATCAACTATGCGTATTATAGTGTCTGGCAGCGGTACTCCTACAGAGCCTTCTTTCCATACACCCCCAACTGGAGTCGTCGTCATTGCCATCGTGGACTCGCTCAACCCATACCCTTCTGTGATGAAACCACTGATGCGCTCGTCGATTTTTCTCTTGGTATCGGCCATCAGTGGAGCAGCGCCTAGACCAACGTTTTTAACGAATTTCAGGTCATCGGGCTTGAGGTCAGGCTGCTCCAAGAGCGAAATAAACATTGTGGGAGTTCCCGTGAGCATCGTTGGCCTCGTCTCGCGGACAGTTTGCAGCACAGCCGCCTGGTTCCTGGGATCAGCTATCAATATCATCGTGAAATGATTCACCGGCGTCATGGCAAAGCAGAAATATGCTCCCATGGTATGGAACAAAGGCAGGGAAACAACCATCGAGTTTTCCCACTCGGTCCCTCTACCCTCAAACCAGGCTTTGAGCTGCAAGCCGGTCATGGCGTATGAAATATGACTGCCAACTACACCTTTTGGTATGCCCGTTGTGCCTCCACTGAACATGATGGCTGCAGGGTCTTGAGGGCTGACCTCTACATCCGGCCTCCTGGCACCGGCAAATTCTTGCATCAAGTCGCTCCACCAGATGTCACCCTCCTGAAGTTTCATGCCACGAGGCGCTGAAAAATCCTTTCCTAGCATGTAATCATTCAACTCCGTAACGATTATTAACCGTAGTTTTGTCTTCAGGTTCAATCCCTTGAGCGTGTTGTACCAGAAGCTCAAGACAAAAGCGACTTCAGCACCGACTTCGTTAATAGCATATTCCAGCTCGGATGGCGTATACAGTGGGTTGAGCGGCACCACTATGGCTCCAGCCTTCCAAATTGCATAAAAAGCTATGAATACCTGCGGTGTGTTGATGAAAAGCAACGCTACACGGTCACCTTTCTTGACACCTTTTGCCACCAGCGCCGCCGCCATTTGGTCGCTCAACTCACTCACCGTTTTCCAGGATAGCCGTTTGTGCTGAAAGATGAGCATGGGGTGATCTGGATTCAGATTTACCACGTCGTCGAGTAAATCGAAGGTTCTTAGCTGAGGATAGGGTTCCAGGGTGTGAGGAACTCCTTCATCATAGTGCTTGTACCAGGGATAATCTGCCATCTCTGCCTCCTCCAATTTTTATGGATATCGTACCACCTTAGCCACTAAATTTGTATCTATTTTGTTTCCACTACCCTTTGATACGGTTTGACCATCTCAGTTTTTATCATCTTGCGAACCACCTCTTTCATCCCGGGCTTTTTGATTAAGTCGAACATTTGCTTACTATAATCCAGGTATCTTTTATCCTTCTGTGGGAAATCGAATAGCTTATGCTTTCGATAGAACCTGTAATCAGCCAAGTGTGGAAAACGAATCCTTGCCCAGATGGCATCTCTAAAAATCTTATACCCTCCAACGGCGAGAAATGTATTTGGCCTGATATAGTTTTCCACAGAAAATTGTACGCATTTACTGGCAAAATTCTGCAGCAAAGCATCCATCTGAGCTGAACCTCCGCATTCGTCGGTGATTATGCCAACGAGGTTGGCCAGATGCATTTCAGCTTCAGCCTCCAAGATTTGTCTCAGGTTAGGTATCTGACTTAAGGGGCCGGAGACGATAAACCCCATCTGCTTTCCCTCGTGAATTGGAATGTGCCCGTTGAAGAAACCTCTGTCCCAGGACATTTTCATCCTGGCTGATAAATACCTATCCTTAATGGCACCGGCAAAAATTGTTATATCGGCGTTCCTCAGCCTGGTATTGAAAAAGTCAATAAATTCGTCTTTACCTTCATAAACGCAAATGTTATCAAATCCACATTCAGTGCACCCCAGGCATCCACCTTTTATGTCTATGTCATAAAGGTTAACCACATCGATATCTTGAGAAAACGACTCTCGGAACCTCTCGACCATCTTTGCCAGGTTCGAGCCGTTATCTTTAACATCCGTTACAACTACGATTCTTTTGCCGCAAGTATCTACCCTGTCCTTCACCTTGCCGAGGACATAGCGGAATTTACTGTAAGTCAACGGCGTGTAGCTCTTCATAGTGGGAAGCTTGTTTTCAATAGCCTTAAAAAAGTTATCCGCAAACATAAGCAGCCTCGTTCTCATCTGCTCGGAGAAAATGTCATCCATATCGGCAGAAAATGACTCCACGAATTTCATATCCAGGTCATCACAGATAGCACGCATATAGTTGTGCGCCGTATGGTCAAAGAAATGAATTGATGTGCTTAGAGCAGCGGTGTACTTGCCCTTGAAAGCACCTTGTGCACCCCTCTCCCAGATAAGCTCAATGAACCGTTTATACTGTGCCGGTACAAGCAGAATATAAAGGGGAAAAGCCCACAAGACACCATCGGATGTTTTAACATCGTCTATAATTCTTCCAAAAGTTTTTTCGTCCTTCTCTATCCGTTGAATGCTTTGAGACACGTTGAAGATTTTCAGGTCATGTTGGGGAAACTTCTTCTCTATGAATTTCACATACTGTAAGGTAACGCTCAGTTCACCCTTGGGACTTCCGCTTAAAACCGCTATCTTCATGGGATACCTCCTAATATTGTCGAATTAAACCGTATTCTGAATAAAGATGCAACTAAGCCTACTTCGTTCTGTCATCCTGCTTGTTGACAAAACAGGAAAATTCCCCTATTATTACAATTGCCATCGACCTATAGGGCGGTGAGCGAAAAATTTTTAGAAAAACAAATAAAAAGGGCCGCTTGGATCAGCAATGACCGAGACGGAACATATGGTTAATGTTTGTTGAGCCTTCTCGGCAATGCTGAGAAGGCTTTCTTTTTGGGACGATGTATAACGCTATAACCGATGTGCCGGGAATAAAAGTCGGACATTACACCGACAAGAAGGCAGTCACTGGCTGCACCGTCGTTCTTTGTGAGACAGGAGCCGTGGCTGGCGTTGATGTGAGGGGCTCGGCACCAGGAACCAGAGAAACTGACCTGCTCCGACCGATGAATCTAGTGGAAAGAGTTCACGCCATCCTCCTCAGCGGTGGTAGCGCCTTTGGACTGGACGCCGCTGGTGGAGTAATGCGATATCTCGAGGAACGAGACTTCGGTTACGAAACCTTGGTAGCCAAGGTGCCCATCGTCCCTACAGCTATAATCTTCGATTTGAGTATCGGCAACGCTAAAATCAGGCCGGGGATTAAAGAAGGCTATAGAGCTTGCCTGGCTGCCACCGACAAGGAGGTAGCTGAAGGCTGCGTTGGTGCCGGCACCGGCGCTACAGTAGGGAAAATTTTAGGCATTGAGCGAGCTACCAAGAGCGGCTTGGGCACATCCAGTTGCAAGATAGGTGACGACATAATCGTTGCTGCCCTAGTCGTGGTCAATGCCGTCGGAGATGTGATTGACCACAGAACTGGAAAAATCCTGGCTGGCCCTCGCAATCAAGAGAACAAAGGTTTCCACAACACGGTAGAACTGCTGACACAAGGCCAAAACAGGTATAGAAGGCAAGATCCCGTGCCGCAAAACACTACCCTAGGTGTAGTGGCTACAAATGCTAGCTTGAATAAGGAGCAGGTGAACAAACTGGCGCAGATGGCTCAAGATGGCATAGCTCGGGCTATCAACCCAAGCCACACTATGTACGACGGTGACACTATTTTCGCTCTTTCTTTGGGTGACAAGATAGGCGACATTACTATATTGGGTGCAGTATCTGCTGAAGTGGTGGCTGATGCCATAGTCAGGGCAGTTCAGCACGCAGAAACGCTAGCTGGAATACCGGCAATAAAGGACATGAGATGAAGAAAAAGGATATGCCGACGATAGGCTTCATAGGTGCCGGGACAACAGGTACAGCTCTGGCTGTAAGGCTGGCTCAGCACGGGTACCGGGTAATTGCTGTATCCAGCCGTAGCCTGACTTCAGCAGAGAAGCTAGCTGGAAGGATAAGCGGTTGCAAGGTTTACAATAGAGCCCAAAAGATAGCTGATATAGCCCAGCTTGTTTTCATTACAACGCCTGACGACACCATTTCCAAGGTAGCTGCTGAGGTTCAATGGCACAACGGGCAAAGTGTGGTTCACTGCAGTGGTGCCCACTCCGTTGACATTCTGGAACCAGCGAAGCAGCGAGGAGCTAACATAGGCTGTTTTCATCCCTTGCAGACTTTCGCCAGCGTTGACCAGGCAATAGACAATATACCCGGTTCCACCTTCGCTATTGAAGCCGAAGAACCATTAGCGTCCACACTTAAGGAGATGGCTACTGCTTTAGAAGGGGACTGGATAACCCTCAAAGCCGGTGATAAAGTGCTCTACCATGCGGCAGCCGTCTTCGCCTGCAACTATCTGGTGACTCTGGTCAAGCTAGCTACAGACCTATGGCAGACCTTCGGGGTGTCCCCAGCACAAGCAACCAAAGCCCTCATGCCTCTGCTACGGGGCACGTTAAGTAATATTGAGAATGTCGGTTTGCCTAACTGTCTAACCGGCCCAATCGCCCGAGGCGACCTGGGCACCATAAGCAGACATCTGGAATCGTTGGGAAAACAGGCCCCACCATTGCTTAATATTTACAAGGAGCTGGGACGACAGACTATACCTATTTCTCTGGCTAAAGGGAAAATCGATTTGCAGAGAGCAGAAGAGCTACAAGTTTTATTGAGATAAAACAAAATGAGGAGACAAAAATGAGAACTATGCTCAAAGGCAAAATCCACCGAGCGCGAGTTACCCGGTGTAACGTCGACTATGAAGGCAGCATAACCATCGACAGGGATTTGATGGAAGCAGCCGACTTACTCCCCTACGAAAGAGTGGATGTATTGAACATCAATAATGGGGCTAGATTTAACACCTATGCGATTGAAGGTGAAAGAGGCTCTGGAGAGATTTGCCTTAATGGTGCTGCCGCTAGGCTCGTGGCTAAAGGTGACATTGTGATTATCCTGTCTTACCATGTGGTTACTGAGGATGAAGCTGTTACGGCTACTCCGAGGCTGGTATATGTAGATTCAGAGAACCGAATCGTTGACACCAAAGGCACAAAGGACTGGGCGAAGGATTTGCTCTCAACACTGTAAGGAGTGGTTGTTTTACTAATGGTAAGGAGGAGTGAAAATGCGTGTTACCATTAACGAAATAAAGGAAATGAAATTAAAGAAAGAAAAGATAGTCATGCTTACTGCTTATGACTACTCTACCGCCAAGCTGGTAGACGAGGCTGGCGTGCCATTGATTTTAGTTGGGGACAGCCTGGGTATGGTCATACTGGGCTATGAATCAACTATTCCAGTAACTATGGATGAGATGATTCATCACACTAAAGCTGTGGTTAGAGGTACCAAGCAAGCTCTGGTAATAGGTGACATGCCATTTATGACTTATCATACAAATATTTCTGATGCCTTGCGTAATGCAGCGCGGTTCATTCAGGAGGGAGGAGCTCAGACAGTTAAGCTGGAGGGTGGGGTAACCGTCGCTGAGACGGTAAAGCGAATCGTTGAATGCGGAATACCGGTCATGGGCCACATCGGGCTAACACCACAATCAATACATCAACTCGGAGGCCACAAGGTGCAGGGCAAAACTCCCGAGGCTGCCGAGCGACTGCTTAAAGACGCACGGGCTCTAGAACAAGCTGGTGCCTTTGCTGTTGTCCTCGAACTGGTGCCGGCTCCGCTTTCCAGGCTGATTACCCAGAAGCTAAGCATTCCCACCATCGGCAT
>Ga0315296_10004278_pt1 | contig 11677 bp, 18 predicted proteins | sample YL17G14_18_MG_FD_203921 | JGI IMG/M metagenome (GOLD analysis project Ga0315296, IMG submission 203921) | Sediment microbial communities from Yellowstone Lake, YNP, Wyoming, USA - YL17G14_18 | ecosystem: Environmental > Aquatic > Freshwater > Lake > Sediment | place: USA: Wyoming | collected...
TAACCGTACGCTGCACCCCACAAACACACCTGGACCGCCCAAGCACCCCCAAATAAAACACGAGGGTACAGATGCAAGTCGGCTCAGTTACCCCAGGTTAATGTTCACGAATGAATCTGTACCCGGAGTGGCGGTTGGGGTGGTCATGTACTCTTGCTATCAGTGCATGCCCACCCATTGACAATACCAGTTGGAAGCCCTACTAAGACTACGCAGCACGTAGCTCAGCTAGGCTTATGCTCTGTTTTTCGTAGAGTTTTGGCTGATTGTAGTTTAGCGGTCATTGTGTTACGGTGGGTTTCGGTTGCTCTCGGGCTCAGATAGCTCTGAGTGATAGCGGTTTGCTCAGAGTTGGATATGGGGCCCGCTAGTAAAACGAGGATATAGATGAAGTCGGCTCAGTTCCCCAAGTTCAGGGTCCTGAATCTGTACCCTGAGGAGTGAGTAGGGGCCACTCCCACTCCTCCTACTTCTCTCCCTGCCGCTATTCCCACTGCCATTCCTACTGCCACTACCATTACTACCACCATCGATACTATCACTCTCGTTGCCACAACGATTACCATCGGATGATGAAGACGATAATGATGATGAATGCGATGATGGAGAAGCAGGATCATGAGAGTAATGAGTGAAAGGATTAAGCTGCTAGAGAACTGAATGGATGAACCTGTCTGTCTTCGCTACACTGCACTTGATTCCTTGTGGTGAGGGTGTTAACTCTTCGCTAGAGTGGGAGAAGAAGAGTTTAGTTCATCAACTCGGCTAGAACTCGCTGTATTTCGCTGGTGTCTACACCTGTGGCCCGAGAAACAAGGTCGACATGTTCGGGGGTGACATCCATTAGAACCTTCCTCCTCGCCTCTTTGTTCACAATTGGTTCTATTTGCCGTTTCAGAGTGTCCAGTCTTGTGGGACTATGCCATGCCAGAGCATAGATGTCTGCCAAATCCTTGATCATCTTGTGCTCTTTGTCTCTGTTTAGCATACTACGGAATTTCGTTGCAAGCAGAAGATGTGGAAGCGGTAGAATGACTGTTTTGCCGAAAATCTGTGTCGTCTGTCCACCCGATGGCTTCTGCTTTGCCTCCTCTGGAGTAAGCTCTTTGCGTGAATCAATGTCAAAGTGCTTGACTAGCCTGAAACCTACGGCCTCAAAACCATCAGATTTGAGAGCGTTGACTGCCGCCGCAAGATCGGATTTCTTAAGGTCCTCAGTGGAAGCATTGGCATCGATGTGAAAGCCCAAGTCTATGTCTCGTGATCCTAGATAGTCGCGGCCGTTGTTTCGTCTGAAGGATTCGTTGACGATCTTGTAGACTGCCCAGCCGCCTAGCACGCATGGAGGGTTCTTTAGGACATCAACTACTGAAACCAGGATCTTTTGGGAGATCTCAGTCTCATACGGTTGATAGAGTATGCGAAATCACCTTTTGCAGCAGAAGCTCTCCGGCTTCCGTTGCCGAGCCTCCCTCGGCCAACAGGTCAACTATCAGTTGGGGGCGACAGACGATCTTGTAGCCTGAAATTTCTAGACTGCCATAGAAGGCGTAACTATCGGCCGGGAGAATTCGTAAGTTTCCCCCTCCCACCAAGCCTCCTGCGTTCAATATCTGCCGGTGCCATTTTTCCAAGTCCGCAGATAGAACATAGGCATCAGTTCGCGACGGAAACAGATAATGTTGAATCATGTTCTCTGCTTGGTAGGTAGTTAGCGCGTAGACTAGGCCTGAACTATGGACTAGATCCAGTGGATCTTGTAGCAAGTACTCTCGGAAATCACGTTCGAGTCTTGTCTTTAGCCAGTATTTTATCAGACCAGAATAATCTGCTACAGCGGTTCCCTTCGTTAATCCCTTTCTTTCCAACTTCCGAAAGAGCTCCCTAACCCATTCCCAAGAACAGTTGGCTAGCTTCGAAATACGATATCTTGTAAGGGATCCCTGCGGATTGACGAGGAGTACTCTAATGATTCTGTCTTGGATTTGGCCGCGGGGCATTATCTAGGTAGCCTCGAGTTTATTTAAGGGATAGTTGCATACAGGTAACTACGTATCTATTTAAGTCATACCTGCATAAGGAGCAGCACATTAGCACAACGCTGATTCAACGGCCCATGTTAGTCACATCCAATGACCGTTCTCCGCAATCCAATCCAGCATTAACAGCATATTGCTTCTAATAGACTCCTTTGATCTGATATTATGCATCACGAAACCAGGGCGCGAATCTCCTGGGGAACCTTCTCCTGAACGAGGGCATCAACGAACTCTGGACTCTCGTCACAGGAACAGGTGCGACGAAATGGGACAACACCAACGCGAACATCGGCGTCGGCGACTCGGCCACAGCAGCCCAAGCAACGGACACTGGACTTCTCGCGGCTTCGAACAAGCTCTACAAGGCGATGGACGGAGGATATCCAACCTACGGGACAGCACAGAAAGCCACTTGGAGATCCACCTTCGGCTCATCTGACGCGAACTGGGTCTGGAACGAGATCAGCCTCTCAAACACGACACTCGACACAGGCAAGAACCTGAATCGCAAGGTGCAGTCAATGGGAACGAAAGTGTCAGGAACCACCTGGGTAGCAACCCTAGACATCACCCTATCGTAAGCCCACTCTCTTTCGCTGAGTTTTCTTCATCTCAGCTCTGTTTGGTCTTTAGGGTTGTCAAAACTGCTTAGCGGACTCGACGACTAATCCTCACCTAGTTCATGCCTGTATTGTTTCATCAAAGCATCGCGTTCAGCAAGAAGTGCCTCATGCAGTTTCTGAGAGCGAGAAAGGAGATCGTCAAGACGGTACTCGGGGTACACTTTGTCCACAGCGGCGACAGCTAGAGGCTGCCACTGGTACCAAAGTTTCTCGACTTTAGGGCTAACGTATCTCATCCCAGATCGCATGATGTTGTTCATGTCACCAATCTTGGCAGCCAGTGACTTGTCCGCCCAAACATGCTTTTGGGGCGACCGTCCGAATTCGGCCCACGAGTGCATGTTCTCGAAGTGGAAAAGCATGGGAGAATAGAAGTTGTCTAGCTTTTCTTTCAAGTAAGCGATTCTCTGTTCACGCTTGAATCTTCTCTGACTAAGACTATACGAGAACCAAGTGCTGACAATGCTCGAAAGGATGGCTCCGATTCCGATCAATCCCAGCAAATCGCCAATCGTATCAACTACCAAGTTCATCCGCAATCACAAGTGAAACTCGTTCCTCTAAGCCGCCTACTGTGTCGGCCTGACTCTCGGCGTAGAAATGGAGGGGGTCATCTACGTTCTCGATATCGCCCGCGGTCATTGGGATTTCCCAACAATCATGAAACGTGTCGAAGCAGATGCACTTGCCTGGAAACCCATCAAGATCGGAATAGAATCCAATGGCTTCCAACGAATGATCGGCCAAGGCTTGCAACCCAAGCTGCTCCCAATCATCGACATCAAACAGAGCAGGAATAAGGAAGAACGAATCCGAAGCCTCAGCCCCAACTTCGAGAACGGCCGTATCAGAATCAGCAAGGCCATGGACGACCTGATCCTGGAATACCTCCACTTCCCAAGAGGCGAAACCGTCGACATTCTCGACGCTCTCGAGATGGACGTTCGAATGATCGTCACAACCCCAGCATTCCCACAATTGACTCGTTCACATCAGAAATATCTGGAGTAATCTCCATGCCCAGAAGGACACGTGTGCAGCCTGTTGTTAGAGGTAGCCGGAGTAGGATCCCACATCGCAAACTAGTCCGAGTCGTCCAGGGTAGCAGCCCGATCATTCTCCTGCGGGGCAAAGGCAGCCGCGGCCTCGACGATTATTACAAGGAATACAGGACCAATTTCTTGGTACGGGGCGCCGTGAATGCTCGAGCATTTTGGGCTACGAAGGAAGGCTTTGAAACAGTCATCGAACCTGGCACCGATAGGAAGCCAAGCCAATCCAAGATGGTTGAGCTCAAGGCATACGTTGACCGCATCAATACCAAGGTCGACCTCGACAATCGAGTGCGAATCGGTCTCATCAAAGCACAGATCTGGGGTAAAGCTGGCTTCGAAGTCGAATTTACCAAACAGACCACCCCATGGCTTGCCAGCAACGAACCTGCCAGGTTGAACTCTCTCAAGTCGACGCTGCTGAAGCCTGAGGTTGATAAGGAAAAATGGCGGCTGACCGCGTTTGAATATGACGGCCACAAATCCTTCTACGACCCCGAAGAGGTTCTCTTCTTTCCCAGGAACGAACTTGACGACGACTGGGAAGGACTCAGCGACATAGAACCCGTTCTAGCAGAGACCGCGATGGATGATAGAATCATCCGCGAGGACCTTCTCGAGGCTGCAACAACCCTGTGGGCTGGGGTTGGCACCGCTCTTCTCGACCTCGAGAGAGCCGCCAAAGCAGGCATAGCCAATGACGCAGACGTTGACAAAGTAGAAGAAGACATGCGCACCCAACTCAAACCGGGCAAATGGATCATAAGCGACGACCTATGGAAGTTCGATGTTCACGACATCAAACCGGATCTACGACAACTGCTTGAGGTCAGCGACAAACTTGAGCGTAGGATCCTGGGTAACTTCGGTGTTCCCAGGTTCCTCTTGAATATTGAAAAGGAACTGAACAGGGCGACGGCATATGCGGAACTCGAGGCGTTTGTTGAAGGCCCAATCACAGATGACCAGCGATGGGTGAAGCGCATCATTGAATCGCAGTGGTATGACCGCCTAGCCAGACAATTCTTCAAGTTGAAGCCTGAGGATTCGCTGCCCATGCGCGTGGTCCACCGCTGGCGGCAGATCAGAACCTTGGACTGGTTTGCTCTCTTGGATTCTGTTACCAAAGCGTATGCTGAAGGCATGGGGTGGGCGAGCTTGATTCTCCAATGGTTTCTGTTTTCGCTCTCGTCTATGATTTCGATGAGGGCGTAGTTCTTTCCATCGCGCTCAACGGCTGCCGCGGAAACCTGATATTGAATCTTCAGAGGGGCAGGGTCCTCTTCGGCTTGCACTGTGGTCTTATGTTGGTCGGCCCAGGCGACTGCCCGCTCTCTTGTCCAGCGTGGTTTCGCGAACATGTACGCTTGAATCTCCCACTTCTGGTTGTCTTTGCGTTGACAATACTTGGCGTGGATTCCTGCTGGCAACTTTTCGTCGAAGTCTGTGATGCGGGAGGTGGAGAAGGCGTCAGGATCCTTGACTCGGACATGGATGAAGTTCTCAGTCACATCTACTGGCATCAGGGAATCACCGTGAAAAATCTCGCGTTAGCCGGGGGGTTCAGTTCTTGGTTTCGGATTGCGAGAGGCGGAATCGCTTCAGTTCCTTAGCTAGTCTCGCCTCAGCTGTGGGTTGCGGTGGCGATGCAGTTCCTTTTAGTTCTACGGGGTCGAATTTGGTGGCTTGGCCGTCACGGAGAATCTCGTAGACTTTCTCCAACCCAGCAGGAAAGGCGCGCGCCCTCGCTGGGCTTCTCGAGACACCGCTCCTGGGGCCGCCTGTCCTGGGGCATGAAGATTACCGGCGCCGGTAATGGCCAGACCAAATGGCAGGTGGCTTCCGGATCCCATGCAAGCCCAGGAGCATACTATGATATCACGGACGAGATCAGTGAAACGGCGACGATCTACTCAGATCACTCGAGGAGCGGAGCGGAACGAACATTGCTTTCGTTTCCAGCACCGATGGATCCACCTGGTCCAATCCGACTACTATTCGAGCAGTTGCTGCAGCGAACGCCTTCGAAGTGGTCTATGACGAGACCTACGCGCACTATACGGCAGCTGCGACTTGGATCTACTATCGGCGCTTCACTCTAAACAGTGACGGGACAGTCACCTATTCTGCGGGGGAACAAACTGTAGTGGGCACGGGGAGCGCCAAGTATGCACCTTCGATTGATGTTGACACGGGTGGACACGCCTGGGTCGCATACAACGACGGGGGTAATCAGGCTTGGTGTTCTAAGAACAGCAAGATGGATGGCACTTGGACGCATACGACCGGCTTTCCGTATCAACCATTTAGCGGAGCGAACGCTGGCAATCTGCCAATCGTCCGGGCCCTTACCAATGGCGATGTCTACGTTGTCTATCCGAGGACGGGCGACACTATAGTTCGCGGGAAATACTACACCACAGCGACCAGCACATGGAGCGCCGAGCAAACAGTCTTTAACTCGAATCATAACGGGGTCTTCGGCAGCCTGATCACCTTCGGAAGCGATGTGCATTATGCTGATGTTGAAGTCACCACACTTAACATCCGGCACGCAGTGAGAACCGGCGGAGCTTGGAGCGCCAAGAAAACCATTGAAGCCAGTGGCAATTCGATGCCCGCTCTTTCAAGGGACAGAGTCTCAACCGTCTACTGCTTCTATACGAAAACCGATGGCCACGTCTACTACCGGAAATATGTGGCGGGTGCCTGGGATGCAGCTGCGACCGATTGGGAAAATGACGGGCCCATTTCGGCCACGGCCAAGCTTGCCCTCACTAGGGACGGAATAACTGGCCGAATCAGCGTCGCCTATGTGAAGGGCAACGCCAACCCCTACTCAATCCGCTTCGACCTTCTCAACGTTGCAATAGTGATCACCGGCTTCCGAGTCGAAGGCCGCGACTTCAAGGAAACCAAGTTCTAGAGACTACCCGGCCTAGACTGTTCTTCGCCTACTTTTCCGCATTGCAACACACCCTAGACCTAATGCCGCGCTTTAAGATATCCAGTAATGGTAGGTAGCAAATTCGCATTGTTTTCAAGTTTGCCAATAAGCAAGTTGCATTTGTCACATAGCAGACCGCGAATTGAGGCGCTCTTATGATCGTGATCTACATTCAATCTTCTATTCGTGTAAGGTCTCGTCTTACATATCGCACATCGTTCGTCTTGACTTCTCAGTATTTCTAGGTACGCTTCTTGAGTTATGTGATATTTGTGTTGGAGGGCCCAGCTCCAGTGATAATCTGGGTTCCTCTTTTTCCAATTCGCTTCGTATCCACGCTTTCGAGTTGCTAGGATAGGATTCTCACGTCTGAGTACTGTCAGATAGCAACTCTTGCAGAGACCACTAGCGTGATAAGGTCTTTCTGGGTGACATCGTGGCACAGACTTCATGGATCCTCTCGGATTACGTTTTCTGTAGTCTCGGGCATAGCAAGAGTTGCACATTTCACGCGCAAGATACGGCCTTTCAGGATGACATTTGGGCACGTGTATCATGTCTTAGACATCATCGAACTCCAGCCTTTATTCTCGGCAGGTGCCCGAAAGTGATTGTAACAACGCCTAGCGAAAGCTACGCCACTCGTCCCTGCAGCGCTTAACTATGTGTTGAGCTGTGTCGCTGCCGGAAGTCTCGTTGATGGAATGGGCATATGTCGCGGGTTACTTCGATGGCGAAGGTACTATTGTGCGCCGACGCATGGATCGCGGCTATCAATTGGAAATAACCAATACGGACCTCAGAAGTTTACAACAGATTCAGCGGTTTGTTGGAGCTGGGTCCATCAGACAACGCACCCGCCGTAACATGTCTCCTCGCCATCGTCCAGCCTATCGCTTAGGAATTTACAGGCGAAAGGATGCAGTTCGACTATGTCGAGCCATGCTCCCCTATCTAATAGTAAAAAAGGACAAAGCTCGGTTCCTCCTTGATACCGTGGAAAATCAGCGATTCAGTTCTGACCTGCCAACCAAGACAGACCCGGATTTCATGAGCAAAGTTCGTCATTTGTACTGGGATAGAAAATGTTCATTATCTGAGGTGGCCAAGATCCTAGGTGTCAATGCTATGACGCTGCTACATTTTATGATGAGAAGCGGCATCCCTAGGCGAAGTCGTTCTGAAGCCGCGCGACTTTGGCAGCAACACTAGAACACAAAGCGCCGCGGCGAACATGAGCGCTGGCCATGGCATTTTTTTTCGGTAGCTTTGTAGCGCTTAGCGCAAGCTCTGTTCTGGCCCGCGATCTTCATACTTGTCTCTGATCTGTGGTAACCCATTGCTTCGGTATGTTCGCCTTGAGTCCTGATGCGTCTTGGAGCATGCGCACCGCCAGACGCAGTTCGTCAATTTCCCGGCGGAGGGTCTTGTCTTCCTCGGGTCGCGCTTTCGGTAGGAGATCGCCACATTTGACGCGGTAGACTGCCACTGGAGCGTTTTCCTCTCCGCATGCGGTGCACCGTTGAATCTGGACCAGTGGTCTTAGGACCTCTTCTCGAGGTTTCAACCCGTGAAGGATGAGGTCGTGGTTTTCGACATCTCTCATGCTCAGGTGTGAGTAGACTCCGACCATGTCGGGTCTGTTCCAACCGTAGAGCTTCATCATTTCCCTATCAGTGAAATACGAACTGTCCTGTGTGGCCTTCGTATGTCTGAATTGGTGGGGGTGAATATATCTGCCCAGCACGCGTTTTGACATGCGCCTGACGACGCCGTAAATTCCCTGTGGGCTCGTAAACCCGGTCCCATACGCGGTTAGGAACAGGGGTGCGAACGGGTCGTTCTTCATCGGGTGATTATTCAACCAGGTTCTCAGGTCCGGGATCGAGTTGTAGATGCGCCGGCGCCTGACCCCTGTCTTTCCGTCCAAGGTGAGGATGGCTCCGTACTCGTCGAACTGAACGTCTTTGACCCTCAAGCGCCACATCTCACCTCGACGATTGCCTAGCTCAAAGAAGACCTCAACAAGGAGGCGATCTCGCAGGTTCGCAGCGCCTTCGATCAGTCGCTTGATGTCAGCCTCCGGAATGACCTTGTCCTTGACGGTTCTCTGCGGGTCCGGTCGCGGTGGGCGTTTGATGTTCTCATTAAGGTCGTGCCGTTTGAGGTACCCTAAGGCCTCCTTGATGACGCCGATCAGGTTGAAGTTGAAATGTTCCCCATGCCCACGTTTCCAAGCCTCGAGAAAAATGCAGCGCTCTTCCAGGCTGCAGGTTGCTAGGTCCGGCAGCCCTAGATCCTCGGCACGCTTGATCCAAGTCGCATAAGCGAAAAGGGAGTTTTCCTTGGGAATCTTCCTGCCCAACTGCCCTCTACGCTTCGCCGCAATGTAACCCCGAACCCAACCCGACCTCAACCGGCCGACAAGCTGGTCCACCTACTCTGCACTCACAACCCCCGCAGCAACCGCCGCCGACACAGCAGAAGAAGAAGAATCAGCCAGAACCTGCCTAGAACCCATACCAACCAGACGACGGGACCACTCCACGAGTTTAAAACACATGAGGGTTCTAAAAACGTTGTTTACCAGCGAAAACGCTGGAACTAATCATTCCGAGCAAGTTCTATCTATCCAGATCACTTGTGTTCTGCTCAGATTGAGATGAGTTCTAGCAACGTCAATTTGTCAAAGGAAAGTGCGATTCACGGTACGACTCTGCGTGTCTACTGGTACCTGTTCAAGAATGCGAATCCAATTGGGGTTAGAGAGACTCAACGGGCCCTTTCGATGTCAAGTCCGAGTACAGCGCTATATCATCTTGAGAAGTTGCGCGAACTCGGTGTGGCCGACAAAGATCAGATGGGGCAATATTCCTTAAAGGAACAGGTCCAAGTTGGAACGCTCAAAATGTTCCTGAAGATCGGCCGCGTAATCCTGCCAAGATATCTATTCTACGCGGTTTTCCTCACAACGGCCGTCATCGTATATGCCGTAGCGGGAGCGCTCGAGATTGGTGTAATCGAACCGGCCGCAATCGTATTCGGAATCATTGGCGCGGGTTTCTCTTGGTACGAGTCTGCTAGGCTTTGGAAGGAAAGAGTCCTGTAATCTGAGGGCATACTGTTCGAAAATGTAGACTTAACCCCGTTGAGCAAGAGGATGCATCAGGATATGATGATGAGAAGAATCTGGCTGGCAGCTGTACTCGGGGTGATCTTTGGCTTGGGAATAGCTGCCTTTCCGACCTCTATTGGTTCGCAGGAGAAGGCTATGCTTCCTCTCACTGCTTTGAACCAACCTCAACGATTCGAAGCCGCTGGGCCCTTGCAGCCTATACAATACATCTTGCTGGGTCTCATTGCAGGCGTTATAGTTGCGACACCAGTATTCTTGCTCACGAAGAGCCGGTACAAGTAAACGGAACTACTTGAGAGGCACGTACATTGAGCTTCTTGAGGCTCCGATGCCTGGTGTGCCGTGAACGACCTTCTTGTTTGTTATGACGAATTCACCAAGATAGTGTCCTACCATTTCGGGCTTTACTTCAACAGAAGTGAATTCCTTTCCACTGTGAACCAGTAAACTGAGGCCGACCATTTCTGGAAGAATGATCATGTCACGACAGTGGGTCTTGATCGGTTTGCTGTCCTTGCCTTTGCTTCTACGATGAGCGCGAATCAATCCCATCAAGATCTTCTGATCCGAAGTCAAACCCTTCGTCAGAGACCGCCTCTGCCTCGAAGGAAGCAGTCGAATAAACTCGTCCATAGACATCCCTTGCAACTCATCGATCGAATGTCCCCGGTATGAGAACTGTCGAGGCAAGGTTCAGCACTTGAGGTTTGGTTTGGCTCTGCGCTAATTAACGTTGCCGCTTTCAACCAGAGGCAATCATAGAATTCCGAGTCTTACGGCGAGATCCGCGGCTTTGAAGTCAGGCGTCAGCTTCACGAAGGCTTTCTTGTCACCTTCTGGTGTGATCAGGGTTCTAACCTGCTTAACCCGAACTTCATAAAGCTCTTCCACCGCTCGTCTTACATCGTGCTTGTCAGACCGCCTGTCAACAATGAACGTGATCTTGTTCTCAGCCTCAAGCAAAGTGACCGCGTCCTCGGAGAGCAGCGGATATTTTATGACTTCATTTGTTGCGAGTTTCGTCATGCTGCACTGCCTCCCAGACGTCCTCCGACGACCTTCAATGCCGATTGAGTCCAGATTGTTAAACGTCCCGGGTGTGTTCCCGGAGCAAGGTCGTTCACGTTTAAGCTGGCGGCATTTACGACTTTTACGCCTGAGAAGTTTCCGAACGCTTTGTCAGCGCCCTGTCTCTTTTCAACTACAAGTAGCGCACTGACAGGGTGTTTGAGAGGTCGTCCTCGCATGCTACCCCTTCCGGCGCGATGCTTTCTAACGGAAGCGCGCTCAATGTCCTCCCACACTCCAAGGTTTCTGAGCCACTTCTCTGCTTCAGAAGATTTCGTGATTTTCTCCAGATCATCTGACACGACAAGAGGGAACTCCCTGTCGTCAGGTATTCTGTGACCTCTAGCCTTGATGAGATCTTTGGATGATGTTGCCGCTAGGGCTGAAACCATTGCGAGTTTCATTTCCTTCCGGTTGATCTTCTTCCTGATCTCCTTGCTCGACACCGGCGGGAAAGTCAGTCTACCTTTCACGGTCATAGGAGCGAATGCGCCTTGGTTTCCTTTTGGATACCTATCGCCCTTTATCCTTGGAACACGAGCCATCCCGTGGCCAACGCCGATCGATTTTGCAGTGTTCCTCTTGCCAGCCATCGGGTCGCGTCCTTGAGGCTGGAACATGTGGCTCTGCAGGGCAACAACTGCGCGCCTTATGAGATCGGAGCGAACGGGCGTGTCAAAGAGCTTCGGAAGCTCGACCTTTCCGACCGACTTTCCCTCAATATCGTACACACTAACAGTCTTACTCAAGTCTAGTCACCGAACCGCATTAGATTCAATACGCCTAGCGAGATTAGAAGTGCTTCCTCGGTT
>Ga0315296_10004279_pt1 | contig 11677 bp, 7 predicted proteins | sample YL17G14_18_MG_FD_203921 | JGI IMG/M metagenome (GOLD analysis project Ga0315296, IMG submission 203921) | Sediment microbial communities from Yellowstone Lake, YNP, Wyoming, USA - YL17G14_18 | ecosystem: Environmental > Aquatic > Freshwater > Lake > Sediment | place: USA: Wyoming | collected...
TCCAATAAAAAATGAAGTAACTATAATGTACGCTACTCTCATGCCTGGCAAAAACCCGTAATAAACCACGAGCAAAACCGCGAAAGCAGGAGCAGGCGTAGTTGCAACGCTCATTATTAGATTTATGATTGAAAATCCCATCCCCCGTCTTTCGGGAGGCAACGAATCTGACATCATTGCTAATAATGCAGGCTGATATATTAGACATAGGTTGCCGATGACAGAACCAATTAGAATCAAGTGCCAGCTAGGAGCAATTATGTAGAAAATGTAGGAAAGCGCGACTCCGAAAGTCATTGTTGAGACAAGCCATCTTCTTCCTTTATCTGCCAAATAGCCGCCTGGAAATTGAACAAGAGCCAAAGCCAACCATGAAGAAAGTCCGATTAGCCCAATGATGGTTTCAGTGGCTCCAAGTTGCTTCACAAAATCAGAATAGTAAGTGCCTGGTAATTCACCGGCAAAATCCATCAGAATCCAGCTCAAAATGAGAACTAGATAGTTTCCACGAAAGAATGAAAATTCCTGCCTTAGACGAACAAAGACTCCCACCTTTTTGCCTCTTCAATATGTCTTCTCAGAGTTGTTTGGATATTATTACAAAGTATTTAATGTTGTCTTTTCCCAATTGTTCGGCTGATCTTTAAAGTTCTCTTACTACAGTTCTGCAGAATTGATAGAAAACATGCGCAAAGATATTTTAGGCAAATAATATTATGAGGCAATCAAGTTGATTAAGTTATAGACTTTGCAGAATTTGCATTTCTCATATTCTTTTTCGCTGCATCTTCTGCAGATTATTTTGTTAAGTTCCTTGACTTCAGGCTTCATTTGTGTAGCCTCATCAACTACATATTATGTATTAAGCATTAATATACTGCTTATTTCACAAATCGACATATTCCGTCTCTGCACTATCATTCAGAACCGATGCAAAACATCAAAAGTGAGTGTGCCAGTCATTGTTAAATAAAAGTTGGGTGCGCTTCATTACAGAATCTAAGGTGAGAGAGAAAGGAGAAGATACTGTTATGCGCACCCGATTCCCGCTGTTGAGGGCTTAAGTAGTTTTGAGGAGGGTTGAGGGGGAAGGATTCGGTTGGGTTAGTGACGTTTCCTCAAGGTCGTTACACCTTATCCTCAACAGTTTCGGGCTTGTAGCAGTGTTATGTGTTGCCTAGATAAATTATGACGTACGTCATATTTAAGCCTTGTTACAATCCTCTTAAGCATAATTCATATTCAGAATTCACAATGCATTTTAAGAAAGAACACATTTTTCTTAGATCAGAATCAAAGTTGGAGTCCCTATGAGCGTCACAACTTGTAATCAGCACGAAAACGGCATTCTCATGTCTCATAAGCAAATTAAGAATCGCGCAAAATGTATCAAAAAAAACGTAGAAAATAATCTAGAAGACACTTGCGGTAACTGTAATGATTGCAAGCAAGCTATTCTTCTTCCAGATGGCGTTTACTGCGGCAAATTGAGGGAGCAAGTGTCCAATATTCCTAATTGCCCACATTTCGACCTTGAACCCGCAGAATACAGACTTTACAGAAGAATCTAACAGACGCAAAAAAAAGAATAATGTTATAGAAGATTCTTGCAGAAATCTTAAAATTCGATAAAGCACAGAATCTTACTTATGCGAGAAATAAAAGCTACGGATGGGTTTTTCTTTTTAGCTCCAGTGCTTATGCTCATCTCGTTATTGATTATGACAGATAATCTAGTCGGCTCTACATCAGAACTGTGGATTTTTCTCTTCAGCGTCAGAATGAATCTTATCGCAGCAGTACTTTTTGCTTTTGGGGTAGGTTTTTTGGCAGTGGCTTTTGCAGGGCGCTTCAAATTGGCAATAAACAGTGGAGTTTCTATGTTCTTTGAAGGCACTGGTTTAGTAACTGCAATAGTGGGTTTCTTTGTTTATGGTTCTGCGATTAAAGAGCAGATGAGTTTTGGACCTTCTTTTACCCTTATTGTTTCTCTGTCTCAGTTTTTTGTAGGCTTATTCGTTTGGGCAATTGGAATTTTCCTAATAACTTTTGCTGGCGCTTGTACTGAGAGGAAGGAGGAGAAAATCATTTTCTTCATAGTTTTGGTCGCCTTGAGCATTTGCGCTATCGCTCTTATCTGTGCTTTTCCCACTGATGTAATAGTAGTTTTACGTTAAGCCCTAAGAACTACCTGTCTGTAGTTTTTGATTAGGAAAAAGTTTTTACTACCAACGCCATAGCTTATAGATTAGTGATAGAAATGAGCCAAAAAATTTTGGTAATATATTATTCCAAGACTGGAAACACTGAAAAACTTGCCAAAGCCGTGGCTGAAGGAACCAAACAGGTGCCCGGCGTAACTGTGGAACTCATGAAAACTGAAACTGCAAATCTGAAAGAAGTTGTGGAAGCAGACGGCTATGCGTTTGGGTCTCCGTCACATTTCAGCATAATGTCAGGCCAAATACTAACACTCTTAACAGACCTTTACACGCATCGAGAAAAACTATATGGGAAACCTATGGCAGTGTTCACAACAGGAACTGGCGGTCAAGTAACCGCCTTAGAAAATATTGAAAGAATCATAGGAGTATTCAATCCAAGGTTTGTCAAGCCTGGAATAGCGGTTCAAGGTGCTCCAAGAGAAGCGGATAAGGCGCAAGCAATGGCTTTAGGAAAGAAACTAGCAAATGCGGTGATGAAGAAGTAAGTTAGATAACGCTGACATATATCTTCTAATATGCTAGAAGAGTTTAGTCTGTGTGAGTTAAAATAATTTTTGTTTCATCGTCATCTAGAATGTTGTTTTCAATGTTAGTTGATGGCTACTCACGTTTATGGAGATTGCCAATGCTTATGGAAAAAGGTTTCACAAGTGTTAAATATCTAAAGCGTACAACAATTTTATCGAAGGGGAGACTTATCCAATAATTTGAGGTTGCTCCCTTCAATAAAATTAAAAAAGGAGAAAGGAAAAACTATGAATAATAAAGTTTTAGTTATTACTTTGATATCTATGCTATTGTTATCAAGTATTCCAATGGTCGCTTTTGCTCCTCAACCGCCAGTGGATCCGAACACATTGGTTCTTGGAACGCTCTCGAATACACTTCCCCGAACTGATCCTGCAACATCTTACGATACTTCAAGCTGCGCAATGATCATGAATGTATATGAGCCACTGATAGACTTTGACAGAGACTTTGTGCATTATGACAGCCCTGATCGTAGAACACAGGGTAGGATTGATCAGTTTGTTCCGCGACTCTCTGAGATACTGCCAGTAAAAGAAGTGGTCATACTAAACATGGTTGCCCTAGTGCCCGTTGACCCTGAAGATCCTGTGTGCACGGTTTGGGAGGACGTGGACCACCCAGGGATCTACTACCACATTAATGGTTTTAGGGACAACAACCTAGCCCCACCACCAGGCCTTGGATTCTGCGATGTTGTCTACATGGAGCAGGTAGTAAGTCCAAGCAATCTGACGTGGGTTCCTTGCACTAAGCTTGCATATCACGTAGAAGCCTTCGATCAAGGTCCACCAGCTCACCTAACACTCAAGAGAACTTGGTACATCTTCAAGATAAGACAGGGCGTGAAGATTCATCCATGGAAATTCTATAATGGCACGTTGGCTCCAGCTGCAAACCTCACATGCGAAGATGTAGAATACTACTTTGAAAGAGGTATGGTGCAGGACAGGCTTTATGGCCCATTCTGGATGCTCTACAAGCCCGTACTTGACGCCATGAACGGAGAAGACGGATGGAACCTAACAGTCGATGCGGCTAAACCTTGGCAGACCTGGCCCAACCTACAGAGCATGATAAATTGGATTAGGCTAATAGAATGCTCATTCCAACACAACGACACATACTTCAAGATCAATGTTTGCATGGACTTTCCTGAAACTGCTTTCTACCAGATTCTAGCCCAACCATGGGGCTACATTGTACCAAGAGCGTTCTCAATAGATCACGGATGCTGGGATGGTTCATTCTTCAATGCTTCAGGCATGCCACACGCTGTATACTATTGGAGAAACCTGAATGGAGCATGGATGCAGTACTCAAGATCGCCTTTGGACAGAGCTCCTACAACACTTGCACCTGCAGGATACGTTGGAAGGGTTCCTCCACCAAGCTGGGACCCACTTACTGCATGGGCAGGACACGCAGAACCCGCACGTATAGCGCGTGGAACGGGACCATACAAATTCACATCGTACAACCCAGTTGCCGACCTATGGCGTATTGACAAATTCGACGAGTATTGGCAAGGGTGGCCAACTGGAGTTGACCCACATCGATACTACGTCAACACTTACATAGTGAAAGCCATTGCAGACTGGCCAACAAGAAAGATGGCATTCCTAAAAGGAGAAATTGATCTCATTAATGTTCCAAGAGCATACATGTATGACCTATTGTATGAAGATCCACCTGGTTCTGGTAACTGGTTACCAATGCCAGGAATAGTCTGCTACAAGGATATTCCAACGTTACAAAGTGATTCACTACACTTCCAATTCAATGTAGCTGCCGGAAGTGATTACATGCCTATGATTGGAGGCGTGAACCAGTCAGACTTCTTCAGCAACGTTTATGCTAGGAGAGCCTTTGCATACGCTTTAAACTTCACTCAACTACTCGAAGAAGCATGGTTCAACGAAGCAGAGCAGCCCGCCACTTGGCATATATCAGGGTTAGCTCCAGACTACAGAGACCTGACCATAAAGAAATATGACATAAACACAACAAGAGTTGAGGAAGAACTAAAGGCTGCTATTTACGACGGAACATCACTATGGGATTCAGGATTCTTTATGAATCTAGTGTACAACGAAGGTAACGATCAAAGACGAATCGTATGTGAAATGATTGAAGGCGTTATCGAAAGCTTTAATGCAGTAAGAACTGGTCCTGACTTCGTAATTGACGTCGTAGCCATAGACTATAATTCATATTGGAATGCCATGTTCGCAGGGCAGCTGCCATTCTGGGAAATCGGTTGGTTAGCAGACTTTGCAGACGCTGACAACTGGGTTAGGCCATACATGCATTCTTATGGAGACTTTAGCTTCATGCAGGGATATAGTAATAGCACAGTTGATGTTGAAATTGACTTGGCAGTGAAGACTCCAGACGGTCCAGAAAGACAAGCCATTTATTATGACCTACAACGCACATTCATCAATGAGTGCCCAACACTTATGATCGCCCAACCGTATGGACGTGCATGGATGAGAGACTGGGTTCAAGGATGGTACTACAATCCCCTGTATCCAGGAGAGCCTATCCGCGACCGCTGGAAAGGCTTCCTAGAAGACTTCAACCATGACATGAAAATCAACATAGGCGACCTAATCAAATTGATGTTACGTTTCGGACATACAGTGCCACCTGAAGATCCAATATACGATCTCAACAAAGACGGCAAAATCGACCTACTAGACTTCATCAAATGCGCAATGAAGTTCGGGGCTGGAGTGCCATAACGAGGTGAGCAAAATGACCATAAAGAAAGGATTAAAGAAAAGATTGTCACTAGCTCTCGTAGCAATACTAGTACTAAGTGCAATTGTGATAATGTTTAGAGTGTCTCCTGTATTTGCTCAGGAACCATACGTTGGAGTCTATCCACCGCATACCATTTCTTCGGAAGGAGAAACCTTCACCATAAACATAAACGTCAGTAGTACGGTCCCCTTCGTAGCGTATCAGTTCTATCTCTACTGGAGCAGAACATACATAAACGCAACTGGCATCACAGAAACCCCGCCACCATCATTCACATTTCATGTAGGCGCAGGCTTACAGTGGGATTACAATGCAACTTATGGCAGAGTCCAGACAGGGTGGGTGGATCCTAACATGGTCAGCATTACTGGTACCTTCACGGTAGCCACAATCACTTTCGAAGTCATAGAATCCCCACCAACTCAAACAGTTGTTTCTCTGGACTTGGACTACGAAAACTCGGGTGTATGGGACCAAATGGGTAACCAGATTACACCATATTATGTGTATGATGGAGATGTCACCGTAGCAGCAGGACCAATACCATATGTTGCAGTTAACCCAATACATACCATTGCTCCGCCGAACACCTTTACAATAGAAATAAACATCAGCAGCGCAGTTCCCTTCGTAGGATATCAGTTCTATCTATACTGGAACAGAACCTACATAAACGTTACAGGTATGGCAGAGACTCCTCCATCTGCTTGGAGTCCCTTTTATGTAGGCAGAGGCTTACAGTGGAATTATAATGCAACACATGGCAGAATCGAAAGAGGAGTAATGGACCTTCACATCCCAATGGTCACCGTTACCGGCGCTTTCACGGTAGCCACAATCACTTTCGAAGTCATAGAATCCCCACCAACTCAAACAGTTGTTTCTCTGGACTTGGGCTACGAAGACACGGGGGTATGGGACCAAATGGGCAATCATATTACTCCATATCGTATATACGATGGGGATGTCACGGTGACAGGTGGACCAGAAACAACCATTGCTGTTTATCCAAGTGAGCTCAGAAGATATCAGGGACTACCTTTTCCCATAAACGTAACTATATCTGCAGTGCAAGACCTCTATGGATTCGACACCTATCTGCGCTATGACTCAACCCTTCTAAATGCCATAAGCATTACTGAAGGTCCATTCCTGAGATCCGCCGGAACCACAATTGAAGTAGTGAATGAAATAAACAATGCAGAAGGATATGTCCGCTATGCCTTGGCGCTTATGGGCGCGCCAGCTGGTGCAGACGGAAGTGGAACGCTGTTCACAGTGACTTTCGAAGCATCTCACAGTACAACCGGTACGACAGATCTTAACCTCGAAGATGTCAAGCTCTCAAATTCTGAGGCAGAACCTATCCCACGAACCGTTCTAAATGGGTCAGTCACAGTAGTAGAGTTTGAGAGAATCGATCATTTGGTGATAGTAAATGGAATCGAATACTACATCACGACAATCAGCACTTCAGAAGTCACCAACTTCGAGTACGACCATTCTCAAAGAACTATTAGTTTTGACATAGAAGGCGCACCCGGCATTCCTGGGATTCTTAACATCACAATACCTAAAGCATTAATCACTCTGCCACAAGGCGACACCTTCATCGTCCTGTTTGACGACGAAGCAATACCAAGCACTAGAACAGAAAACGCAACGCATTACTTGCTATCGTTCACATATTCGCACAGCAGTCACACAATCCAGATTAAGCAAACATTAATCGGCGACTTGAATGGTGACAGAATGGTATCGATGATTGATATTGTCACTGTGAACTTAGCCTATGACGCTACACCAACTGATCCCCGCTGGAACTCCTTAGCCGACCTTGCATCGCCATGGGGCAAAATCGACATCTTCGACTTCGTCAAAGTCTCTTCAAAATACAACAGAACATGGCCATAGACACTCCAACCAATTCTCCCATTTTTTTATGAGAGTGAACGCACCATGCATAACTCCACTCAAACAAAAAGAAAAAAAGAGTTAGCAATCATCGTCGTAGTGACAATCATTTTTGTAGCTACAATAGGAAAATCATCTCTCACTTTCTTCACTCCCACTTCAGTTGGAACAGTAGTCAAAGTGGAACCCAGCCAAATAGAATACGCCACCAACTCTACTGGCCAACAATTTACGGTTGCCGTGAAAATAATCAATGTGACGAGACTTTATGGTTTCGACATAAAATTCAGATGGAACCCAACATTTCTCGACTATGTTAGTCACTCTGTTCGCGTTCCCAAAAACACCTATCCTGACGGGTTACTCTGGAACCCTATATTGCTAGTAAGAAACGAAGTCAACCAGAGTGCTGGAACCATCTGGATCGCCTACTCATCAAGGTACCCAGCTCCATCCTTCAACGGGACGGGCACAGCCTTTACCCTAACTCTTAAGGTCAAATATCATCCAGTAGAGCCAGAGCCGACTGCCAACATAGCACTAGAAATCTATGCAACAGAACTTGTAGACAGTACCGCGAAGCTCATACCTCATACTAGAGAAAACGGCCTCGTAATACTCCATGCACTCTCTACACCACATGACATAGCCGTAACCAGCGTCACACTTTCTGAAACGATTGTTCATCAAGGCTACAGTCTAAACATAAACGTCACAGTTCTAAATCAAGGCATTTACACAGAAACTTTCAACGTCACAGTTTATGCTAACACAGCAGTTATCGGCACATTGACAGGCATTGTCTTGAATAGCAAAACCACCACCACCATCACTTTCACATGGAACACAGCTGGAGTGACTCTCGGCAGTCATAGAATAAAGGCGGAAGCCAGCATAGTCCCAGAAGAAACAGACACAGGAGACAACACATTCATCGACGGTACAATTTCAATAATACCCAACTATCACGACATAGCAATAACAGACGTTAGAACATCCTGCAACTTCGCATACTCTGGAGAGGAAGTTAGCATCCGCGTGGACGTTTGGAACAGAGGCTATTTTCCAGAAACATTCAGCGTAACCACATATGCCGACAAGAACTCAACCACTATAGGAGATGAGATAACAATTGGAACTCAACCACTGTCATTGCCGAGCCAAAGCCTAACCACACTAACCTTCACATGGAATACAGCGGGAATTCTTTCAGGCAACTACACGATAAGCTCTGAGGCTAGCAGAGTAGCAGAAGAAGCTGACATAACTAACAATCTATTCACAAACGGCAAAATCGGAATTTTCCTTTCGATCCCATGTTACGACATAAACATAACCTCCCCAACATATATAGAACTAAACCCAGCAATCTTCCAGTTTGACTGGACAGTGACAGCGTTAGAAGTTTCACTAGGCAACATGACAATTGACTCCACAGGTTATGAAGGGCTTCTCCGAGTTCTAGGCTCAACAAACGGCACAATTCATCTTCGCGTAGACCAACCAAACTCAGAATTTGCCAATTATTATCTGCTTCAAGAAGGCTCTATCAAAGTCCCTCTCTGGCTCTTATTCGACCCTGGAACATACTCAGGCACATACGAACTTCACCTGACAGTATGCGGAGTTCATCATCTGAAAATCACAATCAATATCGTTCATATTTGGATATGCCAAAATGGATGCTATTCAGTTGCAGGAGGAACCGCAACCTTCAACTGGACCGTCACTGGCGGCTCATGGGTTTACATGGAGGCGCAACCTGAACTCCCTGCGGGATGGAGTTTCACCGTTGATCCGCCAATCGGAACGCTTTTTGAAACGCCACACCAAGTAATCGTTAACATCACAGCTGCACTTGCTGCCAGCGAGGGAGACATAGGCTCTGTCACATTAAGAGCATACAAGAATGGAACAAACATCCTGATTTGGCAATACACGTTTTTCGCCTCAGTAGACAACAAACCTCCGATGATTGAGACAATAAAGCTGCCAACATTAACATTCAATGGGGATCTACTGTTTAATGCCACAGTCAGAGATGCATCCGGAATTGAAAGTGTGAAACTCTACTACTCAATGAACGATGGATCATGGAACAATCGGACCATGCAGTGGGATTCAGGCGACACATTCAGTTCCACGTCATACACATTGACGATACCCCACGTGCCAGACAACACTACAATCAGATATTACGTAGTTGCTACAGATTGGCTTCAAAACCAAACCCAAAGCAACATCCAGACATTTGTTGTAAAATACGACCTGGCGATCACGGATGTCCAAATAAGCAAGACAATCGTAGGTCAAGGATTCATGACTCAAATTAATGCAACAATCGCAAACGAAGGCTCAATGCCAAACACTTCACTTGAGGTTGTCCTCTATGCTAACACGACGCTCATCGACACCCAAACTATATCATTACTCGCAAATGGAACGGCAACAACCCTAACATTCAATTGGAACACAACGCAAGTTCCTAAAGGCAACTACAAAATAACTGCACTTGTCATTCCGATTCTCAACGAAACTCATGTCGAGAACAACGCTCAGACAGACGGCATGATTAAAGTTGGAGTTCCTGGCGACTTGAATGGCGACAAGAAATGTAACATACTTGACCTAGTGAAGGAGGCTGGAAAATTTGGTGCTAAAAAGGGTGATCCGCATTCGCCGCCTGCACCAAAATACGACCCTAACTACGACTTCAATGACGACAACAAAATAAACATACTAGATCTAGTAAAAGTGGCAAGACATTTCGGCGAAATAGACCCATAAGCAATATGCATTATCACTTTAACCTCTCGTTTTTTTATGCCTAAGAACCAAAAACAGCTGAAACAAGGACCAATGAGAAGATTTATCAAAAAACGTGCTCCTAATCACATGAAAAACAAGCTTCGCTCAGAATTTTATGCTCAACACATTATCTTGTCATAAGTCTCATTAGTATCTTTGAACCAACTATCATTGTGCCAGATGTATAAGCGATAAGCACAATTGCGTCAAGCAAAACCACAGCCATGTCTTCTGACATAGTAGCCCTTAACGCTTCAGTTGCGTATGTTAACGGAAGAACCCTAGCTATATATGGAAGTGGCACTGGCATTGTCTCAATAGAAAAGAAGACGCCACCTAGGAACATCATTGGAAATCGAAGAAGATTTGAGAGCATCATGGCTTCCCTAGGTTCAGACGCCAATCCAGATATTATTGTTCCAATTCCTGTGAAGGAAAAACTTGCAAGCACGACAATCAAGAAAACAAGACCGATGTTGACAAACGGAACGCCGAAGAGCAAACTGCCTATAATGAGTAATACAAGGGCGCTTATGACCCCCATAACCGCACCTGCCATAGTCTTCCCAACAATAATGGAAGTAGACGAAACTGGCGCCGCCAAGATTCGGTCAAACACCCCCAAAGACTTGTCCCACACTATGCTCATGGTTTCGTTGATGCTTCCAAACATGGCAGTCATGCCCACGATGCCTGGTATGAGAAAGTTTATGTCCGTTCCAGAGGAGCCAGATTTAAAACTGAATGTTAGCATCATGAAGATTGGGAAGAGAAGGCTCCACACCACATGGCGCACCGACTTGAACGATTGGCGCAAGTCGTTCTCAGCTATGTAAATTGAATGAATAAGCGGTGTCAACAGCTTGAACATTTTCATCGCATCCCACTCCGAGCTAATCTTCTCTTGAGATAGTCTTCCTTTGACATGGGCTCCTCTCGAATGCTTTTCCCTGTCAAACTGATAAAGGCATCCTCTAAGGTAGGTTGCGCAACCGAGATATTCTCGATTTTTCCGCCATGTTTGTTAACGAGATTCACAACGGTTGGAATCGCCTGTGGCAAGTCCTTGGACAGTACTCTTATTTTTCCCTCAGCTAAGAAGACATTGTCCACTCCTTCCGCCTCACTAATAATGGGAACCCATCGTTGCTGGTCGACGCCGTTCAGAACTTTGATTTCGAGGGCACGCATGCCTTCAGTGCTGTTCTTGAGTTCTTCCGGCGTGTTTAATGCGATTAAATGACCGCGGTCAATTATGCCCACGCGTTGGCAGAGTCTGTCCGCTTCGTCAATTTGATGTGTTGTCAAGAGCACGGTTCTGCCTTCTTTATTGAGGTTGATGATGATTTCCCTAACTAACCTTGCAGTTTGGGCGTCTAAGCCACTTGTGGGTTCGTCCATGATTAGGATTTCAGGTTGATGGATAAGTGCTG
>Ga0315296_10004281_pt1 | contig 11672 bp, 10 predicted proteins | sample YL17G14_18_MG_FD_203921 | JGI IMG/M metagenome (GOLD analysis project Ga0315296, IMG submission 203921) | Sediment microbial communities from Yellowstone Lake, YNP, Wyoming, USA - YL17G14_18 | ecosystem: Environmental > Aquatic > Freshwater > Lake > Sediment | place: USA: Wyoming | collected...
GTGGGAGAATACAGGATTCCCGAATGGGTGCGGAGTTCAAATGCGAGTGCGGCTGGCACCTCGACAGGCACATCAACGCCAGCATCAACCTGCTGCAAACAGCCATCTCGAAGGGGATGGCAGGGGGTTTAAGGTTCAACCCCGGCGCGTTCCAGCATGACGCAATGATGATCCTATACGAGCCAGCGATGGCCGCACGGTCGGAGCCGAATGGAACGAGTGGCATTGTTGGTGTGACATAGACGTCGCCACCCGATAATGCAACAGAACCGCTGGCGCGAGCACTATTGGGAGCCGATGAGGCGAATGCTCGAGCGCGAAACGAAGAGTGTCTGAGGTCGGCCTGGTCACTCGTCTCTGCCGGATCTTCCTCTCCGTCTGATTAGCACAAGTGCGATCGCAACGAACCCCACGATCGGCAGAAGCAGACCGTGGAACTCGGGAATGGGCGCGAAGGTGTCCCTCAGGAATATGTCGCTCGTGTCGTTCAGGACGTCGTCGAGCGGCAACCAGTAGGGATCGAACGTGCCTCCGGGTCCTTGGGTCGCGTTCATTGGGAGGATGCCAGTGTCGTTATATTCTGGCCACGGATCGAAGATGAGGCACTTGTCGTCGCTGGTGTCAACAAGGGTGCCGCTGTCGTCCCATCCAGCTATGACCTTCGCGTGGCCCATATCTGCTTTGTAGGTCAGGCTGGGGTACGAAGCCGATTGATTCGTTGGCCATCCGTCACGATCCAGCCAGAGGACTGGATAGCCCTGCGCGATGTATTGAGCAAGTAGGAATATGGTCAGAGGATTGGTCGAGTTGTGTTCTATGTATGCGCACCCCAGGGACCACTGGAAGGCCGTCTGGACCTCTGTCGGCCAGACTCCTGTACCATCGAACATGCCCACGCCGTGGGTCTCTATTTGACCGTTCTTGAAGGTTTCGCCAAGGGTCGACTTGCCGCAGTCGTAGATGTTGTCCTGCACTATGAAGTTGCCACCTCGACCCCTGTAAACTGCGATCATTGATATGCATGCGGGAGCGCAGTAGCAGGAGCAGTGTGGGCAGTCGTCAATTGTGCCGTATGTGAAGTCTGGACCGCTTGAGTCGTTCCATGCATGAGGTCCCGGGATGCAGACTGGTCCGGGTGCGACACATAGCATGTTGGAGTCTTTGTGCTGGCAGTTGAGCACCAGAGGCCAAGTGAGCGTCGCCTCCATCTTGATCGGTGACGATTCTTTCTTGTTTCCAGGAAGGTAATTGAGGACAGCGAACGCAATCCCAGAACTCACAAGCAGAATGACGACAGCCACTGCAAAAGGCTGCAACCTCTTCTTGCGCACATCCTCCCACTCGTGAGGTTTCTTCCTACTCTGTCCGCTCCCGACCAGCCCAAACCTTGCTGCACTCATCGAATACCACCCTGCTCGAAGAGGAGAATCGAACTGGACAATACTTAAGGTTGACGAATTTGGGAGCCAGGAGCTCATATGGCTACTTCTTGAACCTTCTCGCCAGGACGACCACCACGAAGACAGATACGACTGCTGGAATCAGATCGAACTCAGGCATCTGTGCACTGACGCCGGGCTGGTAGACGGCGAGATAGAACTTAGCGCCAGATATGGTGACGTTCTTCGGATGTTCGATGACTATCCCATCGTTCGGCGTCCAGTTTCCTTTCCTCCAGTCCTGCACTATCATGTCAGTTCCGTCGAAGACGGCTTGGCTGTCGCAATTTACGTATGTCGTCGTCTGGCCGTTGAAGACCACAAGGGGTTGACCGTGATAGAAGACATTGCTCACGAGCTTTCCGTCGCCTTCTCTGAGCGTGATCCACGCATTCGTCCCGCTTGAATTCAGGAGGACGCCCGAACCAGCGTAGTAGGTTGCAGAGTACTGCGAATCCATTCTGTAATCTCCGAATTGCACGTCACTGAAGTTGACGGGCAATTGAGCTATGTCGAAGAAGAAGGCGGTCCCGTTGCCGACGGCCTTAGTCGAAGTATGGTTGAGCGGGTAGACTTTGAACACGTAGCTGTCGTTTGCAGGGGACGGCGCAGGGCTCTCGGTGCTGGTCTCGCTTGCTTTGCCGGGGACCGAGTGAAGCAGCGATGCGAGCAGGAACGCCAAACCGAGAATGGATATTGCGATTGTCGCACGGATCTTGTGCCTGCCAGCTCTCCGGACCCTTGGCATAAGGAGGTCAGCAACGAACCCGCGACTCGGCGAGGTAAATGGCGTCACATGGTATCACTCTGCCTTCTGACTACTAAGAGCCCGTTGACACGATTATCAGCCTATCATTATCGATAGGTGTAAAACAGGGGTCGCAGAACCAAGAGAGTGATCGAATTCAGCCCTGTGCATCGAGATGGTTCAAGATGCGTTGACTGGATTGGTCCCTACTGCTGTGCAAGATGACCTTTCTCAACAAGGTAGTCCCTAAGCGCCTCGTTCCATGGTCTCGGCGTCATTCCATATTGAGCCAGTTTGTTGGTTTTCAGCGCCGAGAAAATCGGCCGTTGTGCTTTCGTCGGGAATTGATCGGCCTTGGTCGGGGTGAGCGTGGGCTTCAGGCCCGCCATCTCGAAGATGGCCTTGGCGAAATCGAACCAAGAGCAATGGCCTTCGTTCGCAGCATGGTAAGTTCCATAAGGAAGGTTCGATTCGAGCATCTTCCTCAGGGTGGAGCTCGCGTCTCGAGTATAGGTCGGACTCATCCACATGTCCGAGATCACACTGATCGCCTCACCCTTCTTGGCCTTTGATATCATGGTCTCGACGAAATTGCCACCCTTCCCGCTCGCTCCGGCAGCCCCGAACACGCTGGAGATCCTAACGATGTAGTGTTTTGGGTTCTGCTTCGTGAATGCTTCCCCCGCTTGTTTCGAGATGCCATAGGTGTTGATCGGGTTGGGCATGATGTCTTCCCCGTACGGGGCCTTTTGTGCTCCATCGAACACATAGTCCGTGCTTATGTAGACATCAGCAGCACCGATCTCTTTCGTGACCATCGCGATGTTCCTTGCGCCCAGTGTGTTCACGGCGAAAGTCTTTGCCGGGTCATCCTCGCACTGGTCGGTCTTGTGAAACGCAGCGGTGTTGATGACAACATCAGGTCTGAGGTTGACCAGAGTCCGGCAGCTGTTGCTGTCGGAGACCTCTATGTCTTTATGCGTGAGCCCGACGACTTGATGTCCGTTCGAAAGGACCTTCATGAGATCCGTTCCGAGCTGGCCGTTCGATCCGATCACGACGATCTTCAGAGAACCACTCCGTTCATCTCGACATCTTTCATGATGGAATGCATCTCCATCAATTGCTTGTACCACTTGACTGTGATCGTCCTCGGGTCGTCACCATTGAGCTTTCCCGATCTCAGGGCTTCGTACACCTCTCGGGCGCCGTCCGCGGCGGTGTAGGCGGTCTTGTACCCCAAGGTCTTCCGTATCTTCTCGAAGCTCACCTTGTAGCTGCGAGTGTCTGTGGATCCGTACCATTCGAAGTTGAACGGGAGCTTGATGGCCTCGGCCACCTCCTTTGCGAGGTCGAATATCTGAACGTTCTGGTTCTCGCTTCCGACGTTGAATATCTGGCCGTTCACGAGATCGGGCTCAGATTCGAGGATCTTGATGAAGGCGCTCGAAGTGTCCTTGATGTGCACGAACGGCCTCCACTGCTTCCCGTCCCTCATGATAGGTATCTTGCCGTTCTTGAAGAATCCGAGAACCATGCCGTTCACGGCGAGGTCGAGCCTCATCCTGTCAGAGTATCCGTAGACCGTCGCCTGTCTTACGGCGGTGCTGGTGAACTTCTTGTCCCCGAGGGTCAGGTTGTCCTTTTCCGCCAGGATGTTCGCCTTGGCGTAGGTCGTCAGTGGGTTGGGCGTGGACTGCTCTGTCAGGATACCCTCCTGGAATCCGTAGACGCTGCAGCTGCTCGCCAGGACGTACTTGGACACGCCACTCTTCTTCGCGAGTTTTGCGGTTCTTGCTCTTGCCTCGTGATTGATCTCGAGGGTCTTCTTCTGGTCGAGCTCTCCGCTGGGATCGTTTGATAGGGCTGCGAGGTCGAACACCGCGTCGACCCCTTTGAGGGCCGACGGTTCATACCATCGCGAATCGGTCTTGAGCAGCGTGATGCGGTCGGAGATATCTTTTATCGAATCCGAGCTAAAGAACAGTCTGTCCAGAATGGTCACATCATATCCTTTGTCGAGCAACATCCTAGAGAGCACAGAGCCGATGTAGCCTGCGCCCCCAGTTACCATTACTCTCATTCAATCCACCAAATCCGGTCCCATCTCACTTGTGCGGGGGTTTGTTCCAGTCGAACGGCTTTCCGGTCTTGCCATCTATGATCTTCGAATCGTTCCAGTCCCTTCTCTCCTCATCAGGGTTCTTGTAGTCGTATAATCGGTTCACGAAATACACCGTCAGGGAGGGCTCGCTGCTGACCGTCTTCGTCCCATGCCAGTACTTGCCAGGTATCTTGACTATCTGGTGCTTGTGTTCGCTGGCGATTATCTCGTCCACCTGTTTCAGGGCCTCGTCGTAGGCGCAGATCTTCATGGCGCCTTTGACGACCAGGAAATAGTCGATCTGTCCTCGAAGGTGGCGGTGCCAGGCGCGTATCATGCCTGGGTAGCTGTACGACAGGTTCGCCTGCGATATCCAGTCCTCTCCGAAGAGGTCCTTCCAGTCCTGTCGAAGGACTTCGCTGAAATAACCGCGTTCGTCGGGGAACTTCTTCAAGTCGAACAGTTTGACTCCTTCCAGCAATGAAACACCAAACGGCCAACTGACCGGCGATAAATAAAGGTTGCTGAAGGAGAGGTTGACTATATATGGAGAGCCAGGGTCAGAGTGCACTGGAAAAGTGTTAAATCGTTGTAACGGTTCTATTCCGACATCGCGTTGTCCAGAGACTGCAGGAGAGCACTTCACATGAAGGGTTTGGTTCTATCCGGAGGATACGGCACAAGACTTCGACCGCTAACTCATACGGGACCAAAGCAGCTGATACCGATCGCCAATAAGCCGAACATACTGTACTGCATAGAGGACCTACGCGATGCGGGGATAACCGATATTGGGATCATCCTGGGGAATGTGATGCCCGAGAAGGTCCAGGAGTTCCTTGAGGATGGGTCCAAGTTCGGCGTGAAGCTGACCTACATTGTCCAGGGAGAGCCGAAGGGGATAGCTCATGCAGTCAACTGCGCCAAGCAGTTCATGGGCGATTCCGAGTTCGTTGTGTATCTTGGAGATAACCTGCTCAAGAGCGGGATCAGGGCGATCCCGAAGAAGATGAAGGAGAACAAAGCCGATTGCGTGATCTCCTTGATGCCCGTGAAGGAACCGCAGAGATATGGCATCGCTGAGCTGACGCCAGACGGAAGCAAGGTCATCAGGACTGTGGAGAAGCCGAAGGAGCCGAAATCGAACCTTGCGGTCATCGGCGTCTACGCATTCAATTCGACCTTTTTCAAGGTGTATCCAAAGCTGAGACCGTCGTGGAGGAACGAGATGGAGATCACGGACGCGATCTCGTTGTTAATAGACTCTGGCTACAAGGTCGTCCCACACCACGTAGAGGGCTGGTGGAAGGACACGGGAAAACCGGAGGACATCCTGGAGGCGAACCACCTGATCCTGGACGGCATCGAGTCGGAGAACCTCGGGAAGGTCGAGGATGGCGCGACGATTGCTGGCAGGGTCAAGATCGGCAAGGGAACAATCATTTTCGGAAAGTCTGCCGTGAGAGGGCCTTCGATCATCGGTGAGAACGTGAAGATCGGTCCGAACGCATACATAGGTCCCTACACGGCCATAGGGGACAGGTGTCAGATCACGGCTGCGGAGATTGACGATTCGATTGTGATGGAAGACACCGTGGTGGACGTCGAGAGAAAATTGGTCAGGAGCATGGTGGGGAAGGGTTCGAAGATACTGAACGCGAACGGGCTCCTGCCGAAAGGTCAGAGGCTAGTGGTCGGCGAGAACACGACGGTATACCTCTAGAACAACGAATCACCTGCAGAAGCCCGATTCAACATAGATCGGTCGACTGCTGAGAACGGACGCTATTCTGAATGGGCCTTTATGGCAAAGAGCGACCCGGTCGGGTCCCTCGTTTTTCTCAAGCCCACAATGAACCCCGCGGCTTCGCACTTCCTGACTATGTCCTCAGGGTCGTTGTCAGGTCTTCTGATGTGCCATTCCACCAACAATGCCTTGATTCTTCTCAGCTCGCCAGACCGAAATAGCGAGTCGATTATCTCATATTCAGCGCCTTCGCAATCTAGTTTCAAGATCATATCGTGACTTGGGAATTCATTCCTGATTCTCTTGATCTCCTCAGTTGCATCCTTCAGCTGGATTTCCTCTGTGATTTCGTCATGGGTCCGTGCACCTTTCGGTGTGCAGTCTTTTGAAACTCCGAAAATCCCCGCAGAGCGGTTGAGCTCGAAGGAGTATTCAACACTCATATTGCGGGTTGATCCTGCGAGACCGTACTGGTTCGGTCTGATTCTCCCCCTTAGCTCAGGATTCATGTCAAAATTCTTGAGAGCCTGTTGATAGGTTGTGATGAATGGCTCGTAGCCGAAGACCACGGCATCTCGGTTCTTTGCAGAGAAAAGGGAGGCGAAACCCACATTCATTCCCACATCCACGATCACAGATGGTCCGGTGAGAGTCATCCCGTATTCATTCTTGAGGAAGACGTCATCGAGTGTCATCAGATCCCCAAAATTGCTGAGCAATGCACGTATGCCTCCGATGTCCGCAACCAATTGACCATGCTCATCGATTCTGAAAGTGGCTCTGCAGAGGTCCTTCAAGTTTCTAGCATAGGTGAATGCGTCCAACAGGAATCCATACTTGTTCTTGTCGATGGTGAGATTCAACGAAGGTATGTTGATGGAATCCTTCACACTGCCCCTCTTGAAGTCAGATCTTGTCACACCTGTGCGTATCAGATCGAGTGCCCATTGGCGGGAGCTGACGATTGTCGACAGGTATATGAAATCGACCGTCCTGTCTATGACTCTTCTCGCTGCATTGACAATCACTGTTCCGTTCCTCTCATCCATCAATCCTCCATTCAGGAGATAAAGGTTGTCTGAATTCGGAAGGTGCCTTTCCTACTCAACGGATCTTGCGATGAAGTGGTGTCTAATTCACCTTCCAAGGAACAATCGAACAAGAGACCGCGCCTCGTTTCTAAAGGTCTTCATGTTGAGCGCATAGACGATAGCTCCGTAGGTCGCAACGCCGAGCGCCACCAATGCGATCAGGGTGACGAGGTCAGTGGCGACGAGAGTCGAACTCCAGTACACGATTGCTGCCATGGCAACGGACGCGAAGGCTGGCTTCCACAACAACTTCCCAATCGTCCTCAGAGACTCATTGACAAGTCCAGATGCCATGTGCAAGACCCAGATGACAGATATGAGGGTGATTGCGAGCAAGAGCAACGAAACGCCGAGGATCCCTCCGTAGATCGCAGCGGGCACGAGCAGAACCACATAGATGACGAAGGTGATCGCTGTCTGCCTCCAGGAAAGGTAGGGATTCCCCGTGGCCAGGAACAGGCTTCCGGCGGGACTGGTTAGGGCTGAGCAAGTGCCCACGAGTGAAAGCACAGCGAGGGGTCCTATTGCAGCAGTCCACTTCGCTCCGAGAATGGCGGCGACGAAGACTGGCGATATCGCAGCGAGCCCGAATCCCATTGGCAACGACAAGTATCCGAGGTATGTCAGCGTTTTCAGATAGCCCTTCGAGAGCAGGCCTATGTCGTGCGATATCGTGGCATAGGTTGGGAACATCACGTTGTTCACGATGTTGCTGAAGACGTTCGGCACCATTGTCCCCCAGGTGAAGGCCAGGAAATACACTCCGAGCATATCCGCTCCAAGGAGGCGACCTACCACCACCTTGTCCAGGTTGAATGCGAGGAACACCACGAAGCCGATCGCGGCTGGGTACTTCCCGAAATGGAGCAGTTTCGCCAGAATCTCTTTGTCAATATGGAAGCCTATCTTCCAGGGCGCGTATATCCATAGGACCGCCAGCGCGACCATGCTCGCAAACAGGGTCGCCAATATCATCGACCAATAGGACAGACCGAGGACCGCTGCGGCTATGCCAACAGGCAACCATGTGACGGCATTCCCAACCCTGGATATGGACAGCTCTCGGAATCTGAGGGCCTTAGATAGTCGTACGGTCGAGACGAACCCGGCCGAGGACACCAGGACTGCTATCAACATGACGCGCAACGGGCCTGTCATATCTGGCCTGTCATAGAATGAAGCGACTGCTGGTGCAGCCACTAGGCCGACCACAACAGCAATGATCGCCATAGCCATCCTGAAAGTGGCTGCAGTTCTCAGGAGTTCCTCGCTCTCATCCTTGCTTTGTATGGCTGCCTGGTCGAGCCCCAGCACCGAGACCATGACCGCTAGGTTGAAAATGACCATGACAGCAGCATAGAGTCCGAAATCGTCTGGTGTGAGCATCCGTGCGAGTATCAGGTAGCCCAGCTGAACCAGACCTATGTTCAGTAGCTGGGCAGTACCGACGAACTGCAGGTTCCTGACGGTCTTCTTCTTCAGCGACATGATCACACTGCTGCTCTAGCCGGCGCTTGCTAGCTTGGGTTTGTGCTCCTTGAGGAACGCGAACGCATGGGCCGCTACCGCATCCATGTTGAGGTATTCGAACTCGGCGAATCTGCCACAAGTGAGGATCCCCTGGTCGGTCAGATGGCTGCGGATCTTCGCGACATTGGCTGCCCGGTTCTTGTCGTCAATGACGTATGCGAATCTGTGCCGGGAGACGAGCGAGACCTCCATCTTGCCAGATCTTAAGACCCCGATCGAGACCAAGTCCTTCACGGTCCTCTCGATCAACTCCTCATCTCCTGCATTCCAAGTCTCGTCATTGAAGCGGCAGGTGATGTCAGCAGTCAGTGAGGTCTTGCCTGTTGGTGCGACATGGTCGCTGAAGGTTGACATGAAGCTCACCCTGTGAGTCAGGGCTTTCTTGTCGGGAATGTAGATCGCCGTCAGGTCCGCAACAACAGGCTCAACCCCTCCAAGGAGAACGCAGACAATCGAATTGACGTTCAACGATCCGATTGCAGAACCGATTTCAGGGGGAAGATCGGCAACCTGCGCAAGCGTCGGGAGAGGGAGCGTCGAGACGATGACGTCGAACTTCTTCTCTTTCTTGCCGTCCGAGACAATCCATTTCCCGTTCTTGCTGGTTATGGACTTCACCTCGAAGTTCGTCACAATCCTGTCCCTGAACTTCTCCGTCAGACCTTCAATGATGGATTGAATGCCCCCAGCCGTGGGATAGCCGAAATTCAATTGGTGCGTGTATCCTTCCGTCTCGATTCCTAGAGAGGACTTGAAGACATCCTTCCATGGTGGGTTCGGTATCCGTTCCACCCAGCCGGTAGAGGTGTCTCTGGGCGGATATTTCCAGATCTTCTCGTTGTAGGGCAGGAGGTACTTTTCTGAGATCCCCTTTCCGAAAGACTGGAGACACCAGTCCTGAAGGTTGTCCGCCTTGCGAGTCTTCCCGAACCTTCTTTTGATTGCAGCCGATGAGAATCCAGCGAGACACGCCATGTTGTCTCGGATGGGGAGGCCAGAAAGGCCGTTCTCGAAAGGATACTTGACATACCTGTTCTTGAAGAGGATCTTGTTGTTTCGCCGCCTTTTGCTGACGTTGCCGGTGATGGCGGATAGAACGAATTCGAGAGCCTCCTCGTTCTTGCTTGTGTAAAGGATGTGGGGACCGCCGACATCGAAGGTGTATTCGCCCTTCTTCGTGGACTTCATGAGTCCCCCAGGTTCGGCAAGGGCCTCAAGTATTTCGAATGACCAACCCTCGTCTAGGAAGAGCCTCCCAAGCACACATCCCGCGAGTCCTCCTCCCAGTATCCCTATCGTCATCGCACCTCACCGCGGAACACCTTCTCAACTTCGTCCGCCGTCCTGTCCCAGGTGAATTCCTTCGCCTTCTTGATACCCGCCTTCTTGAGCCTTTCTCTGAGTTCCTCGTTCCTCATCAGTTCCAGAATGGCTTCTGCCATCCTCTTCGGATCCCGCGGAGGTACGACGAGAGCGGTCTCCTCGTTGATAGCGTAGTCTTCTGTTCCGATGCTCGTTGTGACCACTGGGACGCCGCACGCCATTCCTTCCAGAGGCGGACCGGGGAAGCTCTCATACCAGGATGGACAGGCAATGACATCTGCAGATGAGCACAACTCGGCAAGCCCGTCATCGGTCAGACCTCTGATGAAGGAGTAGGGTGCCCCCGGCCTCGTATGAGTGATCGGACTGGGGCCATATAGGATGAGTTCCACATCGTCTATCTGCCTGTTGACGGTCACCATGGCCTCCAGGAGGTCTGGGATGCCCTTCCAGTCTCGCTGGTTCCCATAAGCAACGACTCTTCTCTTGTGTCCTTCTTTGTGGGTTTCCCTTGGATAGAACTTCTCGTGGTCGAGACCATGCAGAACCAGGTGCGATTCCGCTCCCGTTCTTTCGAATACCGTCATCTTCAGCCAAGAAGAGTTGGCTATCCTGGTGAACGGCAGGTGGTAGGATTCCTCCGCTTTCTTCTGGAGCCTGGGGCTGTCGAAGATCAAAGGCTCGAAATGCTGCATGTGAAAGAATTGTTTTCCCTTTCCGGATCTGTGGACTGGGAACGCGGTCATGCAGAAGGTAGCCACGTTGATGTCGCAGTCAGGGATGGCTTTCTCGAGCCCGAAGTTCAAACGCTCTGTCGACAGTCCCGGAACGAAGAGCTTGTTGATGGAACGGAGCGCGAGTCTCCTCAGCTCAGGAAAGCGAGGGAAGAGAGTCTCTACTTGCCATTCGAAGGCTTTTTCGGGTCTTGTCGGCAGAGTGATCGACACATGGTGTCCCTTCGCGACGAACCTTCTTGTGATCTCCGCAAAGGTCCTAATCCCACCGGTCAGGTTGCTTCCTGGCAGAACATAGTTGATCTTCATCCAGACCCTCATTTGGATTCATATTCTCGAAGCAGGAAACCCTTGCGCTTGTATGCCGGAAGCCCCCTAAAATAGTTCCCTAGCGTTTGTTCCTGGAACGAGCTGATTTCGTTCGAGCGAGAGGCCGTTCCGAGCCGATGCTCTTGCCGCCGAGGCTTGACCATGGGAACCACCATCATCGAGGCAAGATACCCCATCAGGGAGAGCAAGAGTTGGTCCTTGCTCGGGATGAGAGATGGAGAGGTCTTCAAGGTCTTCATGTCGCGAGATTTTCGTTCTCCAGGAGAGTCTGGCGTTGATACCCCAGAAGGTCCAGGAGTTCCCGGAGCGCTGTTCAAGGTTCCGCTAGAGGCCCTATCATCTCGGATACACCGGTGCTTCCGATATGTTCACGGAATCCACTTTCCGAGTGCAACCTTGAGCTTCTTGTATTCGGCCATCGAAAGGGGATAGAACCTGGCGGTCTGCTGATAGCTGGATGTGAGGAGCGCGATGGCGTCCTTGAGAGCCTTCTTGGCGACCGCCTCCCTCACATTCTCCACGTCCATCTCTCCGCGCGCAGCCAACAGAAGAGCGATGAGGTCGGAGATGTCCTTCTGTCCCTTGACAGACTCCTGTCTTTCCATCAGCGCGTGAAGCTTCAGTAT
>Ga0315296_10004282_pt1 | contig 11669 bp, 8 predicted proteins | sample YL17G14_18_MG_FD_203921 | JGI IMG/M metagenome (GOLD analysis project Ga0315296, IMG submission 203921) | Sediment microbial communities from Yellowstone Lake, YNP, Wyoming, USA - YL17G14_18 | ecosystem: Environmental > Aquatic > Freshwater > Lake > Sediment | place: USA: Wyoming | collected...
TTCATATCTCGCCACTGGTGGTCGGGGCAGGGGTCAAGACCGGGGTTCGCATCCGAATGGATAATCCCAAGGAGGTGGGTGCCGACCGCATTGTAAACGCGGCTGCAGCCCATCACCTTTATGGTGGCCCAGTAATCGTTGCTGACCTTGGCACAGCCACTACCTTTGATACCGTATCCAAAGAGGGCGACTATCTGGGAGGGGCTATCGCCCCGGGCATATTCACTGCTGCTGAGGCTTTATTTACCCGGGCGGCAGCGCTGTACAGAGTGGAGTTAACTCGACCTAAACGGGCTATCGGCACCAATACCATTGCTGCTATGCAATCAGGGATTATCTTCGGCTACGTAGGACTTGTTGAGGGCATGGTGGCTCGCATCCAGCAGGAATTGGGGGAAAAGGCTAAGGTCGTGGCTACTGGCGGGGCGGCTAAACTCATTGCCAACGAAACTACGGTATTTGACGTGGTAAACCCTGACCTGATACTAATTGGACTCAAGCTCATCTACCAGATGAATATAGACCAGCCAGATAAGAGGTAATAATGCTAGCTGACAAGACTATAGTACTGGGCATAACCGGGAGCGTGGCTGCCTACAAGGCAGCAGATATTGCCAGCAAGTTAACTCAAGCTGGGGCTAAGGTTGAGGTGGTTATGACCGACCCGGCGACCAGGTTTATAACACCGCTCACCCTGCGCAGCATTACCGGCAGGGCGGTGGTAACCGACATGTTTGACTTAGCCTCTCAGCACGCTATTGAGCACATTGCTCTTGGTGAGGTGGCTGATGTGGTGGTTATTGCCCCGGCTACCGCTTCGCTTATCGCCAAAGTGGCAGTCGGCATCGCTGATGATATGGTTAGCTTAACTGTGCTGGCGACTAAAGCCCCGGTTATTGTGGCGCCAGCAATGGATGTTAATATGTTTGACAATCCCATCACCCAAGAGAACCTAAATAAACTCAAAGCCAGAGGCTTTACCATTGTTGACCCTGGTTATGGTCGGTTAGCCTCGGGCAAGGTGGGCTGGGGGCGTCTGGCTGATGTAGACAAAATCATCGGCACTATCAAGCAGGTTTTGGGCAGAAGTGGTGACCTGGCAGGTAAACGAATGGTGGTTACGGCTGGTGGCACGCAGGAGCCCATTGACCCCGCCCGCCATATTGGGAACCCTTCTTCGGGCAAAATGGGCTATGCTATTGCTGAAGCCGCCAGGGATAGAGGGGCAAGGGTAACCCTGGTTACTGCCCCCACCTCTCTCCCTGAGCCGGTAGGCGTGGAGGTTATCCAGGTAAGAACTGCGGCTGAAATGAAGGCGGCGGTGGCTAAGGCGGTAGCCAAGGCTGATGCCTTGATTATGGCTGCCGCCGTGACTGACTACCAGCCGAAGACGGTGGCGAAAGCTAAGATTAAGAAAGAGAGCCCTAGTTTAACTCTGGAGCTGGTCAGGACCCCAGATATTCTAGCTGAAGTAAAAGGCGACTTCCTCAAGGTTGGCTTTGCCGCTGAAAGCGAGGACATAGTAGTTAACGCCAGAAAGAAGCTTGAGAAAAAGCAGCTTGACCTCATCGTCGCCAACGATATTACCGATGCCTCAAGCGGCTTCGGTGTTGATACTAACAAAGTAACTATAATTAGCCGGGATGGCAAAGTAGAAACCCTGCCCCTTTTAACCAAAAGAGAGGTGGCGGATAGGATACTGGACAAGGTGGTGGAGATGCTAAAGTAAGAAGGCTGGGAGGTGTGAAGATGTTGCTGATAGATGGCGTCAGGTATCATGAGTGGACAGACTTAAAGGAGACCGAAGACCTTGAGCCAATGGTTATAAAACATGCAAAAGACATTTTTGGCGAAAAAACGGAGTATTTCAATATAAAGCCTCAGTTGGAAGCATGCCTAGGAAGAAGAACTATACCAGACGGATACGTCATAGATTTTGGGGAACCACCTCAATGGCATATTGTTGAAGTCGAGCTTTCTTCTCACCCGATTGATAAACATATACGTGAGCAAGTCAATGATTTTATTACCGCTATGGAGAAAGTTGTTTCAGCTAACAGACGGAAAATTATTGATGAGATATATGTTAGTATAAGAAATAACCAGTTACTCCGATATAGAATAGAGAAACTAATTGAACCAAAAGAAATCTATGAATTCTTAACAAATTTGATTCTTCAAAAACCCCCAACTTTAACGATTGTTATAGAAAGAAAAACAGATGCTCTAAGTGAGGAACTTCGTGCTAGCCTTCGTTATTCACCAATGAATATAGTCGAACTTAGGACTTTTAGAAGAGAGGGAGCAGAAAGCGTTCATGTTGTCTTAATTGACCCAACACTTGGCCGGGGAACGGCAATAATCAAAGAAGAGGAAAGGAAAACGACGAGGCCTGAAGTATCATCTAGAAATCAATCGTATCAGCGGTTTTTCACTGAATTAGTTGAGCAGTATAGTAGGCGGGACTCTTCATGGCATAGTATAAAAGCACTACCTCAAAACTGGTTAGAATTTGGTGCAGGTAAAAGCGGCCTCTGGTTTGTCTGGTTATTCAGAGATAAGAAAAGATTCGCTGTGGAATTATATATTGATACGGGAAACAAAGCTAAGAATAAGCAATATTTTGACAAGATAAAGGGACATGAAGCACAATTGGGAATTGCTAATATCTCGTGGGAAAGGCTTGATGAAAGGCGAGCCGCAAGAGTCGCGATATACACAAACGGCGATATTCAAGAAGTTATGAGTAACAAAACAGAGAAGGAAAGATTGATTCAATGGGCAATAGAAACTATGAAAAACTTCTCTGATAACGTTAAAGGCGTTGTAAAGACTCTATGATACAGACCACACCGTAAAGCGTTATTAACAATCTCGCTGAAATATCATCGTTTTTCCTAAGCCGAAAGGAGAGTCAAAGAGAGGCGAAGCCTCTCTTACAATATCCCTCCCCCTCTCCTTCCCAAGGAGAGGGGGACTAAGGGGGTGAGGTTAAATAACCTCTAGAAAGACAGGTATGACAGAAGCACCAAAAACTCAGTCTGAAATGCCTAAAGCCTATGAGCCGGGGAAGGTGGAGCGGAGGTGGTACCAGTTCTGGCTGGAGAAGGGCTATTTTACACCTAAAATAGACCCAAAAAAGAAGCCATTCGTTATCATCATGCCACCGCCCAATGTCACCGGTGAGCTTCATGTTGGGCATGCCTTAACCGCCACCCTGGAAGATATTATGGTCCGCTGGCATCGGATGAGGGGCGAGCCAACACTATGGCTCCCCGGCGTTGACCATGCTGGTATCGCAGCTCAGGTAGTGGTGGAGCAGCTACTGGCTGGAGAGGGGCTGAACCGGCATAAGCTGGGTAGAGAGAAATTCATTGAGCGAATGTGGCAGTGGGCAAATAAGTGTCGGCGGACTATTGCCAAGCAGCACCAAAGGCTGGGTGCTTCCTGTGACTGGAGCCGGGAGAACTTTACTTTAGATGACGGACCAAGCCGGGCGGTGCGGACGGCTTTTGTCCAGCTATATAACAAGGGTTTAATCTACCGCGGGGAGCGGATTATCAACTGGTGCCCCCGCTGTGCTACTGCTCTCTCTGACCTTGAGGTTGACCACAAAGATATAGAGGGGCATCTATATTATGTTCGTTATCCCCTGGCTGAAGGCAAGGAAGAATTCATCACCGTGGCTACCACTCGCCCTGAGACCATACTCGGTGATACCGCTGTAGCTGTCAATCCCAGGGACGAGCGTTTCAAGGGTATGCTCGGTAAAAAGGTCATCCTGCCTGCAGTGAACCGGGCAATACCTATTATCGCTGATGAAGCCGTTGACCCTGCCTTTGGCACCGGGGCGGTAAAAATCACTCCTGCTCACGACCCGGTGGACTTTGACATTGCTCAGCGGCAAGGGCTGCCCCTGGTAAATATACTAAACCCGGATGTGACTATGAATGAAAACGCCGGGAAATATGCCGGGCTTGACCGCTTTGACTGCCGTAAGGCAATACTAGCCGACCTGGAAAAAGACGGGCTCCTGGTTAAGGTTGAGCCCTATACCCACTCGGTGGGGCACTGCGACCGCTGCCAGGTGATTATTGAGCCTCTCGCCAGCAAGCAGTGGTTTATCAAGACCAAGCCCCTGGCTCAAGCTGCTATCAAAGCCGTGGTTGACGGGCGCATCACTATCATCCCTGAACGCTTTATCAAGGTCTACCTCAACTGGATGGAGAACATTCGTGACTGGTGCATCAGCCGCCAGCTATGGTGGGGGCACCGAATCCCGGTGTGGTACTGCCGGGACTGTGGTGAAATAACAGTATCCGTTGACGATGCCAGGAACTGTGGTCACTGCGGCTCTTCCCATATAGAACAGGACCCGGATGTTCTTGATACCTGGTTTAGCTCGGCGCTGTGGACTCACTCCACTCTGGGCTGGCCTGATGATACTGAAGAGCTAGCCTACTTCTATCCCACCACAGTAATGGAAACAGGCTATGATATCCTCTTCTTCTGGGTTGCCAGGATGATTATGATGGGTCTGGAGGATACCGGTGACATTCCCTTCCACACCGTTTACCTTCATGGTCTGGTGCGGGATGAGAAGGGGGAGAAGATGAGCAAGATTAAAGGCAACGTGCTTAATCCCGTTGATACCCTGGAGAAATATGGCACCGATGCCCTGCGTTTTGCCCTATCTACTGACGTATCGCCGGGAAATGATATCAAGCTGACTCCACCAAGGCTGGAGGCTGGTCGCAACTTTGCCAACAAGCTGTGGAATGCCACCCGGTTTGTGGTCAGAAGTATTGTGCCAGAAGTTACCGATGTAAAAATTCAGCGGCGCCTGCTTCCGGTGGAAGACCGCTGGATTCTAAGCCGCTTGAGTGGCACCATATCCACAGTAAACAGATTGATGGAGAACTTCCAGTTTGGCGAAGCCCTGGGGCAAATCCATGATTTTCTGTGGGGTGAATTTTGCGACTGGTATATTGAGTTTGCCAAGATTCGCCTTCGTTCTGCAGAAGCGCTATCTCCTGTGCCGGTCCTGGTTCATGTTCTGGAGACCTCGCTTCGGCTGTTACATCCCTATATGCCCTTCGTCACCGAAGAGCTATGGCAGAATCTCAAGCAGTGCCTGCCCTCAGACTGGCAGGCAACCGAGTCCATAATGCTCGCCGCCTACCCCGAGGCGGATGAAAAAGCTATTGACCTACAGGCGGAACGAGTTACCCAGTCCATGATAGAGATAATACACTCTATCCGCAATGCCCGGGCTCAATATAAGGTGGACAGTGCCAGATGGATTGAGGCGCAGGTCTATGCTGGTGAACTTACCCCGGCTATCACTCCTTATTCCCAGGCGATTCAGACCCTGGCTCGGGCAAGACCAATTACCTTCCTGGATAGTCGTCAAGCTTCAGCGAATGAAAATGCGGTGGTGCTGGTGCTCAGGGATGCCGAGGTAATTATACCCATGGAGAGCATGGTCGACCTTGAGGCGGAGAGAAAGCGACTACAAAGGGAGATAGAAAAGAGCCAGGTTGAGGTTGCTGCCCTTGAAGCCAGGCTCAAGGACAAAGCCTTTCTCCGTAAGGCACCAGCAGCGGTGGTGGACAGAGAGCGAGATAAACTAGCCATAAGAAGGGATAAGCTGGAAAGGCTAAGGCAGCAACTCATTCGGTTTAAGGCTTGACCCATTGATGGTCAATTGCTCCAGCGCCTTCTTGGTATCACTGGCAACCCTTGCCTTATCACACTGCTTTAGCCGATACTTAAATAGCCAATAGATAAATTCCTTCAGCTCGGTGAGGCTGATGGACTTAAGCTGGGGGTAACCCTTCTCCCGCCTGAAGCGCTTAAGCAGTATAGTTCTGGTAGCACCATATATTCGCTGGTAAACCTCATTAACCAGATTATGCTCATTGTTATAGGCCGAGGTGCGCCTTTCCTTGCGTACTTCCTCCTGCACCGCCAGAATCAAAGCCTCCTCCACGGTAATGCCGTAGAAATAGTTAAGATACTGACGATATTTACTACTGCCAATAAGCTCCTTGAATTTCCCCTTGCTCAGCTTAATTGGTGGTTTGCCATGAAACAGCAGGGCAAGTTTTTCCTCCTCAGGCAGCAAGTCATCTACCGCCTCACATAGTCGTTCCGCCAGAAGCAGCCAGTCAAAGGCTTCACCATCAATAAGGTAGCGGTAAAGGCGACCGTTGTAGGTTTCCTCGGTCTCAGTCCATAGCCCGATAGCCTCAAGCAGGGCGATATACCAGTGCTTGCCACTAATGATTGCCTGCTCTAGGTGTCTTATTGCCTCAGTATTGCCGCCGCGTGTTACGGTTAAGCGCTGGGTTGACATTCTTTTTATTTCCTCAGGTAAGCGATAACCTCTTTTAGCGGTCTGGTGTTTAGTATATCCTGCGCCTGGCACCACCCCCGCCTGGCTACCCCCACCCCGAAGCGCATAAATCCCAGATGCTCGGTGGAGTGGGCATCGGTGTTAATCACCAGCTTTATCCCCAGCTCTCTAGCCCGATAGGCGTGGATGTCCTTAAGGTCTAGCCGACTGGGCATAGCATTGATTTCCAGGGCGGTATTGGTTCTGAGTGCTGCCTGGAAGATAGCCTCCATATCTACCGCCACCGGCTCTCTACCCGGCAGCAGCCGGCAGCTGAGGTGCGCCAGCACATCTACGTTAGGGTTTTCCATCGCTTTTATAAGCCGCCTTGTCATCTGCTCCTGGCTCTGGTTCATCGCTGAATGTACCGCCGCAGTAACAATATCCAGCTCTGCCAGAAGCTCATCGGGCATATCCAGGCTGCCATTGGCACGAATATCTACTTCAATACCGCTAAAGATGTGAATGCCATCCAGCCTTTGGTTAAGTTGTTTGATCTCCAGTATTTGTTGCCTTAGTCGGTCGGCATCCAGCCCGTGGGCAATGCCTCGCCCTCCTGAATGGTCGGCGATTCCCAGATACTGGTAGCCCAGGGATTTGGCGGCTAGAGCCATCGCCTCAATACTGTCGCGCCCATCGCTCCAGTCGGTATGGACGTGGAGGTCTCCCTTTATGTCTGGCAACTCTACCAGCCTGGGTAGGGTGTCCTGCTCTGCCCTTTCCACCTCCTGCTGCCCCTCCCGCAACTCGGGGGGAATAAATTCCAGCCCCTGCCGCTGATAGAAGGCTTCCTCAGTGGCAAACTTCTCCAGCTTACCGGTAGCCAGGTTGGTGATGCCATATTCGCTTAGTTTCAGTCCCCTTCGGTGGGCTCTTTCCCTAAGGTTAATATTATGCTGCTTACTGCCGGTGAAATACTGGAGAGTAGAGCCAAACGAGTCGTGCTCCACAATCCTGAGGTCGACCTGAAGCCCGCCAGAGACAACCACGCTGGACTTGGTTGCGCCACTGGCTAATACCTCCTTGACCAGGGGCAAGCTGGTAAAGGTCTGGATTACCTCATCGGCATTATCGGCAGTGCCCATGAGGTCAATATCACCCACAGTCTCCCGAAAACGGCGCAGGCTGCCGGCGGGAGCCAGATTTTTAACTCCAGGCACCTGTCCCAGTCGGGCTAAAATGTCATCTACCAACGGCAGCGCCTCACCGATAGGGATGCGCTGGTCTTTTCTTCTCATGGCTTGAATCTGGTGGAGGATATTCTCCGCCGTCTTGTCCCCCATACGGTATAGCCTGGCTACCTCACCCCCGACGATAGCCGCCTCCAGCTCATCCACCGTGCTTATTCCAAGCTCGGTGGAAAGGAGCATCGCCGTCTTAGGTCCGACGCCGGGGATGCTGAGCAGGGTGCTAATGCCCTCGGGGAACTCAGCCTTTAGCTTCTCGTAGTAGTCAAGCTTGCCGGTAGTTATTAGCTCGGTAATCTTCTTGGTGATAGCCTCCCCCACCCCGGGGACTTCCTTCAGTCTATCCTCCCTGACCAGTTGCTCCATTTCCACCGGCAGGTGCTCAATGGAGCGGACGACCTTCTGGTAAGCCCGAATCTTAAACGGGTTCTCCCCCTTAAGCTCAAGGAGGTCGGCAATATCGGCAAATACCTTGGCGACCTCACTATTTTTCATAGCGGTACGAATTTAGTAGCCTTTCTACTTGATTCAGGAGATTTTCTTTGTTACCGAACCACTTTGATTACCAGCTCGCCAGGTTCAATTCTGGCTTCCCATACTACCTCTTTCGAGGTTACGAGCTTGGCCTTCTTGAGGGCAGCTTCAAACTCCTCGATGGATAGCCTTATTTCCTTTTCGTCTTCCATTGCTTAATTTCCTCCTTTTTAGTTCTAGCCAGAACCACTACTATTTATACTTAGCCCATTTTACTTTCGTCTGTGTTGAGAGAGGCTTCCTCATAATGAGAAGATACTTGAAGCCTCTTAGATAGAAATTGAATTTCTTAGCTCTATAATGCCAGACTCCCGTATGGGAACTCTGCCCCCTCCTGGCTATGCAGATTACATCTACTGTCTCAAAGTATTTTGCTAAACGTTCATATAATTTGAAGCCAACTGGAGTGAACTTCTTCTTAACCCACTGGTCACCGATTAGCCACCCCATTACCTTGCCAGGTTTAAGTATTCTGTATGCTTCTATGGCAACCTTTTCCAATTCATGATAAAAGCGTTCGTCCTCACAAGAGATTCTTCCAATACAATCTGGATGGTCTGAATAGCTAACATTATCGCCGTAAGGAGAGTCAATAAACACCAAGTCTACAGACTCATCAGGCAGAGGGATACTCCTTGCATCATGTTGAATTACTTCAGGATGGCGAGGCGCTATATCATAGCCTATTACCTTTCGTCCTTCCTCTTTACATACATCAATTGTTGTTCCGCTACCAGCCATCGGGTCAACAACCAAATCACCAAGCTTAGTATATCTTTGAACAAGATTCCAAATTAAAAATGCAGGTGTTACCCCCTGGAATTTGTTATCGCCTTTTGGTGTTTTGCCATAGCTCTGCTTGGGATAATCCCAAAGCGTGGTCGTTTCAAGAGAAGGCTTTTCATCTTCAGTAACCTCCTTGGCTGGAGCAGCTACACCAGCTATTTCAAATAGCGTGGTAGCCTCGGCGCTACCCATTTTCCCCCTGCCTTTACGCATTGACTAATCTCCTAAGATCTTCAATGAACTTATCAAACATCTTAACCTTCTCACTTTCTTCTATTGTAGTCTCGCTCATTACATAACTTCCATCGGTGTCTACTTCAACTATAGCTCGTCCCTTCTTTGCATGGGTCTTAGTTGTTAGGTCCTGGTCTTCGTCTAGGGTAATAAAATATACCCTAATATGTTCTGTAGCTTTGTCCTTAGATAGTTTTATCTTCCAGTATCCTGTTTGGGCAATTCTTTCACGGAGGGTAACTTTGCTAGAGATAACAGCTATAACTTTCAATGTTTCTGGGTCATAAGCAATAATATCTGCGTCAGGCAAATGAGAACCGAACTCCCCATAATCAACCAAGAGGTTCCTTTTCACTACACTCAATTCTCTAGGAAGGTTTTCACTTTTTGTCTTTTCCAGTTTATTACCGTCTACTAATTTCAAGCCTAAGCTTTCAATTTCATCTCTTATTATATAGGCAATAAGTTTCTCAAGGTTCTTCCCTTTAAATGGCTTCCACGATTGTCCAAGGTCTCCTTGAGGTGTTGGACTTCTAAGAAAATCTCTCTCGTGTACTTCCTTAGCTTCAGTGAATAACTCAGAAATATGTTTATAAGCTTCCTTTCCAAATTTCTTTTTCTTGACCTCATACATTTCTATTAAATCTTTGAGATTCATACTACCTCCTTTTTCTACCTTCCACAGCAGTGTTTGTATTTCTTCCCTGAGCCGCAGGGGCAGGGGTCGTTTCTGCCTATCTTCTTGCCGCTGACCTTTGGCCGCTGCTTACTGGTACCACCCCTGTTGACGGCAGCTTTAGCCATTGGTGAAGGTGCCGTTTGCGGGGCTTCCCGCCTGACAATGCCCACATGGTATATGGTGTGAACCACATCATGCTGAATAGCCGACAGCAGGTTCTGAAATTGGTTATGCCCCGCCGTCTTGTAGGCGACCAGCGGGTCTCTCTGACCTACCGCCTGTAGCCCTATCCCCTCGCGCATATTTTCCATCGCCGTCAGGTGCTCCACCCACAGGCTGTCTATGTAGTGAAGCATCACTCGCTTCTCTACATCCCTCATAATATCTGAGCCTAGCTCCTTCTCCTTCTCCTCATAAAGAGCCTCTGCCTGCCCAATGAGCCTGTCTTCAATCTCTTTTGGCTTCATCTGGGAAAGGGCGCTAGCATTGAGCGCTGGCGGCAATGGGAAGATGGCGGACGCCTCACCGATTAAACCGTCTATGTCCCCCCCTATGCCATGCTCGTCAGCGGTATGGGTGGCGACTATACCTTGAATCTCCTCCCTGACCATTGACAGGATGTTTGCCTTCAGGTCGGTACCGCTTAAGAGCTTTTTACGCTCACCGTAAATAACCTCACGGTGCTTATTAACCACGTCATCATACTCTACCAGGTGCTTACGCATATCAAAGTGGTAGCCCTCCACCCTGACCTGAGCCGATTCAATGGACTTATTCACCAGGGCATTCTCAATGGGGGTATCCTCGTCCATCCCCGCCCACTCCATAAAGCCCTTGATTCGGTCGCCGCCAAAGCGCTTGACAATATCATCCTCTAAAGAGACATAGAATCTGGAGCTTCCCGAGTCGCCCTGCCGCCCGGCTCTACCCCGAAGCTGGTTATCAATTCGCCTTGCCTCGTGGCGCTCGGTGCCGACAATGTGAAGCCCACCAAGCTGAACCACCTTTTCATGCGCTTGCTGCCACTCCTTTTCGTCTCTGCCTTCAGGGTTTCCACCAAGTATAATATCAACACCGCGCCCCGCCATGTTGGTGGCGACGGTCACTGCCCCTGGCTTCCCCGCCTGAGCGACAATATACGCCTCCTTCTCATGATGCTTGGCATTAAGCACCTCATGGGGGATGCCCTTCTTGGTCAACAGGTCGCTCAGGTATTCTGAATTCTCAATAGATACCGTGCCCACCAGCACCGGTCTTTCCTGCTGATGAAGCTGCTCAATCTCACGCACCACTGCCTTGAATTTAGCCTTCTCGTCCTTGTAAATCTGGTCGGGGAAGTTCTGGCGAATCATCGGCTTATGGGTGGGGATAATCACCACCTCAAGCTTGTATATCTTGTGAAACTCCTCAGCCTCGGTGACGGCGGTGCCGGTCATACCAGCTAGCTTTTGATACATGCGGAAGTAGTTCTGGATGGTAATGGTGGCGAAGGTGCGACTTTCTTGCTGAACCTTGACATGCTCCTTGGCTTCTATTGCCTGGTGCAGCCCGTCGGAGTAGCGCCGACCAAACATCAGCCTGCCGGTGAACTCATCAACAATGATAACCTCGGCATCCTTGACGACATACTCCTTGTCCTTCTTGTAGAGAGTGTGAGCAAGCATCGACTGATGAGATATGTGAAGAATATCATTGCGTCTCTTCGCTTCCTCAGGGGTCAAGCCCTTTTTTTCGTTATCAGAGAAGAGGTCTTCGCCCTTCATACCGAAAGCCTTTGCCAGCTTTTCTAGTCCTCGTGGCGTCTCTCTAATGTGCCGAGTCTTCTCATAAGCAATATAGTCGTATTGCTCCT
>Ga0315296_10004284_pt1 | contig 11668 bp, 9 predicted proteins | sample YL17G14_18_MG_FD_203921 | JGI IMG/M metagenome (GOLD analysis project Ga0315296, IMG submission 203921) | Sediment microbial communities from Yellowstone Lake, YNP, Wyoming, USA - YL17G14_18 | ecosystem: Environmental > Aquatic > Freshwater > Lake > Sediment | place: USA: Wyoming | collected...
CCGCCCTCAAGCCCCCGTAGCGGAGGGGGGCCCCGTCGGCTTTCCCGACGGGGGGAACCGACGGGACTGGTTCCCCGGAGCCCGGGGGCTGCGGGCGGCCTAAGCGCCGCCCGAACAGGGATAACATTTTAATTATTACGTTGATATTAGAAATGTTTACGGCTGTAAAAATCTTGTCATTTGTTATATAAGAAAAAGAGAGATTCATAAAGCTCTTGTAAGTCGCTTTAGGAGGAAAAATGAATTTCGCGAGCAAACATCGGATTCGTGCTTTATCGTTAATCGTCGTTTTTTTGACTTTCCTGGCGTTGCTTGGCCGGGCCGGGGAAAACTCCCCTTCGATATTGGGGATGAAGGAAAGGGCTGAGGTCTTTGACCGCTGGCTCCGGCTCCGCCTGGACAAGGCGCTCCCGGAAATCATGCGCCGCGAAAATATCGATATGTGGATCGTCATCTGCCGCGAGTACAACGAGGACCCGGTTTACCTGACCTTGGTGCCCTCCGCTTCGATGTCTGCCAGACGGCTGAGCATGCTCGTCTTTTACGATAAGCGTAAAGAAGGTGTCGAACGGGTGACCGTCAGCCGCTACGGGATCGGCGATCTTTATAAGAGCGTCTGGGATCCTGAGAAAATCGAGCAATGGAAGAGGCTGGCCGAAGTCGTCAAGGAGCGGAATCCCAAAAGAATCGGCATCAACGAATCCTCGACCTTCGCCTTTGGCGACGGGCTGTCCGCCTCCCACAAAGCCAAGCTGGTCGAGGCGCTGGGCCCGGACTATGCGAAGCGCCTGTTGTCCGCGGAGCGATTGGCCGTGGGCTGGCTTGAGAGAAGGATTCCGGAAGAGCTCGAAGTCTATCCGCATATTGTCGCCATCGCCCACGCCGTCGTCGCCGATGCGTTCTCCAATAAGGTCATCACCCCCGGCGTAACGACAGCCGATCAGGTGGTCTGGTGGATGCGAGAGAGAATCGCGGAGCTCAAGCTGGCGACCTGGTTTCAGCCGTCCATCTCCATCCAGCGGTCCAAGATGAGCGAGGTTAAAGACGGCAGGGTCATCCATCGCGGGGATCTGCTGCATTGCGACATGGGGATCGCCTATCTCGGGCTCAACACGGATACCCAGGAGCATGCCTATGTCCTTCATCAAGGTGAGGAGGATGCTCCCCTAGGGCTCAAGGATGCCCTGGCCCAGGGAAACCGGCTTCAGGATATCTTTCTCGGGGAATTCAAAGAGTTGAGGACCGGGAACGAAATTTTAGCGGCGGCCTTGAAGAGAGCCAAGGAAGAGGGGCTGAAGCCGAGCATCTATACGCATCCATTGGGTTTTCATGGGCATGCGGCCGGCCCGACCATCGGCCTCTGGGACAAGCAGGGAGGTGTTCCCGGCGAAGGAGATTACCCGCTTTTTTATGACACCTGCTTTTCCATCGAGCTCAATGTCAAAGCTTCCGTTCCCGAATGGAACAACCAAGAGGTCCAGATCGCCCTTGAGGAAGATGCCGCATTCACCCACGCCGGCATCTCTTTCATCGACGGCCGGCAACTGAAACTATATCTGATAAAATAAGCTCTCGGGAGGGAATCGCATGAGAACCGCGCCAAAATTTTTTCGGCTTTTTCTTGTCGTTTGTCTACTCGCGGCCGGAATGTCTGCGGCCGAAAGCCCGCTGGCCTCAAAAAAGCTGATCCAGGCCCTGATCGATGAAGTCTCCGGGGAAATGGCCTTCCGGTACACCGCCCGGATTTCGACCTTCGACCGCGTCCAGGCCTCCGAGGGCTGGCATGAGGCGGCCGTGTGGATAAAAAATGAGCTGGAAAGAATCGGCTACAAGGACGCTCTGATCGAGGGCTGGCCTTCGAACGGATCGACGCGCTACTACACCTACAAGACGCCCATCGGCTGGAAGGCCAAGAAGGCCGAATTGTGGATGGTCGCTCCCAGGCGGGAAAGGCTATGTTCCTTTGAAGAAATTCCTTTGACCCTGGTCAAGCACTCCCATTCGGCCAATATCGAGGCCGAGCTCATCGATGCGGGCGCTGGAACAGGGGAGGATGCCTACCGCGGCAAGGATGTCAAAGGGAAGATCGTTCTTTCGACCGGCGCCAGCGGCGCCGTGATGCGCGAGGCCGTGATGAAAAAAGGCGCCCTCGGTGTCATCACCTACTATCCGCCGGACGTTCGGCCCGGCTTCCCTAACATGATCCGCTACACGGCATTCTGGCCGACGTGGGAAGAGCGCGAGAAAGTCGGGTTTGGGTTCAATGTCAGCAAGAACCAGGGCGCCTTGCTCAAAGGCATGCTGGAAAGGGGCCAGAAGATCGTCCTCAAGGCCGATGTCGATGCCTCATTCTATGAGACCAAGGTCGAAGTCTTGTCGGCAGCGCTCCGGGGGAGTGTCGAGACCGACCAAGAGGTCATGATCGTCGGCCATCTCTGCCACCCCGCGCCCAGCGCCAACGACAACGCCAGCGGGAGCGGCGGAATGCTCGAGATGGCCCGAGCCCTGAAGACAATGGTGGACAGAGGCCTCATCGAGCCGCCGCGCCGGACGATCCGTTTCCTGTGGGTGCCCGAATTCGCGGGGACGGTCCCCTATATTAAAGCGCATCTGGAGCGTACCAGGAACACCCTGGCCGTCATCAACTGCGACATGATCGGGGAGGACCTCCACTTGACGGGCGGGATGTTCAATATCACGGCGACTCCCGATTCCATGCCCAGCTATCTCAATGATGTCGTTGCTAATTTTGCCAAGCTCGTCGATTCGTTGGGTCTGAGGAGCCCGAACGGCAGCGACCATCCTTTTGCCTACCGGGTGGTCCCCTTCGGCGGCGGCAGCGACCATTATATCTTTAATGACGGCGCGCTCCGTGTTCCGGCCGTGATGTTCGGCCACGGCGATACGTTTCATCACACGAGTTTGGACTCGATCGACAAAGTCGACGCCTCGGAGCTCCGCCGGGTTTGCTCTATCGCCTTGGGCTCCATGATCTATCTGGCCGGCGCCCAGGAAAATGAGGCCAAGGATATGGCCAGGCTCATCACTCGCAACGGGCTGGGCCGGCTGGCCGCGGATTACTACGATGCCTTCGGGGAGGTAGCCGCAGCGGACAATGGCGACAAGCTCTTTGCCGCCACCGAGCAGGCCATGAACGTCATCGAGCGCTCGACGGCCCGCGAAAAAGAGGCCGTCTATTCGGCCGCCCGTTTCGGCCAAGGTGCCGAATTCAAAAACGAGATCGCCGGTTTCTTGGTCAACCTGGATGCCTTGGGGATCCGCTTCAAGACCGAGGTGGGGAAAACCTATAAAAGCCTGTGTCTGAAATTCAAGGTCCGGCCCCAGGAGATCGCTCCAACCCCGACAGAGAAAAAATTATTCAATGTCGTTCCGGTCAGGGCGGAGAGTTTTGTTTGTCCGCTCGAAACCGATTACCTTCTCGAAAAGCTGGGGAGCGATGCCGTCGGAAAGATCAAGCTCCGGGGCAATGCCGCCTACGAAGCCTTGAATTTTGTGGACGGGAAGAGAAGCGTCTATGACATCACCAAGGCTGTTTCAGCCGAATACGGACCTCAAAAGGTCGAGGACATTTTAGGGCTTTTCCAGATCCTGGAGAAGGCCGGATTGGTCAAGTGGGCCATTAGAAAATAAAGGCCGCCGTTTTTATTTTCCGCCGTTGTTGAAGACGGCGTTCTTGAGCCCGGGCACGATGGCGACGTTGTTCGCTTCGGCCTGGTTGATCAAAATCCTGGCCTCCGCGAGCCGCTTTTGCATGTAAAGGAGGTTGATCAGGTTGTTGCAGGCATTGGCGTGCCGGGGATCAATCTGGATGGCGATCTTGTACTCCTCCTCAGCTTCCGCATATTTTTTCAAGCGGAATAGGCAGTTGCCGTGAAAATAGGCGTATTCGGCTGGAATCCGCGCTCGGGCCTTGGCCAGGCCCGATTCCGAGTTTTTGCTTTCCGCGTTCAACTTGCCCTCTTTATCTAAAACGATGCCTTGATAGACGCCTTTCATGCAGGTTGTTTGCTCTAAAGCGGCGCTCCAATCTTCGAGCTGCTCGGCGAGATCGACTTTTTTGTCCAGCTGTTTTTCAAACTTTTTCTGTTGAACCCGGTCCACGATGTCCTGGAGACGGACAAAGCCGGATTCCGCCGAAAGCATTTGCTCAAGGGCCTTGTCCAATTCTCCACGCTTATACAAAACTTGAGCCATGAAGAAATGGGCTTCGTGGTGATCCGGGAGGGCTTCTAGACAGCCGGCCGCTTCTTTTTCGCATTTGGCATAATTTTCCGCCAGGAAAAATTTCCTGGCTTTCTCGATCCGGGATTCGAGGGCCTTGTACTTGTTCAGGATGGAAACGTCGTCTGTTTGGGCCAGGACGGCCCCGGCCGAGATCGCACTCCAAGCCACAAACACAAAGAACTTGTTTTCCCTTCTCATCGGTTACCTCATAATATTAGCTAATGGACCCAAATTCATGTCATGGCCCTAAGGTCACACCTATTATCCATCAAATTAGGCGGCGCAATCAAATTATTGCGTCGACCGCCCTATTTTCCATGAAATCTCTGAAGGAGTCTTTTTATTCCACAGGGTTTTCCCTCGAAAATCCGTTGTGGCTTCTTTTTGGCAGGATGAAATCCTGTCAAAAAGCGCCATCATCGAATCTTAAAAAGTCTTGTCCTCTTGACCTTTTACCCTCCAGCATCCAGCTTGAGATGATTAGATACATGACAAACTTAGAAAGTTACAAAAAAATAATGATCGAACAAAGCAACTTTTCCGGGCGAAAAGTCATCTAGGGTTCACTCTTTATGACATTCATTTGAAATAAAGACGTCTAATGCCTCAATCGGTTGAGATAATCATCAGGAAAATAAACTTTTTTTTGGGCAGAGTCGTTTTCCTTTTGAACTTCTCTTGAAGGTCAACTAACCGGTATGAATAACTCAGACTAGATGTTCAACCCCCCCCTTCATCGCCTTTTCCAAAGCGGAGAGCGGGATTTTAATTCCTTCCGGGAGGCTTCGCTAAAGCCTCTCTATTGCATGGTTTTTTCATTTTTTTACAGAGATGAATAAACAAATACGCTTTTGGTTCGTATATGTCTATGGGAAACAAAAAAAGGCCTAGAGAAAGAGACAATGTTGGATTTAGAACGGACGACCAAAAATCATTGGATGAGGCGGGACATGAATCCTTCAGGTTCGCTATGACGGCCTTTGAGAGAGAGCTCGTTGAGAAAGCTAAAAATGGCGATAAAAACGCTTTTGACGAAATCTTTTGTCTTCAACGAAAATATCTCTTTAACCTCATGTATCAACTTTCCGGAGATGTCGCCAGGGCGGATGACCTGACTCAGGAAGCGATTATCAGAGCTTATAAAAAACTCCGAAATTTCCGCTGCGAATCAAGCTTCCGGACCTGGCTGAGCAGGATTGCCATCAATCTTTTTCTCAAAGAATGCCGGATCAAGCCCAAACACGAATCCCTGTGTCTCGATAAAATACGAATTCCTGCCGAAGGAGACCGCCCCGAACGATCCGTCATCAAGAGCGAGCTGCAATGGTGTATCGTCCACAATCTGCAGCATCATCTTCCCGAAAAATACCGGATTGCCCTCGTCCTGAGGGACCTTCAGAATTTGAGTTACACTGAGATCGCCGACATTTTAGGCTGCAGTATCGGTCAGGTGAAGACGAATCTTCACAGAGCTCGCCATATGTTCCGGGCGCAGTTCATGAACGGCCGATGCAAAGCTTTTACCGACAACTATTTGTGCGTTTGCGAAGGAATTCTGGAATTATGAACGGTCAAGAAATCCGGCTTTATTCTCTGAATATTATGATCACGAGCTGAGTTGCGAAATTCCGGCGACTGCCGATTCAAAGGCTTTTCGCGGCAGAGGAAGAAAGGGGGTTCTCCGATGCGACAGGTCCGATGCTTTCCCGAAATCGTTGCACAAAAAATATTTCACTCCTCTCGGTATCGTTCCTATCTTATTTTGCCGGCGAGAAAACTGCGTTGAGCATTGTCATTACAATCATGCCGTCCATCGCCCGCTTGACATTTATGATTTGAGCCGACATCAACGTCAACCGTCGATAAAGATAATTCATAGAGCTGTTGATATAAAAAACTGAAACTTTTGTGGAGGCCAGCTCATCTAATAGGAGAAACTTGAGAGGATCGGCATAGATCATGATTGATAATATCAGACTCGAGCTGGAAGACCATAGTTTCAAATGTCAAATTGTTTCTGTGGTCCACGTGAAGGAAATCCAACAAGAGATCCAAGAAAGATATCTCCAAAAATATTTCTGCCGCGAATTTTATAAAGAGCGTCTTGCCGCATTCAAATTCCGCCTTCCAAGGCAACTGCCCAAAGCAAAATCGCTCATTATCGCGGCCTATCCCCAGCCTGAGCTCCGCATGATCTTTAACTGGAACGGGAAACCGCATAAGGTCTCCCTTCCTCCGACCTACATCCATTATCCAAATGCCCGGCTGGAGAGACTGCTCTCTAATTTATTAAAACCTTATGGATTTCAGGTGGCCAAAACGGTCCTTCCTTTAAAGCTTTTGGCGGTTCGGAGCGGGCTCGGCTCTTTTGGAAAAAATAATATTTGTTACCTCCCCACTTGGGGGAGTTTTCATCGACTCATGGCGTTTTTTTCCGATCTTCCAGGCGAAGATGAGATCTGGTCGGAATCGACAATGATGAGACAGTGTAGAAATTGTACCGCTTGCCTTCGAGCCTGTCCCACAGGCGCCATCACTTCCGAACGTTTTCTCATACGAGCGGAACGTTGTCTCACCTTTCTTAACGAGAAAAAAGGCAGATTCCCCTCCTGGGTGGATCCCTCCTGGCACCACTGTCTTTTTGGCTGCATGCGGTGCCAGGAGACCTGCCCTTTGAATAAACAAGTCAAAAATTGGATTGAAGACCGAGAAGAATTTACGGAACAGGAAACCGCCCTTATAATGAAAAAAGTACCCCTGGGCCAAATTCCGGCATCCACCCGAAAAAAAATAGAAGGGCTATGCATGACTGATGAATATGAGCTGTGGTCGCGCAACCTTAGCTTTTTATTTATGAATGCCTTTCCCTAAGCGAGTGGAGCGGTTGAAATCATGAATCCCGGTCAGAGAGCGGAACGACTATTCTTATCCAATCAAGATAGCCCTGGTTATGATTTCGTCGGCGTCAGAAATTTGGTCGAGGAGAAAAAGACATGATAATGAGGATTTGGCATGGCATGACTCAAGAAAAGAGAGGGGATGAATATTTCGAATATATTATGAAGACAGGCGTCAAGTTTTATCGTGCCCAAGAAGGAAACGGCGGCGTGTTCGTTTTGCGACAAATCAAAGACGGCATAGCCGATTTCCTCCTTCTTTCCCTTTGGGATTCCCCGGAGTCGATAAGAAAATTTGCCGGGCCTGAGATCGACAAGGCTGTGTATAATTTTCCTGAAGACCGGGAATTCCTTTTGGATATGGAACCATATGTTCGCCATTACGACCTCCTGGCGGGATTCGTTAATCGAAAAGGTCATGAAAATCCTTCTGGATTTGACGACCCTACCTGCGACCTCGTTTTGATCGAACGGCGATGATAATGATATCCAAAAGGACGAAAATTGCCTACGCCATGGTTTGTCTGACTTTTATCATTCGAAGTCCTCATGGCGATATTCCAGGATCAGAACGTGAATCCGCGATCATTGAGCAGAGTCGACTGGTGATGAATGAAGGGCAGCCTGATATGTCGATGTATTTGCAGGAAACGGAACATTTGGATTATCGGCATCCTGCTTTTGATGAAGTTTTGGCCCGGGTCGTCAGTCGCTCCGCGCCGATATGCCGAAGGCTTGAACAGCTTTTTTATTTCACGCGGGATGTGCTTCCCTTCATGAATTCCGCTCATCTTCAAGCCTCCGACGTTTTAAAAGACCAACGTGGCATCTGTTATACAAAAGCGATGGTTTATGCGGCCTTTTGCCGGAAGCTGGGAATTCCTGCGAAATTCGGGCTATTGCGCTTTAGAATTAGGGAAGATTCCGTGAAAAACCGTCAGCATGTCCATGGGATCGTCAAGATTTTTGTGAACGACAAATGGATTTATATCGATACGGTCTCCAATCGAGATGCCTGGGATCATTGGGGAATCAGGAAAACCGTAACCTTCGAAGCGCCGCGATTTACATGCCAAAAAGACGTCATCGTTTCTTCGAAATATTATGACAAAATATCTGTGGAGGAATATGATTCCCCGGACGTGCCTGAAGAATGGCTTATCCACATGCAGAAATATCTCAAAACCGGCAAGTGGTGAAAGGGCCGGAGCTGTCCCTTAGGGTCAGACGTGAGAAGGCACAACTTCTGTGAAAATGCGATCCCATAATTTTTTTCCGTTATTTGATTCAATCTATGGTCTGCCGGGTGAAATCAGAAAAATCCAGCTTTAATTTCTCCGGCATGGAGAGGTTTTGGGCTCTTGTCGCCCTGCCGGAAAAGGACATCGGGCCGACAGCCGAACAACGGAAATTGAGTCTTATTAAGGAGAGCGATAAATATCTTGCATTGGTTCTTGGGCAAAAATAGTGGTGCACGCAATCAATTTATCGCTCCCGGTAATAACTAAGTCAACCCTTTATCGCCTGCCTGAAGCAGTATCTTTTGTGAAATATTTTGTTTAAAAATGCGGAGTAAATATATAAAATGATGCGAGGAGGAACCGTGAAGCCGACACCCTTTCAACAGCTCGTCCGCAGCCGGCGCAGCATCCGCCGCTATCTGCCTAAGCCCGTGGAACGGGAAAAGATCCTGGCTTGCCTGGAGGCCGCGCGGCTGGCCCCTTCGGCCAGCAACGCCCAGGCTTGGAGGTTTCTGGTCATCGATGACCCGAAGGTCAAAGGGACATTTGCCGAGAAAGCTTTTTCCGGGATCTATTCCCCGACAAAATTCGCCGCTGAAGCGCCGGTGCTCATTCTGCTCCTGGCCAAACTGGACTTCGTTACCCACAGGATCGGAAGGCAGATCCAGAAAGTCCCCTTTTTTCTGATCGATATCGGGATCGCCGGTGAACACCTCGTTCTTCAAGCGGAAGAATTAGGGCTGGGCACGTGCTGGATCGGCTGGTTCCACATGAGAAAGACGCGGACATTCTTCAGGATCCCGCGCAAGTATAAAATCGTCTCGCTCCTGGCCATGGGGTATTATGAGAAAAAAACGGTCGGCGAAAAAAAACGGAAGCCGCTCGAGGATATCGCCTGGTTCAATTCTTTCCAAGGCTGATCGGCAGAGGGTTGGGGCAGGTTTTTTCGGTCTTTTTCCGTCCAAATTCAAACCGATTCTATTCAACTGGCGAAAATTTTGTTTTTAGTTTATATTTCTCGGCTCTGCAGGCTGCCGCATGAAAGGCTCAAGCATTTTTATCTTCCTGGCCATCGTCCTCACCATTTTTTCGCTGCTCAATTATTATATCATCCGTCGCGGCTGGCAGGCTCTGGCAGGAACAGGCGGCTTCCGGACAATCGTTCTCGTCGTCTACGGAGCCTTGACCATATGCTTTTTTGCCGGACGCGCACTCTCCAGGGGCTGGCCCGGGAAATTTGCCGAGTCCCTATCCGTGGTCGGGTCCTTTTACATGGGGATCCTGATCTATCTTTTTCTTCTCCTGGTCTTCGTGGATGGGCTGCGCCTGATCGATAAGGCTGTCCCTTTTTTTCCGGCCGTCCTCCGGCAGCACAGCCGGCAGGCCGGCCGGGCCGCCTTTTTCGCCGTGACAGGAATCACTCTGGCCCTGACGATCGGCGGTTTTATCCATATGCGATATTTCCGGGTCAAGACCATGGATATCGTGATCGGCAAACGGGCCGGCGGGATCGAGACCCTGAACCTCGTCCTCCTGGGCGATATCCATGTCGGGCCCTTCATGCACAATCCGCGGTTGGAGAAAATCGTCCAGACGATCAACAGCCTGAAGCCCGACCTGGTCCTCATCCCCGGCGATATCGTCAATGAGGAAACGCTCCCGTCGGAGCTGGAAAAAATGACCGAGAGCTTCCGAAAAATTCGCTCCCGGTACGGGGTCTTCGCTTCGACGGGCAACCATGAATATTTCGCGGGCATCGAAAAGAGCTTGTCCTATCTCAAGAAGAGCGGGTTCACCGTCCTCCAGGACGAAGCCGTGCTCGTCGACAATGCCTTGACGATCGTCGGACGCATCAACTCCAGCTACATCGGGCATACCGAACGGCGAAAACCCCTGAAAGAAATCCTGAGCGGCGTGGACCTGAATTTGCCGGTCATCCTGCTCGATCATCAACCGGTCTATCTCGAGGAATCTCAGATGGCCGGCGTCGATTTGCAGCTTTCCGGCCACACCCACGGGGGAGCGATTTTTCCGATCACGATCATCAACGACCGTCTTTATGAGATCGGCCAAGGGTACGGCCGCAAGGGGAATACCCAATACTATGTGACCTCCGGCGTGGGAATATGGGAGCCGCCGGCCCGCATCGGGACGACGGCCGAGATCGTCCTGATGCGAGTGAAATTTCACCCCTGAGCAGGGCGATGCACCTTTCTGTTGCATAATGAAGAGCTGCGTGATAATTATTAAACAAATGAATTGACGGAGTGGAGGGCGACGCATGGCCCGAGAAGATATCTCGATCGAGCCTTTTCGCGGGGACCTGGAAAACTTGGAACGCATGGCCCACCTCTCGTGGCGGGACGAATATGGGGCCGCTTCTTTTCCAAATTTCTACCGGCCTGCCTTCCTTCGGTTTCTTTTCGACCGCATCAAGGCGGAGGAAAGGGACCACCTGATCGCCGCTTACCGGGGCCAGGAGATCATCGCCTTCCTGGCCAACCTGCCGCAGCGTTTTCATTACAAGGGCCGGATTTATCGGGCGATATACAGCTGTCTGCTCGTGACCCGGAAGGAGTTCCTGCGCAAAGGAATGGCCATCACCTTGATCCAGGAGGCGCTGAAGATAAACCAGAAATACAAATATGATTTTTCCCTGCTGACGCTCGAGACCGGACACCGCTCGACCAAGATGATGGACAAGCTCAGGAGGGAGGGTCAACGCCTGGAGTGGGTGAGAAAGACGCATGTCATCGCCCGCATCCTGGACTTGGGCCGCGTCAACTATTCAGAAGGCTTGAAGGGATGGGAAAAAGGTGCCATCAAACTTTTGGGAAGCCACAGGCCTCCCAAAGCGAAGCCGGGAGTCGCCCTCCGGGAATACAAGGCGGAGGACGTTGGCCAGTGCCTGGCTTTGCTCGATCGTTATCAGCAGACCGTTAGCCTGGCCCTGGCCTGGGACGAGAAGGAACTGGCCTGGGAGCTGGATTATCCGGGTGTTTCCAAGACTCTTGTCTATGAGAAAGAAGGACGCATCCAGGGGATGATCAATTTTATTTGGCACGAGCATCTCGGCAAAACCAAGGAAATGTGGGCCTGGATCAACCATGTCGCCTACCCGGAGCTTTCCGGAAAAGAGCGCTTCGGATTCGTCCAGGCCTTCTTAAAATATTGCCGAGAGGCCGGCTGCGTGGGCACGATCGAATGGGCCAGGAAATACTACCCCCTGGGGCCTTTTTACCGCTCGCGGTTCTTCCCCTATTTTCGCGCGGTGAACCTCGTGAG
>Ga0315296_10004285_pt1 | contig 11668 bp, 8 predicted proteins | sample YL17G14_18_MG_FD_203921 | JGI IMG/M metagenome (GOLD analysis project Ga0315296, IMG submission 203921) | Sediment microbial communities from Yellowstone Lake, YNP, Wyoming, USA - YL17G14_18 | ecosystem: Environmental > Aquatic > Freshwater > Lake > Sediment | place: USA: Wyoming | collected...
CCTGAAAGACGTAGGAGGGGTCACGGCTAGGCTGATCCCGGTTTCCCCATGTTCGACCGCTGCGGCCCGCGTTGAGACACCGTACAGGCGCCTCTACGACACAATGTGCGTCGCAGAGAGTGCTATTCATTCGACATTTCCCGGAAACGGACCTTTCGCACTAGTCCGTCGGTCGGCATTCGCCCCGATACCTGAAGGATACGGGTCGAGTGACGGGAATATTTCGCTAAATGTCGTGAGGAAGGGTCTGCGTTTCGTGTATTCATCCAGTGTCTTTTTCTACGAACCCATTCCTCCAATCCTTGCTGAACAGATAAGGCAGAAGACGCGAAGAGCTGCAAGAATGATTCAGTCTGCTTGGGCAAATAGGGACATGCTATTCAAACATCAGTACGGGGATTTTGGCACGATGATCTTTCCCATGCGCTTTCTCATGATGATGGTTTGTCCGCCTTTGTTCCTGATGGGCTCCATTTCTGGCGTCGTCGCAATTGCCTGCGTGTCAATATACGCCTCGTTGTGCGTGGTCTTGTTTGCTCTGCTAGGCTTCTTTATGGGAAGCAGACCTGAGTTGGGCAAATTCGGCTTAGTGTATAGTCTTGGTATGCATCAATGCTATCTCCTATTTGGGCTGTTATTGTCAGGTAAGCGATTGAACGTCTGGAAACCTGTTGAGAGACATTCAGTTGGTTCAGGAAACGCTTCCGCATTCCCCAAATAGCGGAATGGTCGAATCGTTTTCACGATCGTAGACAGGTTGAGGCGCGAGATAGTGGAAGAAAGTGGCCGTCAGGCACTGGTAATGCCTTCTGGTGTCCGCGCGGACTACATACTCTTGTTCATAAGAGTCTAGTCACCGGAAGTATCTGGAACCCGACAGGAGAGAAGACCACTGTGGCATCGGTTAGGGTAGGAGTGATTGGATGCGGCTGGATAGGTCAGAATACTCACATCCCAGCTTTCCTTGAGAACTCGAAATCGAAATTGGTCGCATTATGCGACACAGATGAAGTTCTGTTAGGGAGAGTCGGAGACAAATACGGAATACAGAACCGTTTTTGCGGCTACATGGAATTGTTAGAATCCGGCCTTGTAGATGCGGTCAGCATCTGCACTCCCACGGCTGCCCACTCGGAAATCGCGCTTGCAGCCACAAAAGTCGGAATTCATGTGCTGTGTGAAAAACCTCTTGCCTCGGACCTGCATGAAGCACAGCTTGTGGTCTCCGCGGTTCGAAGCAAGAAGATCTGCTTCATGGTCGGTTTCAACTACAGATTCCTGCCAAATCACATCAAGGCAAGAGACCTGATTCGCTCCGGAAAGATAGGACAACCGGTTTTGATCAGAGGCCAAATTGTAGCAGCAGGGCCGTACAGGAGTGGCATCAAGGAGAAAGACCTCGTACGGGAGGCAGAGAAGAGAAGAGGTTGTCTTTTCGATCTCGGTGCGCATATTGCAGACCTCTTTGCTTGGATGATTGGCAACCCAAGGGATGTCTATGCCGCGTTTGGAGAGTTCGCGGGTAGCCATGTCGATGGGACCGCCACAGTGTTGGTGCGATTCAACTCGAACGTCCTCGGCAACATTGTGGTGACCTGGCAGGATATGCCTGATCTCGAAGCCGTATCTGACGCACGCGTCATCGAAGTAATAGGCACAAAAGGCAAAATAGACTCGCAGATCTTTGGCCCATCACTGTATTACTACTCCGTCGACTCGGTCACGTCTAAGATCAGGGGGCGGATTCGGATAACGCCACCAGGAATAGACGCGAGGTTGCCAGATGATGCCCTTAAGAAGTCGTATAGGGAAGAAATCGATTGCTTCTTGGACGCTATACTCAATAGAAGCGATCCTCCTGTGACAGCAGACGATGGAATAAGGGCGCTCAGGCTGGTTGTGGGGGCCTACGAGTCAGCGAAACTAGGACGACCCGTGCCCCTGGAGTGACCAAGACATGACGACCGTTTCAGTCGTAAGCGTAGAAGACGACACTATCGAAGAAGCACTGAACAGAGCGATAGACCTGATTGAAGGGGACCAAGCTATACGAGACAAGAAAATGATCGCAGTAAAGCCCAATCTTTGCAGACCGAAATCGTCTTCGTCAGGTACAACGACAGATCCGCGCATAGTCGAGGCATTAGTACGAAGGGTGAATTCTCTTGCGGACTGTCAGATTAACATCGTCGAAACTAACAACGCACAGACGAATGCAGATGAGACTTTTCGTCGTCTAGGCTACCAAGATCTATGTCGCAGGTACAACAATGTACGATGCGTGAATCTGTCGAAGGATCGTAGAGTCCAAGTGCATCTAGATGGTGACATTTTTCGCTCGATACTGGTTCCAGAGTCGATGATATTCTGCGATTGCTTGATCAGTGTGGCGAAACTGAAGACTCATGTAGACTATCGATACACAGGAGTATTGAAGAACCAGTACGGGTTTCTTCTATCTCGAGCTAGGAGGGTTCGGTATCATGGCTTCATGTCGAAGGCTATTGCGGATCTGAACAGGTTCTACAGACCGGACTTGTCGATTGTGGACGGTCTGGTGGGAATGGAGGGTTTCGGACCAGTAGACGGGGCACCCAGACGTGTGGGAAGGCTCATTGCAAGCATGGATCCAGTGGCAGCAGATGCTGTGGGAGCTCAATTGATCGGAATCCAGCCGTCCAGTGTCGAGTACCTCAGGTATGCTGAGAAGAAAGGAATAGGGACCACGAGGGGTCTTCGCGTGGTCGGATGCGATCTTGCAAATCGGCTTCCGAGTTTTGCGTCAATTCCAAGCAGGTACTTATGGTTGAGTAGCATTGCTCTTACTCTGGGACGATATTCAACGTATTTAAATGGCCTTGCGGAAGTTGTGAGGCTGGCTAGGAGTGTTCTTTCAACGGTAGGCTTCCCAGAGCTTCAGAGGAGAATGTCATACATAGCGCTTTCCCGGTTGGTCTTTGAAACGATATTCAAGATAGACGAATAGTCTACGATCAAGAGATCTGATTTGAAGATAGCGCTACTTGGTTCGCAGTTCTTCAATGTGGTGAACTATCTATCCGTCCTCCCACAAGGAGAACATGAATTTACGTGGGTCCCTTTAGTCGCGCTGAGAAACAGGGGCCTCTTCGAGGCCAGATTGACACGAGTAAGAGAACTGCTTCCGAGGAAAATGAGAATCTATCCGATCTTCTTGGAGAGTCCAAACAGCGCCTTGAGAAACCTTCTGAATCCGCGAATCTTGCTGACTGACTTCTGTAGGATCGCGCGTACGGTCTCGGAGCTGGCGCCTGACGCGGTAGTTGTTTTCTACCTACTAGACTCATACCCCGCTCTAGTTCTAAGACCTGTTTTTGGCTACTTGCTTTGCGTGGTGGCGACCGGGGGAGACGTAAATCTTCGTCAGGGTTGGGGGCACCGCCTTTTGAGGCGACTGATCTGCTGGCGGGCTGATGTAGTTCTTGCGGTCTCCGACGATTTGCGGGTTAAGATCTCACGGGAAACCGGCCGCGAGCCTATTCTCATGCCGACTGGAATAGACACATCCTTTTTCAGGAAGCTGCAGTCGAGGGACGGATTGAGGAGAAAATGGTGTCTCAATGACAAGGACTTAATCATCCTCACGGTTGCCAACTTGGAGAAGCACAAAGGGGTAGACCTTGCGATACAGTCAATCAGAATTCTGAAGAATTGGGGGATACAGAACGCGAAATTGATGGTGGTGGGCCTGGGCTCAGAAAGTACTCGTCTCAGGGATCTGGCGACGGAACTGGATGTCGAGAAAAGCGTGCACTTTCTTGGCGAGGTGGGCAGAGGCGATCTCCTCGAGCTGTATAACCTAGCGGACCTGTTTGTTCTATCGAGCTATTCTGAAGGGCTGCCTTTCTCTCTACTTGAGGCCATGGGGTGTGGCACTGTGTGCGTAGCATCCGCGGTGGGTGACATTCCGACGGTCGTGCAGGAGGGACACAATGGGTTCATCGTCAAGCCTGTTTCTCCGCTTAACTTTGCGGTGAAACTCAGGAGGGCCTTCACAATGGATCAGTCAGATCTGGCCTCCATTGGAAGAAATGCTAGACAGACCGTCGTAGAGAAGTTCGACCTTGCCCGGATTGTCGAGAGCTTGTTGGACACTGTTTTCATCAGCGCGATTCGCAAAAGAGAACATGGACCACGGTCGATTTGATGCATGCAAAGAATATCGCTGTCCGTTTGGACGGTTCGAATTCGATGAATTGTGCTCGTGTAGAATTCATTCGTGACGATGTACTCGTCAGAGAAGAGAGGCTGCGAAAGCAACAAGCGAATGTGAGGGCCTAACAATGCGCATTGTACTGGTTTGCCACGTGGAGCACGGATATGTCGGGAACGCGGTCGTGTTCGATAGGACAGGCAGAGGCGAGATGTTGATGATATCGGTCAGTTTCTGGCCCGCACGAGTCGCACTTCACACTATCTTAGTCTCAAAACAAGAACTTCGGAAACCTGCCGTCCGAATTACGCTAACCGATTCTGGGGACATCTCTACTTCGGCCCGGGGGAGATATCGGTGAAAAATTGAGAATCTTGATGGTTACATCGGAGCTCCATGATGGGCAAATAGGCGGAGCAGGGACATATGTCTATCGTCTCTCTAGGGAGCTGACGCGCGAAGGACACCGTGTCGATATCATAGCTAATATGACTGCTCGGCGTGCGCAAACTCCTTTTGGCGTTTATGAGCTGAAGCTATCAAGGTTCCCGATCTTTGGGGCCTTGAGGTGGAGCATTGCAGCGTCAGTTTACTCGATGAAACTGATGAGAAGCAGAGACTATGATGTTGTTCACGTGCATCATCCTTCTTCTATGATGTATCCTTTGATATCGAGTCCGCGAATTCCGATGATAGCAACGATACATAGAGGATGGGCTCTCACTAATCCGCGAAAAAGCCCTCTGGGTAGGATGGTTGACTTTCTAACAGATCTGGCTGTGTGCAGGAAATGCAGGAGAGTCATTGTTCTGAACAGAGATTCTGAGTTTCAGTTTCTTCGTTGGGGTATTTCTCGAGACAAGATTCAATACATTCCGAACGGAATCGATTGCAGCGAATTCCTTGGAGAAACGAGCAACTCAAAGGCGCTGCGTGAGAGGCTGGGAGTGCCAAGAGGGGACGTAGCCGTGCTGTATGTGGGCAGACTAGAGAGGGGGAAAGGTGTAGCAAACCTGCTCGAGGCCTTGCAGATTCTTCAGAGACACGCGCGGAAACCCGTCTGGGTGATCGTCGTTGGGGATGGATCTCTCAGGCGCAGTCTAATGAGAAGATCGCGCGATCTTCGCAACGTAGTTTTCACGGGACTTATCTCTAGGGATGACTTGCTCGCTGCATATACAGAATCGGATCTGTTCGTGATCCCCTCTGAAGGTGGAGAGGGTATGCCCACTGCGCTTCTCGAGGCAATGGCTGCAGGATTGCCGGTGATCGCAACACGAATACCTGGGAATACTGAGTTAGTTGAAACGGAGTTTGGCAGGCTTTTTGCTCCTGGTGACGCACAGCAACTAGCCCTTGCGTTGCTAGACATGATTGGGGACCGAGCTTCCTTGAGACGGATGAGAAGCAGCGCATCGTCGTTCTCGAGAAGATACGACTGGAACATTATAGCAGCCCGTATCGCGAAAGTGTTCGAGTCATGTCTGTAGGTGCAACACACGACAATCTGAAAGAGAAAGAATATGACGTTGAATGCGAAAGTTCTGACAGATGAAGCGAAGGCGATTGGTAAACGCCCCTTTGGTCTCTGGATTGGGGTTCTGACATCACTGAAGAGTCCTCTTGAACTCGTCGACATCGCAAGAATGGTCCCGCAAATGGACTTCGTAATGGTTGGATGGGCCTGCGACAGGTCGATCGCAGATCAGCTAGAAGCAGAGAAGCCTGCCAACCTCTACTATCTGGGGGCTGTACCTGACAACTTGAAGAGAGAGCTAATTGGGAAATGTTGCGTGGGACTGACAACCTCCAAGTACGAGGGTTTCGGCCTGACCCCATTCGAGTTTCTAGGTGCAGGCAAGCCCGTTTTAGCGTACCCTCTGGAGGTATTCAGGGAAGTTTACGGCGACCTCATAATCTATGCGCAAGATCTTGATGACTTCGCGCAGCACTTGAGGCAACTCTACAACAAACGTTTTTGTGCACCTGTTGACACAGGCGCGGTGGCAAGAAGACAAGCGAGATACGATTTGGCAGAAGCCGCTTCAAGAATTGTGCGCCGGTTACATGCCAGGTCATTGCTTATATTCACAGAAGACGCCTCGATCGACCAAGACGCAATTGCAGGATACTACTTGCTTCAGTGGCGATTGTGGAATCTCATCAGAGAAAGCGGGATCGACTTGCATATACTTGCGAACGGTAGAAAATTCTCAACGGAATTCGACCTTATGGATCGGACAATGCAGGTGGGAGGGTTGGTGGAGCTTCTTCGCCGCCGCATCGAAACGCTCAGGCAGAGCCAGAAACATCTAGCCAGAGTGGAAGGTAGAGTAGCATATTTGCTCATGCGCACACTGGAGCCCATGTGTTACGTGTATCGATACATTGCCGAAAGGAGAGATCTGCCAGCAAAAGCCATTGTTGCGACGGGGTACTCACAAGTCTTTGGAGGCATAATAGTGAAATGCATTTTCGGTCTCAGGCTTGCATGCCTAGTACACGACGCGCGTCTACAAAGGTACACGTGGGCACGCAGTTCGTTATTCATGAAGATCTACTACCTTGCATACATGCATGTGCTCCATCATGTCGACCTGATAATGTTGGTCTCAAATACGATGCGAAATGAGTTATTGAACTATTACCCTTACGCAGACCGACTAATGGTGATATGGAATGATACACAGTAGTTTTGGACACGAAGGTCTTCGAGATGTCAAGTTGGCAACATTGCGCCGACCGCGCATCCCAGGCAGGAAACAAGTTGGCAGGCGCCCGGCACACCGTAGGGTCTGTGAGCAATGGGTTACCCGGAAGACTCGAACCTACTGTTGAGAATTCTTGGTTAGCCGATACAACAACCACGCGCAACATCACAGCTCGACAGAACGCCCAGAGAAGGGTGACAAGTGATGCGGTTGCACGTCTCTTTTGAGGGGCTTTTCTACGCACTAAACGTTGTTCTCGCTCTACTTGGAGCACTTCTTGTTTACAGGTATGCTTTGTATAGGATCGTCATCCTATACGCGACGTTCAACCTAGTTCTTTTCTGGTTGACTAGTTCGGCAAAGCCGGAGAACCGGTCAAATGACTCGCACAGCAAGATACGTAGTGTGGTGGTGGCCGGTGCTGCAATCGGTGTCGTTACATTGCTGGGTCTTCTGTTTCTGTGGGCATTTCGGAGTCTGTATTTTCGGCCTGCGCTCACTCCCTTGGTGCTCACAATCCTCGTCGCCTGCCTAGTCGCGGGTATGCTCGCGGCCAATAACCGTCATTTCTTGCTGAGGCCGTCATTCATGTTACCGGTGATCTCCTTGATCGGTCTGTTTGCCGCGTTCTCAATATACTTGGCTCAGCCTAACCTAGGCATAGAGCCGCTCTACACGACAGTCGATGCCTACAGGGACGTTGTCAATGCAGCGACGATCGCCAAGTCATCTTTCGTTCGTCCAGACACGATGGTTCTTGAAGCCTACTACCGACCGTTTCCAGTTGTTCCGATAGAGATCGTCGGGATCATGTTTATTGCCGGTTTACCGCTGGCAGTTGCCCATCTGGTTGCTGCTCTTGCGTTCTATCTTGTCACTCTTTCAGTCCTTTTCCTAATCCTTAACTCGATTGTCCGGAGATCCAGATCTTTGATTGCCTCGGCGGCTCTGGCGCTTCTCCTGCTCATACTACAGCCCTTCATGATTGAACCGATGTTTGTTCTTACGCCGATAGCTTTCAGTATTTCTTTTGTCACACTGGTCTTCTATCTGGCATATTGGAAGAGCAGCGAGCCCCACGCAGGGGGTTCCCGTGGTTTCGTTATTGCAGCAATATTGCTTTTTGTTCCTGTTGTTCCGATGCACCCCACTTCGGCCGTCGTAGTGATTGTTTTGCTTATTGCATTACTTCCGAAGCGACATCTTGGCGTATCGCTCGGATTCTTCGCTCTAGCGTACCTCGGTGCATATTTGCTATCTTATGAACAGGTGCCCTTCTCGATGATGCTGATATTCATAGATTACCTTCGTCGTGGGCTTCAAGAAGTCTTGGTGCGAGGACCCTTTTTACTCGGGGAAGTCGCACTCTCCCGCGCCTCGAGTTCCAACACAGCCTCATTCCTTCTAGCTGTGCCAAATGCGCTCCTCCTCTCGATACTCACGATCTTCTTGGCTAGGATGCTGCAGCCTGCAAGGACGATTTACAGACAGTTCGGTCGTACAGCACTTGCTTTTGGCGTAGCGTCTCTCTTGGCGGTTGGTGGCGGCTACGTATTTTCGCTATTTCCAGTGGGATCCCATTTGGATATGCGCTACTTCGCGTTTCCTTTGACTCCTGCAATCTTGACGACAATTGGCATCGTAATGATGCTGGTCCTGAAGAATTCGAGTCCGCGGAGGAGAGCCGTCCTGCTGGTTGTCCTTGTCCTATTCGCTGTCTCAACAACGAGTTCACCAGTTCTTCTTCATGAGAGTGACCCACGATATGCTCGACTGATTCCCATTGAGAGCGAACGAGCAGCCGCCGACTTCGCTTCAGCTGCATTCGCGATTGGCTCCACGCAGATCGTGACCGACTGGCCTTTCTATCCATACGTACGAGGCATCCTGTCACTGAGGTGCGCGCCAACAGCACTGAGCGACTGCAACGCTAGGGTAGCTGAGCTAATGTACAGCCCATTAAGAAACAAAGGTCAGACTGTTGTCCTTCTAAGGAAGTACTTCATGAACAACTTCTACTTGAGGAACGTGAGCCCGTACGTGGAAGTTCTTGCAGACTCCGCAAGATGGTCCACATACGACAGGATCTTTGACTCCTCTTCTACAGCAGTGCTCCTCGGTACATCTTTCTAAGGTGAGTCATTGAGGCTACTAACGCTGGCCCATGGGCTCTGGCGTGGAGGAGCACAGGAGTACACTCTAGAGATGCTTAGGCTGCTGAAGGCGCACAATATTGACATCACAGTAGTCACTTCCACAGGATCTGACAGGTCTTTTGTATCAGATATCGACGCGCTCGGCATTCAGCAGTTTCGCGTTCCTCACGAACTCACTAATGGTTACCCTGACATGAAGGTAGAGGGACTTTCAGAACTCGTTCGGCAATCTGACGTAATCTGGATAAGTGATATCGAGTATCTCGCAGCAGCACGACTGAAGAGGATTAGGAGAGACATTCCAATCATCGCGCAACTCCACAGTCCCGCTCTCATCTGCTCATTGTGGACAAAACTCTTCGGAATGCGTGAACAGTGTACGACAAGATGTTCCCCATCACGCATAACGCGATGTAAGCAATTGACGAACGACTGCCTAAGAAGTAGGTGGGGTAGAGTCGACAGAAGAAAGGCCATGATATATGCCCTCCTGGACTACGCAAAAGGCGCTGTGGATTTCGCGAGGTGGCCTATGAGGACCATGCCTCTCACCAATATCGATGGCTTTGTGACCGTGTCCCGATTTGCGAAAAGCGCATTTCTCACAGACCTCCCGCAACTATTGCAGATCCCCTTCGAGGTGGTGCGCAATCCCGTCATCGTGCCTGAACATATCGTTCACAAAGATTTCGACAATACTGCTAGGATTCTTTATGCAGGTGGGCCAGGCATGATCAAAGGTCCGCACCTTGTTCTCAATTCAGTTAAAAGACTTCGTCAAAGAGGGATTAGATCGCCTATAGTCACGATGCTCGGCGTGCAGGGTGATAGATGGATCGAAGGAATAGCCCGGCAGCTTGGAGTTGAGAGTCATGTTGAATTGTTGCCTAGGCTGACGCGAGCCGAGATGTATGCACTCATGGCGGAAAGTCAGGTCGTGCTGGCTCCATCAATTTGGCCAGAGGTTTTCGGCAGGGTTCCTGTTGAGGCGAACAAACTCGGCACACCTGCGATTGTCAGCAATAGAGGCGGTCTGCCGGAAACGATAATTGACGGTGTGACAGGTCTTGTGACTGAACCGTCAGTCGAAGCATTAGCGAAGTCTATAGATGATGCCTTGAGAGCGGACTGGAATCGAGAACTGATAGCCCATACTGCAAAGGAACGTTTCGACCCGGAAAGTATTGTCGACGATTTCATACATTTCCTAGAGACGTTCATCTGAGGGCTAGGACGGCTGTGCTCGGAAAGATAGGAGCCACTCTCCTGCTTGCAAGCAAAGCCTTGGAGTACAGCCTTACACACACGCTTTCCAGCAGGCCTAGCACGATTATGAGAACGTGTTCTTGAGGAGTCGGCAAGATATAAGTAAGTTGATACAAGTGCCTCTCAGTGAGGCCTCGATCCTATTCGGCTGTAGCTATCACTATCCCGATGTCATTGAGTGCTAAGCCAAGCCCTGCACTGTAGAGGGGCAACGACGAGGTTGTGGAGATATCGATGCGGAATGTCTTCACGTAAAGGCGTAGATAACAATATCATCATTGTAGAACGCGAGTGTTCCCTGTTTGTTGCCCGCATAGAAGCCGAAATGTGAGTCGCTTAAGCCGTCGTATGTTACGGTTCCTGAGTATCCTACGCTAGTGTTTCCCAAGTCGCCAACCCAGTTGATGATGGCTATATTGTCTTGGTAGACCGTGACTCTAGTGTTCGCTGTTCCTGGGTGCAAGTCTACTTCGAGTCCTATCTTGAACCATTTGTCGAAAGGCCACTTGATAGGATTCGTTTGGAGCAATACCCCGTTAGGTAGCATGTGCAGGTTCATCATCAGTTCTTGATTGCGCCCGTTCGCCCACCATACACTGTCCACCGTGATGGGGTATGCTTCTTGCCAGAATCCCTTGCTGACCCAAATCGAGATGAAGCTGGACCAATCGGTTAGCTTAACGGTTTCCCCATTCACGACCGAAGGAACATACACCCAGAGTTCAATCAGGAAATGTGCTGGCCTGTACGTTGGCGGGTAGTAGGATGGATAGGCGCGGCGGTTATCGCCCCCCGGCGGTCCAACATAGTAGGCGTAGTTTGAGTATGTGCCACTATGCTGAAATGATGATGTGACTATTCCGACGGCTCCTGTCCTATAGTCATAATTGTCGGTCCATTCGCTAAAGTCGCCGGTCTCGAAGCCAGATGACCAAACAACGGTTCCTTGACTAAGAACCCTTCTGCGAACATTAAGATTCCCTGCCGTAGCCATGGTCAAAGTAGCTGGGAGCATAACGCTCACGAGCAGCATAACAAGTGCAACACGCCTCAACGAATCAGACGCGAACATGGTTGGTTCATTCATGAATCGATGGGGTTGAGGTCTTTGTCACTGAGGAATGATCACGACAGTGACAGAATGCGGAGACGCATCGGCGGGAAAACGGGAAAGAAAGTAGACTGGAGCGAAACGCTATCGGCGCATCTATGCTCTGTTAAGCAGACTAGACTGCTCGACACTGTGATGAGGTCGTGAAGGCCAGCACCTTGCCGAGTGTACCTTCTGAGCCAAGTTAGCTACCAGCAATCGCGGTGTAACGTGGCGGCGAGTGCTTCTTCTT
>Ga0315296_10004286_pt1 | contig 11666 bp, 9 predicted proteins | sample YL17G14_18_MG_FD_203921 | JGI IMG/M metagenome (GOLD analysis project Ga0315296, IMG submission 203921) | Sediment microbial communities from Yellowstone Lake, YNP, Wyoming, USA - YL17G14_18 | ecosystem: Environmental > Aquatic > Freshwater > Lake > Sediment | place: USA: Wyoming | collected...
CAGGATCTAGGCATTTCGACAATGTCTCAGCCGCTCTGTACGGCGGGTTCACAGTGGTGTCTGACCTCAGGACTCGGACCATCATTCAGATTAGGCCTCCCATGTTCAAGGTGGTCGTGGTTGTTCCCGAAATATCCATCGAGACAAGGAAGGCTAGGGATATCCTGCCGAGTTCCGTCAGCATGGCAGATGCGGTCTGCAACCTCTCCTGGGCTTCCGGGATGCTGCATGCTATGATGAAGAGGAATGTGAGGATGATGGGATCTTATCTCGACGACAAGCTTGCGCTTCCTTATCGGAGTGCGCTCATTCCCGGATACGCGGAGGTCCGCAAGAGTGCGCTAAATGCCGGAGCGGCGGGAGTGTCAATAGGCGGATCAGGGCCTGCTGTGTTTGCGATCACCCAGTCGAACGCGGTGAAGATCAAGAAGGCGATGGTGGAGGCTTTCAGGCGCTCCGCGGGACTTCGGACCGAATCGTTCATTACAGTGCCAGGCAAAGGTGCGAGAGTGGAGAGCGCCAGGTGAGCGAATGGACCGGCAGTTTTGTTCATCCCACTAGCGAAATCGAGTTAGAAAGTGATTCTCTCGCCAGGAACCCTGGGGAACAAGGTGACGTCCCTGATGTGCTTCTGCCCCGTCAGGAATCGGACCATCCTCTCAACTCCGAGCCCTCCGCCGACAGTCTTTGGGATCAGCCCCTCGCGAGCGACATAAAGGTACTTCTTGTAGGCCTCCTGGTTGGTGTTCCTCTCTTTCATCTTCCTCACGATCTCGTCGTGCTCCCACTCTCTCTCACCACCCGACAAAGCCTCTCCGTACCCCTCCGGCCAGAAGGTATCGTAGTTGTGGAAGTAGCCCCTCCTCTCCTTGTCCTCCCTGTCGTAGAACTCCCTTCTGAAGTTCATCATCCAGAAGGGATCTCTCGCCTCCTCCGAAGCAATCTTCTCGAAATGCTCGCCATACTTCCTTTCGAGGTCTTCCGATTCGTAGACCTTGAGTGGCAACTCCGGCACGACAAGCTTCCGGTCGAGAGCCTTGAGTTGCTCCTTGCAGTCGCGTATCACTCGTTTGTAGATTCTCTCTATCATGCCATCTACGAATTCGATGAACTCCTTCTTCGTTTTGTCTCTTAGCTCAACATCGACCTGGGTGAACTCGAAAAGGTGTCTTCCTGTCTCTCTCAGCTTGCCCTCCTCCAACCTGACATTGGGAGACATGAAGTATATCTTGTCAATGCCCTCGTTCAGGAGGGAGAGCTGTTTGTGGAGAATCATGCTCTTCGTCAAATGCAGCTTCTGGCCATAGTACTCGACCGTCGCATCGAAGTGTGGGTGATTGAGCGGGTCAGTCTCAGGCGAGAGTATGATCGGCATCGCCTGGACCGCGTCGTTCTCGTACATATAGTCGTGAATAGCCTTCAGAGCGGCAGTCTGCACTCTTAGAATGTGCTTCAGCTTCTCTGTTCTTATGTGCAATACCGCTTCCTGCATGTGATTCCTCGGCGGAGAGACGGTTAATCATGCGAACTATATCATCATTTCTCCGATAAATGCGGCTAATATCCGGTGCGGGGGCAACATTGATATATAAAATCCGTCATTGTGACGGATAATGCTGGATGAAAAAGACAGCGCCATCCTTGAACAGCTGATGAGCGACTCTAAGAAGACAACCAAGGCCATTGCGAGATCGCTGGACATCCCGAGAGCGACCGTTCACGACAGGGTCGCGAAGATGGAGCAGAAGGGGATAATCAAGAAGTACACCGCAACTCCGGACTACAAACAGCTCGGCCTCGGTGTCACGGCGTTCGTACTCGTCCAGTTTGAGCCCAAAGAAGGCCTCTCTCAAAGGGACACCGCGGACGAGATCTCGTCGATTGATGGCATATTTGAGGTCCATATGATTTCTGGAGAATACGACATTCTGCTCAAGGTTCGCGGTTCGAGCATGGAGGACATAGGCAAGCTCGTCATAGACAAGCTCAGGGAAGTTAGCGGCGTCGCACGAACGCTGACATGCGCATGTTTCACGACGATGAAAGAGTAACGTCAGCGACCGCTATCTGGTTCGTTTCTTCACCAGTCTCACGGCTGTCTCGGCCACCTCGGACCTGACGGGCTCGACCATATGCTCCTTGAAGATCCTCTTGACCTCCTCGCCCGCCCTTGCGATCAAGCTCTTGGAGCCCTTGGCCGACCAGCTGTCGAATGAAGACCGATCCGACACGACTGGGATGAAGTGCTCAGTCCTGAAGTGTTCCATAGTGTGTCTTTGCCCCAGGAAGTCTCTGCCCGGGCCGACTTTGTTCACGACATCCACTGCCAGCGACTCCTCGTCGACCTCGATGCCCTTGACCATTCGCGAGATGATTATGGACATCTCAGAGTCGATAACAAGTTGCTCGAGCCATATTGTCCTGCAATCCTCAAGAAGGCCTATACCAGCAATCATGTCTGCTCCCGCCATAATCGGCGTGACCGCGCTCGCGAACTTCTCATATGCGGCCTGTTCGTCCGGTTCCTTTGCGGTGCTCACAAAGCCACCGACAAGCGCCGGAAATCCGTAATGATGCGCCATCTGTGCGAATGCCGCAGACGTGAGTCCATGCTCCGGACTTCCCCCAGCCCTCGTGGAGGTCTTCATATCCAGCGGGGCGATGCCACAACTGAACACATAGGGTGTGCCGAGCCTGTTGAGCTGGAAGATAGTATTGCCAGCAAGCGATTCAGCAACGGCCACAGCAACAGCTCCGGCGAGAGTAGCTGGTCCTGTTGAGCCTGGTCCGGGCATTACATAGAAGCAGATCGGCAGTCCAGCATCTGCAGCCACAAACCCCGCGTCGAGGCCCTGGCCCTCAATTACGAGCGGCGAGGAACTTGTGTGTATGGAAGATATTATCGGCCTCTTCCTGAGTTCCTCCGCTCCTCCAACTGCGGCAGATGCTAGGGCCACGACATCCTCAACCTCCCAAGTTGTGGTGTTCGTCGCGAGAGTGATGTGCTTCTCGGTGTTCTCCAACGATGCCTGAAGATCATGAATGTGCCTTGTCCCCATCGGAACATCCTGGGAAGTGACGTTTGGCCAGTTTATGCCATGGCCAGTGAGTGCATCCGCGACAAATGCGCTCTTCGCGACATCCTCTTTTCTCGACTCCCTTCTTTGGCGAGTCTCAAAGTCGAGCGCCATCGTGCCGTTGCCATCGCTGCAAACATAGACGTGTTCTCCATCTAGCCTTGCGTCGTGCTTCCCGGTCCTTCCATAGAATGTCACAGCCCTGTCGTTCTTCTTGGAGAGCTCCTCAACGAGTTCCTGAGGAAACCTCACGACTGCGCTTTTCTTGTCAACCTCGCACCCTGAAGACGTTAACAACTTCTGCGCTTTTTCGCTCTTCATTGCGACTCCTGTCTGCTCCAGTATGTCGAGGGCTGCGAAATGTATGCGTCGGACGCTCTCGCTGCTCAGCACGTTTCGTCTGCACACGACCGGTATAGAGTTCGCCATCGTATGTCCCCTAGCCTGGCTACTTGTTGGCTCCCTTGTTATCTACTGTCTGCGTTCCTGGTATTTTGAGATTCTTGAGAGAAATGGTATCTTGGCCGGGGCGATCTCAGGTGCTCCCGGCCGGTAAGAGTTTTCGCTCCGTCTACCTCTTGGTCTCGCCGCCCCACATGGGCTTCTTGGCCTTCTCGATCACGGCCTCCAGCTTCTTCTGGGTCTCATTGTCGAGTGCAGGGACCCGATGGTTAGCAAGGATCCACTTCGTCTTCTCTCTCGCCTTCTGGACGAGGGTCTTTGAGCCGTCCGAGGACCAAGCATCGTACGAGCGCCTGTCGATGAGGTTCGGCATGAAGAACTCGCTTCTCATGTGCTGGACTGTGTGCTTCTGCGCGAGGAAGTTCTTGCCGACACCGACCTTCTCGATGACGTCAAGAGCCATTGTGACATCGTCCGCCCACTCTCCCCTTATGAGCCTCGCGATCGCTCCGACTATCTCGTCGTCGATCACTATCTGCTCGAGGAACAAGCAGCTGGAATCCTCCAGAAGGCCAACACCGCACATCAGATCCGCGCCTGCAAGCAGTGGGCCGACACAGCCAGTGTAGTACTCGAGGATCGCCTGGTCTCCAGGAATCTTAGCCGTCGCGGAGACGCCGACGCATGATGGCATTCCATACCAATGTGCGAGCTCTGTCGCGATGGCCGACGAGATTGCGTGCTCTGGGCTGCCACCCGCTCGGACCGTCGTTCTCATGTCCAAAGGAGCGTTGCCCATGCCGTAGATGACCGCGGCGCCCGGTGTGGACAGCTGCGTCATCGTGAGTGCGCTCAAGACCTCCGCATTGCCTACCACCAATGATCCTACAAGTGTAGCTGGCCCTGTCGCACCCGGTTGAGGCATGCCGAAGAATACCAGAGGAACGCCGCTCTTGGCGAACTCGAGGCTCGCGTCCATGACCCCAGCGTCATGCTGGAGAGGAGCGTAGGTGCACTGAAGGCAGGAGGTCAGAGGCCTTCTCCTGTACTCCTTCTCGCCGCCAGCTGCGACATACCCCATCTCGGTGAGATGCTTAGCATCTGAGATCGTCACGCCGGTCTCATACATCACGTGCTTCTCAGTGTTGTTCAACGACGCATCCAGGTCATGCAGATGTACGACCGACGGATGCTGGTCCGTCGAGCTGACCATCGGCCAGTGTATATGGATGTTCTGCAGATAGTCAATGATCCTTGAGGACTTCGCCAGGTCCTCCTTCGTGGAGGGCCTGCGCTCACCCGTTTCGAACTCAACAGCGACTGCGCCGTTGCCGTTGGCAGTCATGTAGCTGTGGTTCATGTCTAGTTTAGCGTCGAACTTTGAGTTCCTCCCAGCGAGGGTTATGCTCGTATTCTTCTTGGAGAGGGCCTCCTCAACCAGGTGAGAGGGTATCTTCGCGATCCTCTTCTTCTCGTCCACTTCGCAGCCATTGTCCTTCAGGAGCTTTCTGCAGGCAACGCTGTCCACCTGGACACCGACCTTCTCAAGTATGTGGAGTGTGCCCCAGTGGATCCGGTCGAGATCCTCATCGCTGAGGATCTGGAAGCGGACGCCCCGCTCTATGCCGAAAGACATACACGATCACCTGAGGATCTTCTTGGCTACTTCCACTGCCCCAGATGCGTCGCCACTGTAGCCGTCAGCGCCGATCTCCTTTCGATACGTGTCTGTAAGCGGTGCTCCGCCGACAAGTACCTTGACAGATTTGCTCTTCTTCTTCAAAGGCGCGATGACCTCGGCCATTCTCGGCATCGTGGTCGTCATCAAGGCCGACATCGCGAGCAGCTGCGGCTTATGCTCATCCGCCTTCTTCAGGAACTCTGCCGAGGTCACGTTGACGCCAAGGTCCACGACCTCGAATCCATTCGCAGAGAGCATGGTCGCGACGAGGTTCTTTCCTATCTCATGGATGTCATCCTGGACAGTCCCGATGAGGACCTTGCCTGCGGTTGCCCTGTGCTTTCCTTTTGGAACGGCGGGCTCGAGTACAGCGAGCGCGGCCTTCATCGCCTCAGCGCCCATGACGAGTTCAGGTAGGAAGATCTCTCCCCTCCCGAATCTCTCGCCGACGGTCTTGATTCCTTCCGCCAAGCCTTTCTCAATCGCTACGAGGGGGTCAACGCCATCCTTCAGTGCCTGCTTCGCGAGGTCAGCGATTGTCTCCATCTCGTAGTTTGTCACGGCTTCCCTCAGCCGCTTTACTGCATCTTCCATTGGTTATACCCCCAATAGCCGTCCTCCGGAACTTAGTCCCTCGGGACCTGTGGCACGGAAAGTCTCGTGAAGGCCTTTGCGGCCGTTTCCAGCTTTCCGATTGAACCGGCATACCCGGTTCCCTAATTAATCTTTCTGTCCGGAGTCTCGGGTTATTCGCACCCGCGGTCCCGGACGAAGCCAAGAATGCATTTCATTATAATTATAATTCATTTCCTATGGCTTCTGCCAACTCACGATGTTCCTCTCAGCATGGAGAGACTAGATCTCGTGCGCTGGGAAGACAATTTCTGGCATGACTCGTAGAAACATTTTTCTGCGAAGAGGCGTTCTCCCCGGCCGAGGGAGGATAGTGCCATGCCCTGTGCAGTTGTGCCAGTAATCGAGCTGAAGGGAACGAAGAAGACTGTCAAGATTGGAGCGGGGAGAACCCCAGTTATCGTCGGCGAGAGGATCAATCCGACCAACAGAAAGGAGCTCATCGCCAAGTTGAAGGCCGGCGAGTTTGGTATCCTCGAGAACGAAGCCAAGAAACAGGTTCAGAACGGTGCCGATATTCTCGATATCAACGTTGGCGTCCCTGGCATCGATGAGAAACATGCGATGCTAGAAGCTCTGAGAATAGTTCAGGACGCCGTGGACGTCCCTCTCTGGATCGACACTTCGAACCCTGACGTTCTCGCAGCGGCCTTGAAGAACGTCAAGGGCAGACCCGGCATCAATTCAACCACTGGTGAGGCGAAGAGGATGGATGTCGTAATACCTCTGGCAGCTGAGTATGGGACCGCCCTCGTTGGATTGTGCATAGACGATGCGGGGATCCCGATGACATCGGAGAAGAGAGTCGAGATCGCCAGGAAGATCATCGACCGCGCTGAGAAGGCTGGTCTTGATCGGAAGAGCATCATCATCGACTGTGTTGCTCTCGCTTGCAGCACTGGCGAAAGCGGTGCCAAGGCGACGCTGGACACCATCAGGATATGCACCGAGGAGCTCGGGGTGAACACAACCGTGGGCCTGAGCAACGTCTCGTTCGGATTGCCTGACAGGCCGGCTCTCAATGCCAACTTCATGCTGCTTTGCGCTGGCCAGGGGATGACCTGCTTCATAGGCAACCCAAACGACCACAACATGCTGATGGCGATGAAGGCGTCGAAACTGTTCTGGGGAGAGGACAAATTCGCGATGGGCTACCTCATGTACTACAGGAAGAGACAGGCAGAGCTCGCGGCATCAGAAAAGAAGTGAATTCCTTCACCGTCTCCACCACCTAGCTACACAGATCAGGTGACTTCTCGTTCGGCAACATGGCTCTGGCTATCGGCTAAGACGGTGCAGAGCCCGCCGCAGATGATCACCCATCAACGTTTCTTGAGCTTCGGGTTCAAAACGTCGTCCAGAGCGTACCCTATCAGTGAGAACGACAGCACCATAATGACGATCGACAACCCAGGCGCCAGAATCCACCACCATGCACCGTTGTCTATAGCTCCATTGTTATAGGCTGTCTCCAGCAGGACGCCCCAGCTGATGATGCTCGTATCGCCCAGGCCGAAGAAGTCCAGGAACGCTTCTGAGAAGATCGCAGCAGAGATCAGAAGGACCGTGTTCGCGAATATCAGTGGGAGGACATTGGGCATGATGTGCTTCATGATGATGTGCGCGTCTCCTGAACCGACAGCTCGTGCCCTTTCTACGAATTGCCTCTCTTTCAAAGTCAGAACCTGCGCCCTCACTATCCTGGCTGTAGACGGCCAGCTTGTTATTCCAATGACGACTATGACCCAGACGAACTCCCTTCCAAGAGCCGTCATCATGACTATCATCAGAGGAAACCAAGGCAGGACTAGGAAGAAGTCGGTGAATCTCATGAGCACTTCATCGGTTGCCCTGCCGAAATATCCAGAAGCCAGACCGATAGCGGCTCCGAGGATGACAGATATCAGCGTCGCGATCAGACCGACTTCGAGCGAGGCGCGCGCACCGTATAGCACGCTGCTGTATATGTCCTGGCCATAAACGTCCGTTCCAAACGGATGGATCAGTCCCGAGTACGGCGACGGTGTCAGAGACGGCGGCCTGGGCAGGGTCCAGTTCTCTGCTTCGTTGGGGGGCTCAAAGTTCTCGAAGTAGTTGGGCCGCGGGACCGTGGAGAGCTGAGGCGCAAACACCGCCATGACAACGAACGCCATCAGTACAATGAATCCACTAAACCCCAGCCTATTTGCCTTGAATATCTTCCATGTCCGCTTGGTGTTCTTCCAAAGGAGTTGGAGCTTCTCAGTTCTTATGAACATGCGTTCAACCTCCTCACACCTTGACTCGCGGATCAAGGTAAGTATAGACAATGTCAGCAATCAGATTGGCAATGAGGACTGCAATTGCCATTATCAGGAACAAAGCCTGCAACAGCGGAAAGTCTCTCTTGTGAACGGCATCCCAAGTCAGTTTGCCGATCCCATCATAGCTAAAAACGATCTCAGTCATGATCGCTCCTCCCAGGACCCATCCAATGCTTATGGCCATGACGGTGACTACTGGAAGCAGCGCGTTCCGCATCGCGTGCTCGTTCAAAATGTTCTTGTTCGATATCCCCTTCGCTCTCGCGGTTGTGATATAATCCTCCGTTAGCACATCTGTGAGAGAGTTTCTCATGATTAGGGCGAACTCGGCCATGATTTCCATCGTGAACGCAATCACTGGCAGGATTAGGTGGTACCCTCTGCTGAGTATCTTGTCCGCTAATGGCAACTGATCATACCCATCTGCATATGCTCCTCGTAATGGGAACCAGTGAAGCTGAGCGGCGAAGACAAGCAAGAGGAACATCGCGAACAAGAATGTGGGCATTGAATAGAACGTGAGCGCGAACGCCATCCCGATAGTGTCTGCGGGTCGTCCCCTCCTCCAGGCAGCGAACTTGCCGATCACGATGCCCATGTAGATCGCAAGGACTGTGCCTATGCCTACGAGTATGATAGTGTTGATTATCCGCGGAATTATGATGGCATCGCACGGTGAGCCTGCTCTGAAACTACCAGTAACACCAAGATCCAGGTGGAAGAAGTCATCCAAATAATACCAGAACTGGACATACCAAGGGTCATTGAGGTGGAATTTCTCTCTTATGATGTTCGCCGCATCTTCAGATATGCCCCTGCCAATGAAAGCCCTAGCCGGATCTCCTGGCATCACTCGGAACAAAAAGAAGTTGAAGGCCAGTATCGCAAAAAGGGTGATTACAAGGTAGATGACCTTGCGGGCCAGAAACGATCTCATATCCATTCAGGTTCCCCTCCTTTCAGCATGCACCGTCGTTCGAGCGAGGCTTGGTCCTCCCCTTCTTCGCCCGCATTGAGACTCAATATGACACAAGGCTGGGCGAAAATCCTTGCGCCGCGAATCGAAGGAATGTTTCATATTGAAATGATTATGGCCCGTTGCCGGGCCAAAGTGTTTTTCCTCAATCACCAAGCGGGCTCCCACCCTCTTTCTCCTTCTTCCCGCCGCGCATCTTCATGACTGCAACAACGGCGATGACCACGGCTGCGGCAATCCCAATGCCAGCGATCGCATAGATCATGGTGTTGTCTTGGGGTTCTTCCGTTCCGTCTGTCGGCGGAGGAACAGTCACTGGTTCGACTTCGAACATCAGCTGAGGGCCGGTCCAGAAGGCGTCTAGGCTCAGGACCGGGTTCGCGGCCCAATCTCCCCAGTTCTTCCAGTGGTCTGTCCTGTAGGCGTATGTCTGGTAGGCGTACGCGAGGATTATGTAAGCGCTATCCCTGTAGAACACCTTCTGAACATTATGCACGTACACCTTCCTCTGAGCCGGGTCCAAAGTTGACAAGGACAACGAGTAGTTGTCCTCGTAGTCCTTGCTCGTGTAGCGGCAGTCAGACCAACCATTCCATGCGTCCTTGGACAAACAGAAGAGTTGGTAGTTCGGGTCGACGTCCGAGCTCCAATACCAGATTGCCGAGTCGTAGTTGTAGCTGTACACTATGGTCGCCAGCGTGGCCTCGTCCACAAGCTGAACATCGAGGTCGATTCCGATTTGGTTCCATTGCTGATCAAGATACATCGCGATGCTGTTTTCCTCAGGATATTCCTGGCGGACAAGCATCTCGAACTGCATGGCTTTGCCTACTGGCTCATCATACACTGTGTGGGCGATGCTGTTCTCGCCAATGACTCTCAATTCGTCTGCACCAGGACGTGGGTAGTCAGCTGCGTCGAGAAGCGCCTCTGCGGCCGCTTTGTCGAATGTGTACTTCTCGGACTGTGTAGGCTCGTAGTGCCACTCAGGAAGGACCGGAGATATCAGTGTCGACCCCTCTTCGGCAAGACCGGAATAGTATGTCTCGACGACTTTGGTCTTGTTCGTGGCCTTCGCCAGGGCCTGTCTCACTGCAGGGTCCAGCCTCGCGTTGTTGCTCCCTCCCGGGTTCATGCAGAACGCAATCTCAGTCCAGTAGCCAGTGCACTTCAGTCCATCTACGGCGGTAACATTCACGAGGTCTCCTTCGGCGATGTTGTTCTTGATCGCCCTGTAGGTCTGTGGCGGGAATGCGGCTATGTCAATATCACCAGTGCTCAAAGCAGCGGACATCGCCTGAGCGTTGTCGTAGAATACCATCTTGATTCCGTCGAACTTGACATACATGTTCCTCTCTGGACCCCAGTGATAGTTGGGGTTCTTGACCAAGTTGAGATAGCCTTCGTTCCTCCAGTCGTTGAGGATCGTCGACGTTGCCATGAACGGTCCAGTTCCAATGACAGCAGGATCTTCACCTTCGAATACACCGCTCCAGTCGAACGCGATTTCGGAAGGCGACCATTGCTCGAGCTTGTGCCTAGGGATTACGGGCATCGTGAGGAAGTAGGCATATGAAGCCACCATGGGCTCTTGAGTGACTCTGTTGTAGTAGTGGATCCTGAGGGTCTTGTCATTCATTGCCTCAGCATAGCGCATGAAATACGCATAGGGCTGGTATGCCCACATTGAGTCGTAGTTCAAAGGATCACATTGGAGATTGACTCCCCAGACAACATCATCAACGGTCATCGGTTCGCCGTCATGCCAAGTCGTGTTGGTGCTCAAGGTGTACTCCCAGACCGAACCATAGGGCTCACCTGTGTCCACAAGTTCGGGGTCATCCGCCGGCACGAGTCTTGTAGAGGTAGCTATGTTCGGGACTATCTCGAAGTCATTCTGAACTGAGTGAAAGCCATCGTAAACAAGGCCATAGTAGATGTACGAAGCGTCGTTCAGACCCACCATCGGGTTTAGGCTGTCAATCTCCTGCATGAACCCCATCTTGAGAATGGTCGGTTCCGCAGCAGCTTCTACTGGCCCGATTATCCCCAGTAGCCCAGCAATAGGCATCGAGAGGACAGTGGCAATTAACACTACTCCAGTCACCATAAGGAGCTTTCCGATACGATTCTGCAATTCTTTTCCCCCTTTCCCCACACGCTGACGCACTTCGTTCCAGTTCGTGATCGCATCCTGACGAATTCCCGTCCGGATCGCGATTCATCACCTGCCAAGAACAGCGTCCAGAAGCCTCTGGAAAAACACGCTTTGGCCTGTGAACTGGTCTGAAATAAACGCTACCCTATAAGAATATTGCGACCCTGCAAGAATGGTTCCCAAATTGTTCGACAATTGCCCGAGAATATCGACCAAGATTGGAAAAGCGATGCCAATTCCTGCTCAAACCGAATGAAGCGGTCCTGCGATTCTCCTTTTAGTAAGGGATCGAAGATCGTCATCCGCGGCTCGACGCCTATTCTGAGTCCTGGGCCTATGATATATTCTTATGACGTTTTTATGGACGGAGTATGGCAGTACCGACCTGAAAGGCGTGTAGCGGTAGCGTGATTCGCTTTCTTTGCGCAATATCCAA
>Ga0315296_10004287_pt1 | contig 11664 bp, 14 predicted proteins | sample YL17G14_18_MG_FD_203921 | JGI IMG/M metagenome (GOLD analysis project Ga0315296, IMG submission 203921) | Sediment microbial communities from Yellowstone Lake, YNP, Wyoming, USA - YL17G14_18 | ecosystem: Environmental > Aquatic > Freshwater > Lake > Sediment | place: USA: Wyoming | collected...
CAGGGGGTATAGACGCCGGTGCGCGTGGTGTGGTATACTGGAGACGTACAGAGACAGAGCGAAACGGAGCCAACCACACGAACAGCCGAAAGGAGCTAGCCGTGACCAAGTACCGCGTTAACATGGACGGATTTCAAGTTGGATCAGCAGACCTCCCATACCGCGAACTTGAGCCTTTGTCTCACGCTCTCTCACTCGCGCAGTGGGTCGGGGACTATTGCCAGAAGCTCAACATCAAGGAGGTGGGGCACACCTGGTCTGTGAAAGAGGACGCGAGCGAGCACCGACCGGAGCCGCAGGATGTGACGGACGAAAAGGCGCCCTCGGTTCCCCTCTCCCCGGAGCTGATCCGGGTTGACGAGTCCGAAGAGTGCGATTCGAGATCTGACCTCTACGCATACAGCCAGAAGCTGCTGCAGGCGCACCCGTACACGCAAGTGCTCAATCGCGTTTGGGACGAGCTGATCGCGATGCGTGTGCAGGTGGGGAATCTGATGGGGCTGATCAGTATGATCACCGAGAATCGGACTGCCGTGCCCACGCTCGACCAGGCCACCACTTTGCTCGACAATGTGCATACCTACGCTGAGAACACCCTCCTGGCGCACGCGCAAAATATGGAGAACCTGCACGCCGCACTGGGCCGCCTGACCTGTGAAGAGTCATATCTGCTTGGCTTGACACTGACGCCACTGGGGGACCCTGTAAGGATATGGGATCCCGAGGCGGATCTGATCGCCGATGCCGTCGCTGACGACGCTGACGACGCTGCCGAGGATGACGACGCTGACGACGCCGAGGACGAGGTCTTTACGGAACCAATCTAGTTTTACACGCCCTGTCTCTGTACAAACGGAGCCGCGATCACTGAAAGGAGCCAACACGATGTCAAACGAAATATTCCTGATCGTGCAGATGGTAGCGATTCTCTGGGGTTTCTGTGCAATGGTTGACTTGGGAATAGCATTGTTTGTTCTGTGGCTCAACCATGTCTGGAAGCAGAGAAGACCGTAGGCCGTGGAAAAGAAGTGGACAACCGCAACCTGCGAAACGTGTGTGCACTTTACCTACCACGTGCTCAAGAACAAGAAGTCTTCCATGATCTGCAAGCTGACCATGCAGCCTGAATCACCGAACTTGACCGCCTGCGGGATGTACAAGGGAGTCAACAAATGCCAGCCTCGCGCTCGCTAGAGTACCGCAGCCATCTAAGAATGATCGACAACTCGCTGTTCAACGCCGCAGCCGACCTGCACACGTACTTTTGCGTGCTGCTCCGTGCGGACCCAATCCTGGCAGGCGCCGCCGAGGCAGTGATCTTGGAGCTTGAGGGCCTGCGGGAGATCGTGCATCAAATCTACCAGGCCGCGTGGTACGATGACCACGCGCAGTTCGACACGATCGGTGAGGCAGCGGAGCTGTGTGCAAAGGACCGGGTAGCACTGAAGGGAGAATCTGAGATATGCCGGGTCTACTCAAAACTTTGGGATCGTTCGGCCAGCGAATCCTTACGTTTATTAGGGAAACGGGCCGCAGCATTGGGGAGGCAATCGGGCTCGCCCCGAAGCAGGCGAAAGGTATATCAGAGGCTGAAGTCACAAGAGAGTACCGACAGGTCGCCCGAGCCGCCGAAGTAGCACCGATCCTGACGGGCCTGCCGCTCGACCAGCCGATCCCTGCCTACTTGTACAGCCCCACCGATGTTCCGTTCAACAGGCCATACGCGTACACAGTCACCCTATCTGGACGTTACCTGGCCGGAGCAATTGGGGCAGGGGGGGTCAAGATCGGCGGGCGGTTCGCACGTGACGAGTACAATATCACCGCGAGCCGACCGCTATCGCCGGAAGAGGCTATCGAGATCGCGATCCAGCGGTTCGGTTCAAAGGGCAGAACCGATCCGAGAATCGAGGTCGAGAGGGCCAGTGTCACGGCCGCTTATCGCCGCGAAGAAGGCTAGACACAAGGAGATTCGATGAGTGAACAAGACAAGAAAGATGTGCTGCTGTCCATGGTCATGAAGCGCTGCATGGACTCTTACGATAGCCACAAGGACACACAACGACTGCGCTTTCAGACGGTGCTGCTGCTTCTCCTGACGCCACGGAAACTGCCTGAGATGGAGCTTTGGATCTCGCTGCTTGAGTTTTTTGGCGTGGAGGAATAGAAGATGGATAACAAGAGACTTGACGAGAAATACCGAGAGCTTCAACGCCAGCGGGAGGCCGAGCGCCAGGAGCAGAAGCGCCAGGCCGAGCGAGAGCGAGCCATCCAGGAGGCCCTGGAGCGCCAGCGTCAGCACAAGTACCGTCAATGAACATCACGGAGAAAGCCAAGAGAGCCGCCAGGAAACGCAACCAGTGCCACGTCGAGCGCTGGCCACTCCTGGAGATTAGCGGTGACCTGCACCACTACACCGGAGATGAAATATTGGCCGAGTGGGAGCGATACCAAGCCAAGCTAGATGCGAGTAACATCCGCCTGGCTGCGCGGGCTGAGTCATTTCGACTTCGGGTCGCAGCACTGGTCAGCACTGAGGAACTGGCGCGGCTAGACGTGCAACGGCTCATGTATCCTCCGGCGTCGTGCTACTCGGCCGACTTTTGGCGCTCGCAACTAGAGCAACTTGGAAAGGAGACAGCAGATGAAATACACATCTGACCAGGTCAAAAGGGGTCACTGGGGATGGTGCTGGGGAGGCAGTGTCTGGCACTGGTTTTGTGATGGTCGGACGCTATGTGGTAAACACAACCTGACTGAGCACAGAAGCAGGGACGCAGCCAGACCGACGCGGAGCTGTCCAAGGTGCACGGCGCGACTTGTCAAACCGGTGCATAGCTGATGGCCACGCCGCACATTGACCGCCGCTGCCACTGGCTACGCCGCAACCGCAAGAGCAGGAGACCTGAGCTCCTGCTCTTTGTCGACGTCGAGTCGCACCGCGAGCAGGTGTACGAGGGCGTCGAGGCGCACACGTTCAAGTTGGGGTGGGCGTGCCTGTGCCAGTACCAGGCAGAGACCGGGCTGCAGGTCCTCGGATGGCACGCTATTACCGACCTGGCCAAGTTCTGGCGCAGGGTGACCGAGTACGCATATCAGCACAAAGAGCTCTATGTCATAACTCATAACGTCGACTTTGACTCGCGGGTGCTGCGCGCGTTCTCGATCCTGCCGGGGATGGGTTGGGCCCCCTCGTACTTTATCCTGGCGGATACCTGCCGCTTCTTCAGCTTCTCCGCGGACAAGCACTCAATTAGCTTCCTGGACAACTTGAACATCTGGCCGGTGTCGCTGGCCGAGCTTGGCCGAGAGTTCGGGCTGCCCAAGGCTGCCGTGGACTTTGCTTCTTGCGACGACGTCGCACTGAGCGACTACTGTCACCGCGACGTCGAGATCCTGGTCACAGTGTGGCAGCACTGGCTGCAGTTCCTGGACGAGCACGACCTGGGGGACTTTGCGGTCACGATCTCCAGCCAGGCGTGGAACGCGTATCGCCACAGGTATATCCCGAAAAGGATCGGGATCCACAACCGGGTCGATGCGCTCGAGCTCGAGCGCAGGTCGTACCTGGGAGGACGCTGCGAGTACAGACGCGTGGGGAAGATCGAGGGTGGGCCCTTCTACTTGCTGGACGTGAACGGGCTCTATGCATACTGTATGCGCGAGTACCCGAGCCCTCGGCTGCTGGTCAAAGTGCTGGTGAACGTCGATCCGGATTTCCTGGCCAGCCTGGTTCAGCACTACGCCGTGATTGCCGACGTGATCGTGGAGACGGATCGGCCGATCTACCCGGTCCGAATGCGAGGCTACAACGAGTTTCCTGTTGGCTCGTTTCGCACCTGCCTGACGACGTGGGATCTCCTACACGCGCTGCAGGCCGGGCACATTCGCGCGGTGGGCCAGGTCGCGATCTACGAGCGCGAGTACCTGTTTCGCGCGTTCGTGGATCATTTCCAGAAGGCAAGGGTTTTGTACCAGCAGGCAGGGAACAATGTGCAACAGCTGATGTGCAAGCAGATCCGGAACTCGCTGTACGGCAAGTTTGCGCAGCGAGGCTACAAGCAGAGCGTGATCGGACCTGCGCCGATGGACGCGATCGGCACCAAGAAGTGGATCGATGCCGAGACGGGCAACGAGTGCGTGGACTGGACGTTCGGCGGTCAGCTGATTCGTCAGGTTTACACGGGCGAGGGGCCTGATTCGTTTCCTGGCATTGCCAGCCACATCGCGGCCGCTGCGCGCAGCGTGCTGCTCGACTACATCATGAAGGCCGGAGAGGACAACGTGTACTACTGCGACACCGACTCGCTGATTGTGAACGGCGCAGGCTATGCGAAACTGCAGAGTTGGATCGATGCTACGGAGCTCGGGTGCCTGAAGCTGCAAGGCACGAGCCGTGAGCTCACGATCCAGGCGCGCAAAGCGTACTACTTTGACAACGTGTGGGTGCTCAAGGGGATCTCCAAGAACGCGTTTCTGCAGGACTCGGGCACGTGGAAGCAGACACAGTTCACGTCGCTCCGGTGGGGATTCCACAATCACACGCTGGACGACGTGGTCACCTACGACGTCGAGAAAGACCTGAGAGAGACAGTGCAGCACGGGATCGTGCGCGCCGATGGCCGGGTTGACCCGCCACATATCTCCCTCGACCAGGACCAGGTAGGCGCTATCGTTTCGCCGGAGTCTTCGGCGGCGTGGACCTGGTGGCTGGACTCTCCGTGGTACTGCTCTCTTGAGCCTCGGCGCCGGGAACCGGAGCTTCCAGACTGGTACTTGCGTGCTCTGTTAGACGGGCCAACTGCTCGGCCAACCTCCTGAGTCGTTCGCGTTCCTCACTCACGTTACTACCTCCACTCTACCAAGAGCTCAGACTTTTCCAAGCGCTTGGCTGCTACGTCTGAGCGCAGCTCGGCGATCCGCGACTGGATCCGGTCTATCGTCGTCGCCCACTTGGCCCGAATCGCGATCTGCTCTTCACGGCCTGGCATCTTGGCGAGATCTGTGTCGTACCGCTGCTCGATCTCCAGACGCGATGATTGAGTCTGAGCGATCTTCTGCTGCAGGGCCGCGACCTGGTTGCGATAGTCGTCTACAGTGGCCTGCAGCGTGCGCACCTGGTCCTCGATCGTGGCACGAGCCTCGGCCGTGAGCCGCACCGGCAGCAGCTCATCGATGCGCTTGATCTCGACCTGCGCATCACTGACGAGCTCTGACTGCTCGGCAATCTGCGTCTTGAGAGCCAGGATGTCCACCGCGACCTGGTCAGCCTGCTCCGCCGACTCGAGCAGCGGGATGGACTCCTGCAGCCGAGCGATGTCGGTGCGCCGCTGAGCGATCTGCTGGTTGTAGAGAGCGATCTGCGTGGTCAGCCCTGCCCGGTCCGTCTGCAGCTTCTGGTTGGCGACTATGTCCTCACCTGCGGCCAGGCTGCGCCTCAGATCGTTGATCTTGGCGTTGGCCTCGGTGATCGCCGTGCTCAATTTCTGCGTGGACAGCCGACCTGTGGCAATCGCCGCGTCTACGTCGTTGAAAAGTGGACGATACACCGACTCTAGCGCCGCGACCTGGCGTGCCGTCAGGACCTGGTTGACCTCGGTGTCACGCTCGTTCTCCGCCTCGACCAGTGCAACCTGGGCGTCGGCGATCGCGGCGTTAATCTGAGCAATGGCGCGGTCGATCTGCGCCTTGCCGCGCTCATAGACGGTCGAGGCGCGCAGGGCTGCCACACGCTCCTGCTCCTTCTGGGCGCGCTCGGTCTCCGCTGAAGCATCCAGAGCGCGCTTGAACGCCAGGCTGCTGAGATACCAGCCGATGTAAGTGACGTCGTAGCCAAGCAGGGACATCTCGGAGCGGTAGGTATCGCTGCTGATGGTACCCTGCTCGAAAAACGAATCCAGGTTCGCGCGAGACGGCCGCTTGGAGGTTGTCTGCAAGCTTAGCTTCCAAGTGTCCAGGTAGACACGGGATTCGTCACCGCCGACGCCGAGCTGAGACAGCTCGATCGAGGCATCGTTCTCGGAGATCAAGCCCTGCACAAAACGCTTCTGCACGAGTGCGATCCGCTTGTCCAGCAGTCCATCGGCCACGTCCAGGTCCGCCTGCTCAAGCTGAAAGTCTGCCACGTTGGCCATCGTGCCGATGCTAGCCAGCATGCTAGTGGCCTCGGCGCGAGACAGTCGGCGCTTCTTGTACGCGGCGACGATCGACGCCTGGGTCAGGCCGGACGTCTCATCGATCGTTTCCTTGATGGCAACGTCGCGCAAGATCGCCGCGTCGGGGTCGGTGTATCCCTGGTGCTGGTACTCGAGCAGCGCCCGCTCCGGGGTTATCAGGCCGTAGCGCAGCGCGCGCTTGACATCGACACGAGTCAGCAGATTGTAGGAGATTTTCGTCAGGTGAGGAATCCAGCCGGGGGCCAGGTCATTGATCTTCAGGCCGTCCACGAGCTGAGCCTGAGATATGACCCCACGCTGCATCATCTCGAACAGCATCGAGATGCTCGGGATCTCCCAGTGCGAGCGCCAAAATGCCTGCGCCCACTCTGGCCCATAGCCCTGCTTGGCCATCCACGTTTTGAACGCGTCAGGCTGGCCCTGGTCGTATCCCCACTGACCTGCGATGTCGTCGCGCCACGCCTCACGGAGCGCAAATCTCACCAAGTCGCCGGGTCCGGGAATGCCGTAGGACAGCTTTTTCAGGTCGGGGATCTGCGAGTCTGCAATGCCTTGCTGCACGAGCCGGACCCGCAGCTCGTCATCACCGATCTCTTTGCGCAGCCAGAGCGTGATAACCTCGGTCGCACCGAGGCGCTGCTCGGATGCCAGGTCAGCAATGGCGATCTGGCCCGAGTCCCAACCGAGATCTCCTAGCTCAATAAGCTTGTCGCCGAGGTAGTCAGATTTCCGCAGCGCGGCCAGGCGCAGAGTGCCATAGTCGAGCCTGGCGCTGTGAAACGTGTTGTCCATTGCATAGCCGATCATTCTAGAGATCGGACCAAGAGCCGACTGTGACATCGAGCCAAGCGCGCCGGTAGCAAGCGAGCCGGCCAGAGCAGCGCCGACCTGGAACTCACCTGCGCGTACGCGCTCGATGATGGTACGTATCTCAGCCGGGAGCCGGGGGTTTGCCAGCAAGAAGGTATAGAACGGACCGAGCAGCGCGTTCAGCTCGCGCTCAAGTCCCTCCAGGACAACGCCAGTCGCGTGCCGGAGGATATGGCTTAGTGTCTCTCTGACACGGTTCAGCGCCTCGACCAGGAACCGGAGCAGCACGTTGCGCGACGCCTCGCCGATGCCTGCCGACCGGTTGACTGGCGGAGGCAGTGGAGTTTCGGGAATCGGTGCAATATTCGCCATGGTCGTTTACCACCTATCCATGAGCGCACGCTCCAGGCGATCCAGGACGAACGCACGCGGATCGCGAACAAAGTCGCCGAGCGTCTGCCACCCTGACGACCAGAGGTTGAAGTAGAACGCAAGGGGACCTCGGCGGAAAGCAACCAGGTCCGTCCAGTCTACGCCGAGGACCCCAAGAAGCCAACTGACCGGCGCTGCAGCAAAACCCTTGAGCCAGGACCAGGCTGCGCCGAGCCAACCCGTGACCACACCGACCGGATCTGCCCGGAACCCGTCCAGCCAGGCGTGTGCCTGATTCCACCAGGTGTTCAGTGTCGTGCCGGTCAGGACGATCCAGGCCCACGCCGAGAGCGCCGTCGTCTTGGCCGCGTCGTACATCGACCTGGCCCAGTTGCGGACGTCGTTGCGGATCGACTCCCAGATCTGATCCCAGGAGCGCCAGGCATTGCGGATGTCCTGCGGCAGCTTGTCAAAGACCTTGACCAGGCCATCGACCAGGTTAGAGCACCAGGGAGGGAGCCAGTAGCCGACCCGATCCCCGACATTCTGCAGCCAGGAGCCAAGAGAGTCATACCCGCCGCGGATGCCTCCGATCAGCCCACGCAGCCAGTTCTTGGCCGAGGTGACCAGGTCGTTAGCCACGCCCGAGATGCGCCGGTCGAGCTCGCCCACGGTCATCTTGAACCAGCAGTTCAGCCAGTGCTCGTCAGGACCCCCGTCGGCATAGCTCTTGTGCGACCAGTCCCACCAGGTGTTGTAGCGAAACCACTGCCAGGGGAGGTCCCGATCAACGTGGGGGGCCCGAACGAGCGGCGCCCAGTACAGGACCCATCGGATTGCGCCGTACAGAAACCACTCGAGGATCGTCCAGATGTCAGTCACGTATCACATCCTGACTGTGGACTTAGACCGTGAACGCGCGGTCCAGGTCGTTTGCAGCGTCCTGGAGGGCAGCCTTGAGCTGATCCGACTTCCAGACTGACTCTTCGATCTCGATGCTGCCATTGGCACCGCGCCGAGTCTCAAGCCAGACGACGTAGACAGTCGTATGGCCGCCCGTTGGACCCATCCTGTCTTGCCGAGCTGCTGAGAGCACCTTGTACTCACTCATTGCCTGTTACCTCCTACTCTTTCTTGTCCCGCGCCCTGCGCGCCTGGTACGTGATCTCCGCCTGTGACTTGGTGCCGAACCAGAAGCCGAGAATTGCCCCGAAGGCGATCCAGACCTCTTGCGGAATCGTGCGCCCGATGCAGAGCATAGTCAAAATGACCACAGTGAAAAGCAGCGTTACCGAACCTTGAATGATGATTGACCGCTCGAGCAAGTCCCAAAACCGATCCATCGCTATACCTCCTATGCCTTCCACTACGCAGGCTCACCTGACGTCAAGATAACCCGATCCAGATACACTATGTCGTTGTACCCGGATCGGCCGGTATTTTCGAGGCGCACGTACATAGCATTCAGGAAGCCCGTCCCGGCTGCATAGAGACCAAGACCAGCCATGCTCTGCTCGATCTGACCGTACAGACAGCGAACGTATTGCTTGTTCGTCACGTCCACGACAAGCTTGAGACGGTTGAATGCCTCTTTCTGGCTCAGAAAGTATGGGTTGGTGTAGTATGCCCACGCTCCAGCGGACGTGTAGTATTCGATGCGGTTGTTCACATAGCTGTGACGCAATCGAGCGAGGTACACGACACCGGCGATGTACAGTTGAAGCTCAATCATCATGTAGCCGGTCGTGCTCTCCACGCTCCAAACGATCTCGCAACCAACACGGCCAGACGGTGGACGCTGGATCAACGCAGTGACGTATGCATTGTACGTCGAGTTCGAGCCAGCAGTTAACTTGAGCGAGTAGCCACCCGACAGGCACATCGTCGGATCGATCTCGATAGCTGCCCCTGCGCCATACGGATACTTGAGCCACGGAGCGACACCGGCGCTCCAGTCGGTCTGATAGTACACTTGGCCGCGATAGTCCCAGTTCTGCAGATCGCCGAGCTTAGCTGCCAAGCCCGCATTCCCGGTGACGACCGTCTTGCCCCAGGAGTCCTCAGCATCGACAAGAAAGGACTCAATCCGGCCATTGGCATCTACGCCAATCGTAGTCAGTGTGCCATCCCGGATACCCTTCAGCACGGCAGTCAGGAACCCCGACGCATCGACGTCCAGGTAATTCCCCGACGCACCGCGCGGTACCATGATCGCCTGGCCGGATGCGTCTACGAGCAAAGTCCGCAGTGCACCCCCACCGTCGACCCCCTTCAGGATCGTCGTCAGGAACCCGGAAGCATCTACGAGCATATAGTTGCCGCTTGCGCCACGGGGAACCATGATGAGCCGGCCATCGATATCTGTCCGCAGCGTGCGCATATCCCCTGTCTCCGTCTCCCCATTCACCAAAGCCGACAGGTTGCCATACGCATCTACGTAGACATCAATTCCACCGGCACCGCGCAGAACGGCGTAAAGCTGGCCGAGGTTGTCAACACGCGCCGTCCGGACGACGCCGAGAGCATCTACACCCCGGAGCAAGATATTGATATTGCCATCTGCATCGATCAGCACCGGGACATATACACCTGCTCCGGTCTGACCCAATAGCAGAACCCCTCGAGTCCAGTCAGAAAGCTCGACCATCGCCCAACCTCACCTACGCCACCTTCATCTTGTAGCCGGTTACTGCAGCAAGGAGGTTATCGTTCAAGAGCACAGCAAACTGCTGAACAAACGCAACGTCACCGGCCTTCAGAGCGAACCCGCCCACAACTAACACAGGTACGGCAATAGCAGGTGCCGGGTTAGCAGCCACAATAGCCACGACAGCGCCACAGATTAGACCGAGATAACATATCCCCCGCACGCCTGAGTTGTTGGCAAAGCTGATCGACTGCAACACCCACACCTCGCCCGGCGGGACTGGAGTCGATAGCTTGAGATAATTCCCCGCCGCTGCAGCCACGACGCCCAGATCCTCTGCCCACCGGTCGTTGTAGCCCCAGGTCAGGTTGTTCTTGCGCCACACGCTACCATCGAAGCCCCATCCGCCTTTGTCAAAGTGCACTTCGGTTGGATTCGCCGGTCCAGACATTAGTGTGCCTCCTACACTATCCCCTCAGGCAACGCAACCTGCAGCTCCATCTGAGCCGGGATCAGCAGCACGTCACGCTCGATGTACAGGATGAAGTAGACGGTATGCTCCAAGGCGGCCAGGGGAGCCCATCCCACGAGCAGGAGCTCGAACGGAGGGTTCTCGATCGGAAACGCCTCGGGCAGGTCGATCAGTGTGTCGTCGCCAATGAAGCTCTCGCCAATGCTGGTCGGGAGCACCTGGCGTCCACAGTACCAGACCTGTACGTGCGCCAGACCGGACTGGCCGGGGGGAAAATGTAACACGTAGCGGCGCAGTATTCCGAACGTGACCGGCAGGTCGAGCGTTTCCGGGCTAGCCTCCGGCGTCCCGGCCGGGATGGTCAGCGCAGCGCGATACTGCATTGCTCACTCCTCCCCGACCTCCCAGTACTCGCCAGTGAGCCACGCCCACAGTACGTCTAGATTCGTGCAGCCCGTCAGGCGCACGATCAACGACTCTCCGGCCACCAGCAGCGTGTTGAGCTCTTCGCCGTGCCTCAGATCCAAAGTCACCGTGAGCGTCTCGTGCAGCCAGTACAGATACGAGCCGGTCTTGACCGCGTAGCCGCGCTTGGTGACCACGTTCGTGTCGTCCATCGACGCCACTCGCCTGACAAGCCACTGCTCACCAAACGGAACAGGACCGATCTCTAGATCGTCAAACGCACCGCCCGCCGAGACAACACGAACGCTCTTCCTCAGAACACGACCAGGAATCGAGCTTGCCATCTGCCTACCTCCCTCGCAAAAATCGGGGACTTGGCGCCGCCGTAACGCCAAGTCCCCACGGAGCCAACACCTTGCCGAAGGGTGTGAAAGACAGACTATCCGACGTCGGTCTTAGAGCTCAGCCGATCCAGGAACACTCGCACGGTGCCACTGGCGTTATCAGAGCCAGACCGAGTGTGCAAGTCGAGCTCAACAATGCCATCGCCCGCCTTGGAGGGATCGAGCAGCGGGAACTCGGGATAGCCGTCGCCGAACTCATAGTGCACGCAGTGCTCATAGGCCGCACCACCGAACAGGTACTGAAGCGGATGCTCGATGTCGTAGGTCTCGATCGACTGAGACGGATAGTTCTGGTCGCCCTTGATGGTCGGTACGACCGTGGCCACAGTGTCGTTACGAGCGCCAGACAGACCCGTGTGTATCCGGACATCGCCAATG
>Ga0315296_10004288_pt1 | contig 11663 bp, 8 predicted proteins | sample YL17G14_18_MG_FD_203921 | JGI IMG/M metagenome (GOLD analysis project Ga0315296, IMG submission 203921) | Sediment microbial communities from Yellowstone Lake, YNP, Wyoming, USA - YL17G14_18 | ecosystem: Environmental > Aquatic > Freshwater > Lake > Sediment | place: USA: Wyoming | collected...
TACTGGTTATCTTATTTTCATAAATGTTGTTTAACAATCGTTCTTTTAATTGAATAATTTCTTGGGCAGTATTTGTCGCTTCATCACAGGTCGCGTATATTCCTTTCAGAATGAATTTTATCCATTGTTCCCAAGCACCTTCGGTACGAATCTTCGTTAACAAATCATAGTATTCGGTTCTATTTTTCTTAAGATAGAAACTTAGATATAGCGTAGGTTTGGCCAAAATTTTCTTCCAGATCAGATAAAAGGTGATGAGTAATCTTCCTATTCTGCCGTTGCCATCGAGAAAAGGATGGATGGTTTCAAATTGTGCGTGAATTAGCGCGATTCTAACTAAGTCCGGTATTTTGTCTTCGGTATAGAAGTATTTCTCAAGGTCTCCCATTAATGATAACATCATATCTGGTGGTGGTGGAATATAAGTTGCATTAACAATGGTTGATCCTGGCGGTCCAATCCAGTTTTGAGTTTTTTTAAACTCACCGGGTGTTCTATGACTGCCGTGTGTTCCTTCTAATAAAAGTTTATGGATTTCTTTGATTAACCGCAGCGACATGGGGAATTCTTTGATTCTTTCTAAACCATAATTCATTGCTTTTATATGGTTTATTACCTGTTTGACCTCATTTATATCCTCTTTCGGAATCAGACTTGCCTCAAACTCCAATATGCCCTGCATGGAAGCCTGGGTCCCTTCAATCTGCGAGCTTAAGAGAGCTTCTTTCTTCACATACATGCCCATGAAAAGGTCAGGATTAGGAAGGACGGTCGTAATAGCGTCCAATCGAGCCAATGCCCTATCAGCCTTGGACAATAGCATCTGCAATTCATCGTCAAATATTATTGCCGGGTCGGGCGGCAACGGTTTCGGAATGAATGCCTTATATCCTGCTGGTTGATTGATGTCAGTTCCTGCTCTGTCATTCATAAATTAACCTTTCTTATCTTAAATAATTACTCCCTGCCACAAGATAACATAAGTTTACTTAAATTGATTTTAGTTCATATAAGTAAACTTATCCTTACTTATTTTACACAAATATACTGATTTGTCAATACTTATTATTCAAGCTAATGTACCACCACTAGTTTTTTCGTAATTACCCTTAGTGGTGTTTCCAGCCGACAGAAATAGACGCCGGCTGGGATACTGGGAAAATCAATTGAATGCCTGCCGGCTTTCTGTACGCCCTGATAGATCGTGCCAAATAGTCTGCCGCTGATGTCATAGACGGCGATTTTTACCGGCCCGGTTTTGCCCACAACATATTCGAGATGCGGGTTCCTCATTGGGTTGGCAAAGTAAATTTTGTCAGCATCAATATCATGCTTGGTGTCGGCATACTCTTCGATGCCATAGAAGATGCTGGACAGTTTCAAAATCCAGAGATCAGGGTCAAATTCGATGGAATTGACTGAGTCCGAGACTGTGAATTCCACGTACTGCACCGCCGAAATAATCGGGATGTTGACCAGTGTATCGCCCGTTCCCATGTGCATTAGTACCTGCACCGGCATGTGAAAAACCGGCGGTGCATTCGTCTGGGTCTGTTTTATTTTTACCTGGGCAAGGTAGTTACCGCCCGATGGAACGCAGTACCAGTAGACATCATATTCGGGATAACCCTGGTCGTAAACCCACTCATCAAAAAACCAGGTCAGATCAGTATTGTAAACCTGGTTCAAAATTCTTTTCAAATCTTCAGTGCTAGCCACACCATATTCAAAGGAATCACGGTAAGCAGCCAGTCCGGAAAAGAAGTTCGCCTGGTTAAGGTATCTCAGCATGTGCACCACCCACGAACCTTTGCAGTAAGAATACCCCCAGTTGAACAACTCGCTCACCGGCGGATCGTATAATGGGTGGCGCCAATATGCGTCGTCATTAAAATAGTCGTTAGCCCTTGATTGCATGGTGTTCAGAAATTCCGAATAACCGTATCTCAGCCAATTGTAATTGGCATCGCTGTAGGTTGCAAAACCTTCATTAAGCCAGATATCCCGGAAATCCACACAGGTAACCATATCACCCCACCACTGGTGTGATAACTCATGAGCCATGCCATTTTCATACTGATATAGCAGCCACGAACGGTGAATCGTAGTTTGTTCCTGGTGTTCCATTCCGCCCCAGATATACGGATAGACGGCATCCTGGCCGTAACGGTCAAATGGGTAAGCACCGTACATAGAATCGAATAACGCCATCGCCAACGGCATATATTGAAACGAGTTTACTGATAACGCCGAATCCTGGAGCCAAATAAAATGCCGGATTTCCACTGAATCCCCCGCGGGTGAATGATACCAGGCCGACCATTGGGCAAATCGTGAAGCGCCAAAGTGCATCAGGTAAGTCGTAACCGGATAATTCTCCCGCCAGTTAAAAGTTTTTGTACTGTCCGGATTATTGGTGACGCTTATAAGCTCGCCGTTGGCGCAAACTATAAAACTGTCCGGAACCGTAATTGCATAAGTGCATCCCTGGTCGGCTTTGTCAAAAGGTTCGTCATAGCATGGCATCCAGGTTCGCGCATCCCAAGGCTCAGCTATGGTATAGGCAATTGTATGAAGTACATTGCTGTTCCAATTCTTGGGATAATACACAAAACCGGTTTGGCCGCTGGTGATGCTCCAGGAACCGTGATAATTAATATCAACCCTGAACGAATCACCGGTGTTATAAGTCTGAGGTAGATTTACAAACAATGTCTCGCCCGCCGATGAATAAGTTGCCGTAATTCCATCGACCCTCACTGAATCAATGAGCAGGGTGCGGCTGTGGAATAGAATCATATTGAGCCCGTCGATCATGCTGCGGCATTTGACTCGGTTTAACCCTTGCAGACTGCGTGAGGTCATTGGCAAATCTACGGTCAAATCGTATTTAAGGACATTGTACGAGTGAAGCGATTCGGCAAAAACCTTATCCGGACCCGGCATTGAGCAGATATACTTGCCTTCGTGCTGAGGTAATCCCCATTGCGCAAGAATCATAAATATCGCGATCATAACGCCTCCTTTGCATATGCTTTTTTAACCAACCCAAAATATGACAGAATCAAATTTATCATACTTTAGTGCCGACCGTCGCTGTCTATAATCCCGATCGAACTTAATTTTTTCGGTCAGTCATCAGATAAGTATTAACCGCCTGTAAGACCACTTCGGATGGGATTGAACTCGCAAGATTGATGAAATAAAGTTGCCAGCGGTTCCCGATTTTTCTCGACAGCAGGAGCCTGAGACCGTCTTTGGAAACTCTCGGGTTCCAGTCCAAAACAGAGTTATTGGTCAGGCGGACCAGAAGCTTGTTTTTCATGGTCATTCGATAGATTTCCCATTCGCCGTCACGTGTTGACCTGAAAAAAAGATTGTCACCGACCAGATGGGGGTCGGTGTCGTCAGCCTTGCTTGCATAAAGAACCCGGGTTTCGGTGCCGTCGGCCCGCATGGTATAGATATCGTCGCTCCCGTTACGGCTTGAAGAAAAAACAACCCACGCCCCATCCGACGTAAAACTTGGGAAACCATCCCAGTACTTATTGCTGGTAAGTCGCGCGATTTTTTTGCTGATCAGGTTAATTCTGTAAATCTCCCAGGTGCCGTCCATGTCCGACACGTAAACCACTTCTTTACCATCGGGAGAGACCGAAGGCGAGTTGTCCTGAAATTTGTTGTCGGTCAATTTCACGGTTTGTTCGGTCTTCAGATCATATACATATAATTCGTCATCACCGTCGCGATTGGAAACATAAACAACTTTATCTCCGGTCATTGCGAAATCGGGGTCGGTATTCATCCCGCCTTTGCTTATTTTCTTGATTATTTCACCGTCGTACTTGACCAGATATATATCAGCAACATCGAGTTTTGCCGCGGCAACCGCGATCAGTTCATGGCCCGGTGCTGGAGAGCCTTTGAATTGGTTCCTTATTTTTTTCATGGGAATCGGGCTTGAAGGATACGGTTCGATCTTGAGAAAGTTTGCGATAAACCCCTTCAGGGATATGTCATCCTTTAAATTCGAACCCAGATCATTCAATTTCAGATAGTATCTGAGCGTTTGGGTAATGGAATCAAGATTGGCATAAGCGATACAGAACCCGTAATAGACTTGAGGGTTAGCCGGCTCTTTTGCTGCTGCCCGGTTCAGCGACTTTATTGCTTGCGCGTACTCGCCTTGGTTCAATGCTTCAAGGCTCTTTTGCAGATCGCTCTTATGCGAGCAGCGGTTCAAAGTAATCAACAGAATTATTAGCCATAATATTTTTTTTCTCATATTCACTCCCTTGCCGTTTTCTCGCCCCGTTGCGCGCAGAACAGGGCCGAAAGAACGAGCATCCTATTAAAGATAAACGGTCCCAACCTTAAATTTTTGACTGTTCTTAACCAACCGGATACCTTGTTTCACGGCGGTTATCATACCTGAAAAATCCGCCACATTTTTCCCGGCAATGTCCAACGCCGCTCCATGTAAAGGCGAAACCCGGATAATCGGCAGGCCAAGCGTAAAATTTAATCCGCCCTTACTTGATTTCAGATAGATAAAAGCCTGGTCATGATACATCGCTAAAAATCCGTCAAAATCGCGGTTGAACAGCGAATCGGCGGGATAGGGACCATGCACCTTCACACCTTTTATCCGCGCTCTTAACAGACCTTTAAGGATTTCCTCGTCTTCACCCTTGCTGAATTCAAAGGCATGCGGGTTCAGCGCCGATACCGCTAGGCATGGCCGCGCTATTCCAAAATACCTTTTCAAACCCCAGGCCAGGAAAACAATCTTCTGGAAAACCGCATCGGATTTTATTTTTCGAAAAACCTCGCTTATCGGAATGTGCGTTGTCAACAGCATGATCCTTTTTTCTTTCAGCAAACCCAGCATCGCATAGTTCTTCACTGAATAGAACTGCGCCAAGTATTCGGTATGGCCAATGAAACCAGGGATAAGCATTCTGACCGCTTCCTTAACAATCGGCGGGGTGATTAGAATGTCCGGTTTATGATCGAGTGCGCAGTCAATGGACGCCATCGCGGCCTTTGCTGTTTCTTGTGTTGGCTTTCCGTATTGGAATTTCACACTCCGCCCGCAATCAATAATGCGGTCCTTGATATTATGGTATTGAGGACCGAGTTTTAGGTCTCCAGCAGTTTTTTTCAAGATGTTATGATTGGCAAAAATCGTAATGTCCTTAAAATTTGACATTGACTTTAGTATTATCTCAGGACCAATACCTGACGGATCACCCGATGTTATGCCTATTTTCATGGTTGCCTTATCAACCGTTCTTTTTTTTCCTTGCCCAAAGCCGGTTTCTATTGTCTCGTAACATATAGTTCAACCTCATCCTTTTTCACGTTTCCTGCTGGTACCTGCAGCACCTTATATTTCTCAATACCATCAAATGTTTCGATTTCGATTATATCACCTTCTTTTAACTCCTTTGCGGGCTTGGCCGTACTGCCGTTGATCTTGACAAATCCTCTAGCGCATAACCCTTTAGCCATCTCCCGCTGGTTGATAATCAGGGTTTTTTTAAGAAACACGTCAATTCGCATATTCGATTATAAGAGAAAACCATGAAAAGTCAACATTCCATAATAGAGAGCTCTGAAAAGCATTCATCGTTCTCAAGATTACAGTGATAACAGAAAGATGACAATGATATTCCAGTTGTTTTCATCACTGCGCTTCTATATGCGTTTCGCTTCATCACTTCATTAATTTTAATTAAATGAAAGCTGGGTAATCCTTAGTAAATCGCTGTAATCGAAGATTTCTGGACTTTTTCAGAAATCTCATATTGTCCCTCTTGACATGTTTCAAGATCTATGTATAATAGAATATGCTTAGGGAGGCAACTAGCGATCTTTAATACGTTTGATGTCCCGTAAACTTGAGTTATTGTTAACCATAATCGGCGACCTGCTGGTTTTATCGATAGTGTTTTTTATCAGCTGGAAAGCTTCTTCAATAAACAATTCGGTGACGAGCTGGCATGCAATCACCGCTGATATCGTCCTTCTTTTATTCTGGTTTTTTCTTTTCCAATCCTTTGACCTCTACGAATCGCGTCAAAAAATTCAATTGATGAATGAAATTTTCCGGATGTTCAACAGTATTTGGCTTGGTATTATAATCCTTATTGCCCTTGCTTATATCATGAACATCAACTTTGTAAAGGCGAAAGGATTTTTACCATCCTATGTAATCACAATGGGTTCTTTACTCGGTTGGCGATTAATATGGCGCGGATTATTTGGTGAATATATCAAGCCCAGACCAAAAAAGGTTTTGATTTTTAAGAACGGCGAACCTTCTGAAGACTATAAAGGCTTTGACATAATAAAAGAAATGAAATTCAGTGAGATAAACCCCAATTTCACAAAGGGTATTTTTAAGAACAACAATTTCGACGGGATTGTAATCGAGAGTAATGGCCATGCCACTGAAGATATCTTGAGTATCATTTCCAGGTTTGCTGAAACGGAATATGAGATATATGTCTCACCGAAACTTTATCCCTTGATCTACCAGAATTTTTTGATCCAGAAAGTGCCCGATTCTGCACTCTTGAGGATTATTTTTCACCCCCTGTCGAACTGGGATCGTTTTCTTAAACGCGTAACTGATATATTTTTGTCGTCGCTGGCCTTGATCGCTTTATCTCCTATTCTCTTGGTCCTTGCGTTATTCATAAAAATTGATTCACCCGGTCCTGTTTTTTACAGACAGAACAGGGTCGGATTCCGCGGTAAAAAATATCGGTTGTACAAATTCCGTTCCATGATATCTGATGCTGAAAAGCATACCGGTCCGGTCTGGGCTTTGAAGAATGATTCAAGAATAACGCGTATTGGACAAATAATGAGACCCCTGCGGTTGGATGAATTACCCCAGCTGATAAATGTCCTTAACGGTACTATGAGTTTTGTCGGACCACGTCCGGAAAGACCTCACTTTGTATCCAAGTTCGAAAAGGAAATCGCTCTATATAAACTCAGGTTAACGGTCCATCCCGGGATTACCGGTCTTGCCCAGGTTAAACACACTTATGATCGCACGATCGATGATGTCAAAAAGAAATTAGATTATGATCTTGAATACATTAACAGCCTGTCGCTCCGGCTTGACTTAAAAATATTTTTAAAGACCGTCCTCACCGTAATTAAAAAAGAAGGGGCACACTAAGAAAATTCTAGATCCCAACGATGAAACTCTACCTTTTATCACTCGCCCTACTCACTTCGGCCTTTGCACAAAATTGGCCCAAGACCTGGTCACCGAGTTATGGAACTTACGATCTGGCGGATGTCTTTTTGACCGATGAATATGGTATCGGTCTCAGCCTCAATAATTACTGTATCTACAACCATCCCGATTCGACCAGTTATGATGAAAGGCGGTTTGATCTCTGGGCTCGCCTGGGTATATTGAAAAATGCGGAGTTTGAATTGAAATATTCATATCCGACCTGCGGCTTGGTTTCTCTTAAGTACAAATTTTTTGAGCATTTTGTTGACGCGGCATTCAAATTCGGCTTTGGCTACATGAAGGGAACCCGCGAAGACCAGATAACCGATTATGTCTATGATTTTTACCCGACGCTGTTGCTCAGTAAGACCCTGCTTTCCGGTATCCGGTTTTTCATGGCTCCAAAGCTGATATATTCGATACATACCCGGGATACGCAGGAGCATTCAACCAGGCCGCCAAGGGAGATATTTCATTATGGTTACGGGCTCGGTTGCGCCGTGGGTAAAAATTTCCAGATCCTGCCAGAAGCAAACTGGTGCTGGGGAAACAACGAAGGCGTCAAATACATGGTCAATCAGTTTGGCATGGGAGTTGCGCTTAAAATTAAATAGCGGTTTTAAAGAATTCGACCCTAAGCTCTCAGGTCAAATCGTTGCAGCAGCGAATTAATCGCCCTGTTCACATACTTTCTATGCAGGAAAATGTTTAGCGAAAGTTCGGACGTTGTCACGGCTTCAATGTGGGCTTTTGCCCGGGAAAGGATATTGAAGACCTCTGACAAAACACGATTGTCCGAACCAATACCAAGCCCAATCACGCTTATTGAACAAACATCGGTAACTTCTTTTAAGGAAGCAATCTTTAAACGCTTTATTACGGGTTTTAATATTGTTTTCACCTTCTTCTTTTCATTGAGCGGCGTAATAAAGGAAAGATCGAATTTTTTCGCGTCCGAAATGCCGTGAAAGAAAAATTTCAAATGGATACCATGTTCCGTAAGATCAGTCACGATCTGCGATAGATATGTAGGTTTCTTGGGCACCTGGACCAGGGTAACAAGATACAGGTCTTCGCTGTGGGTGATTGCCTTTGGCTTTGGATGCTCCACGCCTTCAAGATGCATGACGGTCGTGCCTGATTTATTGTTAAAGCCGCTTTTGATTTCGACCGGTATCCGATATCGGGCAGCAATGCCCGAGGCCCGTGGATGTAACACCTGGGCGCCGTGGCTTGCCAATTCGAGCATTTCTTCATATGATATTTTCCCGATCTTTTTAACACCGCGAAATCGGTTAGGATCTTCAGTATACACTCCCTCAACATCGGTATAAATGATACAGCTTTTCGCCGCGAGTGCCGCACTGATAGCAACCGCGGTGGTATCTGATCCGCCCCGACCTAAAGTCGTAATTTCCTTTTCCATGCTTACCCCCTGAAAACCGCAGACAACCGGAATTTTGTGCTCGGCAATGGCCTTCTTAAGCCTTTCACCCCTGATCTCCATTATCCGCGCGTCGGTATGCCTATTATCGGTAATGATCCCAACCTGCGACCCGGTGAAGGAAACAGCCTGCAGGTTTAATTTCTCAAGCGCCATTGAGAACAAAGAAACCGAAATCCGCTCACCCGCAGTTAGCAGCATATCCAGCTCGCGCGCTGGCGGGTACTGGGTTATTTCCCTGGAAAGCATCATCAATTCATCGGTGGTATGACCCATCGCAGAAACAACAACCACGACATCATTTTTAGCCCTTTGCATTCGGGCAACACGCGCCGCAGCTTTCATGATCAACCCAGAATTCGCTACCGAAGTACCCCCAAATTTCATGACTACTATCGGCATGCTGCATTATACCTATATAAAGGGAAAAGTCAACACTCACCCCCCTCAAGGGGGGAGGAGAAAAAAGGGGGTGCTGAGCGTTCTCCAGTCAATCCATTGACTTAAATACAATAATCAATACACTACGCTATGTTTAAACTGCTCAGGAACCGAGGCATTCTGTTCTTAAGTTTATCCAATACTGTATCCCAGCTTGGCGACCGACTGACACATATGGTTATTGTTACTTTAATCGGGGCGGTTTCGCCCGGACGTGTTTCTGCCTTCAGTGAATTTGCCGTGGCTTTTTCGCTGCCGGTTATGCTTCTTGCGCCATTTGCGGGCGTCCTGGTTGACCACTGGAACAAACAGACAATAATGTTTCGCTGTCATATCATTCAGTCCGTTCTGATAATTTTAACCCCCACGTTTGTGAGCATTACCCACAGCGTTATGCCCATATGGATACTAGTTATTCTCTTCTTTTCGCTGGACGTGTTCAATAACACCTCAAGAAATACCGTAATCCCCGACCTTGTCGTTTACGAGGATCTTGTCCCGGCTAATTCCATATTGATTACGCTGGCGCGGGTCGCCACGTTCCTCGGTATGGTGGGCGGCGGCTATCTTATCCGCTGGGCAGGCTGGCACCTGGGATTCTATCTTGATGCTTCGACCCATTTTATCGCCGGCTGTCTGGCCTTGGGCATGGGTGCAAAGATGCTGTTTGAACCGGTCAGGAAAATCGAATTTTCTTTAAGCCGCGAGTTGAAAAAATCTCTAAAAGTTTTTGGTAATGACTTGAGGGAACTCGGTATACTTCTTATAAAAGACCGGGTAGTAATTTTCGTAATGCTATCGGTCTTTGTCCTGCCATTTGTCGCGGCTATCGCTTATACGATCTTAATTTTTCTCGTGCAGCAACAATTCGGGCTCGGGACCTCAGGGGTGGGAATCTTTGGCGGGGTTATCGGTGTTGGCATGCTTGTCGGCGCACTCCTGATGGGAAGTCTGGGCAAGAATATTTCCCGGGGAATAATCATTATCACGAGCATGGCTATCCTGGCATGCTTCTTCCTCCTCGGGCCGTTCCTGGTAACCGTGATTTTTCTTTACATCACGGCCTTCATCGCAGGCATTGTTTTTTCTCTCATCGGGATTGCGCAAGACACGATGCTCCAGGAGGAGGTGCTTCGGGGAATAAGGGGCAGGATTTTCGGAACCAAGGAATTCGTGATCAACCTGACATTTACCTTATGCGCGGTGATCGTGGGTTTTGCCTCAAGCAAAATGCAACCTTATACGATTCTGTTTTTTGTTGGTCTTATTTTGCTGTTAATTACGGTCTTTGCCGTCTTTCTTTTCCGGTCAATCCCAACCGAATTGCGAAAGAATCTTTGATTCTAATTGCTCGGTACTAAATCCGGGATAAGCACCAATATCCAAATTTTTGTATTCTAAATGACCCCCTTGATCAACCACTCTTGACTTATTACCTTTGATATTTATAATAGATCCTCGGGGCGTGGCGCAGATGGCTAGCGCACCAGCTTGGGGTGCTGGGGGTCGTGCGTTCAAATCGCATCGCCCCGATGCCAATTCGGCTAACAGCGGCCAAATGTAATGCCGGCCGATGTTAGCGCCGAATTGCTTGCCCCGTGGTTCGTAGAACTGCGGGGAGTATCCCGTGTTTTCGAAGAAAATACGGGAGTAGCTTAAAGGAAAAGTTGGATTGCCTGCAGTCAACAAACGCAGCAACGGTGAATGCAGCTGTTCCGCTCATTTGTTATACAGATCTTATGAAGCGGGACGGGACTCGACCCCTCTTGATTTTAAGCTAATATTGTTTATCATAGGGATGTGGCAAGCCTTGTTTTGATCTGTCAGTTATTCAGTTATAACCCGATCGTCTTTGACTCGACAATCTACCTGGTTGATATCGTGAATATGCAGGTGGCGATGGTCAAACTCAACGATGAAGTCATCGATTACACCATTGATAATTTCCTTTATGTTCTAACCAAACGTTATTTGTATAAAATTGACAATACCAATTTGAACATCATTGAACGTATCCCCTTGCCCGAAAGATTTAACTATCTTACCGTCGGTCCTGATGAAATTATCCTGTTAGCGACTGAAGAGATTATTACCCTGAACAAGAATAATTTATCTTTTAAATCAGGGATCGGCATCGAACCGGGTGATTATAAACCGATACTCTCACCGCTTGACCTTAAACCTTTGAATAAAAGCAATCTGATCTACTTGTCCGTCGATATCGGCAGCAAAAGCATGATCAAGATTTTTGACCTGAACACCGGAAGGTTGGTAAGGAAAGCCCAGGTCCCGAGGATTATCTACCATGAATTTGATCGAAGCAGCAATTCATTCTCGTGCCTGGATATCGATAATCAGATCAGTACTTACAGCCTTAATCTGAAGATAAAAAAACAAATAAAAATCATGATGAGTGGCGAGTTATTTGCCGACTATCCAAAAGGGGTCGGTTATATAATTTACAATCAGCAAGGACTCTTTTGGATCGATAACAATGGATTGTTGCGCGACTTTCAG
>Ga0315296_10004289_pt1 | contig 11662 bp, 10 predicted proteins | sample YL17G14_18_MG_FD_203921 | JGI IMG/M metagenome (GOLD analysis project Ga0315296, IMG submission 203921) | Sediment microbial communities from Yellowstone Lake, YNP, Wyoming, USA - YL17G14_18 | ecosystem: Environmental > Aquatic > Freshwater > Lake > Sediment | place: USA: Wyoming | collected...
TGCCAATTTAGCCATATTTTCATCATTTAAGGCCGTAATATCATTTATCATTGCCGCCCCTGCATCCAAAGCTGCTATAGCAACATCATAATTGTAAGTGTCAATACTAATCGGCAGCTTTGTTTTTTCAGCAAGCACTCGTATCACTGGAATCACTCGCTTTAGCTGCTCATCCACTAAGACCGGCTTAGCGCCCGGCCGGGTGGATTCACCGCCTATATCTATTGCCGATGCTCCGTCAGCAGCCATTTGCAATCCGTGCTCAATCGCTTTATCTTTATCAAAAAACCGGCCTCCATTGCTGAACGAATCCGGTGTAACATTCAAAACCCCCATTACTATACAGCCGGCAGAAAAATCCAGTTTACCTTTTGACCATTCAACAATCTCTCTGACACCGTTTTTCGTCATATCAGACTTTAAACCCGAGCTTCACGAATTTTTCGGCTATAGACCTACAAGCTGAGTCTAAAACTATCTTCGTATTTTGAAACTCTCTGCGGACAGGGTAGTTTTTGCGCAGATTGTCGAAAAACTCACCCCTTTTATCTGCCGGGACATCCAAAATCTGCCTCATTCTCGAATCGTCTTCACTGATGCGATAAATCTTTTCCACAGCCTTGCGCAGCAGATTCTGCTCGTCTTTATCGTTCGCAATTATATTCAACTCTTTTACAGCAGGCTCCGGTAAGAATGAGTTGGCATCGAATTTTTCTTCGTGGCCAAAATATTCGCAGGCTGCTTTATAGAGCATAATCATACCTGCAACCTTGCCATCGAGCGAGTAGCCGGCAATATGCGGTGTGCCAATGTCAACCATCTCCAGAAGCTCGGTATCTATATTTGGCTCATCTTCCCAGACATCCATCGCGGCAGCTTTTAGTTGCCCCGAACTGATGGCTGCTTTCAAAGCGTTTGTCTCAGCTACGCCGCCTCGCGATGTATTTATAAACACGCTTCCTTTTTTTAGCGATTTGAAAAATTTTTCGTCAGCCAGATGGAACGTCTTGTCAATACCCTCAAAGGTCAACGGTGTATGAAGTGTTATAAAATCGCAATCGTAAAGCTCCTCCAGAGGCAGATATTTCATATCACGTGTTTGTCGCTGCAGGGGCGGGTCGTTAAGATATAATCTTACTTCAAGCGAAGCTGCCTTTTTGGCTACCTTTCCGCCGACGTTACCTACACCGATAATACCGAGCGATTTACCTTCTAATGTTATGTTATGCCTGTGGGTGATTTCAAGAAGTGCAGCAATAACGTATTCAGCCGCTGAATTGGCATTTGAACCCGGCGCCGAAGCAAAACCAATATTATTTTTTTTGAGGTATTCAACGTCTATATGGTCAAAACCGATAGTCGCTGTTCCAACAAAACGGACCTTGCTGCCTGCTAATAAATTTGAATTTACCGCTGTGACGCTGCGAACCAGTAGAACATCCGCATCTGATACGAAAGACGGCGTCATCTCCCGCCCGCTAAATACTTCAACTTTCCCAATAGACGAAAAGCACTTCTTCACAAAAGGAATATTTTCATCTGTAATTATCTTCATCCCAAATTAAAGTTCGAAGCCGGCAATTTTTGTGCCGCAATCCGGACAGGTCGAATTAGTTATGCGATTGGCCAAAATTCGATAGCCGACACGCTCAATAAGTATCCTGCCGCAATTATAGCAAAAAGTACTTTCAGATTTTGAACCCGGCACATTGCCGAGATAAACGTAGTGCAGCCCTGCCGATTTACCTATTTCTGCGGCACGCTCAAGACTGCTTACAGGCGTTGGAACCGCATCCAGATACTTATACTGTGGATAAAACCTGCTGATATGCCAGGGAACATCAGGGCTGGCTTCATTGACGATAAAATCAGCCAGCTTTTTTAGCTCCTCGTCGCTGTCATTTTCCCCCGGCACCAGCAAGGTTGTAATCTCAAGCCAGATGTTCGTCTCTTTCGCTATATAGGTAATCGCATCAAGTACCGGGCCCAATCTTGCCTTGCACAATCTTTTGTAATAGTCTTCGCTAAAGGCTTTCAGGTCGACGTTTATCCCATCGAGCCATTCCCTGGTAAAATCAATAGCCTCGGTTGTCTGGTAGCCGTTACTGACAAAAACATTTGCCAAACCCTGTTTTTTTGCCAGAGGTCCGCAGTCGGCACACAGCTCCATAAAAATGGTCGGCTCAGTATAGGTATAGGCAATGCTTTTGCACCCGCTGCGAACCGCTGCTGTGACAATCTGTTCGGGACTCATCGCCTCGCCGTTAATTCGCCCGTCTTCAATGGCAGCCTGGCTTATCTGCCAGTTCTGACAAAAATCACAGCGAAAATTGCAGCCCATCGTGGCAATGGAAAAACTGCGCGTGCCCGGCTGAAAATGAAACAACGGCTTTTTCTCAATCGGGTCAGGATTAGCTGAACAAACTTTATTGTAATTCAGCGAATATAGCGCCCCATTTACATTCTTGCGGACAAAGCACCTGCCTGTTTTGCCGTCGCCAATCACACACTGATGAGCGCACAGCTTACACTGAACTTTTTTATCCTCGCCCGAGGCCTCCCACAACACCGCCCTTTTGAGGTTCTCACCTTCAAATTCCATACCAGTATCTCTTAAATCTATTCTCTGCCTTAGTGTAACCATTTCTACCGACAAACTCAAAATAATAATGTCTTACGAAGCTCGGTCTTACAAAATCAAAAATCTATTGCCGGAGCGTTTGAAAAGTATTAAAATACCCTAAAAAGAAACCTATATAAAAATCTGGACTTGCCTGTATTCCATCAACAAAGCAAGTTGCCAAAATGTTCAAAAAAATCTTAGCAATATATCTATCTATTTTTCTGGTTTGTATATGGCTCACAGCCTGCTCAAAGGAAAAACCCGCCAACAGGACTGTTTCCGAAAAGCTTATCGACAAAATTGATTTTTCGTCTTTTGTCCCGAAGACCTTCAGAATAAGCCCTGACAGCAGACACGTAGCTTATGCCGCTGTGGAAGGCAGGAAATGTTTTGTGGTTGTCGATGGAAAAAGGCAAGGCTCCTACGATAACATTATGGACGCCCCTATCTTCAGTCCGGACAGCAAACGCATAGCTTATGTCGCCCAATTAAAAGATAATGAGTTCGTAGTTATCGACGGCGAGCAACAAAACCAATACGATAAAATTGGTGAAGATGGCTTTTCCTTTAGTCCGGATAGCAGGCACTTCACTTATGCAGCCAAAAAAGGTAATAAGTGGTCTGTAGTTATTGATGGAAAACAGCAGCAGCAATACGACGGTATTGTTGTAGGCACTCTCTTTTTTAGCCCGGACTCTAAGCACGTAGCTTATGGCGCTATAGAGAGCGAAAAATGGTTTTGCGTCCTCGATGGAGAAGAGCAAAAGCGATATGATGCCCTCGGGTTAAAGAACTTCTGCTTTAGCCCGGACAGCAGGAATCTCGTTTATTCTGCTAAACTCGGCGAAAAGTGGGTTGTCGTCGTTGGAGGAGAAGAACAGAATCAATACGATGCTATCAGCCCGGGGAGTCTTGCCTTTAGCCCGAATGCAGAGAACCTGGCTTACGCTGCCCGGATAGAAGGCAAAGCCCTTGCAGTCATTAACGGAAAAGAGCATAATAGATACGATACAGTTAAAGCACGCAACCTTGTTTTCAGCCCCGATAGCAGTCAGATGGCTTACATAGCTGCGGTAAATAGGAAGGCACAACTCGTCGTAAATGGCCAAGAACACAAACAATACGACGGCATCTTAAACGCTCCCGTCTTCAGTCCGGACAGTAAACACATCGCATATACAGCTATGCTGGGAACGAGGCACCTTGTAATCATAGACCAAAAAGAGCAGCAGCAATATGATGACATTCCAGAGCTGCCTGTCTTCAGCCCGGACGGCCGGCGCATCGCATATAAGGTCTCGACCCAGAAAAAGTGGCTTGTGGTTGTAGATGGTCTGGAAGGCAAAGAGTACCATAACGTTTTCAAGGGTCCTATTTTCAGTCCGGACGGTAAACGCCTGGTTTATGCGGCTCGTACAGGAAACAAACGATTCCTCGTCCTCGATAAAAAAGAGGGAACAAAATTCGACAGTATATTCAAAGACCCCGCCTTTAGCCCGGATGGGAAGCACCTTGCTTATGTGGCAACACTAAGAGACAAAAAGCTCGTTGTCGTAAATGGAGAAAAAGGCAAACTCTATGACCATATCTTTGTTGTAGGGCAGACAGGTATCATCTTTGACTCACCGGATACTCTCCATTACCTCGCAGCAAAAGCTAATAATGTCTATTTAGTGGAGGAGAGAATAAACTGAGCAAAAACGATTTTACAGGTTATGTAAATCGGCCTTGACTATGCATAAACATATTTAATAAGGTTTCTGGAGGTAAGCTGTTATTATGAGCATATTATCAGCTATCGGCAATACGCCGCTTGTGGAGCTGACCAATCTCAATAACAAAAAACCGAAGGTGAGAATCTTCGGGAAGCTGGAGGGGACCAACCCCGGCGGCTCCGTCAAAGACCGACCTGCCTATTGGATGATAAAAAAAGCAGAGGAATCAGGCCAGCTCACAAAAGGCAGGATAATTCTTGAACCGACATCTGGAAATACAGGTATCGCTCTTGCGATGATTGGAGCTGCAAAGGGTTATCCGGTCAAGCTTTGTATGCCGGAATGTGTCAGCACCGAAAGACAGCATATCCTCCAGGCCCTCGGCGCTGAGGTCGTCCTCACCCCTGCAAAAGAGGGCACCGACGGCGCCATTAGAAAGGCGCATCAATTGCTCGATGCCGAACCGGATAAATATTATATGCCCAATCAATTCGCCAATGAGAATAATACCCTCGCTCATTACGAAACTACCGGGCCCGAAATCTTCTCTCAGACTAATGGAGAAATTGACGTTTTCGTCGCCGGTATGGGTACAACAGGAACGCTGATGGGAGTAAAAAGATTTTTCAAAGAAAAAAAACCGAAGGTCCGGGTTGTTGGGATTGAGCCGCCGGAAGGACACACAATACAGGGCCTTAAAAATATGGCCGAATCCATCGTCCCTAAAATTTACAATCCCAAAATGCTCGATGAAAAACTGACCGTTGAGGACGGCGAAGCCTTTGAAACAACAAGGGCCCTTGCCACCAAGGAAGGAATCTTTGTCGGAATGTCGAGCGGCGCGGCTGTCGCAGGTGCTTTACACATAGCACAGAGGATGACCTCCGGCACAATTGTTGTGATGCTTCCTGACCGCGGCGACAGATACCTTAGCACTACCCTCTTTCGCTCAATCTGCGCCAAATGCCCTCCATAATATTAATAGCCTTACTCATTCGGAGAAAAAAGGGGATTGATTGTGGAGCCCCACGGCTTTCTCGCCGTGCTGTGCACTTGGCGCAGCAGGACGGCCGTGACACCTCCACATTCTTCGGCGAAACCCGCCGAAGCGTATCCTCCTTCGCCAAGGCTACGGAGGATACCCACCTCGCGTTCATCCACGGCTTAACAGCCGTGGCTTTCTGCGAAGGCGGGTAAAAAAATTTTTATCGAAAAATAAAGAACAAACTTAAAAAGTCACTCAAGCATAAAGCTGGCATATCGTGCTGCTGACTTTGTTGCAGTTGCCCTTGCAACACCGAATATTAGCTGACAATTTTATGCTACCCCATCATTGCATGGATAGCTTTTTTCAGGGTAGGAATTTCCTTTTCGACTATATTCCAGATTCCTTCCAAATCTACGCCCAGATAATCATGAACGAGGGCATTGCGAAACCCTGCTATTCTATGCCAATCTATTTCAGGCCTGGTCTGTTTTATCTGTTCAGAAAGTCGTTGAGTAGATTCAGCCATAACCTGCAGGTTACGTATTACGGCATCCTGTATAAGAGTTGTATCCAAAAATTCTTCTTTGTCTATATTTTCCGTATAAGACTCGATGTGCTCGATACACTCTGTTATATGAATCAAATACAGTCTGTCGTCCTTCATACAGGTTTTGCTTCCTTGATAACTTTGTCTTTTATATACCAGTGAAGTCCATTTTCAGTAACGACATCGACCCTGCGTTGTAAAAGCTCTTGCAGGTCCATCAATAGTCCGCCGAGGTCGAACAAGCTGCGTCCTTCTTCCAAATCTACCAGGAAATCCACGTCGCTTTTGAAATCCGCTTCGCCTCTTGCGACGGAGCCGAATACCCTGACATTAAAAGCGCCGTACTTGGCCGCAAGGGCAAGTATCTGGTTGCGCTGCTTGTCTATTATTTCAGCTATTCCCATATAGTGTTATTCAAACAGAAAAGAACCGTATCGTGCCGCCGTGCCGAGCTCCTCACTGATTCTCAGAAGCTGGTTGTATTTGCAGATTCTGTCTGTCCGACACAATGAGCCCGTCTTTATCTGCCCGACCCCTGTGGCAACGGCCAGGTCCGCTATCGTGCTGTCCTCCGTCTCGCCGCTTCGATGGCTTATGACCGCCGTCCACCCGGCCCGCCGCGCCATATTTATAGCTTCCAGCGTCTCCGTCAGCGTCCCTATCTGGTTGAGCTTTATCAATATCGAATTGGCACAATTGAGCTTAATGCCCTTGGCCAGCCGCTCGGTATTGGTTACAAACAAATCATCGCCGACTAACTGAATTTTATCGCCGATTTTCTTATTCAGCTTCGCCCAGCCGGCCCAATCGTCCTCCGCAAGGCCGTCCTCAATGGAAATAATGGGATATTTATCCACCCACTTACTCCAATGCTCTATCATCGCATCTGATGAAAACTTCTTCTCAGGCGCAGACTTGAAAAAGCTATACAATTTTGCCTTGCTGTCGTACATCTCGCTTGCGGCCGGGTCCAGCGCAATCGAAAGCTCCTTGCCCGCTTTATACCCGGCCTTTTTAATTGCTTCCAGTATTACCTCGATTGCCTCGTCGTTTGTTTTCAGTGACGGTGCAAAGCCGCCTTCATCGCCGACAGCGGTATTGCAGCCTTTACTTTTGAGCACGCTTTTAAGCGTATGGAACACTTCGGCGCCCATTCGCAGCGCTTCGGGGAAATCTTTTGCCCCAATCGGCATAATCATAAACTCCTGAAAATCTACATTATTGTCGGCGTGTCTGCCTCCGTTGACAATATTCATCATCGGAACAGGCAGAATATTCGCTCCACGCCCGCCGAGATACCGGTATAATGGCAGGCCCGCCGAACCAGCCGCCGCCTTCGCTGCCGCCAACGATACTCCCAATATCGCATTTGCCCCAAGCTTGCCTTTATTCACCGTCCCATCCAGCTCAATTATCCGCCGGTCAAGCTCCTCCTGTATCGCAGCGTCCATACCTAAAACCTCCGGCGCAATAACTTCATTCACATTTTTGACCGCCCCTAAAACTCCTTTGCCCATATAGCGTTTTGCCTTTGCATCACGAAGCTCAATCGCTTCGTATACTCCCGTGCTGGCCCCCGACGGAACCGCCGCCCTGCCGAAAGAACCGTCTTCAAGCAATACATCGACTTCTACCGTCGGATTGCCTCGCGAATCAAGTATCTCCCTTGCCTTGACACCAACTATCGTTGTAAACATCTTACGTCATCTCCTTACACTTAAATAATACTACTACCGCTTAATTTATGGTTTTATGCAGGAGATTACCGTCTTTTGCTGCTTTCGTCAAGGCCATTTTCAACCTACAAAAATTACAAAAAGTGCAAAATTTTGCAAAAATCTCAAAAAAACCGTAACAAATTCCAGCTTTGCGGACATTTAATAATAGAGTCATATAGCTAAAAATAGCTTTTGCAGGTGCATAAGCCGTCTTATGACGCATTTCTGCAAAAGCCTGTGGTTATGAAGGCAGGAAAAATGTTGCTTTTCAACGCTATATTTAGTATTATCCTTTTCAAGAGGATTACTGAAAGAGACTGCTTTTCCATCAATATGTCCTCCCGGCAAACAGAGGCTAAGGAAGGAGTAGTAAAATGAAAAAAATAATCCTTTTAACCTTTCCCATTATTCTTTCTGCTGTAATTGCAGTAAATGCAGGAACAATATCGGTCAAAGCTGACGGCACGGGCGACTATCCCACCATTCAGGACGCAATTAACGACTCCAACGCCGGCGATGTCATCATACTCCAGCCCGGCACCTATACCGGCCCCGGCAACCGTGATATTGACTTCCTCGGCAAGGCCATCACCGTCCGTAGCACAGACCCAAACGACCCAAATGTCGTTGCTGCAACCATAATCTACTGTAACGGCACCCCCAGCGGCGGCTTCTACTTCCACAATAGTGAAGATACAAATTCCATCTTGGATGGCCTCACAATTACTAATGGTCGAGAGAGGAGGGGTGCGATTCATTGCTCTGAAAGCAGCCCGTTAATTACCAACTGTATTATCACCTCAAATAAGACTGTTAGCGGAATCTACTGTGAATACTCCAACGCAACTATTAACAACTGCACTATCACTGCAAATAAAACATCGGGTGGTGGTGGCGGAATCTACTGTGAATACTCCAACGCAACTATTAACAACTGCACTATCACTGCAAATACTGCGTTTTTCCCTGGTGGTGGAATCTACTGTGTATACTCCAACGTAACTATTAACAACTGCACTATCAATGCAAATATTGCGTACGATGGTGGCGGAATCGGTTGCTATAGGTGCTCACCAATTATTGTGAATTGTTCAATTACTGGCAATTATGCCGACGTTGCTGGTGGAATATACTGCGATCATGGCAGCCCAGTAATCAACAACTGTATAATAAAGGGAAATACAGGCCAACGCTTTGGGGGCGGAATATTTTCCCGTTATAGCAGCCCGAGTATCACAAACTGCACTATAACCGGGAACATATCTTGGATGGTTGGCGGTGGAATCGCCTCCATCGCTGGGAACCCCTCAATTGTCAACTGCGTAATAACCGGTAATTCAGCCAGAACAGATGGCGGTGGGTTGGCTGGCTGTAGCGGACCAATCACCAACTGCACCATCACAGACAACTCGTCTGAGGGTTGCGGAGGTGGTATTTATGGTGAGACTTATGGTTCTACCAGCCCTATCAACAATTGCACAATCAGCAGAAATTCAGCACGCTGGAATGGTGGCGGGCTGTTTGAGTGCCGAGGCCCGATTAGCAACTGTTTAATCAGTGGAAACTCAGCAGGAGGTTATGGTGGCGGGATTGACCTTAGCCCCGGTCCTATCAGAAACTGCACAATAGTCGGAAATAGAGCCGAAAAAGCCTTCGGCGGTGTTGCTGGCCCTTATTACAAAATCAACAATTGCATTATCTGGAACAATTTTGCTCATAGATATCCACAGTTGTTCAATCTTATTAATTATAGTTGTATCCAGGCCTGGCCTGGCTGGCCTGACTGGTTTGAACGCGACAATACTAATATCAACAGCGACCCCTGTTTTGTTGAGCCGGGCTACTGGGCAGATATTAATGACCCAAATATCATCGTTGAACCAAACAACCAAAATGCCGTCTGGGTTGAGGGCGATTATCGTTTGCTGTCAAGTTCGCCCTGTATTGATACCGGCGAACCGAACTTCATCCCAGAACCAAACGAAACCGACCTCGACGGCCATCCTCGTCTCCTCGACGGCGACGAAGATGGCATACCTATTGTCGATATGGGCGCCTATGAATACAGGCCTCCGATACCTGCAGAGGTCAACATTGAACCTCATACACTTAATCTTGCAAGCAAAGGCAAATGGATTACCTGCCATATCAGATTACCCGAAGATTATAGTGTTACTGACATAGACCCAAATAGCATTTATCTTGAGGATGTAATTAAAGCAGATGAACTTCAGGTTAACGACCAGCTTGCAATAGCCAGATTCAGCCGGACGGATGTCCAAGCCATTCTTGATGTTGGTAATAATGTCGAGGTCGCAATCACTGGTGAATTGACTGATGGAACTGCTTTTGCCGGCACAGATACAATCAAGGTACTCGATAAATAGATAAAAATGGCAGAAAATTACCCGGCTTAAATCGGCTAAAACTGTCTAAGGCAGAACAAAATGTAGCCCGCAAACGCTTATCACCTGCCGGACATAGCTATCGTCCGGAAAAAATGTGCTCCACAGCCAAAAAACACCGTTTTCTTCCTCCTATCTTAAAACGTGTAATCGCAAGTCTTTTTTACATTGACAGGCCAATCAGCGATTGATATAATAAAAGCAGCGATTGATTATGTAGTTGCATCCAAAGGAAACCGAGTATTGAGGCGATGTTAACAGCAACCTCGGCTGCAAGTCTCAGCCGGGTTGTAAAATTGCAAAAAGGAAAGAATGATGAGAAAGGTCTCTGCTTTGACGATTTTGGGTATCGTTTTATGTGCTTTGGTGTTCTGGCTTTCCGGCTGTGGGTTCTTTGCACAACCCGGTGAAACAGCAGCCGAAGGACATAGAAGGCATCTGCGCCACTTATCCGTCTCCCGGCAGAATATGATGGACGACATAGATAGAACAGTCTTATTTATGGATGAACCCAGCAGAGCTACCGACGTAAAAATACCACCCGAAATCGAAAAATAACGCCTGCATTAACAAAGGACCGAAAACAGCTTCTGGCGTTTATGGAGACCCTCAAAGCTGGCACGCTGTGCTATAACACAGGGTAACTATTCCACTCGATTCGACACCCGATGACGAAATGCCTGTTACTGCAGGGATAACGCACAAAGACAAAAGGATTTGATTTGTGGAAACACTCACCGAATATTTTCATAGAGTGGGAACCTATGATTGGTGGGTCGTCACCATCGAACTGCTCTTTATCGGCCTGGTAGTCTACTGGGCCGTCGACTTCCTCGAAGGCACACGCGGCGAAAGATTATTCCGCGGCGTTATCTTCATTCTCATCGCAGGCTTCCTCATCCTAAAGCTGGTCGTCGGACAATTTCCATTCGAGCGATTACAGTATCTTTACAACGGCTTCTTAGTCGCCGTCCTTATTATCGCCGTCGCCGCCTTCCAGCCTGAAATCAGAAGAGCTCTTATACGAATAGGACGGGCCAGACTCATCGCAGGCCCGCCCCTCCAATTGGCAAGAACCGCAGAAGAAATAATCGCCGCTGCAACCGAACTGGCCGCCTCTAAAACCGGCGCCCTTATTGTCATCGAAAAACGCGTCGCACTGGGCGAATTTATAGAAACCGGCGTCCAAATAGATGCAAAGGTTACCGCCTCTCTGCTGACAACCATCTTTCACCAGGGTACACCACTGCACGATATGGCCGTCATTATTCGAGGTGATAGAATAGTCGCTGCCAGAGTTCAACTGCCGCTGGCCGAAGCCGGCAGCATCGACGGCTTCACACTCGGCTCTCGTCACCGCGCCGCTATCGGCATAACTTCAGGCTCCGACGCCACCTGTCTGGTCGTAAGCGAGGAAACCGCCGGCATCTCTATCGCCCACAGTGGAAATCTAATCCGAAACGTTACTCAGTCCCAGCTTAAAACACACCTGACCAGCTCAATGGACGAAATGACGACATTCTTTGACCGGCTCCGGAGATTCCTAAGAAAAACCCTCGCCAAAGAAAGCAAAAACCTTTTATAATACCGGTACTTCAAGATGACAAAAAAAATCAAATTCGGTAAAATATCAGCTATCGTCTTCCTGACGGTCTTGATATGGGTC
>Ga0315296_10004290_pt1 | contig 11662 bp, 12 predicted proteins | sample YL17G14_18_MG_FD_203921 | JGI IMG/M metagenome (GOLD analysis project Ga0315296, IMG submission 203921) | Sediment microbial communities from Yellowstone Lake, YNP, Wyoming, USA - YL17G14_18 | ecosystem: Environmental > Aquatic > Freshwater > Lake > Sediment | place: USA: Wyoming | collected...
AAGGCATAAGGCGTTAAAGGGGTCTGGGCTGCATCGAGCCTGTCTGCAGATACCGGGTAAGGGTTGATCGCCTCCACCGGCTGGCTGGGGATCTCGTCCCCTGGCTCTGGACGGTAACGCACCGGGCGCCCGTCTGACAGCATCTGGTGGACCATGGTATACGCCGTGGAAAAACGGAGCAGGCCGGCGCTGGCAGACACGCCCGGTTCTGCGGACTGCTCCAATTGGATGAACTTGCACAGCAGGGTGACTGCCAGGTCATGGGTGCCCGGAAGGATCTGTCTGCCTGCGGTCTGGTTTCGTTGCCCGCCTGGAACGGGCCGGGCTTGCATCTCCCCGGCTGGCAGCACCAAGTCTGGTAGCAAAAAACGCACGCGGTTGGCATTCCTCTGTATGCTGTGCGCGATGAGCTGCGCCTGACCGTCCAAAAACTGGCGTGTTATGGCGGGCTGGGAGGCGTACAGGCCGAGCTGGTGTTTGTATTCCAGTTGTAAATTGCTGACCGGGCTGGCTTCAAGACTTGCATCAAGAGTCATGCCACTCCTTTCTTCTTCTTTCTTGTGAAGGATTTTATATAACGGGCATAAAAGCGTGACAAAGAAATGGGGCAGGAGTATAAAGAAAAAATAAAAATCCCCTCTGTGGAGGGGAATAGGGGAAATTAACGTTAAAACGTAAAAAATTTAATCGTCAGCGATGAAGCGGTATCCAATACCCGGCTCGCTGAGGAGATATTTTGGCTCCTCGGGAGAATCCTCCAGCTTTTTGCGCAACTGCCGGATGAAGACGCGCAAGTATTCCACATGGTCGGCGTCGGCGGGGTCCCACACGTGGGTGAGGATGCTGCGGTGGGTGAGGACGCGCCCGGCATTGGCCGCCAGGTAGGCCAGCAGCTTGAACTCGGTGGCGGTCAGCTTGATCTCCTCGTCGCCCCGTTTTACGGTGAAGCCGGCCAGGTCGATGCGTAGCGGGCCGGCGGTCACAACCGTCTTGTGGGGGGCAGGGGTCTGGGTGGCATGCCGCAGCGCCACGCGGATGCGCGCCAGCAGTTCGTCAATGCCGAAGGGTTTGGTCAGGAAGTCGTCCGCACCACGGTCCAGGGCGGCCACCTTGTCACGCTCGGCGTCGCGCACCGAGAGCACAATGATGGGTGTCTGTGTCCAGGCACGTAAATGACCGCAGACCTGGATGCCGTCCATGTCTGGAAGGCTCAGGTCGAGGATGATCAGGTCGGGCTGCCCGGCAGCCGCCAGCGCCAGGCCTTCGGCTGCGGTGCTGGCCGTGCTCACCCGGAACTGGCGTGCGGACAGGATGGTGCGCAGGGCGCGCAGGATCTGGGGTTCATCGTCGATCACGAGGATGTGCGGCTGGATGGTCATAGGGTTGGCAGGTCCGGTAATGCGCCTTCCGCTTCAATCGGAAGGGTGAACATGATGGTGAATCCTTCTGGCAGGTTTTCCGCCCAGATGTGGCCCTGGTGGGCTTCGATAATGCCCTTGCAGATGGACAGCCCCAGACCGGTTCCGGTGATCTTTTCGGCAGCGGTGACACGGTGGAATTTTTCGAAGATGCGCTCCAGGTTTTGCTCGGAGACCGGCGGTCCCTGGTTGATGACCTGTGCCTGCACGATTCCATTGACCAGGAAGGCACGCATACGGATGGTGCTGCCAGGCGGCGAATACTTGATACTGTTGCTGAACAGGTTGTTGAAGACCTGCTCCATGAGGGTGTAATCCATGAAGATGAGCGGCAGGTCGTCAGGGATGTCCATCTCAAAGTGGTGGGAAGGGGAAGCCGCCCGGGCATGCCGGAGGGCGGGTTCGATGACCTCGTGCAGATCATTCCACTCCCTTTCCAGTTGCAGCGCCCCGGCCTGGATGCGCGACATGTTGAGCAGGTTGCCTACGAGCTGGTTAAGCAGGTCGGTCTCCTCTTCGATCACGGCCAGCAGGTCGGTGCGGGCAGCCGCATCCCAGGTGAAAGAGTCATCCCGCAGGCTGGTGACCGAAGCCTTAATGGTTGCCAGCGGGGTGCGGAGTTCATGCGAGACCGAGGAAAGCAGGGCACTCTTCATCTGATCGCTTTCCTCCAGAATGCGTGCCCGTGTGGCAGCCGAAGACAGGCGGGTGCGTTCCAGTGCCAGCACTCCCTGACTGGCGAACAGTTGCAGCAAGCGGCTTTCGGCCGGGTTGAGCGATTCCTCACCCCGCCACAAGCGGATCTCACCCAGCAGCCCCTGCGAACCCTGAAGCGAAGCCAGCGCCACCGGCGGGGAAGCGCATCCGGCCTCTACCGGCCAGGATACCATCTCGGGCTGACTGTCCGTTTCCAGCAGGATCTCCACCAGGTCGGCCTGGAAGGTCTCAAAGGTGTGGCGCGCCAATGTGTTCAAAATGCCATGCTCGATAAGCGAGCCGGATAGGTCCAGGCTGAGATCGTACAGCCGCTTGGTCTCGTTCTCGCGCCGGCGGGCGGTCTCCAGGCTATCCCGCATGCGCCCGACCAGTTGGCTGATGCTGATGGTCAGTACCAGGAAGCTCACCAGTACCAGGATGTGCTGGGATTGGTGGATCATTAAAGAGCCATAAGGCGGAATAAAATAATAGTTCAGCAACAGGAAGGAGGCCAGCGAAGCCGCCATGCCCGGCCCAAACCCCCACAGGAAGGCACTCAACCCCACCGGCAGCATGTAAGCCAGCACCAGGATGGCAAGGTCAAAATGCTCGCGCAGTGCCAGCAGGGCCACCGTGACAGCCCCCGTGCTCAACACGGCCAGCACCGCCGGCAGAACGCGGCGTTCATCCTGCAGGAAGTTCCAGATTTGGCGCATGAATTGATTCTACAACATATTCAGGGTGATGGTGAGAGCCAACCCAGCGCCTCCTCCAGTCTCCCCCATTTTAAAGAGCAAAAATGGGGGAGGTGCGCTTGCTTTTGGAAAAGGTAGCCGCGAAATCCTTCCATGCTGCCGCGTCCTCCCATTTCTGATTCTCGAAATGGCGGGACCATTCCCCTGCTTGATTCAATTACGCTCCCAACGGCAGACTACATATCTGTGTCTGCCAGGGCTTTTTATATGGACCGGAACCGCCACCCTTTTTACATATTCCAGGTTCTTTTTAATTATTGTTGCACATATTGTAATTGCTTAGTCCTATGTCATTCTGCCTGCCGCCGTCTCGCCCCGGCGGGTGCACTTCCCGAACGGGGTGGCGGGTTTTGTCAGGGAGCCGCTGCGCTCTTTGCAGCGGCGACCGCGATGTGCCGCTCGCCCCGCTGATTCGTCTTCCCCACCCCCCGTGTTGTCTATCGTCATTCGTCGAAGGTCTAGCGTCCAAACCAAGCATTCTCCACCCACAATGGAATAACTCAATCAGCACCGATAATATTTTCATTACGAGTACTTCATACCCCCACTAGTAATCTATTAGTCCTTTTTTAGTAATAGGTCAGGACTATTTATTAGTTAATTGTATATAGAAGTCTTTGAATAGTGTATGAGACAATTAAACCAAACAGGAAACTATAAAGCGTGCCAATGATTATATATTCCGCTTCCATGCGATTCGATTTATCCCTGATCTCTCCGAATCTAAATACTGATTTGGCAGCGATAAGAAATCCTATTGCTTCGGGTTGGTTTACCAGGATAAAAATATAGATTAATGCTCGCTCTAGATGACCAATGATTCTCCCCCCGTCTTTCAATCCTCTCGCGTGCATCGCACTCAAATCAGATGAACCGACCAATTTTTCTCTATTGCTTGTTTCTATTTGATCTAATAAAGGTTTGACAATTAAACCAACGAGATGACCGTTAACGACAACACAGATGACAGCACCGGTTAATACCAACAAGGATGGATAGAACCAACGCCCCATAAGCTGCAGCCAAATCACTTGCATTGGATACAAACCCTGTGACCAGATGATGTAAGATATGATAATTATTACTGCTAGATGTGCACACTGGTCAGAGATAAAAACCTTAATACTATCCTCTCGCCGTTTCGATTTTAAAAAGTCTATAAGTGCATGAAGGATAAAAATGGCAAGACCGACATGCCAGGCTTGGTATATGCCGAATAAAACATAACTGACAAAACCAACAATGAGTGAGTGCTTGAGTAGAATAATTATTCGGCTTTTCTGTTTAACATCATCCTCTGTCTGGAAAATAAAATCACCAAATATATGCCCCGCAAATAATGGCAAAGTGATTTCATATAACATTCTAGGCATCTTGGTATCCTCAACATTTCCTTATTAAACAATTCCTGAGACTTGTAATGTTCAGTTACAAGCGCTGTAACTTGTTTTAATATTATTTAGTGGGAGTTTGAGTTTGCGATTTTATTGAGTTTCTTTTCAAAAAAGTTTATACCTGATTCAATTGAGTTCCATCCAGCTCTATCGAGATGTTGTGCTACTGCTTGCTGAGATATTTTGTTTCCAAAAAGTTTTTCGGCAATAGTCTTTTGTGTATAGCCAAGTAAGGCACCAGAAACTACTTTTGATTGTCGTTCAGTCCAGTTCTTTACTTGTAAATCGATAAGTTTTACGATCATTTGAATGGAAGAAGCAATATCCGACTCAAACCTGTCCGGGAAGGAGATCGTCATACGGCTTGATTTGTCCATGTTCTCCAACCCTATACCAGAGAGGCGAAATGCTTCACCATCTCCGCTTGAAAGATTATTTGGGGGAATAAAACTGATAAATCCGATGCCCATTGAGATACGTGTGTCGATCCTTTTGGATTCCATCCTGGATTTTAAATAAGTACGAAAGTAAAGCCCGATTCTTAGGGTGAAGGAAGATTTAGCTACAACAAATTGCCAGCTGTCACCTCGAAATAAATAAGGTTGGTAAGGCACATCCCCCTGAAATTGTAAGACAATTTCTTTTGAAGTTGATTCTAAAACATCATGGAGTGTCTTCCTTTCAGAAGTTTCGAGTTTTGATGATCCTACTATGTCGCCAGTTAACACCGCAAAAATCTTGTCTTTTTCGATTTCCATAATGTATCGTCCTTCATAACCAAATGTACAAGTTATAGACCTTGTATCCCCACAATACAAGCCTTAGATATTGTAATTCCGTAGGCTTGGAGGGTCTCCCTGCATCGCGCATTGCCCTATGGGTAGCGAATCGAAGCACCCTACGGGCAGCATCCCGGATAAGGGTATCTCGCCGAGGTTACGACCGTCGTTCTCTGTTTACTTGCGATCTTCCCGGTCTCCCTTCGCTTATTACATCCGAATAAAAATATTGTAGCATAAATCCAAAATATCAACTTGACCGTAGATCTCCCTGGAACCTTGCCTTAGCGGCTTCTCCCATAGATGTCTTGCTGTGATGAATCACCTCGCCGTATCGCCGATCCTCCTCCCCCAAAGTCGTCGGGCAGGATTCTTTCCTGCCTTAACTCTGACCCCTCTGAAGGGCGACCGCAGGTCTCCCTCCCGGCTGACCCTCAAAAAACCAGCGAGAGCACATAATTCATTCCATAGGTCAGCGTCCCATGTCCCCGTCCGGGATTGGATTGAGATACCCCCTCACAAGCACATGACTATGGGAGGCTGCCCGGGGAAGTATAGGTGGACCGGCGATCAGGTGTCGTTCATTGCACCAGGCGCTAATAACCAATAGCCACCAGAAATCAGTGCAACGCTGGCGGCGGGAGTTGGTGGAAAGGACGTACCAGGCTCACAGGGAGGGAGTTGCTGTAGCTTCAGGATAGCTGCCCGCCCCTGAGCCTTCGGGATGGACTACGATCCCCTTGGCTGTCAGAGTGGTGTTGGCTGTCTCTCGCGGTGCGATGATCGTTACCCGCGCGCCCACCACTAATAGACCTGCTCGCTCGGCAGGCAGGATCTTGATGTCAGGGGTCAGGAGGAAGGTGTAGGTGTTGCCGTCGTATGACAGGATTGTGATGCTGGCTCCCGGCTCATAAGCGGTTACCCAGCCTGCGCGGTGTACCCGGGTTGGCTTACCCGGGATTACCACTACGGCGCGCGCCATCAGGTTGCTCTTTTGGTCGCGGATTGCCTGCACCATTGCAGTCTGGCCGGCTAGCAGGTCTTTGGTCGTTGCCTCTTTCAAGCCAGGGACGTTTATGCGTGTCTCAGGCAGTAAGCCGATGGTCACAGAATTGCCCTCTTTAAGCATCAGGGTCAGGCTGGCAGCATCCACCGCCGTGATCGTGCCTTTGTAGTTCTCGTGCTTGCCGTGGAGCTTGTTTCCTTTCTCCTCAGCTTTCTGTGTGGCCACTGCGCCCGGAGTTTTCAGCGCATGGGGTGTCTTCTTGGCATCAACAGATGGGGTTGAACTCGCTAACGCTTGTATGGATATCAGGAGCAGCCCCATGGTTAAGGTCAGTACAATCAGGATGCGTTTCATGTTCATTAAGATTCTCCTTGTGGATCGTACAGGACGGTCAAGATCAGGTCGATCTCATTACCGTATACGTCGCTGGCGATGATCTCGATCACGTTTGGCCCTTCCTTGAGGATGACCGGGATCGAGAAGGATTGATCGGAACCTACGACAGAAATCTGGTCGTTGACTCCTATAACAGTCTCCGCCGGGGCTTGACCCTCAACGGTGATTTGTGCCGTTGTGACCACCTGGTCATCCTGGGGCGTGAACAGTCGCAGCCAGAGCGCTCCGCTGCTGTATTCTGTGACCGTCCCTGGGGAACTTGTCGGGGAGGGCGCTGGGGTTTTGCTACTGTTCGGGACTGGGGAGGGATTGGTGGTTATAGAAACGGTAATGGTCGGCTGATTGATCACTAGGTTTGGAGCAGGTTGGCTTGGCCCGGCCTCCACTCCACACGCCGCAATCGTGAGCATCATCCCCAGCGATATCCCCAGCAACCCGGGCAAGAGTTTATTTGATGGCACGTTCATGGTTCTACCTTTGCTTATTATTATAATCAGGTTTTCAGGCGGATGCAATCGGTTGGTAGGGAGGTGTAAGGTTAAATATATTTATGAAAACCTGGCTCGCTGTGGGTAACATCACCGTCCTCGCCGGCAGTTCCGCCAGTTGTATGGCAGGTTATTCCCCGCTGAAACGCTGACATCATCGGCACTATCTGCCAGGCATCATTCACCTTGCTCGGTGAGGGTATTCGCGTGGTAAGCCCGCCTTTCCCCGCTTAGGGACCAAGGCATATCCTGCCGCGTCGCGCACCCGCCTGTCTTTGAGGGTGAAGAATCTCCTCCCGTAGGTGCGGCCAGCAGGTGCGCCGCCAGACCCCCGCCCCATCCTTCCTCACCGTGCTGGAAAATCACCCCCTCTCCCCTCACGGAGCATCCTCGAAGGAGGTCAGACCCTATTATGCTGCGCCTGCGGTTTCCCATTCGCGGGACTTCTCATGGCGGTTGCATTACTCTGCTAACATTTCGAATAGAACCGTTAGCACCTGTTTCTGCGTCGCGGTGTTGATCCGCCCAAGTTTTTTCACGAGACGGACTTTATCTACTGTACGGATCTGATCCAGAACGACCTGCCCGGCTTTACCCTGGAACTTGCACTTGACCCTGGTTGGATATTCTCGCCCTCTGGTCGTCGTGGGTGCGACGATCACTGTCGCGATATGGGCATTCATTTCATCCGGTGAAATGACCAGGCAGGGGCGGGTTTTTTGGATCTCACTTCCAATGCTGGGATCAAGGTTAACCAGGTAGACCTCGAAGCGCTTGACTACCATGTCCATTCTGCCTCATCCCATCGGGTTGGGCTGGTTTCATCCAACAGCCGGTCATCGCCGTGCTCGGCCATTTTGGCAAACTGTAGAGCCCAGCCTTGACGGGGGTTGTGAGCAGAATGAATGATCACCTTGTCGCCTTGGACGGTCATTTCTACTTCGTCCACCAGGCCGGCTTGTTCCAGCATCATTCGCGGAATACGGATCCCGCGCGAGTTGCCTATTTTTACGATCTTTGATCGTATCATCATGCTCATCTTTTCACCTCTGTTCTAAGTAATTACATTGTAATCACATTCAAGCATTTGTCAAGTATTGATAAAAGAAACTGCTGAATAACAACTCATTAATTGAACAATTTAACAGACCTTAATATGATCATGAAAACCTAACCCAGGAGCCCCTGTTCGGCGAGGGTCTCCTGACCTCACTAGTCTGGTGACCGACCCTCCTTTTAATCATCACCGCCAACCATTTTTACACAAATTACCTTATTCCTTATCGCCCAATCCCTCGTACCGTTATTCCATTACCCAATCCCTATGACATGACCTTCACCCCAGTCACCTTCCCTCCCGTCATCTTCACCAGCTCCCCCGGTGTCAGTTCGAAAACCGCGTTGGGAGTCCCGGCTGCCGCCCATACTGTATCATACTGCAACAGGTCCTCGTCCAGGTATGTCTCCATCACCTGGGCATGTCCGGCTGGCGGCACGCCTCCGATCGCGAAACCGGTCGCGCTGCGCACGAATTCCGGCTCAGCCCGCCCGATACTCTCCCCTGTATATTGGCTGATCCGCGACTCATCCACCCGGTTCGCACCGCTTGTCAGCACCAGTACCGGTTTACCCGTGGTCTGCCCCTTGAATATCAGTGATTTGACGATCTGCCCGACTGTGCATCCCACCCTCTCTGCCGCCTCCGCTGAAGTCCGCGTGCTCTCTTTGAACTCGATCACGGTGAGATCGAAACCCATCTCCCGCAATGCATCCTGCACGATTTGAGCTGAAGGACTGAGTCCCATTTCTATAACCTCCAAATTATGTTATCCAGGATTATCATCGATGATCTTCTTTTATTACCTCTTCATGAGAATTTTCCGGATCATGCTACCCTCCTCACACCAAAGACACCAAGAATGAGACCCATTTTACTGGTTTCCTGATCCTCGTTCACCTGTTTTTCGCTCGTCGATCGTCCCACGAATCTAGACTATCTAATATTGTATCTCTTGTATTATCTCATCCCAAATCCCTGCTTTTCTAATTCCTCCCGCATTCCTGCGCGGGTGATCCTCGAAACCCTCCGTGCAGTATGCTCCAGCCAGCCATAATCTTCCATATCTTCATCTATTGCAGGTATGGAAACCTGCCGTTTTCCGTAGATGCCGCTGGCTGCCATCTCCCGGTCGTATTGGAGAAGGGCATCTTCCTGATTTGCACTGTTGTAGCGTTCCCAGTGCAGCACAGCACTTAATGGTAAACGTGGTCGCCTGCGCGGCGGTTTGATTGGCCAGCCAATAGTCATCCCGCACACCGGGAAGACCAGCTTCGGCAGTCCGAGCAATTCGATGATCGCCTGGGGGTCATTACGGATCGCGCCGATGTAACAGATACCCAGTCTCAGCGATTCAGCCGCCAGCGCTCCGGTTTGAGCTGCAATTGCAGTATCTACTGACGCGACCAGGAAATTTTCAACCTGGTCAGTGACCTGGGTATAACCGCGCAGTTGGCAAGTCAGGTTGAGTCGAGCCAGGTCTGCACACCAGGCAAGGAAAACAGGAGCTTCCGTGATGTGCTTCTGGTTATCACACAGCTCGGATAGCTTTAGTCTCTTATCCGCATCCGTGACCACGACCACGCTGTAAGCTTGCAGATTGGACGAGGTCGAACTCCGCTGGGCTGCCGTGATGATGGTTTCGATCACCTCAACCGGTACGGGGTCGGGTTTGTAATGACGCACTGATCCATGTGCATGGATCAGATCAATGGTTGGTGTAATCATGTCTACTTCCTTGCTACCGGACAAAAGCAGCATCTTGACGGATCATGGCATCCGCGATCCGTTCTTTTTGCCTGCCGATCAGGTTCATGGATTCGATCTCTGACCAATTAAAATATCCGAACTCGGTTGTCTCATCGCTCAAGCCGAGTTCTCCGCCAATGACCTCCGCTTCAAAATTCAAGACCACGATCTGGACCTTGTTGCCATCTGGATATTCAACCAGTTGGTGCGGATTACTGTACACTCCGATCAACCGTCCTGCTCTCACCTCCAAGCCAGTCTCTTCCTGGATTTCACGCTCGCAGGTCTCGATAGCGGATTCACCCGGCTCCATCGCTCCACCTGGCAGGCACCACTGACCGTTATCCGTACGCCGGGTCAGCAGCACTTTTTGACCAGTCTTATCGAAAATGACTGCTGAACAGCCAATACGAAGTTTACCGTTCTTTCCAATACGTTCGCCAAAATGAACTTTCATCATGCTTGTCCTTGTTCCAGGTAACTATTGATAGTATTACTGCTCAACCTTTACGCAATCCATGGAAATCTCGGATTTTATGGCGAAGGGTGAGAAGAGCGCTGAGTATTTTAAAGGTTTCTTCATGTTCCTTGGTTTCCTTAGTGGTTATTTCTTTGGTTGCGGCTGAAAGCCAAGCTATGACTTTTCTTATTTTAATTTGGTCTCGATCTGGTTAGCCAGTTTTGGTGCGATCTGTATGTAATAAGGGTCATCAACCGAAACATCAAGGGTAAGTAGTCGTTCTGGGTCCACCAACGCCAGCCATTCGTTGAGGAAGGAATCGAGCAGCTTCAGATCATCCGGACGGGCGATATTGATCCGGGAACGCTGTGCCAGCCGGTGTGCAATAGTCTCAAATGGAGCGGTCAGCTTAATAATCAAGTCCGGAAATGGGAGGACATTCCGCAGCAGGTCGTAGAACCGCTTGCAGAGGTTATACTCATCGCTGTCTAAATATCCACTTGTGTAAAATAACCGGGTGAAACCGTGAAAGTCGAGGTCGAGGCCACCGTCAAGCAATCCTATAAGTGATTTGTTGCGCAGGCTGGTTTCCTGTTCGGCACGAAGCAGGAGATAATCGATCTGGTTCGGCAGGGCGTATTGAGCATCGGAGGCGAATCGCGCCTGAAAGGGACGTACTTCGTGCTGCTCAAGTCCTCTTGAAAATCCATCCAGACGGCATAATGCCTCCACCAGTGAGGTCTTTCCAACCCCCGTGACACCGACAACGGATACCAGCTTACCCATTTATTTGATTTTCCGAATTATGCAGATGGAACTGCACGGTTGGCAGGACGATTATTGATGAGAAGATCCATTAATCGATTTCAGAACTTGGTTTTCTATCTTGTATACTATTTCTGGCTGTGGTTCTTACCAGCCACCAAGCACGGACTATTTCCTTGTACATCCGTATACGCCATGGAATACCAGGTAACCAACCCCGGTGAAATTCACTGGGAGGATGCCATACCCCTTTCAACGGGACCAGCCGTGAACGGTATCCATATTTTTGTGCTGTTACCGAGACGGCGATCTCAAATCCATAACCTCGGGCAGCTTCTTCTGATACCAGGCAAAGGATTTCTGAGCAAAGACATCTTTGACCGGTGAGCCAGGGTGTTGCCCAATGTGCGAAATCTGTATAGATTTTACCCCCCCAGAACAGACCAAGCGTCATATCTGAATTATTGTTGATAACCGGTTCGATCAAAGACCAGACGTGGCCTGGTTTCAGATTGATCAAGTCGGAGTCCAGCAGGAGCAGGTAGGTCGCCTGGGTATTTCGCCAGGCAGTAAAGATTGCCTGTCCTTTCCCAAGATTGAATGGATGGCGCAGAAGACGTATGCGTTGATCGTATCTTGCTGACTCCATCACATGTTCGGAAGTATTATCTGATGAACCATCATCCACTACGATGATCT
>Ga0315296_10004291_pt1 | contig 11661 bp, 9 predicted proteins | sample YL17G14_18_MG_FD_203921 | JGI IMG/M metagenome (GOLD analysis project Ga0315296, IMG submission 203921) | Sediment microbial communities from Yellowstone Lake, YNP, Wyoming, USA - YL17G14_18 | ecosystem: Environmental > Aquatic > Freshwater > Lake > Sediment | place: USA: Wyoming | collected...
ACCCATGCTCTCACTTGACAATGCCTTTTCTCATGATGAGGTAAGGGAGTTTGACAAACGGGTGAAGAGATTCCTCGGTTCTGAAAAGAATATAGAATACACAGTTGAGCCAAAGTATGACGGACTTGCCATTGAACTTACTTACAGAGACGGACTTCTATTCAAGGCTTCAACAAGAGGTGACGGATATGAGGGTGAAGACGTTATCCGGAATATGAGAACCATAAAATCTGTGCCATTAAAAATAGAAGGTGTCAGTAAAGTCCCGGATGAGATTGATATTCGCAGTGAGGTTTATATGGATATTGATGAATTTGAAAAATTGAACAGAGAAAGAGAAAAAAAAGGCGAGCCACTGTTTGCTAATCCGAGAAATGCTGCTGCTGGTTCGGTAAGGCAACTTTATTCTTCGATTACAGCCAGCCGTAAACTTCATCTTGCATGTTATGGGATAGGCACGGTAAAGGGAATTGATTTCAAAGGACAGTGGGAGTTTATCAAATGGCTTGAAAATGCACGATTTCCAATCCCTGCTGTGGTAAAACACGTACAGGGAATTGATAAGGTTCTTGAGAGTATCAAAGAGATAGAAGAAAAACGCAATTCCTTTCCCTTTGAGTCTGATGGCTCTGTGATTAAGGTTAATGATTTTGAATTACAGAGACTTCTCGGTATAAAAACTCGGGAACCACGCTGGGCTATTGCCTATAAATTTCCAGCTCATCAGGGCACAACAAAGATAAAAGAAATAATCCCAAGCGTTGGCAGAACAGGCGTGATAACCCCTGTTGCTCTTTTTGAACCGGTGAGAATCGGCGGCGTGACAGTCTCTCGTTCTACCCTGCATAATTGGGATGAGATAGAAAGGAAAGACATAAAGGTTGGAGATACTGTGGTCGTGGAGAGGGCTGGAGATGTTATCCCTCACGTAGTGATGGTAATAAAAGAGAAGAGAACAGGAAAGGAAAAGCCATTCTCTATCCCGGCAAAATGCCCTGTGTGCAGTTCCAAAGTTGTTCGGGAAGAAGGTGAAGTAGCTGTCCGATGCGTTGGTCTCAATTGTTCTGCACAGGTTCAGGAGAAGATAAAGCACTTTGCATCAAGGGGTGCTATGGATATTGAGGGACTTGGCGAAAAGAATGTAGAACTCCTTTACTCAAAGGGACTCATAACTCATTTTGTGGATATGTACAGACTGAAAAAAGAAGATCTCCTCGAACTTCCAAGATTTGCAGAAAAATCAGCCAAAAATCTTATAGATGCAATTGAAAAAAGCAAACACACAACCCTTTCCAGATTTCTCTATGCACTTGGAATAGTGCATGTCGGCGAGTATTCTGCAAAAATTCTCTCAAAGAACTTTGAAAAACTTGAAGACCTCTACAATGTAACCCCTGAAAGGATTATGGAGATCAAACAGATGGGAGAAAAGATTGCCCGCTCAGTCTCAGACTTCTTTAATAATTTACATACTCTCAATAGACTTAAATCACTTGGTCTGAAGATCACAAACCCGGACTTTGAGGGTAAAGAAACAAGGGAAAAAGCCCTTGAGGGCCTCACATTTGTGATAACGGGCACATTACCAAGACCAAGAAATGAAGTAGAAGACCTGATCGAAAGCCTTGGTGGACATGCATCATCTTTAGTATCGAAAAGTACTGATTACCTCGTTATAGGAGAAGAGCCGGGCTCAAAACTCCAGAAGGCAAAAGCCCTTGGAGTCAAGACGATTTCCTACAACGAGTTACTAAAAATAATAGAGCAATAGGGTTACTTAAATCCCTTTTGTCTTTCTGTTACATCCGGTCTCTCCACAGGTGCCCGTCTTTCTTGTGTACGAGTTTCCTTCATTTCCCGTGGCCTTTCCACTGCAGCCGGTTTTTCAGCAGGCACCCATCTTTCCTTAACCCATCTTTCCTTAGTAAGAGGTTCCTTATTTTCTTGTGCCTTTTCTTTTGCAGCCGGTCTTTCAGCAGGTACCCACTTCCCTTTCGCAGAAGGCTCCCTTAATCCTTGTCCTTTTTCTGTTACAACTGGTCTTTCAGCACGTACTGTTCTTTCCTTCACTGAGGGTTCTTTAATCTTTTGAGGTTTCTCTGGTACACTTGGCCTTTCAGTGGTTAAAGTCCTTTCTTGAGTAGAGGCAATTCCCTTTGGCTCTTTAAAGCTTCTGACTGCCATCTTTTTCTGTGGTGATTCAGGTGTCAGAACAGAAGCTTGCTTTTCTTTTACTAATGGCCGTTTCTCTTTTAGTTCTTTCACGCGTACATCTTTGATGCGTTGAGGTGGTTGTTTTATTTGTGGGACCTCTTTTACTACTGGCATTAAGGTTGTTCTCTCTGGTTTTATCTGTGGTCTGCCAACATTTATTTTCTCTCTTAGAAATGGATTTTCCTTTATCTTAAGATCTACATGTTTACCTCTTATAAAGGTATCATGATGTATAGTTGTAACCCCATTATTTACATACACATTCTTATACACATTTTTTATTACGGTTTTATGAATATCAATATGGGTTATATTGACACTATGTGGTCCGTAATAACCATAACCGTAATATATTTCTCCAGGAGCAAGGGGAACCCATGATACATAAGTAGGTGTGTGGACCCAGCCCACAAATCCGGGTCCCCAATACACAGCCCCCCTCACAGGAGGAACCCAGCCCCATCCTACGGATCCAACGAATGCCCATCTCCCATAGTGATAGGGAACCCAGCCCCAGGGTTCATAAGATACCCACACATAGTCTCCGCCTATCCATACCCATCTACCAATCCTGTATGGAGCCCATCCAGAAGAAACGACAACAGTGGGTACCCAGCAGTAACCGTAGTCATTGTCATACACCCATTTCCCGTTTGTATCGAAGTCATAGGAGTATAGCTTCAACTCATCAGGCAGGTATCGTGAGCTGTATCTCTGTTCATAGAGTTTCGTATCTCTCCCCTTGTTCCATCTTTCCCACTCGTCAACAGGTCCCAGAGGAGCAAGCTCGGCATAGGCATCTTCTTTAATGGAAAGGGACTTACCAGCACCGACCCTTGTTTTTCCAGACCTGCTTTCCGCATAGACAGTACCCAAAAAAACAGAGACCTCGGTACTGCCGTCATTGGACACATCAATCCCTACATCGGACTTGTCATAAATCCGTATTGAAGAAACAGGAGTATCCATTTGAAGGACACTGTTTCTCAGTCCCCTGAAATCCACATACGCCCGCCCTGTACTTAAATAAAACTGAAATGAATTCTTTCCTATACTGAGTATTCCCAATGAGGAATTTTTATCAAGCCTCAGGTATGTTCCATCGTTCAATTGCAGCTCGACCCTGCCTCCTTCGGGAACCCATAATTCGTCTCCCTCCATCAAGGGCATGTTTATGGAAGCAGCAACCCATTCAGCGGTGTCTTCAGTTTTTATCTGGACATCACCCTCAGCAAGGCTTATTCGCAAAGAACTAAGGTCTTCTGAGTGGGAATATGCTGGTATTAAAAAAAACATCAATATAAAACTTATGGTTATCCATTTTTTCATAATGCACCTCCATCTCCTTTTCGCCTCATGCGTCAGGAGCTTTTCAAAAGTCTAACCATTCTAATGCAACGAACATGCCATTCAGATTACTCTTCCAATTAAAATAACCTCTCCCTGCGCTTATGTCTGCCACGTTTGTGACCCTCCTTCCACTTTCAATTGCACCCAAACTATCTATATGAACGCATGTTCACGTGAACCTATGTTCAGTATACATAAATTGGGTACCGCATGTCAACAATAATTTTACGTACTTAAGGAAATTTACTCAATGACAAAGATTCTATCGTTCTGAACCGGGGAGGATAATCTTTGCCCTGAATGTTCATTGCCTCTCATGCTCTTACAATGAATTCCCTAAAAAAGGAATCCTATCCTTAAAAAGGGAAAAGCCTCCTCTATCATAACATTGAAGACTTCCTTCTTCGCAACTACTATGCCTTAATGTAACATTTCTAAGAACAATTGACCTGAACTCTGATCTTCATCTTATGTGCTTTACTCCTCAAAGACAAGAATTTTAAGCTGTTTGTGATATAATTGAGATATACTGAAACAAGAGACGAAAAGAAATCCATATGGCATTCTTTATGTTAATCGTCACATGAAAGATAGAGCTTAATGAAAATATTACTTGCCACAGACGGCTCAGAATATTCTGAGGGCGCAGCGAAGTTTCTCACACAACTCAATTTCTCTTCAGACGATGAGATCACTATTCTCCATGTGATAAGCTGGGTTCCTTTCAAGTATGATAAGGAATCTTACTACTCCAGCCTTAAACAAATAAAACAAGAAATCGGGCCTAAGATTCTCGACTCAGCCGCAAATATTCTAAAACCAGTTCGTGCAAAAATCGTTACAAAAATTGTGGATGGTTCTCCCGAGAAATATATTGTCAATGTAGCTGTGGATTCAGATATGGATATGATTGTTATGGGAGCAAGGGGTCTTAAAGGTATTAAATCACTTATCATTGGAAGTGTCACAAGATCTGTTACGATCAATTCACCAAAACCTGTCCTTGCGATAAAGCCTCAACAGCACGAAGAATCAGGCAAGGTAAAAATCCTTTTTGCAACAGATGGCTCTGATTCTGCGAATGAGACCGGAAGGTTTTTAACTAAAATACCATTTCATGATGATACAGAAATAACAATAGTGAATGTAATACGGACAGCTCTTGCTGATATACCAGGGAAATATGTTACAGAAATCGGTGACCGGATTAAAGATGTGATGGAGAAGGCCGGGTCAGTAGAACTTGCGGAATCAGAAAAAATCATTAATCACGCACGAGAATATTTGAGCAAAAGATATACAAATATAAATGGGCTCACAAAGTTTGGATACCGCGCTATTGAGATACTGAATACAGCAGAGACATCAAAATCTGACATAATTGCAGTCGGATGCAGGGGGTTGAAGGGAATCAAAGGAATGATGAGGAGTCTTTCAAGAAACATTCTCAATCACTCAACCTGCTCTGTGTTAATTGGAAAGACATGTAAATAGTAAATTCATTTAGGGATCCACACCTTTCCCTTATCAATAATATGCTCCACTTCCCAACCCCTCTTATGCAACTCTCTTGTAATCCATTTCCTGTGACATTTCCACGGAAACCGTTCCGCACAGATAATGACAGAGGTTTTCTTAAGGGCAATTGACTCTAAGAGAGTAACCCCCTTGATAAATTCATCCGAAAGGGTATATGCAATGTATCCACCTTTTCTGAACCCACCGAGTTCTGCGCCAAGGAAATAATACTCAATCCCCTCTCTGTGCAAAAGGGGCTCGAGGGTTTCCCTTGTAAATATCGGGATTTTACTTTTTGGAAAACGTCGAACATCGATTAGGTTCTGAATCTGGTAAGCAAACAGAATCTCTATGAAATCTTCTTCATTTCTTCTGTTGGTACCGAGGGTATATATCTTTTTCATTTCCACAATTAAATTATAATAGCACTTTTTTCTTGACAAATAGCCTGTTTTAAGTTAAAAAATTAGGCAATATGGTTGGGTTAAGGTTTTTTATTCTTCACATTATCATTTTATTCTTTGCCTTACCTATTTATGCTTCAGAGGTCAACGAAGTCACGCCGGTCCAGCAGACCGTACTATCTTCTTTACCTCAAGAAGACATAAACAATGGTTTAAAGATAGTATCAGATTATAGTGACAACAAACTTGCGGTCGCTTCTGTAAATAAAAATATCCAGCTGTTTACCTACAGGATACAGGAGAAATTTTCACTCTGGCTCAGCAGGTCTGGTAAATACCTCGACTTAATGAAAAAAATACTTCAAGAAAAAGGCGTTCCCGAAGAAATAGTTTTTCTTTCTTTGATCGAAAGCGGTTTCAACCCTTATGCTTACTCTCCTGCACGAGCAGTAGGACACTGGCAGTTTATCGCATCGACAGCAAAGAGATATGGTCTTACAATCAACTGGTGGAAAGATGAGAGGAGAGACCCTATAAAATCCACAACGGCTGCAGCATCCTATCTCAAAGATCTGTATGGAATGTTTGGCTCGTGGAACCTCGCTATGGCTGCATATAATGCAGGGGAAGGCAGGATCCTCAAAGCACTCAACAGGACAAAGACTGATGATTACTGGTCACTCCTCAGTACAAGACACATCAAAAGGGAAACCAAGGAGTATGTCCCTAAATTCATTGCTGCAAGTTTAATTGCGAATAGACCAGAGGATTTTGGCTTTGTAAACCTTAAATATCATCCTCCACTCGATTATGATGAGGTGACAATAACATCACCTGTTGACCTGGAGGTTATTGCAGAATGTGCAGAGACAACAATAGAGGTCATAAAAGAATTAAACCCTGAACTCAGAAGATGGTGCACACCTCCTGACGTCCCTGAATATACCCTGAGGATACCCGAAGGCAAAAAGGATATTTTTCTTGAGAAACTTCCACAGGTACCAGCAGAAGAGCTTTTTACGATAGACATTTACAGAGTGAAAAAGGGAGACACATTGAAAAGCATTTCAAAAAAGACAGGTGTTCCTGTTCAGGTTATCCTTGATCTGAACTCTATGGAAAAGATAATTCCTCTTACGCCGGGAGCACAAATTTATCTTCCTCCGAAAGGGAAATTTGTATTAGATATAGACGACAGGGCAGCAATAAAAAGGGCTTCTTTTAACCAAAAAAAGAAAGCTCCTGTGAAAAATAAAAGTGCAAGTACGAAGAAAATAATAAAGAAAGCTTCTTATAACGAGAAGAAGGTACCGTTGAAATCTTAGAAGATTTACCCTTCTTTTTTCCCGGATAGTTTTGTTTTTGCCTCGTCACTGAATGGTGAATCTGGAAATTGTGTAGTAAGTTCTTTATATTTTTTCTTTGCCTCTTCGATCTTCCCTTCTCTCTCGAGAAGTCTGGCATATTCTATAAGTGCAAGATCCTTGTATATATCACCCTTAAGATTATACATTGAGTCGATTGCGTTCATTGCCTCGTTGATATTTCCTTTCCTTAAATAAACCATTGCCATCTTTTGATAGACAAGCGGAATAAATCTTTCTTCATTTGAATATCTCTGTACAAATTCTTTCAGTGTATTCAGTACATCATCGTATTGACCAAGCTCATAATAACAGCCTGCAATATAAAATAGTGATACTGGAGATTTCCTGGTATCATAAGCCTTTTTAAATATATCCATGGCTTTTTTGTATTGTTCTCCCCTGCTGAGAGGCTGCTTTTGATAAACATTATAGTAAATCTTGTATGCTTCATACTCAAGTTCCTTTGCCTTTTTTTGTAAAGAATAGGTATAAAACAGAAAGCCTGCGATAACGATAATTACCACGAGAACAATAGAGCCATATTTTAATAAAGTCTTTTGTCGTGCCTTTAATGTATCCCGCAGATCAGCAAGTTTATCTTTTACTTCTACTTCTGTATTCGTAATTTTTTTTGGTAATCTTTTTTTAATCGCTTTTGGCATCAATCTCTCCTGAGTGCCTTTTCTATAATGGCTTTTGAGTTTTCGAATATTGAATCAATACGATTTTCTTCTATTCCGGAAGCGAGGAGTATCATGATCGCCGTATCCTTTGTGATTAAATCAGATGGGCTGTGGGCATCTGTATTAATACACAGTGGAACTCCGAATCTCATAGCCTCCTTTGCAACATATCCATTCGATAAAGAATGACCTTTCCTTGACGTGATCTCAAGCGTGACCCCTCTCTCTTTCGCAAAAAGCAAGTCCTCTACCGATATAATACCGGGATGTGCAAGAATATCAGCATTCGCTTCAATCGCTGCCCTGTTCGTGCCAGGTGCAACCGGCTCGACTATGGTCTCTCCGTGTACAACCACTATCTTTGCACCTAAATGCCGTGCCTCTTTCACAAGTTCGGGAATAATCTGAGGTGGTGCATGTGTAATCTCAGCACCGGGGATAGCTTCAATCGATATAAAACCCTTAAGCTTTTTTAGCGCACTCACAATCTTTGGAATCACCAGATCAATGTTCGATGAGTCAACATGGTCTGTGATTGCAACAGCCTTATAGCCAATTGCCTCAGCCCTTCTGATTAATTCTGACAGGATGAGTTCCCCATCGCTGAAAAAAGTATGTGTATGTAAATCGATCATCATCTGATAACACTTCCTTAGATTTCTAAAGGATATATTATATCAGAATCTTTTTTAAAAATCATCACAACTATACTCTTTTTCTCCCGTGGTTGTATTCCGTAAAAATCATAAACAAGATTATCAATTTTTATGTATGACAATTATCTTATTCTCGATCTTTTCTTATTGGGTTCGATCAGAAATGACTTCACTTTTTGCTCAGTTTAAGTGAGCAAGAGAGACAGGCCTTTTATGGATGGTTCTTTCAATCTTCTTTATGAAACCTCTCGGTCACCATGTCCGCAACACTCCTGAAATCTATCTTGCCGCTCCCCATTTTGGGAAGTTCTTCTATCACAATAAACTGTTTCGGAAGGGCAATGTTTGGAAGTTGCTCGGACATCAGCTTCAATATCTTTTTTTCATCTATCTTCTGTGTCACTGCAGCAACTATTTTTACTCCTTTCAGTGCGTCAGGGACTTCTACTACAGAGCATGAAACATTTTCAGGAAGAACTTTCTCCAGTACATCTTCTACCTTTACCAAGGAGACCATTTCCCCTCCAATCTTTACGAATCTCTTCAATCTGCCTGAATGCCAGAGAAATCCATCTTCATCCAGAAAGCCCATATCACCTGTATCATACCAGCCGTATCGGATACGCATTGAAGTCTCTTCAAAGTCATCCAGGTACCCTTTCATCACAAGGTCTCCCTTTACCATAATTCTCCCTATTTCTCCAGGGCGACAATCTTCACCGGTTTCATAATTCTCTATTCTTACCTGTACATTAGGGAGTACTTTTCCAATGCTTCCAGGTTTGTTATGTTCAGGGGTATTCACTGAGACAACCGGAGATGTCTCAGTGGCTCCATACCCTTCATAAAGCGTCACACCATGTTTTTGATAAAATTCTGTTCGCAATGCGTCAGGACACTTATCTGCACCACTTACAACAACACGTATACTCTCGAAATCACCAGGCTCTGATTTTCGAAGGTAGCCCCAGAGAAAACTGGGAGTACCAACCATTATTGTTGGTTTTTCTTCCCGGACAATAGAACAGATCATTTTATAGTCTAAGGGATTTGCATATGAAACAATTGTCATTCCGTGGAAAAGGGGAGTCCAGAGGTTGACTGTCAGGCCAAAGACATGAAAATAAGGAAGGTTCGCAAGCACAATATCTCTGTCAGACATTTCATAAACCGTGCTAAAATTTTCAATATTCGACACTATATTGCGATGAGTTAACTGTACAGCCTTGGGATCTTTTTCACTACCGCTTGTGAACAGTATGACGAGGTTGTCATCGTTATTTCCACCATGAATCATTTTAAGAATCAGCAAAGCCGGTAGTTTTGATATCAATGCAGCCTTAATTTTCTCTCTCCAGGAAACCCCCTCCATGATATCTTCAATGAAAACCATTCCGTCAACAACAAGGCAATTAATCTTTTCAATAAGCGCCTTTGAGGTAATGATCGTCTTGAAATTGCATTTCCTCTGTGCATACTTCGCATTGTTTGCAGCTCCAGTCGAGTAGTTAATCATGACCGGCGTTTTTCCACTCATCAAGGTTCCAAGAATCGACAGAGCGCACCCTGCAGAGGTTGGAATCATAATTCCGATAAAGCCTTCCTCATATTTTTTGAATTTCTCTGTAAGAATGAGTGAGGCAATGAGAGCTTTAGAATAGGTTACCCTTCTGTCAGAGGTACGGTCAATAAAGGCAAGCTTACTCCCATATCTCTTTGCAATTCTCACAAAATGCTGATGGAGAAGCATATTAATCCCTTTTAATCATGTATGCAGAAATCATACATTATTTTAAACTGGAAATTTATATTTGCACAGGGTCTTTCTAAGGACTCCTAAAATGCCACATTAAGCTGTGCACTCACAATATTTATATAGGTATCATACGTCCCTTTTAAACCACCACGCACTGCATCTTCACCTGTTGGGTTTTTGTTGATTTTCGGATCGTTGATAAAGAGGTGCGCGTAGCCAAGATCAAAACTGACTGTCTTAGAAAACTTATACCCTATACCAAACGCTGCCCAGATGCGGTCTCCGTCAGGGATACGCGGAGTGCGGTGTTGCTCATCTGCAACTGCTGATGTGTCATATGCGGTACCAACTCGAAATGTCCAATTACTGTTAGGTGCATATGTTAACCCGAGTGAATAGCGATAGCTGTTTTGCCACTCTTCTTTAGTCACAGAAGGAGGTTGATAAGGGTTGTCAAATTTAACATTTAACTCCTTGAAAAGACGCCAGTTAGTCCAGGTAAAATCAGCCATAATCATCCACTGAGGATTGAACTGATGAAAGAAACTGACAGAAAGGCTGTCAGGCAGTGTGATATCTGCTTCCGCAACGGTATTTTTGAAAACAGGACAAGGACTGAGTCCTGCAGGGACACTTGAAAATTCAGCATCGCCTTTCAGGGTATGCTTTATGCGGGAACGATAGGCTGCGCCTATACGGGTATTTTTATTAAATTCATAGAGGATACCCATGTGTTGTCATATTCAGTAGCAAGGCCGAAGGGCGCATTAATACCTATTCCCACAGTAAAGCGGTCACTGAGTTTCTTGCTGAAATACATATTAGGGATAACCTTGGTAACACCTCCATTACCACCATTGCCACCGAGAAGCGGCACTTTAGTAACCCCCTGCAGTATATGAGTCGAACTCTCGTTGTTAAACTTCGCAGATGGCATAATTATATGTGCTCCTGCAATGAACTGTTGACCATCAAGCCGGGTCAAGCCAGCTGGATTAAAAAACACTGTGGTCGCATCCTCAGCGCTCGCAGCACCTCCAGCGTACGCATTTCCCAGGCCACTTACACCTTGTTCAATAAGCGCAAATCCAGCACCAAGGGCAGAACCAGAGGCAATAAAAAGAATAAAAACTGTGACAAGTACAACTGTCTTAATCGTGAAAGCACATAGATTCTTCATGACACTCCTCCTTTTCATAGATTAATTTATTAATGTCCTCTACTCCATAGAGTTACTTTTACGTGGTCTACTACAGAAACATGGTATAAGCTTTTTTTAGGCAAGAGTACTATTGAGGATGTTTTGATATTCATGGTAATTAATATTTTGTATCAACTAACTTTTTCAGGAAAATAGAATACTTACCTTAAGGGTCAAAGTCAAAAAAATATATAAGTTCCTGCACGGACCATTGATTATAATGTTATAAAGAATAAGGTAAATGCATATTTGAAAGATTATTTTAAGGAATACCAGAAATCCGTAAAGAACCCTGATGAATTCTGGGCAGAAGTGGCAGGTTTTCTTTATCAGCTATGATTCATGCCTGATGTGTCTTCAAACCTTACCTCCTATTAGTAGTTTCATTTTTATTTTATCTCATACTTTTCCTTAAATTCATTTGCCCTCAATTATCTTCCTCTCCTCCTCCGTTATTCCATAAAGCCCGTAAACAATCTCATCTATTCGCTCATTCGTGACCGCGATCTCGC
>Ga0315296_10004292_pt1 | contig 11659 bp, 9 predicted proteins | sample YL17G14_18_MG_FD_203921 | JGI IMG/M metagenome (GOLD analysis project Ga0315296, IMG submission 203921) | Sediment microbial communities from Yellowstone Lake, YNP, Wyoming, USA - YL17G14_18 | ecosystem: Environmental > Aquatic > Freshwater > Lake > Sediment | place: USA: Wyoming | collected...
TCATAGAAGTGCCCGTGCGCTGGAATGACAATCCTGCCACCAAGGTGCGCTTCCTGCGCGACGCCCTGCGGATGTTCCTGGATCTCCTCGCGCTGCGCTGGCGCGCCGCCACCGGACAATATCGGCCCTGAGTGGGCCTCCGGGCGCTCGATTCTTCTTGACGCGCTGGAAGCCTGCCCTCTATCATCCCGGCAACGCTAGAAAGGAGGTGATCCATGCCAAACGAAAGTCACCTTAGCGAGGGTGCTGAGGCATAGGCGCTCGCTAGCGCGCGTTTGTAAGGACCTCTCCTTAGCGAAGAGAGGATGAGTGGCGAGGCGCTAGAAAGCGCCGCATTCGTCAAACGACGAATTTGCCAATCCCCATCAGTATCCCGAGCCCCTGGCTCTGCGGTCCGCGCAGCGCCAGGGGCATTTCGTTTCTGGAGATGACTGCGCTATAATCCCACCATGCTGAAGAGCGTCCGGCTGAAGAACTTCAAGCTCCACGAGGACACTTCAATTGAGGCCGCGCCGATTACTGTCTTCATCGGCCCCAACAACACCGGGAAGTCAAGCATTTTTCAGGCCCTCCTTGCTCTCGGGCAAGCGGCAAGACGAGCAAGTAGCGACTTCTTGCGACCGATTCAAAGGCAGCCGACGTCGGCGGAACAGCCCTACTTATTCCCAGCACATGAGATTGTGGATGTCGGTGAGTTCGAGGACGTACTTCGTCATGGCCAAAGGGAAATGCGAATCGGCGTAACGGGCACGATTCACTCGCGGGAGGTCTCAAGACCTCTGGGAGAAGTTGAAGTTAGTTTCGACGTGGCCCTTCGAGATAATGGGCTCTTCTACCACGACGGGCACTTGAGCTGTTCTTATGGTAAGTTCGATTGGAAATGGCTCGGTCCTTTCCTGCCACCCTCGCCATCTCTATCCCTTCAAGTGGATAGGTTCCACGTCGCTTTTTCAGTAGCAGCCGGTTACCGTCTAATTGGTCTATCCGGGTACGGACCCACGACCGGTGACCAGCAGGAGATCGCGAGCATCCGGGAGTTGGGGGAATTTCTTGGCAGAGCTCCTCTTGGATTTCTACAGTCATTCCATCCTACCTTTCCCCTGCGTGGATTTGAGGAATGGGGGTATCCGCTCCCTGACGCTGCGGCGGGCAACTTGGAAAGACTGACGCTTACCGACAGGGCCTTGGCGATGGCGAGTATTCTTGCTTACGACCGGGCAGTAAGAGAAAGGGTATCGCGATGGCTTGAAGATCTCCTACAAGTAGGAATCAACTTCGAACTTCAACCTGGGAAACGTGTAACCGTTCGGACGATAGCACCGTATGGAAAGGATTCAGGTTCCCTATTTGCCAACGAGGGTACGGGAGCGAATCAGCTCCCATTTATTCTAGTTCCCATTGCTCTCACCCCGCCTAATGAGACAGTTTTCCTTTCGGAGCCGGAAGCACACCTTCACCCCAAGGGCCAATGTGAGCTCACGCGCATGCTGCTAACTGTTGCCAAGAAGGAGCACATCCAGTTTTTCATCGAAACGCACAGCGAGCACGTCTTGCATGTAATTCTGAATGCCATCGGCAAGCGTGAGTTGGAACCAAGCCAAATTGCCATTTACTCTTTCGAGAATGTCAATGGGACCGCGAAGGTCACCCCGCTTGATGTCGACGAACAGGGTGGAGTGAAGGGGGGACTGCCCGGATTCTTTGACCAGAGCCTTGATGAACTGACGGAATACCTCGAGACCCTGAAAAAGCCTTCCGCGTGAGACATAACTTCCTCCTCGACGATAACATCATCTATCACGCAATCCGCGGTGTCGACCGGCACGACAATCCCGATGACACTGCGGCTCGCCTGATTCAAACAATCGTCAAGGTGTGCCATTCGCTTGTCATCCATGATGTTGTGAGGGTGAGATACATCAAGATTCTTGACAAGCTGAAACATGAGCGGGCCCCGTCTCTCCAGCCGAGCTACTTCTTTAGCCAACTACTGAAAAGGGCCGACAAGCGAACCTTTCAATATGGCGACTTGCCCACGCTTCCAGCAGAATGCAATGTTCCAAGGAAGGATGAGTACCTGGTGCAGGCCGCATTGATCTCGCGCCCATTACTCGTCACCGGAGATGAGCCGCTCTACAATGCGCTCAAGAACCATCCAGAGCTCGGGATCGAAGTACTTTATCCACACGAGGCTCTTCAGCGCGCCAGGGAAAAACTTGAAGGGTAACGCGTGGGCTACCTCGCGAAACGCTCAAACGCTTTCAGGATGACCGAGGTGGCTTTCTCGCCGAGGCGGTATTGGGGCAAGTCCTCGCGCCGCACCCAGCGGGCGTCGAGGACGTCGGAGGCCGGACGCAGCCGGCCGCGTTTCCAGCGGCAGGCGTAATCGACAATCACGTAGTGATAGCGCACGCGCGAGCCTTCGCGGAAGATGCGGTCAAACACCGCGAGGGTATCCAGCGGTTCCACCTCGAGCCCGGTTTCCTCTTTCAATTCGCGGCGCACGCCTGCGGCCAGTTCCTCGCCCAGTTCGAGCAACCCGCCCGGGATGGACCACTGGCCCTTCAGCGGCTCGCGCCCGCGGCGGATCAGGAGAACACTGCCACCACGGATGACTACGCCGCCCACGCCCACGACAGGATGATCCGGGAACTCGCGTTTCATCGCCGCTGCTTCTACTCGTTGGCTGCTCGCGCCACCACTTCGTAAAGCATCTTCACTCCGCGCCGAATCTGCTCCACCGGGACACGCTCATTCGCCGCGTGCTGAGTGGAGTCCAGCTCCGGAGTCAGTTCAAGCGGAGCAAAACCGTAGCAGGCAATGCCCAGAGGACGGTACATCTGGCTTTCCGTGTATCCGCTATTGAGTGTCGGCGTAACCAGCGCTTGCGGGTTATATTCATGCACCACCTGCTCGATAATCCGATAAAGAGTTGTGTCGGTGGGCGAGGCGTTGGGTGTGCGGAAGCTGCTGAGGGGCTCCAGTTGTACCCGGTCGTCAGCCACCACGGCACGCAACTGTGCCAGAAAGGTCTCCGGTTTCTGGCCGGGGAGCAGCCGGACATCCAACTCGCAATAGGCGGTGTCGGGGATGACGTTCGTCTGCTCGCTGCCCTTGAGCACGGTCAGCGAAACCGTATCGCGGAGCAGGTAGCTGTAATCTTCATCCTGGGTCAAAGCCTTCACGAACGCGGGGTCCTCCAGCGCTTGGCGGATGTTGCGGAATTGCGAGGCCCGCGGCTCCTTTTGCAGTTGCGCGACTTGATGGAAGTACTGCTCGACGGAGGGAAGCAGGCGGATGGGCGTTTGCCAATCGACTACGCGTTGCATGGCGCGGGCCAGGCGGTGCGTGGCCGAGTCGGCAATGGGGATCGAGCCGTGGCCGCCCCGTCCGGCGGCTGTCATGCGAATCCAGAAGGGAGCTTTCTCCCCCACGCCGATGCCGTAGATGGTGCCGTGGTCCGGATATTTCAGGTTGTCCCCACCTTCGGTGATTAGGTGCTCGGCGCCGCGCACCAATTCAGGGTGATGCTCCAGCATCCAGGCGCTTCCCGTGCCGCCCACTTCCTCGTCAGCCGTCCCCAGGAAGATGAGGTCTCGCTTAAGCGGCAGGTGCTCGCGCGCGCCGATCAGCATCACCATCGCCTGGAGCAAGCCCTCGTCCTTCATGTCCAGAGCGCCCCGGCCGTGTATCTCCCCATCCACAATTTCACCGGAGAAGGGCGGGACTTTCCAGTTCCTCGGTTCTGCCCTCACCACGTCCATGTGGTTCAACAAGACTAGGGGGCGTAGCGCGCCGCTGCCTTTGAGGATGGCATAGATGTTGCCCCGGCCGGGTGCCGACACATAGATGGTGTTCGGGATGCCCGCTTGGTCAAAAAGCCGATGGAAGAACTCCGCGGCTACAAGCTCGTTACCCGGAGGGTTCGACGTGTCGAGGCGGAGATAGTCCTGCATCAAGCGCACCGCCTCGTCCTGGTAACGCTCCCAGGGGATCGTGCGAATGTGAGCCTCCAGGGAAGATTGAGCTACTGCCGGAAAGGCGCAGCTAGCCAGGAGTAAGGTCAGCAGAATCGCACGCAATCTCATCAATACCTCATAGCGGCAGGTTGGCTCCACGCCGGGAGCGCGCACGACACTCGTGAAGCCGCGCTACTATATCAAATGTCTCCCTTTGGAAGAGCAGTGAACGCCACTTGGCTCGGGCAAGCAGGAGACCCGGGCCGCTCGGACGGCGCGACCCAGAATTCCCACCTCAGAAAAACCAACAGGCGAGGAACCGGGGGGCGTGCCGGTAAGGCCGTCGCCGGGATGAATAGTAAGCGTCGGGGATTGCATGGATTAGGGTCAAAGCTGGCGGGGCGCGACAGACGAGATGGCAGTAACCTATTGTAAATAAACGGGTTGACCGGAATCTGTCGGGGAGAAGCCGCAGGGAGAGTGGTTTTGGGCTGCGCAAATTGCTTGCCAAAAAGTATCCGGAAATCTTATATTCTGAAGGGTTAAGTTCGGACTTTGTCAAGGCCCGAGGGTGGTAGTTTGGCTAAGGCTGGAATGCCTGGCATCTTCGTTTCTGTAGGAGCTCCAAGCCTGGATGGCATGGAAGCCGCAGCGACTCGCGTGAGCGGCTCGCCGCTTGGCTACGAGCTGCGCCTGGATTATCTGCGCGAGTTCAACGAGCTTGAAACCCATCTCCACCAGATGCTTCTCCGCCTGCATTCTCCGCAGGTCATTGCCACCTGCCGTCGTGCGGAGGCTGGGGGTCAGTTCCAGGGAGGAGTGGACCAGCAAGTTGCCCTCCTCCAAGCCGCCGTGCGCGCCGGCTGTCAGTGGGTGGATGTGGAAATCGAGTCCGTGAATCGTGTTGGAGCTAGCCTCCTCCGGCAGTTTCGTCCCGCCAAGGTCATCGTTTCCTATCACAACTATCGCCGGACTCCGCCCCTGGGACCCATCTACCGCCGACTGGCGCGCCTGCCCGTGCAGGTGGTGAAGATTGCGAGTTTCGCCCGCGAGCTCCAGGATAACCTGCGCATGCACCGCCTGACTAAAGCCCACGCGCGGCGCAGTCCGAAGCTGGTCTCGCTGGGGTTAGGCCCTTCTGGCCTGCCGTCACGTCTTCTGGCCTTGCAGTGGGGCTGCCCGTTCACCTACGGGTCGGCGGGCAACCATCTGGGCTTGGCGCCGGGGCAGCTCCCTGCGGATTTCATGCGCTGGGGTTATCGCGTTGAGCACCTGGACCGTCGCACGCAGTTGTATGGCGTAGTAGGTTCGCACGCGGCGATCTCGCTCTCCCCAGCGATGCAGAATGCGGCCTTTCAGGCCAAGCACGTCAACGCCGTCTATCTGCCCTGTCAGACGCTGCGGCTCGGGGACTTCCTGGCTTTTGCGCGGCGCATGGGGCTGTTGGGTTTCAGCGTCACCATGCCTTACAAGCGAGCCATTATTCGCCACCTCGACTGGCTCGACCCGCTCGCCACCCGCATCGCCGCCTGCAACACGGTTGCAATCCAGCACGGCAAATGGATGGGGTGGAATACCGACGCGGCGGCTGTGGTGGAGGTGCTTACCAAGCGCTTGCGGCTGGCGGGAAGCCGCATCCTGATTCTGGGGGCGGGAGGCGCGGCACGGGCGACGGCCTACGCTCTGCGGGCTGAGGGCGCAGAACTGTTTATTGCGGCGCGGCGCGAGACCGCGGCCCAGCGCCTGGCGCGCCGCACGGCCGCGCGCGTTGTTCCCTGGGACAGCGCTGAAGGGCTGGACGTCGATGCCGTGATCAATGCCACGCCGGTCGGCATGCCTCCCCAGGTGGACGCCATGCCCATCGACCTCGCCCGCTTGCGCGTCCGCGTGGTCTTCGACATGGTTTACTATCCCCTGGAAACTCGTTTCTTGGCGGAGGCGCGCGGCCGGGGCTTGACCACGATCTCCGGTCTGGAAATGTTGGTGGCGCAGGGCGCCCGGCAGTTTGAAATCTGGACGGGCCTGGCGGCTCCGCGGGCGCTTATGGAGCAGGCAGTTCGCCAAGCGCTCGACCATTCCCCGGCCACATAGGAAGCGCAAATCAAAAGGCAAGCATCAAAAGGCAAAAGTAAGACGGCCTGCGGAAACGCGTTTCTCACTTCTCATTTTTGATTTTTACCTTTTGCTTTTTGACTTTCTTTATGCCTGATGCCCACCCCAGCTTCGCCGAATTCCAGCGCCTGGCGCGCTGCGGCAATGTGGTCCCCGTCTATCGCGCGATTGTGGCGGACCTGCTGAGTCCCGTCGCGGCTTTCCTGAAGGTGGCCCCGCAAACCCCGAGCGGGTCTAAGACCCACCCCTACAGTTTCTTGCTGGAGAGTGTGGAGGGAGGCGAGCACGTCGGGCGTTACACTTTTTTCGGCGTCGACCCCTTCCAGGTGATTTCCTGCCGGGGCGACCGCATTACGCTGGCCCGAGGCGCGCGGCAAGCGCAAGAGTCCGGCAACATCTTCGACTATCTCCGCCACATGGGGGCGCAATATCACCCCGTGCCGCTGCCGGGGTTGCCGCCGTTCTCCGCCGGTGCCGTGGGCTACCTCTCCTACGAAACCGTCCGGATGCTCGAGCGGCTTCCGGCGCGCGTCGCGCCCGATGTGGAATTGGACGACGCGGTGTTCATGTACTTCGCGAGCCTGGTGGCCTTCGACCACGTCCAGCACCGGCTCTACCTGATCGCCAACGTGCTCACCGACGAGGGGCCGGGAAGCCTGCGGGCGAAATACGAGGCGGCCGTCGAGCATCTCGGGCGCGTGGAACGCCAGCTGCTTCGTCCTTTGCGACTGCCGCGCTTCCGCCGCCCGCGCGGGCCGTTGCGGGTGCGCGCCAACATGACGCGGGCGCGCTATGAGGCCATGGTCGAGCGCGCCAAGGAATACATCCGCGCCGGCGACATCTTTCAGGGAGTGCTTTCGCAGCGGCTGGAAGTGCCCGTGCGCGTCGCGCCCTTCGAGGTTTACCGCGCCTTGCGGGCGGTCAATCCCTCTCCCTATATGTATTTTCTGCGCCTGGGCGACGCTACCATCCTCGGCTCATCGCCCGAGATGCTGGTGAAGGTGACGGGCCGCGAAGTCGAGTACCGGCCCATCGCCGGAACCCGCCCGCGCGGGAAGAACGAGGCAGAAGACCAGCGGTTGGAGCGGGAATTGCGCGCGGATGAAAAAGAGCGCGCCGAACACATCATGCTGGTGGATTTGGGGCGCAACGACATCGGCCGCGTCTGCGAGTTCTCGACCGTGCGCCCGAAGGAGATCATGTTCGTCGAGCGCTACTCGCACGTGATGCACCTGGTCTCTTCCATCCAGGGCCGCCTGCGCCCGGACGCCGACAGTTACGCCGCGCTGGCCGCTTGCTTTCCCGCCGGTACCTTGACCGGCGCGCCCAAGGTCCGCGCCATGGAAATCATTGATGAGCTGGAGCCAACCCGCCGCGGCCTTTACGGCGGCTCCGTGCTCTACCTGGACTTCTCCGGCAATCTCAACTCCTGCATCGTCATTCGCACCGTCCTCATCAAAGACCGCAAGGCCTACTTGCAGGCCGGCGCCGGCATCGTCGCCGACTCCGTTCCCGCCCTCGAATACCAGGAATGTGTGAACAAGGCGAAAGCCGTCCTCAAAGCCTTCGAGCTGGCAGAAAAGGGTTTGTAGCGGCGGTCTACCGGTCCCGGCGGGCCGTCTCGAAGACGTTCCACCGGAACGTCTCTAAGGTGGTTGCGTCGCGGAGAAGCCCACGGTGAGAAAAGCGCTGACCGCGGCTACGCGCCAGCAGGCGGAAGCCTGTAGCAGCGGTGGCCCCCACATGCCGACAGAGCTGGTGTCTACCTATTCCTTCGGCAACAGTTCGCGGAGAGTTCGGATCAGGGCATCATCCGCGCCTGCTTTGCGCAACCGCTCCTCGACCCTTGAGCTCACGGCGAAGTCAATTCCTTTCTCGCGGGCGACCGCGGCCACTCGTTGCGGAGGCACATAATTCTCGAGCAGGTCCACGATATCTGACTCGCTCAGTCCTTTGCGCGGCGACTGCGCGGAGGGAGTCTTGCGCAACCATACGGACAAGACTACTTCGGTGCGCTGGTCATTAACGTTTGTCGCGACGACTGGGATCCGGTTCAAGCCTTCCTGCAACTCGACCCCGCTGTAAGAGAATTGCACAGCGCGAATGTCTCCGGACGCTTCGATCCTTGCCTGCTGCCCACTGACCTGTACGCCGCGGATGCCATGTTCGTCGCTGGCGACTCCGCGGACAGTGATGGGAGACTCGGTCACCTCCGCAACTGAGCCGGCAGCTGTCGGGGCCGGATCCATCACGTTGACTTTAGGAGCTGAGGAAGCGGCTTTCGGCAATTCCTCCCTTCCCGGGACTGTTTGCTCCGACTCGCCCTTCTTCCCCGGTTCGGCACCGGTGAGCGCCGTGCCCTTTTCGTCGCGTGTCGCCGGAGCGTCAGCATCCCGGATGCTCCTGAATGCTGTTTCAATTTGGCTTTGCCATTGGCCGCGCTCATTCTGGGGAATGACTCCCATGAAGACAACCCCGCATCGCTTGACTTGGCCTGAAGTACCGCACCGCCTCAGAATAATGGTGCCCAACGGGGCAACTAGGGGCACTCCTTGGCTTTTGCCTCGAAATACAGTCCACCCAGCCGGGTTGCCATTGACCTCAAGGTCCACAGCTCCACCTTCCTGATCCACCCCCTTCATCGCCGCTTTCACCATTGAGCGGCCAGTGGACAACAATCCAGTCTTGTCTGTGTCTGGCATCCATACGATCAAGAACCTTGCAGCTCCGGGTCCCTCGAATGCGTAGGCGAGTCCCTGCTGCGACGAACCCAGCTTCCAGCCGTCGGGAAGGTCCACGGTGAACCTGCCGTTCGGTTCAGTAAAGGTGTTGGCCGAGTACGCCGGCGCGGGACAGCACAACCACACAACCAGCAACAGCGAAGCAACGACCCGCAAGGACCTGAGCAGCAAGCGGTACCCTGCCACGTTTCACCTCCCCAGAAGCGAGCTTACGGACTCCACAACCACGCCCTAGTGGGTAGCCCCGCCTACTCGCGCACTCTGGCCCCCCGGCGCGCACAAACCAACTGCCCGGCCCCTGCGGCAGCAGATGCGCAGCGCAGCTCCCCACGTGCTTCGGGTCATTTCAGCACACTGCGACCTCGGTAAGAGAATGCGCGCAAATTCTCTTCCTATGAGATGAGCCATGTCAAGCGGACATGCTGGTCCGCATAATCGGCAGCGCTTTTCGAATCGGGGAAAGATACAGGCAAGCGCGGAGCTTCCAGACATGAAAGCAGTCAGCTTGGGACGGGGCAAAGACGAAAAGCTGCCCACCCCGCGTTCCTATCCTTCACGAGCGAGAGAAGCTTTCTTCCAGGCGGGCTTTTACTGCCGGCCACTCGGAAGCGATGATGCTGTAGTAGACCGAATCGCGGATGCGGCCGCTGGCGGTGATGATGTGGCTGCGGAAGATGCCTTCCTCTTTGGCGCCGATGCGCAGGAGAGCCTGGCGCGAGCGTTCGTTGAGCGCGTCGGTCTTGAACTCCACGCGCAGGTAGCCCCAGGTTTCGAAGGCGTGGCGCAACATCAGGTACTTGGCCTCCGTGTTGGCGGCGGTGCGCTGCCACTCGAGCCCCAGCCACGTCCAGCCGATTTCCAGGTGACGGTTCACACGGTCGATGTTTCCGAAGCGTGTGCTGCCGATAGCGCGGCCCATAACCTTCTCGATGGTGGCGAAGGGTAACGCGGTTCTCGCCGCTTGCCAGGCGAGCGCGGTCTCGATGAAGGCGCGCATTTCCTCGGGCGTGCGCACCGGCTGCGGCATCCAGCGCCAGATCTCTTCCTCCAGCCCGACTTCGCACAACTGCTCGTGGTGCCGCAGGCTTAATGGCTCCAGGCGGACAACTTTGCCTTCAAGCGTGACGGGAATAATATTCATGGTTGCAGAGGCTGTCCGAATGCGCAGCCTGGCCTGACCTCGTGCTTCGAGGTCGCCGCAATACGAAACCTGGTATTTGCCTCCGTGGACATCACTTTCCGCGCCCGTGGTGCGTCGGCTTCTGACTTCTGACTCCTTCTCTCCTCACTTCGCCAGTTGCTCCCACAACGCCCGATAGTACCGCATGAACCGAATGGGCTCGCAGCTTTGGGGGACTTCCGCCAGTGTGTAGCGGTTGTAGCCGGCAGCGCGGAGCAGGCTGAAGAGTTCGCGAAAAGGATAGGGCTTCGCGTAATCGGGGAAGCCCGGATTCACTTTATCCGGCGGCTGTCCGGCCGCACTTCCCCACGGCGAGGGAGAGCGCCACAGTTCGTTGATGTGGCAGTTGCGCAGCCAGGGCCTGAGCAGCTCGAAGTATTCCTTGACGGAGCCATTCACCACGTCGACGTCGTTCGAGTTCCAGCAGATGCCGACTGCGGGATGATTCGAGATTTCCATGATGCGGCGGATGTGCGGAGGGTGTTGGGTACCCTCGCCGTGGACCTCCAGCCAAATCTCGACGCCCGCGTTGCGCGCTGCCTCGCCGCACTTCTCGAGCGCCTGGCCGATCTGCTCCAGCGTCTTCTCCTGGGGCACGCCTTTCACGAAGCCGTTGGGGCGAACCTTGACACCGAGGCAGCCCAGGTCGTGCGCCAATTCGCACCAGCGGCGCGTCTCCTCAATGTTCGTCTCGACCCGCGCGGCGTCCGCGTAGTGGTATTCGCAGGTCGAGCCGAGGCTTAGCAGACGCACACGCGAGCCGGCGAACTTCTTGCGCACTTCCGCGCGTTGCGCCTTGCCGAGAGCAAGCTCCACGCCGTGCTTATGCGTGGTGCGCAACTCCACGGCTGCGAAAGCCGTCGCCTCGCAATTCTTGATGATGGTTTCGATGTCCCAATCCTTCGCCAGCTCGTAGGTGACTAAACCCAGCTTGAAAGGAGGAGGGGTTTCAGATTCCACCTGTTCCTCGGCCCTTCCCGTGCCGGGCTGGCTGCAGGAAGCGACGCCCGCCAAGCTCAGAAATCCGGTCTTGAGAAAAGATCGCCGTCCAGGTTTGGGCATTTTCTCCTCCAGCTCCGCTAAAAGCAGAGCCCTGCGATCGAAAACGCGCTATTTTATGCCATCAGAGTAGCAGATGAAACTGCGGAGGTCCAAGATGCAACGCCGAAAATTCTTCCAGGCACTCGGTGGTTCCGCCGCCGCGCTGGCCACCACGCGCGGTTGGGCGGGAACGGGGTCGGACAACGCTCAGCTGGCGGTCCCCAATTTCTCAAACGTGCCGGCCGTCAATCCCGGTGACGCCGAAGCTTACTTCACGGAGGGGAAGCTGCGCCAGGCCATCGACACGACGCCTTCACTCAAGGGAATCAAGTTTGAAGTGGTGGCCTACAACTTTCCCAGCTGGCATCCGAGCCCCTTCATGGAAAAGATCTTCGGCAAAGGCTGGACGGAATTCGAAACGCTCAAGAATTCGCGCCCCCTCTATCCCGGCCACCTCTTTCCGAAATATCCGCTCTGGGGATATTTCAACGAAGCCGACCCGGAATGGGCGGAGCGGGAAATCGAGACCGCGGCCAACTTCGGCATCGACGTCTGGATGATCGACTGGTACTGGCACAGCGGGACGATGTTCTACCACGAGCAGCTTGAAGATGGTTTCCTGAAGG
>Ga0315296_10004294_pt1 | contig 11657 bp, 16 predicted proteins | sample YL17G14_18_MG_FD_203921 | JGI IMG/M metagenome (GOLD analysis project Ga0315296, IMG submission 203921) | Sediment microbial communities from Yellowstone Lake, YNP, Wyoming, USA - YL17G14_18 | ecosystem: Environmental > Aquatic > Freshwater > Lake > Sediment | place: USA: Wyoming | collected...
CTTCTAAGACGACTTTAGCATCTTCCAGAATTCTATGGCTAAACTCGTGAGCAGAGGGTGTAGGTGCAGGGTGAAAAACACTAACAACAGTTATTTCAGCCTCAAACTTCTTCCCAATCCTGATTGCTTCTGCTAACGCCCTTTTCGAATACTCTGAGCCATCAACACCGACCAGTATCTTTTCCAATTATTCTCTCACCTTGAACTAAAAATAGAACATATTTAAGTATTTAAATCTATTGTTACAATTTCTTTCATAACACTGATTAGGTCAAGCGCCGGTTTCTTGACATCACAAAAACATTCAGTCTGTACTGTTCTCAATTAGTTTTGCGCTTTCAGCTTTTGGAACTGCTGCCAATTTTTTTATTCTTCCTTTTGCTTCTTTTTCGGTTTTTCAGTTTTCTCTTTCACTATATAGACGAGGTCTTCCATCCCGATTTCATTGAGTTTCTCAACGGTGGGTATGCCTTCTACTGTCCATCCTCGAACCTCATAGTAATCATCTAACAACAGGTCCAGTTCTTCTTGACTCACAAAGCTTCCCTTTGCCACACACTCATCTGGTATTGGCACGTTCATGACTTTCCAAGGTAGTGTGTCGTCTTTTCGTGTCAAGCCTTCACGGATGTTGAAGAGTCTGCCTAAGTTGCTGATTCTTTCGCCAGCCATTCGCAACTCATCGGGTGTCATTTCGATGCCAGTCACAGCAGTGTATAAGGCTGCTAAGTCTTTGAATCCCTCGTAGTATGTGCCTCTGGAAAACTTGCAGGCTATGAGCGAGTCGATGATTGTATATAGGTCTTCGATTTCTTTGACCATTTTTCCCCTTCCTTTCTCTGCCTTGAACCGATTAACCTTCCCCGACACGTCTGGCCCGTAGGCTCCGTGCCTGTTGTGGTCGGCTCCACGGAACGAAACCGCGTAGCCTAACGCAGCTGTTTTAAGTCCTCGAATGTCATAGCCAGTCATTTCCACTCCTTTGATGTGCTGTGCGTACTTTTCAGCTCCCTTGCCGATTTTTTCTGCTGCCAATCGGACTCCTTCTGCAAGCACATCCCCGAAGCCTTCTCTGAGACTTGTTCTTTTTATCATCTCCAACATAGCTTCGTGATTGCTAAACCTGAGTTCTAAATCGCCCAGCTCTTCTTTGCCGATGATGCCGTTTTCGTAAAGGTCCATGGCGAAACCTACGATGCCACCGATAGATATGCCGTCCACACCATAGTAATTGCTTAAATCCATGGCTTTTAAAATGGCGTCCAAGTTGCCTACGCCGCAGTTTGGTCCCAATGCCCACAGTGGCTCATACTCAATTCGGGTTGTTGTTCCCTTGTAGGGTCCTTCGGGCACCACTGCAATGTGTTCACAAGGCATAGCGCAAGAAGAGCAAGCGATAATCTTGGCGACGAAACGCTCGTTCAAGTATTCGCCGCTGATTTTGTCTGCGTCGTCAAACGTTGCTCTGGTGAAGTTGTTTGTCGGCAGCGCACCAAGTTTTTGAAGCACAAGGACGTTTTCAGGCGTGCCCAAGGTTCGATATTTTCTCGCCGCGGGCCCTTTCATCCGTTCATGGAGAGTCTTTATGAGCTCGAGAAGGCGTTCCTGATTCGCCACTTTGACGTCTTTTGAACCACGTATGGCGATTGCTTTGAGGTTTTTGGAGCCCATGACAGCGCCTACGCCGCATCTGCCCGCCGCTCTGGTTTGGTCGTTCAAGATGCAGGCAATTCTGACTAATTTTTCTCCAGCTGGTCCTATAGATGCCACACGGATGTAGAAGTCTTTCAGTTCGTTGCGTATGGCGTCTTCGGTCTCTCGAGGAGATTTGCCCCATAGGTGTTTGGCGTCCATCACTTGAACGGCGTCGTCGTCAACCCAAAGGTAAACGGGCTTTTCCGATTTTCCATAGAAAATTATGGCGTCGTATCCAGCGCGTTTCATGACTGTGCCGAAGTGTCCATGCGACTTGGCCTCTGCTAAAGCTAAGCTTAGAGGCGACTTAGTTACGAAGGCGTGCCCGTTTCCGCTTGTGGGAACCATCGTGCCGCCAAATGGCCCCGCAGCCAAGACTAATGGGTTTTCTGGACTGAATGGATCAACACCTGGCTTTGAATGGTCAAGTAGTAGACGCATCCCTAAGCCTATTCCACCTATGTATTTCCTGGCTAACTCTTCCTTCAACGGCTCAGTCCAAATTTTTCCACTTGAAAGATCCACGTGTAATATTCGTCCGGCATAACCCAACACTCTGTTTGTTCCTCCAACCTTTTCTCTCTTGTTTTGCATGGAAGGGATAACAAACAAATAATCATTGACTAATATTTAAATATTTAAATTTATTGTTATAACGTTCCAAGGGGGCGAGGCGGGTGACAACACACATAGAGAACTTGCAAGCATCATCTTCGCTTAAGCATGCATGCATGCAATACTTGGACTCAAATGGTCTCCCATAGGGGTTAGATTGGTTAAGAGAGATGAAAAACCTAAAGGCACACCGTTAGAATCCACTAGACTCCGATATTGTCAACTTTTGATGGAAGCAAAAAAAGGGAAAAGTGCAACGCTCACACCAGAAAACATATCAAACTCGCGCAGGATGTTTTAATTTCAGACACGATCGCTCGACTTATGCAGCAATAGAAGAGAGGAATTGATCACCACGGATATGCAGCCGGCTTCTTGAAGAACTGCAGCCCAGATGGGCACTAATAAGCCCAGTGATGCCAGAGTCAATCCAACGGCGTTCCAGGCCAGGGAGAAAGCGATGTTCATCTTCATTTTGCTAAAGGCCTTTCGGCTCAGTCTGATCGTGTACTCGACCTTTGTTAGGTCGTCTCCCAGTAATGCTACGTCAGCCGTTTCGATTGCTACGTCACTGCCAGCTGCCCCCATTGCAAAGCCAACATCTGCGTTGGCTAATGCTGGGGCATCGTTAACGCCGTCGCCCACCATGGCAACAACATTGCCCTTCTTCATTTTTCCTATCACTTCGACCTTCTGTTCTGGCAAAAGCTCCGCATAGAATTCATCAACGCCTATTTGTCCAGCAATAGACTTAGCAGCTCGCATGTTATCTCCAGTTAGCATAACAGTCTTGATTCCTAATCGCCTGAGCCGCTGTACTGCCTCAGACGAGTCTTTTCTTACAGTGTCAGCTACAGCGATGACGCCGATCATTTGCTCGTCTAATATGACGGGGAGCACCGTTTTTCCCTCGTTTTCAAATTGGCTTATTACCTTGTCCTCTTCCTCGGTGATCGCCATGTCTGCCATGCTTTTTCCAATTAGGATCTCCTGTTTTCCGTAATAGGCTTCGACTCCACGTCCGGGAACAATCTTGAATTTCGTTGGATCTGGAATGCTTAGCCCTAACTCTGTGGCTTTCGCTGTAACAGCCTTTGATATTGGATGTTCGGAGAATTTTTCAGCTATTGCCGCATATTTGACTACTTCATCTTCAGAGTGGTTGCCTAAGGTTCTTACTTCAACGACTTTGGGTTCACCGATGGTTAGTGTTCCGGTTTTGTCGATCGCTACCAATGTGACATCTTTTACTTTCTCTATGTTTGTGCCGCCTTTGATTATTATGCCGTTCATGCTGGCGTTGCCAATAGCTCCGACCACAGCAATTGGGACAGCCAGTGACAGTGCGCAGGGGCAAGCCACCAGGAGAATAGATACGGCCCGTATGATTGCCTGATGTAGACCGACCAGAACGTAAGTGGCTGTGAACACCGCAGCAGCCAGAAGCGATATGAAGGGCACGAAGTAGGTGGTGAATCTGTCAGCAATGTTTTGTATCGGTGCTCTCTTCTCTTGGGCTTCCTCGACGAGATGAATGATATGAGCCAGCGTAGTGTCCTCCACTATTTTCTCGGTCTTGACTTCTAATGCTCCGTTCCCGTTCATGGTGCCAGCAAACACCTTGTCGCCCTTCGCCTTTTCGGCGGGCATTGATTCCCCTGTTATCGCGGCTTGGTTGACGGCGCTGTATCCTGAAATCACGGTTCCATCAACAGGTATTTTATCGCCAGGCTTTACCAGCACGGTCTCGCCTAAGCCGACGTCTTCTACTGATACTTCGACTTCCTTTCCATCTCGACGCACAAGAGCAGTCTTTGGACTCATGTTGACGAGCTTCTCGATTGCGCCTCTTGTTCGGTACAGGATGTAGTCTTCAAGAGTCGTTCCCGCTAGAATTATGAGCACTACTGTCGCTGCGGGAATATAGTAGCCCGCTGCTATTGAGACGGCGATTGCTATGGTTACGAACAGTTGGACAGTTATTCTCTTGTGGAACAAGAGCCGAAGGGCTTTGACGTAGATGGTATAGCCGCATGCAACGGCAATCAAAGCAAGAACAATACTAGTTCCAGATGCATACGCTACGCTGGTTTGTAAGATGAGCCAACTTGTTACGGTTGATACCACAGTTACAATGAACAGAGCTGTGCTTCTAATGTATTCTTTCATGAAACTCAACCTCCTGTGTTCTCAATTCGGTAACCGAGCTTTTCCAGACGCTCAGTTATCTTTGGCGGGTTGACTTTTTGTGGGTCGTATTCTATCTTGACTTTGCTTGCTATCACGTCGAAGTTCGCTTTGGAAATGCCACTTATCCTCATCAATGCACGCTCGAGGGCCATGCTTTGAAAACTGTCTCCGCATGAACCGCATGCACAAGCGGCGCCTTCTGCTTTTGCAATCTTCAAAATCAATTTTTCAACAGTCACAAGCCTCACCTCCCTTTTGATCAGTCTTAGGGGTAATGTTAGGACATACCGCGATTTTAGAAGCGACTCGGGAAGCAATTTCGATGGATTGAGGGGAGTTTTCTTGCATATTTGACCAGTCAGCGCAAACTGATTTCTTTTCCATTTGTTTCTTACTTTGAGCTAAATTGCAATATAGTAGTTAAGTATTTAAATATATTATTATATTTCTTTCACATAATGCTTGGATGAACCTTGTTTTCTTTTTTCGGTCTCAAGTCAAAGAACATTCAGTTTGTGCATGCTCTTAATCAGGTTGGGATTCGAAAGGCTGTAGAAGACCCACTTTCCCTCTTTTCTGTCGTTCACCAGCCCCACATTTTCCAAAATTCCTAAATGATGTGAGGCTGTAGGCTGAGTTAAGCCTAAAGCAACCATAACCTCACAGACGCACATCTCCCTAACCTCTAGAAGTCTTAGAATTCTCAGCCTCGTCTCATCCGCCAGAGCCTTAAAAAACCTGCTCCGCTTGTCAACAGTTTCCACACCAGCGACTTTCTCGGCGACTCTGCGTAACTCTCCTAGATACTCGGACGCATTCCCAGACTCGCAGGCCTTACAGGCCCCTGACTCGACAAATCTTAGGAGTCTTTTGTTCACCTTAGGTTTGGACATCATCTACTCAAAGCGATAATGAAACAACGGATTTAAATATATTTCGATTACTCCATCCGCCCCGCCGAGCGCGCGCTACTTCTTTAGTCTTGATCTCTCAGCTTCAATTTTCCTTTTCATAACCTCAAAGTAAGCGTCTGGACCAAGAAGGTTTTCTTTGTCCGCTTCGAAGTCCTTAACCTCAATCTTGACAAACCAGCCTCTCTCATAAGGATCTTGGTTCACTAACTCTGGCTTTTGCTGAAGCTGTTCATTGATCTCTCTAACAACCCCCGACACTGGTGACAATAGATCAAGAACACTCTTGACTGACTCGAAAGAACCAGTCTCGTCGAACTGCCCCACTACGGTGCCAAGAGCCGGCAACTGAACATATATGACATCGCCGACCATATTTTGCAGGAACTCAGTGATGCCAACCGCTGCAATATTTCCATCCAGTTTCGCCCAGCAGTCATTCTCGTTATAAAAGCGGTCTTTCGGAACGCGAAAAGTCCACTTGTCGACTTTAATTTCAAGAGGATTTTCAGCCAACTCAATCACATCCCTTGGACAAGCCTATCAACTATAGATGCAATCTCTTCAGCGATGATTTCTGCAAGTCTCTCACCGTTGGGTCCCAAGTGAGATGCCGACTCGGGCAACAGATTGTGCTTCTTGGCAATGTCTGGAACTAGAACTCTTCCTCTGATTTTTCCGCCATTCTTAACTATCAGTTTGGTTGCGCACCGTTCAGCGCAGCCGTCAACAGTTATGACCGGAAGGTTCCCAACCAGCTCAGAATTGGAGCTAACACCAGCGAGCAATGGGGGGAGACTGACCAATTCAACCTCCTTTGGCCTAAGCTCCTCCACTACTTTGAAAACGCTATCACGTGCTACGGACCCAAGCGGCTTGTCCATGCCTGCACACGCCACGACAACTACTTTCCCACTTTCTGTCATGGTTCTTCACTCCTGATTTGCGTTTTTTCCACGACCCAATGCCTCATCCACTTTGCTGGCTATCTCTTCAGCCACCTTTTCGGCGAACTTCCATTCGTCAGTGCTCAATTTATCTCTGGATTTCAAATTGAGTTTAGAACATTTTTTCAGAATATCCGTGACTACAATGGTTGCAAAGGGTTTCCCACTATACGTCCTAGTTCCTATTTCAGCGCATCTTTTCTCGCAACCATCAACAGTTATGGTGGGGAATAGCTTGGCAAAGGTTCTCTCACCCTCTCCTCCAGCGAGGAACAGAGGCAGACAAATTGTGACGGTCTGGTCGGGGCGGAGTTCCTCCAAAACGAGTCGCGTAGCTATCCGTGAAATTGTTCCTTCAGGAATTTCTCCGCTGCACGAAACTATTCCAACTTTATTCATTATGAGCGCCATCAGCTTTCGCCATCCATTATTTCATCAACAGTCTTTGCAATTTCTTCGGCAAGGAGGTTTGCTAGCTCACATCCTTCGGGGTTCAGCTCTATGATACCTTCTGGCTTCAAGTCTCTATGACTTCGTAGCATGTCAGTAACCATAAGACTCTTCATGAGTCTTCCATTCGAGGTCTCGATGTTCTTCTGTGAGCACCTGGTTGGGCAACCATCTATGGATATGCAGGGATGCTCTCGCACCTGCTTCAGGGTTTCTTCGTCGCCGACCGTCAACAATGCAAGGCAAGTTATTCTGGTATGTTGTGGGCGGAGTTCCTCTACAACCTTGTATGCTGCTTTCCGACCCACGGTTCCGAGCGACTTTCCTATGCCGCTACACGGAATCACAAAGATATACTTGTGCTTGGGCATACCCATCCAACACCTTTTCTCAGTAGCCTCTTTTCTCCTTGATTACCTTCAGAACCTCAGGCTTGCTCGGAAAGTCAAGGGCGCTTGGAGCACAGACTCTCATACAACTCCTACAAAAAACGACACAATTATCAGCGTTTCTCACGATCAACTTCTTTGGCTCACCCTCAATTCCATACACATTATGTGGGCAGAATTTGAGGCATTGAGGGTCGCCCCCGCACAAATCACATTTTTTATGATCTATCTTCGGCGCCCATGGAATCTCCTTTCGCGGCACGCCCATGTACGTTTCCTCAGACACTTTTCCCCGCCTCCCTTAAGGCGTTCTTCACGGTGTTCAACGCTTCTTCCAGTTTCATGTTCCGCACGTCAAGAGGGATTAGATCCTTGTTAATGTCCAGGCCAACTTTCCCAAATGCATCTCTGAAGAGTTTCTTCTGCATCACGGGAGCACAACCAGCTACCATATACTTGGTTCCTTTCTTCAGGAATGCTTCTAGGAATCGTTCACCGTCTTCATCACACAGCATTGGATGGATGAAGGCGTACTCCACAGGGTACTCGGTTCGGACAATGTTGATGAAATCCCAGATGTCTAGCTGAGCGAAGCCGGGGCACTTGCCTGTACAGACACAAAATATGAAACCAATTTTTCCATTCTCCATGAATTGTCCCTCGAGCATACGTAAAGGCTTGTTGATCCATGAAGTATGGGCAAACCATATATTTAAGTATTTAAATTTATTACTATAAGAGTTGAGTGCGACATTTAAGGTACAGAAGGTAGTAACATGGAAAAAAACAAGATTAAAGTTGAAATTTTCGAAGGCGATCCTTTTGGGAGTGCCTGCTGCGGTCCGGGTCCTCGCATAAACTCTCCTGAGGCTGTGGAAAAACTACGCCAAATGTTGACCGAACGATACCAAACTGTTGAAAAACTTTCAAAAGAACTTAAAGACGTAATTCAAGTCGAGAGAGATATAATCAGTCAAAAACGATGGGACTATCCCGAATATGTAAGAAAACTGATGTATGACGGCAAACCATTGCCTTACATCTTCATAAACGGTGAAGCCGTTGCCGTAGGCAAATTTCCATTTTACGAAGAATTTGTAACATTGCTCAAATCACATCTAGCTAATGCATTGAGGACTTCTGAGAAGTGACAGAACGCACAAAAGTGGTTCATGTAAAAACTTGGGAGGAGTTTAAGAGGCTGGCAATCGCCTCGCGCCCAAAGTTCATGGCCTATACTGTGCAGAATGCCCCACTTTCGAGACCTCCAATGGGTTTGAGGCTGGTTTTCACTGCGGGAGACGTTCAATACGTTTTTCTGGACTTTGCTCGTGGAAACGCTTTCACACGAACAAAACTTCCAGTATATGTCAATGATAGTGGAGATGCTTACTTCAAAGAAGAAGACCTCAAAGACTTCGTATGCAGTGAACTGAACCGAAGAGACATCTCCATGGTTTCATTTGAAGTCTTAGGCTATTAAAAAGAGAAACTAAGATAGACTAGAGCTCGAAGACCCTAAGGACAAACCCATTGAAAAAGTCAGGCAGATCAGAGACGAAATAGAAAGAAGAGTGATGAGCCTGATTTCAGAACTCAACGGTTGAGTCTTTTTTCATTCACTTTCTTCTTCAACAGCAACTGCTTCAGTCGGTATGCCTTTCGCTGCTCGTTTGGCTAGGACTCCCAGCTTCGTTTCTGGCACGTAGGCGCCGCCAGTGAAGACAACGCCGCATTTCTTGCATCCCCAAACGCCTACGCTTTGGCGTTGAACCGATGCTGAGCCGCATTTTGGGCACTTGTGCGCTTTTTTGAGGCTGGTGACAACTGCTATGTAGCGTTTCCGCACAGTGGCGCCATAGCGGGCTTCAAGCCCACGTGTTGAACCAACCTTCTTCATACGAATCTTGCCCATCTCTTACTCCTTCACCACGAGTTTTCGCAGTTCAACCGCCTTTTGCTGAGCTATCTTGCTGGCTTCAAAGATTTCTTGTGGCGTAAAGTAGCCGTCTTCTCCCTTCTGTGTGGCGCAGATTTTCCCGTCCTTTTCAACCGTCAGTGTCAGCCTCGCGTCCATAACCTGCTCTTCTTCCAGCCACGGGTCAACCATTATTTTGTCTCCGATTTTGGCAAATGTAACCGCGATGGGGTAGTTTCGCATAGGCAACGGCTTATATCCTGGCTTAATCTTGATTTCGTCTTCTTTGACCTCGTAGTTGAACATCTTTGTGTTCACCAAAGCGGCCAAGGCTGCCAGCGCCGAGGCGTCAATCAGGTTGCCGTCGTGATTCAGAACGTAGACGTCGACGAACACAACGAACACTTTCTTGCCAGGTTCCACGCACAGGTCTTCAAGTGCTATAGCCTTCGACTCACGGATGCCACGGTCAACAACTCTAGCCAATTCAACTGAGTTCTCGTTGGGCGGTCCAGGCTCAAACGTGGGTGAAGCCAAAGGCACAAGCTCGGCGTTGACGGTTAAGACGCCTTCGTTCGGTGTGTCTGAAAAAGGTTCACCCGCCTCAATCTTGATTCCAACCAAAACCTCTGTTTTGCCCAAGCGAACCCGCGCTGAGCCTTCGGCACGTTCAATGAGTCCAGACTCGAGTTGAATTTCCCTGTAGTCGGTTGGCTCTCTTCCGTCGAGTCGTTTTCCTCTGGCAATCAGCTGTGCGATTCTCTTCTGCCTAACTTTCGCAGCCATTACTGAAACCATTACTCCGTCGCCTCCTTTTCACCCTCATCTTCCTTTTCAGCTGCAGCTTCCTTAACAACCTTGTACTTCGCCTTTAACGCTTCCTTCTGCAGCTGATTGACTTGCTTGCATCCTTCCAGCGCCATGCTCAGAACCTGCTCAAACTCTTCGCCTGTAAGCATGCCGTCCATTTGCAGCAAGGTTACAGCGTTCATAGTGGGCATATAGGCGAGGGGCATGTCAGCGTCGCCGCCCTTGTCCTCTACATCATTCAAGTCCAGCACGAGGCGACCCTCAACTTTACCAGCTGCGCACGCGCTAACAAGATCTCGCATGGGTATGCCTGCGTCAGCTAGAGATAGTGACGCTGCTGTGATGCCAGCGCATCTGGTTCCACCGTCTGCCTGCAAGACTTCGATGAAGAGATCGATGGCTGTTCGCGGATAATACTCTGCAAATATAGATGGCTCTAACGATTCCCGAATCACCTTTGACAGTTCATGTTCTCTTCTTGAAGGAGCAGGTGACTTTCTTTCTTGCACCGAAAACGGCGCCATATGATAGCGGCAACGCAATGCAGCGCGGTCTGGCAAAGCCTGATGCCTGGGATGGATTTCCCTCGGCCCGTAAACCGCCGCTAGAATCTTGTTCTTTCCCATCTCAATATAGGCTGAACCGTCAGCGTTGCCTAGTATGCCGACCTCGATTTTTACCTGTCGCATCTCGTTTAGTTTTCTGCCGTCAGATCGAACATCATTTTCATCAATCAGTTTTTCAGGTTTCTTTTGAGACATTTTCAACAACCTCCTTCTTGGATTTTTCACCTTTTTCTTTTCTCAACATTTCAGTAACTCTGTCAGTCAGCCCACTCATGTGAGCTTCCTGCTCAATCTTGCGAATAGCCATAATGGCTAAGCGTTCATCTTCAGGCGATTTACCGCTAATTATGATTCTGCCGTTTTGTCCAATTGTTATTTGGCAGCCTGTCTCCTCTTTGATCATGCCTATCATTGAACCCTGCTTCCCAATGACACGCGGAATCTTCGTCGACGTAATTTCAATGATTTGGCCCCTTGAAACCTTGCCAAGTCCCCTTTCAAGAACTGTGAGCAACGGGTCACGTGTCCGATCGTAGGCAACTATTTTCGCCACCATGATATCTCCAACATCGAATAGTGACGGTAAGTCATCTTTTTGGGGTTTGAATGGTCGTTCAAGCGCGTCTGAAGCCCTTAGCATGGCTAAGTATGGAGCTCGTATGTCTGTCACCCATCCGCCTAGTGTTACTTCAAGCACTTTCCCAATAACCGTGTCTCCAACCATTGGGATGTAGAAGGCCTTTAAAGCCACAACGTGGATCCGCTTGTCTTCTGCAACGAAGAGGCCTACCCGTGTGGCATAGATTTTTCCGTTCTCTTTGTATGTGTTTTCTCCGTTTATGTATTCGTTTTCAGCCAGCAAATCGCCTGGCGTAACAAGTTGTCTATTTTCATAAAAAACTGGCATAGTTTTTCCTCCTTTAATCCAACAATTTTCCTTGTTTCTAACCGATTTTCGCTTCTGCAGCGCCTTTTGTCAATTCTCCCAGTTTGTCGAGAAATGGACCATATAATCCTGCAGGCATTTCCACGACGGCGAACCATGACCCGTCTGCGCGCCATTCTTCGTGTTTTATTGTGCCGAATCCTTTGACCGAGCCGTAGACTTTGCTGGCGTATGCCGGTGGTACGCGAACGTTAACTGCCACTTGTTCCATTTTCAGAGG
>Ga0315296_10004295_pt1 | contig 11653 bp, 9 predicted proteins | sample YL17G14_18_MG_FD_203921 | JGI IMG/M metagenome (GOLD analysis project Ga0315296, IMG submission 203921) | Sediment microbial communities from Yellowstone Lake, YNP, Wyoming, USA - YL17G14_18 | ecosystem: Environmental > Aquatic > Freshwater > Lake > Sediment | place: USA: Wyoming | collected...
TAGGTCCTGGAGACTCTGTGCCTGATGGCTTTGCCGCCCAACTGAAACCTTTCCGAGCCCGGCGAAAAAAACTGGCGACGTTCTGCTTGTTTTTTGTGATTACCGCAATTATTTTGGGGCTGCAAGTATTTGGAACTTTCAGCCCCGCCTTAAACATCGCACTTATTGGAGCAGGGGCTCTTTTTGCATGGAAGGCCAGCCGAACGCTCATTCGTTTCGGGTGGATATGACCCGGTCCCAATCATTTCGTCGGCTCTTATGTAATTTCTGTTGTGAACTCGTCCCCCGAGAGGGTTAAGTTGTGGCAAAAATGACGCGAAGAAGGATCTTTTCAGAGCTGCATTAGTGAGTGTACGAACTGCGTAGGGCGGGATTGCGCTTGACTCCGGATCCAAAGGTCGGAGGTTCGAATCCTCCCAGGCAGGCCACTCAATTCCCCCCTGTTGATCCGAGAATATCAGCGGGTTACGCTTCCGGGCAGTGAAGACCGGCTTTATGTCCCTTTAAGCCCTTTTTAGCCCCCAACACGTCATAAAACTTGACAGTCCCGAACATAGCAAAAATCGCCTCAGCCGATGCGGGATAGATCATAAATCGATTCCCGTTCTCGCCTTTTACGTTTTCCCGCGATTCCGGCCACATGTTCTGAAGTGCGCATAGATAGCTGCTGAAAAAATCCGTCTGCCCCTTGACATTCTACTGTCCGTAGAATAATATGGAACTATGAAATTATTAATCCTATCGAAAAAGGGGAGATTGGCCCCCTTGTCCGAGGAACTGGAGTGGCCCCTCATGGATATCCTTTGGACAAAAGGACCGATGAAGGGAAGAGACCTCTATGACGAAATCCGTCGGACGAGAGACATCGCTTATACGACAGCCCTGACAGTCCTGGACCGGCTGTCCAAAAAGGGCCTCATTAAGAAAGACCGGGAGTCGGGGACCATTCTTTTCACTCCGGCGGTATCCCGAAACGCTTATGAGAGCGCCGTCACGGAAGGGCTGGTTCAGAAGGCCTTTGAGGTATCGCCGGACCTGGCCGTCTCGGCCTTCGCCGACATGTTTTCCAAAATGCCGAAGGGAAACCTCGAAAAGCTCGAAAAACTGATCGAAGAGAAGAAAAATGGGGAAAATCAAGGCTAAGGCGTGGACGAGCCCGGTCCTGCTCCTGGGCGGGCTTTCCCTGCTTTCCCTCCTGATCTTTTTTCAGCTCTACAGGCATCCGGAAACGGCCCTTCTCCTCCTCTCCCTGCCGAGTCCGGAGGCTTTCACCTGCAACCTTCGCTGCCTGGGGATCATGCCCTTTCTGCAGGTCCTTGGAGAAGCCGGTAAAGCGCTCCTCCTGGTCTTCATGTCATTCTCGTTCCTTTACGCCCTTTCCCGGGCGGCCCTGAGGATTCTGCGGACATTGGCTTTCGTGGACCGTGCCGAGCGGAATGCCCTTCCGTTCGGCGACACCCCCCGATTTCCTTTCCTGGAGAACGTCACGGTCTTCGCGGATCGCTTGCCACTGGCTTTCACGGCCGGTTTCCTGAAGCCCCGGGTCTTTCTCTCGACGAGGCTCGTTGATATCCTGGACGAAAAAGAGCTCCGTGCGGTCATTCTCCACGAGTCTCATCACCAAAGATCGAAGGACCCCCTGAAAGGCCTGGTTGTTTCTTTCATTTCGGATTTACTGTTTTTCCTCCCGGTCAGCCGGTTCCTGCATAAGACCTACCACCTCACGTCGGAGATGACGGCGGACGCCTATTCCGTCAGCTCCCAGGCCGACCCGCTGGATCTCGTCGGTTCGCTCTTGAAGGTCCAAAAGCTCAACGGTCCGGCGGCTTCCTGGTTCTTCGACCCGACAACGGAGAGGGCCAAGCATCTTCTGGGCCAGCCGGCGAGGATCCCGCTGCCCCTCAAAAAGACTTTTCTCACCATCGTTCTTTTGGCCATCTCGGCCTTTATCGCGCTGGTCCCGGTCAAAAAGAGCGTCTCTTCACTGTTCATTAATCACGACAAAACCTGCGTCTTGCGCTCCGGCCATGTATAGGGGTCGGCTGTAGGAGATGACTATGGAAAAAACCGTCTCTTTGTGCTTATTAATGCTGTTCCCGGCGCTTCTGCTCGCCCAGGAAGACGCCGTGCGCCTCGACGACCTCCTCAAACAGGCGCTGGAAAGGAACCCGAAGATCAAGTCGGTGGGGCTTGAGGCCGAAGCCTCGTCCTTCCGGATCCCCCAGGAGAAAAGCCTGCCCGATCCGATGGTCGGCTTCACCCTGAAGAACATGGGCTTCCCCAAGTTCACCCTCGGCCAGGAAGTGATGAGCGGGGTCGGGCTCTCCTTCTCCCAGGCCATCCCGTTTCCCGGCAAGCTCCGGCTCAAAGGCGAGATCGCCGAGAAGGCCTTCGAGAGGACGAAGGAGGTCCGCAACGCGGTCGTTCTGGGCGTCCTCAAGGACGTAAAAACCGCCTATTTCGAGCTTTACGCCCTATACAAGTCCGTCGCCATCCTCCAGGAACAGAAAGCCCTCCTGCAGAAAGCGCTCGAACTGACCGAGACGAAGTACTCCGTTGGGAGCGGTGTTCAGTCGGACGTCCTGAAGGCCGAGGTTGAAATCTTAAGGATGGACGAGATGATCACGCCAATGGCTGAAATGATCAAATCTCTCAACACCCGGATCAACCTTCTCCTGGATTTCCCCGCGGACAGACCCCTGGGAATGCCTGAGGACCAGGGAGTCGAGAGTCTCCCCGTGTCGCTCGAGGAACTCAAGAGAGCCGCGGAAGAGAATTCCCCTGTAGTCAAGGAAGCCGCTTTGATGGTCGAGGAAGGGGGGAAGATGGTCGCGTTCGCAAGGAAAGAGCTTTCTCCCAACTTCGTCGTCGGGGCGGGCTGGGAATTCAAGGGCCGGCTGCCCAGCATGTATGAGGTTATGGTCGGGTTCGAGATCCCGCTTTATCGCAAGACGAAGCAGTCCAAGATGCTCGAGGAAACGCTCGTCCGCCTCGAGAGCTCGAAGAGCGGCCTCCACTCCATGAAGAACGACGTGGTTTTCATGGTGACAGAGGATTATCTCAAGGCCCGGTCGGCCGAGAGTCTGATCAAGCTGTACAAAGACAAGATCATTCCGCAGGCCTCCCTGACCGTGGAATCTTCGTTGGCCAGTTATCAAGTCAACAAGACCGATTTCCTGGCCCTGCTGGCCGACATCAACACCTATTTCTCGTACCAAATGGCTTATTACAGGCAGCTCGCCGAGCTCTGGAGCTCGATCGCCCGGCTGGAAGAGTATTCGGCGAAAGAGATCGTGAATTGGGGAGGGAAGAATGAAGACCAAAATTAGGATCGCGGTCCTTTGTCTGACGGCAGTCGCCGTCGTTTTGTACGTGGCCTGTAAGGGAAGCGACGGAACCGCCCCGGCGGCCGGGTCCGCCGGACACACCCATGTCCAAGCGGAGAAAGCGAAGCCCGGGGCCGAGAAAACGCTCTACCACTGCCCCATGCATCCCACTTACACTTCAGACAAGCCGGGCGACTGCCCCATCTGCGGGATGAAGCTCGTGCCCGTGGAGACGCAGGAAATGCCGGCCAAGACCGAAGAACCGCCAGCCCCCAAGAAAAAGGTCATGTACCGTTCGACCATGAACCCCAGCGAGGTCTCCGATAAACCGGGCGAGGACTCGATGGGGATGGACATGGTGCCCTTCGAAGTCGAGGAAAGCGGAGCCGTCAGCGAAGTCGGCGGTCGGATCCAGGTCAAGATCAGTCCGGAGAGGCAGCAGCTCATCGGCATCAAGACGGCGGTCGTGAAGTCGCAGCCCATCCATAAGCTCATCAAGGCGGTCGGCCGCGTGGATTATGTCGAGCCGAACATCTCGATCGTCAACCTCAAGTTCGACGGCTGGGTGGAAAAACTCTATGCGAATTCCACCGGCCGAGCCGTCCGGAAGGGTGAGCCTCTCTTTGACATCTACAGCCCGGACCTGGTTGCCGCACAACAGGAATACCTGATCGCCCTCAAGGCCGGTGCGACGCTCGGCGATGCCTCGTCTATCCTCAAGTCCGCCCGGGAGAAGCTGAGGCTTTGGGATGTCACGGACAGCCAGGTCGAGGAGCTCGGACGCACCGGGCAATTCAAGAAAATCGTAACGGTCTATTCTCCGGGATCCGGGATCGTGATCGAGAAAAACGTCCTTCAGGGGCAGAAGATCATGGCCGGGGAGACCCTGTTCAAAATCGCCGACCTCTCTCGAGTCTGGATCCTCGGCGAGATCTATGAGTATGAACTGCCCTTCATCAAGACGGGGCAAGAGGCGAAAATCTCACTATCTTATTATCCCGGGGAGTCTTTCGCCGGGACGATTACATACATTTACCCTTATCTCAAGTCCGAGACGCGTACGAACCAGGTCCGAATAGAGGTAGCCAATCCGGGTCTCAAGCTCAAGCCCGAGATGTTCGCTTACCTCGAAATCCACGTCAATTACGGGACCAAGCTGACCGTCCCTTCTGACGCCGTCCTGGACGCCGGTGACACCAAGATCGTCTTCGTGGCCAAAGGCGACGGCTATTTTGAGCCCCGTGAGGTCAAGCTCGGCGTCAGGGGCCAGGACATGTACGAGGTGCTCAGCGGGGTGAGCAACGGCGAGAACGTGGTCACTTCCGCCAACTTCCTCATCGATTCCGAGTCGAGCCTCAAGACCGCCCTCAACCGGATGACCAAGACCGCGGCGGGAGAACAAAAACATGATTGAGAAGATCATCGAGTTCTCGGCAAAGAATAAGTACATCGTCCTCATTTTTACCGCCGCGGCTATCGTTGGCGCGATCTACGCCGTACGGAATATCCCGCTGGACGCCATCCCGGACCTCTCTGACACTCAGGTCATCATCTATTCGAGGTGGGACCGGAGCCCCGATGTCATTGAGGACCAGGTCACTTATCCCATCGTGACGGCCATGCTCGGAGCGCCCAAGGTCAAAGCCATCCGCGGTTACTCCGACTTCGGGTTCTCCTATGTGTATGTCATCTTCCAGGACGGGACGGACATCTACTGGGCCCGCAGCCGCACTCTGGAATACTTGAGCAAGATCACACCCAGGCTCCCGCAGGGCGTCCAGACCGAAATGGGGCCCGATGCGACGAGCGTGGGGTGGGTCTATCAGTACGCCCTCGTCGACAAGTCGGGCAAGAACGACTTGGCCCAGCTCCGGAGTTTCCAGGACTGGTACATGCGTTACTGGCTCCAGGGCGTCCCCGGGGTCGCCGAAGTCGCTTCTGTCGGAGGCTTCCAGAAACAGTATCAGGTCAACGTCGACCCCCACGCCCTCCAGGCCTACAACATCCCCCTGATGAAAGTCATCGAGGCCATCCGAGACGGGAACAATGACGTCGGCGGCCGGCTGGTGGAGTTCTCGGGTAAAGAATACATGGTCCGGGGCCGCGGCTACGCTAAGTCGATCAAGGACATCGAAGACATCGTCGTCAAGAACGATATGTCCGGGACGCCGGTCCTCGTCAGGAATGTCGCCCAGGTCGTTCTGGGCCCCGAAATCCGGCGCGGAGTCGCCGACCTCGACGGCGAGGGCGATGCCGTAGGCGGCATCGTCATCATGCGCTCCGGAGAGAACGCCCTGAACGTCATCAACCGGGTCAAGGACAAGCTCAAGGAGATCCAGCCCTCCCTGCCCTCCGGAGTCGAGGTCGTGACGACCTACGACCGTTCTGAGCTGATCAATCGATCGATCGAAACCCTCAGGGGCCAGCTTATCGAGGAAATGATCATCGTCAGCATTGTCATCCTGCTCTTCCTCTGGCACTTCCCCTCGGCCGTCATCCCAATCGTCACCATTCCGATCTCGGTTTTGTTGGCGTTCATCCCCTTATATGGCATGAAGCTGACGTCCAACATCATGTCCCTGTCCGGGATCGCCATCTCCATCGGCGTCCTCGTCGACGGGGCGATCGTCGAAGTGGAGAACGCCTACAAGAAGCTCCAGCTCTGGCAGGACGGAGGCCGGAAGGGCGATTATCACGTGGTTCGACTGAACGCTCTCAAGGAAGTCGGGCCGTCGGTCTTTTTCTCCCTCCTCGTCATCGCCGTCGCGTTCCTGCCCGTTTTCACGCTCGTCGACCAGGAAGGGCGGCTGTTCAAGCCGCTGGCCTACAGCAAGAACTTGGCTATGGCCATTGCCGCTATCCTGGCCATCACCCTCGACCCTGCCATGCGCATGCTTTTCACCCGGATGGACTATAAACACTTCCGGCCGAAGTGGTTGTCGGGAATCGTAAATACGATCACGGTCGGCCGGTATTACCCCGAAGAAAAGCATCCGATCAGCAAGATCCTCTTCCGGATCTACGAGCCTGTCTGCGAGTTTGTCCTCAAATACCGCAAGGCAACAATCGCCGGGGCCCTTGTCCTGATGGCCGCGACCGTGCCCATCTTTTTCAAATTGGGATCGGAGTTCATGCCCCCTCTCAACGAAGGGACGATTCTCTACATGCCGACGACCTTGCCGGGGATTTCCGTGACCGAGACCCAGGCCCTACTTCAGACGATGGACAAGGTCCTCAAGGCGACACCCGAGGTCGAACGGGTTTTCGGCAAGGCGGGCCGGGCCGAGACCTCAACGGACCCGGCGCCGTTTAGCATGATGGAGACGACCGTCGTCCTGAAGCCGGAGAGCGAATGGAGGCCGGTCAAGCGCTGGTATTCCTCTCTTCCGCGGTTCCTCCGGGCGCCTTTCCGCCGTATCTGGCGCGACCGGATCACGTGGGAACAACTCGTCAACGAGCTGGACCAGAAGATGCAGTTCCCGGGCGTTTCCAACGCCTGGACGATGCCCATCAAGGCCAGGATCGACATGCTGACGACGGGCGTGCGCACCCCCATCGGCATCAAGGTGTATGGGGCCGACTTGAAGGAGATCGAAAGGATCGGAACAAGCCTCGAGACGATCCTGAGAAACGTCAAGGGAACGCGGAGCATCTTCGCCGAACGCGTGACAGGAGGCTATTTCGTCGATTTCGACATCCGACGCGAGGATATCGCCCGATATGGGCTGACCATCAAGGAAGTCGAGATGATCATCATGTCGGCCATCGGTGGCGAGCCTGTCACGACGACAGTAGAGGGTCGCGAGCGGTATACGGTGAACGTCCGGTACGCCCGGGAGCTTCGAGACGACCTCGATAAGCTGCGCCGCGTGCTCGTCCCGACGATGTCCGGCGCCCAAATCCCGCTGGAGCAGCTGGCCGACATCCATCTGACTCTCGGACCGTCCATGCTCCGGGACGAGAACGCCATGCTCGCCGGGTACGTCTACGTCGACATCACGGGTCGCGATGTGGGGAGCTACGTGGCCGAGGCCAAGAAGATTGTCAGGGAGAAGCTGACCCTGCCGGCGGGCTATTCCCTCCAGTGGAGCGGGCAATACGAAAACATGATGCGGGTGAAAGAACGACTCAAGGTGGTCATCCCCTTGACGATTTTCATCATCTTCGTCCTGCTCTTCTTGAACACCAAATCCCCGGTCAAAGCGGGCATCGTCATGCTGGCCGTGCCGTTCTCCCTGATCGGCGCTGTCTGGTTCCTCTACATCCTGAAGTTCAACGTTTCGATCGCCGTCTGGGTCGGCATGATCGCCCTCATGGGATTGGACGCGGAGACGGGCGTCTTCATGCTCCTATTTCTGGACCTGTCCTACTACGACATGGTCCGGCAGGGGCGCATGAAGACATTCCAGGACCTCAAGGAAGCGATCATCCACGGGGCCGTGAAGCGGATCCGGCCCAAGATGATGACCGTTACGGCGATGTTCATGGGTCTTCTTCCTATCATGTGGTCTCTTGGCACGGGCTCGGACATGATGAAGCGCATCGCCGCCCCGATGATCGGGGGCGTCTTTACAAGCTTCATCCTGGAACTGCTGGTTTACCCCCCGATTTACGCCATCTGGAAATGGCGCTATGAGATGAAGCATGGAACAGTGGACGTCAGTCAACTGCCGATACCCCACCTGAGGGGGCATTGAGAGGAGCGTGGCGTCATGGAGGATGAGCATCATCATGGGCAAGAAAGCTCGATGGGCCACGGAGATCATTCGGCGCCCATGAGCATGGCGCATGCGCCGAAATCAGCCGTTCACCATGCGCACAACGTCGGCGACTTCAAGAGGCGATTCTGGATTTCCCTGATAGCGACGATTCCCATCCTCGGCCTTTCTCCCATCATTCAGAAGTTTCTCGGGCTTGGAGACGCCCTCAGGTTTAGCGGGGATGCCTATGTCCTCTTCGCTTTTTCGTCCTTTGTCTTTTTCTACGGAGGATACCCGTTCCTGAAAGGGATCGTCTCCGAGCTCAAGGCCGTAAAGCCCGGCATGATGACCCTGATCGCCTTGGCGATAACGACGGCTTACGTTTACGGCAGCGCCGTCGTCTTCGGGCTGGCCGGCGAGGTTTTTTTCTGGGAGCTGGCGACGCTGATCGATATCATGCTCCTAGGCCACTGGCTGGAAATGAAATCCGTGATGGGGACCTCCCGGGCCCTCGAGGAACTGGCCAGGCTCATGCCTTCGGAAGCCCATAAGCTGCAGCTGGATGGGACGGTCCTGGATGTTCCGCTTGCGGAACTCAAGGCGGGGGATAGGGTCCTCGTCAAGCCGGGGGGGAAGATCCCGGCCGATGGCGAGGTGATCCAAGGCGAAACCTCCGTCAACGAAGCCATGCTCACGGGGGAGTCCCAACCGGTGGCCAAGAAACGGGGGGCCAAGGTCATCGGCGGTTCCATCAATGGCGAGGGCTCCGTGTTGGGGGCAATTAAAAAGGAGCCAATAACGGCACTGGTGGCGTCGTGCGGAAAGAGCTTAGTCCGAGGCTCTCCCCGTATTTTCGTTCATCGGGCGTGTCTTAGGGTTCTGGTTGGCGTCGGGTCTCACTTCTTGCTTCGATAGGACCTCCCCTCGCAGATGATGAAGCGGCCGTTCATGCTGAGCCGGTCGAGGATGGCCGAGGCCGTGACCGAGTCGAAGATCTTGCCCCACTGGGAGGGGATGAGGTTGGTGGTGACGATGGTGGTGCGGACCTCGGTCCGCTTGGAGATGATCTGGAAGAAGGCGTCGGCTTGCTCCTTGGTCGGGACGACATAGCCGAGCTCGTCCAGACACAGGAGCGGCACCTTGGCATAGTACTCGATGAGGTTGTAAGGGCTTTTGGCCTTGGCCAGTTTCGAGGTGAAGTCGAAGAGGGTGATGAAGACGGTTTGATGACCCTGGAGGACGGCCTGATGGCAGAGGGCGACGGCCAGATGCGTCTTGCCGACGCCGGCCGCGCCGACCAGGACCAGGTTGGCGGGTTTCTTGAGGAAGTCGGTCTGGACGAACTCCATGATCTTGTCGCGGGGGATCTTGGGGTTGAACGCCCAGTCGAAGTCGTCGAGGAGCTTGGGCCGGCCGATGCCGGACATTTTCATCAGGTACTCGGTCCGACGCCGTTCCCGGCTCCGGTGCTCTTCCCGGAGGAAGCGCTCGAGCAACGCCCGTTCGGCTTCGGAAAAGGCCTCGACGCTCTGGAGCAGCCGGAACTCTTTCCACAGCTCAGATAAGGTCATCGTAGTCATCGAGGCTCCGAGCTTCGTAGACGATCTCGAGCAGGCGCTCGTCCTGGGGCCGGACCGTGGGCGGCTCCGTCCTCCCCGATGATTCGAGAAGACTGTGGACGTACTTGACCTTGTAGACCTTGAGGGCGTTGGCCTCGCGGACGGCCGAGAGGACGGTCTCTTTGGCGCTGCCCCGAAGGAGCCGGAACAGGACGTAGGCGGCTTGGACCGCGTCTTCGCCCTCGGTCCGGGCGGCCTCGAGGAAGCTCCGGAGCTCCGGGCCCAGGCCGGCCATGAGTTCGTAGATCCGCTGGAACTTGGAGCGGGGCGAGCGCAACAGCAACCCTTCCCGGTGGCCGGGACTCTCGGACTTGATGTTCCTGCCGAAGAGCCGCGAATGAGCGGCGACCCGGCGGCCGTGGACCAGGATCTCGATTGTCGCCGGAAGCGCCAGAACCTCCGCGGCCGCCCCGGCATAGGCCGTCGGCGCCGAGTAGCGGTTGGTCTCGAACTCCACGAACGCGGTCTTGGAGACAGCCGCCGCGACGCAGCGATAGGGCCGGGCGTCGATCTGAGGCAGCGGCCGGAGCTTCTCCTCGGCCAGCATCTCCGCGGGCGGCCGCTTGGTCGTCCGATGAACCCGGAGGTTCCGCTCTTTTTGCCAGGCCAGGATCTGGGCGTTGAGCTCCTCGAGACTCGCGACGGGGGTCGCGCGCAGGAAGGCCTTCAGGTCTCGGATAAGCCTCTCGACCCGGCCCTTTTCGTTGGCCCGGGCGACGTTACAGGCATGGATCGAAAATCCATAATGACGGGCGAAGTCCAAAAACTGGGGATTGAACTGGATCTCCGGAGTCCTGCGGATGACGACGCTCTTGAGGTTGTCATAGCGGTGGCGATGGGCCACACCGCCGGTCTCGTGGAAGGCCCGGATATGGCCGTCCAGGAAAAACTCCAGGGTGTGCCGGGGATAGAACCGGACAACGGCGTAGCGCGACCAGGCCAGGACGTAGACGAACCCGTAGGCCGGCGTCTCGCCGACCTTCCATTCCATCCAGTCGACCTGGGCTTCCTCCCCCGGCAGGAACTCCAGCTCGAAGAAGGCCGCGGCCCGCTTTTTCCGAAACGCCATCGTCGCTTGCTTGACCGCCCCGTAGCCGCCCCTATAGCCGTAGCCGCGGAGGCACTGGAGGACCTGGATGGCCATGAGAGCGGGGGTTGCTTTGTACCACTCGGCGATCAGCCGCTCGTAGGGCGCGATGATCAACGGCTTGCGGGGTCTTGGGGGAAGGGGCCGAAGGATCCGCGAAACGGTCTTGCGGCCCATCCCGAGCTGGGCGGCGATCTGGCGCATCGTCAGCCGCTCGACTTCCCACAGCCGCCGGCACTCGATCCTGCGTGTCTCGTCCATCGCCCAGAAGATAAGACCCGTGCCCCCCGCCGTCTATCTCGTCTTGTATCATCCCCCCGGTCCGGTGGCCATAAATGTCGCCCGGTCAATGCGTTCCAGCAGTATCTCGTCTTGTATCATCCCCCTCGCAATACCGCCCGGTATCAGCAAAGTCATTTTGAATAAAGGCCTTAGGAGGGGTATCTTGTCTTGTATCATCGGCCGGGAGGCGTTTTTCCGGGCCTCACGCCACTTTTTGACGTAGGGATACCGGCCGCGGAAGTAACCCGGGTTGCGCTCGGTTCAGAGGTGTTGCGCCAGGAGCTTACGGGCCTTCCGGCAGACCTCCCTCCGGCAGGCCTTCTGCCTCCGGACAACCCGGGGATCGGGTCTGTAGTAACGACCGCAAAACTGACATCTCTTGAGCACCCTCGGCCTCCCTCGCCTGAACGATGAAGGCCATTGTAGCGGGTTGTCCGAAGAAAAGACGAAACTCTATGCCCCGGCCGGCGCCACCGTGGCCGGAATCGGTCCCCTTTTCAATGCCGCCTACAACATGATCAGCCTGTCCGAGAGAAGTTCTATGCTGAGTTCACAAAACCCAAAGTCCTCGGCCACCCTGAATCCGCGTGCAAGTCCCTGACCAAGCACTACAAGCTGGTTGGAACGGCCTTCGATTAT
>Ga0315296_10004296_pt1 | contig 11653 bp, 16 predicted proteins | sample YL17G14_18_MG_FD_203921 | JGI IMG/M metagenome (GOLD analysis project Ga0315296, IMG submission 203921) | Sediment microbial communities from Yellowstone Lake, YNP, Wyoming, USA - YL17G14_18 | ecosystem: Environmental > Aquatic > Freshwater > Lake > Sediment | place: USA: Wyoming | collected...
CACACATCTGGGATTGACATTGCAGTAGGCGCAATTCTGGCTCTGAGTCTGATACGGGATGTTGCGTTCGAGAAGGAAGATGCTGAGATGATCGTTCGTGCACTCGGGCTATGATGCCCAGCATGGCCCGAACGTCAGGCGTGGATCGCTTAGGCACGCCCAAGGTATGGTTGAACGGTTGGTAGTACGATAGCCTCAAGCATGTTGACGTGCAGAGGCAGCGTAGCCATAGTCAAAACTGCTTTGACCAAGTCATCTACCGACATCATCGGCTCATTTGGGAGCTCAGCCATCTGTGCGGTGGCCACATTGCCTGGGTGAATGCAGCTAGCTACGACCCCAAACGATCGACCCTCCAGAGCAGTCGTCTTGGTCAACGCCACTATTCCTATCTTAGCGCAGCTGTAAGATACCGCGTTAGGGCGCGGCATCTGAGCGGCAATGCTGCCAATATTGATGATGCGGCCACTGCGCTGACGTTTCATGATCTTTATCGCCTCGCGGGTGCAGAGGAAAGGCCCGGTCAAGTTGACATCGAGCGTTCTCTGCCACATCTCGAGAGAAGTCTCCTCAAGTGGTGCTTCCTCATAGATGCCGGCATTGTTGACTAGGATGTCTATGCGGCCGAACTCTTGCATAGTCTTCTCGAATAGGGCAATGACCTGTGCCTCCTTGCTAACATCAGTGGGAACGCTGAGCACGCTGGCGCCCTTGGAACGCAGTTCGTTTGCGGTGACATCCAATTTGTCCTGGTGGCGAGCAGTAATGACTACTGCGGCTCCTTCCTCGGCGAAAGCCTGTGCTATCCCCTTGCCTATACCGATGCTTGCTCCCGTGACAACGGCGGTTTTGCCCTCAAGTTGCTTCATTTCTGGTCTCCTCGACATATAGAAGATCGTGTCTTGGTCCTCTTCCCTCTTTCTATTCGTTCCTCTTTTCTCAGTCAATCATTCTCATCGAACTCTCGTACGCGCATAATATCTAGAGAGAGCACTTACCGAGCGACGATCTTGGGCAAGTAATTTCGAGAACAGGTACGGTCTCGGAGAATCGATTACCAATATTAATACCAAGATGGCCTGAATAGCAGACGCGAGGTACTGAGGATGAGTTCAACCTACTATCCACCACCTGAGACGGTCGCTTATCCGGAGCACAAGCTCAAGGTCGAAGACATGGAGCCGATTCTGAGATGCGGCGTCCCCGAAATGCAGATCATGAAAGAGAAACCGTGGAAACCGAAAGTCGTCACTCTAAGAGGCGGCCAGCAGATGGTCGTCAGATCCCTTAGAGACGACGAGTTTGATCAACTGTTGGAAGCGATCAAACCGTACATGTTTATCGCGAAGGACTTCTACGACATTGTGGGCGTTAGAACCTACGGCGAGGTCCTTGCTCAGAAAGTTCACAGGATCAAGGACGCGTACACACTCGTCGGCATAATCGACGGGCAGTTGGCTGGCTTAGCTAATGCGCGAATGTTCAACGAGAAGGTCGCGTACAGCCTCCACACAATGAGTTTCATGAGAGGCGTGGACGCTGGACCTGCCCTCTACTATGCGAAAGCTGAGTATGCCTTCGACTATCTTGGCGCGGACATGTGGGAAGCTTGCTTCGAAAGCTACAACGGGTTCCGAGTCATCGGCTTGCAATGGGCTCACAAATCTAAGGCTTATCCTGAATTCCAGACCGAGCTAGGTGGAGCCAGAGTCTTCTACATAGATCGAGACTTGTGGGACAACTTCATCAAGAAGAAATTCGCACACTACATCGGGTCCTACAACGTGCCGGCGGAACTCGTGAAGAAGTCGGAGCATTTCACGGTCGGCCCACCAATCGTGTAGCAAGCATGCGCTTGCGATAGGCGTGTTCGACAGCGTCGTCGCCTAGTGCTCTTGCTCGACGATGAGCTTCATAGCTTTGGGAAGCATCTCGAATCGAGCGGGAAGGCGACCGACGACTTCCCCCTCCATCTCGACGAGCTGAGTTTCCTCCGAGCTTGCGACAACCGTTCTGCCCCTCCAGAACGAGACCTTCGGTACCTCCAAGTGAGTTCCTTTCCTGAATTTTCCTAGGTTGGAGACCGCTTCAAGGAATCCGAGGTCTCCTAGTGACACGATGTCGAAAAGACCATCGTCCAGCTGCGCGAGTTTCAGGGTCTTAAGAAGATAGGGCCAGAATTGCGGTTTGTCATCGAGTCGATAAGTCTTCGACTCGAGCCCCCACCCCCACCACTTAACCGCGCTCGCGTCCCCCTTCCGACTACTCGTTCTGCTCACCTATCGATCGGATAATCTCAGCCCAGATGGATATCGCTTTGCGTATTCTCTAGGGCTCCACGTGGGGCTGCTCTTCGCTACAGCCCCCCTTACGAGTTGATCCGAAAGGACTTCTAGATGAACCGGTAGAACTGAGGCGGTACTACTTGCTGGCTGGTTTCCTTGTCTTCTCCAAGACGAAGACGATCACGAATACGATCACAGACCAGACCACTATGTCAACGAAGAAGTTCAGAAGGTCCATTCTCCAAGGATTGTATTGCGGCGCTATTACGAGGCGGAAGAGCCAGGCAAGCGGAAATCCGTAGTGCTCTGCACCGACCAGCATCGGCGGGGTGCTCAGGACTAGGCCTGTCAACAGGGTCAGCAGTTCTCCACCCAGAATCGATACGAGCAGACGATTCGTAACATTCATCGAACTTCACTCCATCACAACTACCTCAGCCGAGTTTGAGGGATTTCAATCTATCTAATGCAACGCGTGGGTCTTCTACCCCGGAGATAGCCTTGTCGAAAGGACAGATGTCATCCTTTGCTCGATTCAATATCCTAGGAACGAGAGTCCTAAACTCGTAGAATACGCCATGTGTCTTGAGGATTGACAGCGCCCCTTCGCTCATGCTTTCGCCATATACGGCTAGGATCTTGGCGTATACGCAAACCAGTGCGGCGGCTCTGCCTACAATACTGTCAGCGAGAGACGCGCCCTCAGTCCGCCGTCCGACTGCATCCAGCATCGCCAGTAGATCGCTGATGCCGTGCGACTTGCTCTTGAAGAGAACCTTGCCGCTCTTCGCAAGTACGAAAGAGACACTGTCTTTGAGGAGCACTTCTTTGGCTAAGCTCAAGTCGCTTGATGCATTTGGAGACATGACGTAATTCGACCTCGGCTGCTAGGGATGACCTCTTGCAGGCTTATCTTGGGTACTTAGGTCAGCTGCGATCAGAGCGATGGGCTCGTCGACCGGAACCTCCGAGCCAGAGGGATGGAGCGTCTTGTGAAGAAGCCCTGATGCCGGAGCTTCTATCTCGAACGTTGTCTTCTCCCCTTCAACCACGGCGATCGGTTCGCCTTCTTCAACCCGATCGCCCTCCTTTCTCAGCCACTCGATGAGTTTTCCTGTACGCATAGACTCATCCAGTCGTGGCATGGTGACTTTGAGCATGGACCACTCAGTGACTGTCTGTGTTAATTGAACATTACCAGTTACAACGGCGAATAGAGACCGCGCATTCCTAAACCGGGCATTCCTTGAGGATCTGGATTGCACTGCTAGTTCCGATTCTGTTCGCTCCAGCTTCGATCATCGCAACGCAGTCTCTGAACGTACGGATACCACCTGCAGCTTTGACCCCAAGTCGATTTCCGACGGTCTTCCGAATCAACATGACATCGGCGACTGTAGCACCGCCCGAGCCGAAGCCGGTTGATGTCTTTACGAAGGCTGCGCCCGCTTCTTGGGCGAGCATACAGGCCTGAACCTTCTCTTGGTCGTTCAAAAGCTCCGTTTCTATGATGACTTTGACCGGAGCCTCCTTGCACGCTTTCACGATTCGTTCAATGTCCTCTCGAACGAATGTTAGGTCTTGAGATTTCAGTGCGCCAATATTCATGACCATGTCCACTTCTGCAGCTCCAAGCCCTACGACAGTCTCAGCTTCGAATGCCTTGACTACTGTGAGTGACGCGCCAAGAGGAAAGCCTACGGTCGAAGCAACCTTCACTTCGGTACCCCGTAGCACACTGACAGCGAGAGGCACCCATGTCGAGTTAACGCATACGGCGTAGACATCGTAACGCTTGGCTTCCTCACAAAGCCTTTCCACGTGGTCTCTGGTTGCTGAAGGATCCAGCAAGGTATGATCGATCATTCTTGCGAGCTCTTTCCTGCGAATATCCACATGCGTTGCCTCTCATGGAGAACTGTCGGAGTTTCGTATTGAGATTTGCGAGAGTCTAGCTAGCACTTGACCCTCTGGAGGCTAAAAGTATAGATGCGCAGACAAGTACCGCTCCGAGACCGCTACCGATTGCGAATTGCTCGCCGAGAATAAGGGCTGACGACACGATAGCCACGATGACCTCGATCAATAGAACGAGCGCAGAAAGGGTTGCGCTAACAGACCTCTGTGCCTTCGTGAAGAGCAAGTATGGTATGACCGTGCAGACCACTGCCGTATAGGCAATGGCGCCCCACGCCTCCCAAGAAAGCACAACGTTCCTGACTTCCCCGAAGACCAGAGCCACGGGAGCGATCGAGATGGTCGTGACGAGCATCACCCATGCAGCCATCTGAGAAACACTCGAGTCCTCCTCCGAAACCATCTCCTTGTTCAGCACAAGAAAAACGGACCAAACTAGACCTGACATAAGCACGAGAAGATCGCCAAACGCCTGTCCGCCTGCCAGCGTGCTGAAATCTCCGCCAGTCGTTAGAAGGAACACCCCGAGAAGAGCCAGTGGGAGCGCAACAAAGCCCCCAAAGCCAATCGGTTCGTGTAGCACCATCCATCCAAGCAATGCGGTGAAGGCCACGTTTGAGTTAACGATCAAGGCGGTCCTCGTCACAGTCGTATATGAGATTCCCACGTACTGGAGGACAAAACCCACGCCATTCAGTACTCCAAGAGCCCAGATTCTCCAGTCGCGAAGTACACTCAGCTTGGGACGCTCTCTGAAGAAAAGGAGAACAGCCGCGAAAAGAAAAGACGCCACCAGCCTCAGAAAGGCAAACGAGTATGGGTCAACGTACTCCAAGCCCACCTTCATGACAACGAAAGATGTCCCCCAAAGCACTCCGCAGAAAGCTATCACTGCCACCGGGGCGCGAATAGTGGCATGCAAACCGATCGCCTAGCCTTGTACCGGTTGAGAGTGTTCCAGATTCGAGTGAGGCATCATGGAGAAGGTCCCACGCTCGCCTGCAATCAGATTCGTCTAGAGCTGTTCTCCGACCGCGTATGAGTAGATCGTGTGGCCGAGCAGCTCGTTGTAGACTACTGAGGGCTTCCAATTGCCTACCTTGAAATCGTGTGAGATGACCTTTGCACCCCTCTTGAGCTCACGTTCCAGCTTTGGTCGGAGGCGCTCGTTGCCGCTTGTGGTCAGGTAGAGAGTCACGACATCGGCCTTGCCTAGGTCCACATTGAAGAAATCATCGTGAACTATATTGACTCTCCCTTCAAGATTCAGTTTCTTGATCTCTGAGCGTGCTCTCTCGACGAGATCGTCTCTCATTTCTACTCCAACCGCGGAGGCCCCCGTCTCTTGGGCCACCATGATCACCAGCCTACCGTCTCCAGCGCCGAGGTCGAACAGCGTTTGACCTGATTTCAGATCCGCCAGCTGAATCATCTTCTTCGCAACTTCGACTGGCGTTTGCACAAACGGCGCACAGCTCATGATCTCTCGCTCCTCTTTGGGACTATGCGTAGCGTCTCTCGCCCTCGCCCTTCTCCGTTCTCATCGTCTTCGGCGGACTCTGCTCCTTCTTCCCAGTCCATCTGATGTCTTCTTCCAGAAACTTCAATGTGACATCTTTGAAGCTGAGGAAGATCTCATTCAGCTCTTCCTGTGTGAAGGTCTCCATGAAGGAGGGGTTCCTGAGCCAGCTATCCCAACCTCGAACGCTCTCAAAGAGAGCGGAGTTCAATTTGATCAAACTCGAATAAAGTGAGAGGCGGTCGGCTGATTCGAGCTTCTTGAGATCAGCGAGAACCTTTGTGCGGTCATCAGTCCATGACAATAGTTGCGTTGCTCCCTGTTTGAGACGCCTGCATGACGCGAACGCTCATTTAGGCTTATTCCTATCGCAGATGACGTTTTGAGAACGAAGAGAATAAAGAGGCACATCAAAGTCTCAATACTCGGAGTTCTTGAGATGGCTTCCACCATGGAGTCGAAGGTTGTTCTCTTTTCCTATGATCCAGACATGGAGCGAGTATGCGCGGCCGCGATGCGTTCATGCTACTCGTCGCATGCCAGCCATGATCTGTATCTGTACTCGGATGAGAAGACTCATGCTCTTGAGGATGAGAGACCTCTCAATGATCAGAGAATCGAGGCACTGCTGCAGAAGGCGCTTGAACTCGAGCATCTCGACATCCTTGAACATGGCCTTCTGACTTTCGACCTGCAGCATGTCTCTCGAGCTTGCACGCATCAACTCGTCCGTCACAGACTCGCCTCTTTCTCTCAACAGAGTCAAAGATACGTAAAGATAACACGCAGCCGCGGTCACATCAAGCCGCCCGCCATACGTAGCGGCATCAAGGTCCCGTTACTGATTCATGGCGTGAACTTGGAGATGAATTTCGAAGACATGATGGACGCGGCGGCGCAGATGGAGGAAGGGCTCCTCAAGGCCGGGGTCAAGGCTGAAGATGCAAGATACGTGCGGCCTAATGCTGCTGTGACCAATATTGTCACCTCTATGAATCCGAGACAGTTGCTGCATGTTCTTGAGCTGCGATGCGCCAGCGACGCACAATGGGAGATAAGAGACTTGGCTTGGGCAATGTTCGCTTGCGCTAAACTCGTCGCGCCGAACATCTTCAAGACACTATCCTCAGCAGAGACCAGCAGTGCGCTCCGGGAGAAGATCACTAGACTCGATTTAGTCGTGAAGAAAACGCACGACATCTTTGCCGCGAGCGCAAGAGGAGAACTAGTTGAGATTCCGCTTGACGGAATCGGTCTGGAACATATCGTGCGGGCATATGTCAGGAACCTTCGATGATCAAACCAACATTCATCTGTAAACGGCGACAGAATCTGTGATTCCGTAACGCTTTTCATTCCAAGAAACAATACTCAATCTATGCCAAAACGTAAGAAGGCTGGTGGCCGCAAACGTCGCAGGCGCCCGAGAACCCTGCGCGGAAAGGCAAGAAGAGAGTACGGAAAGACAAAGCGAAGCGTAAAGAGAAGCCTACGTCGTTTGAAGCGTAGGTTGTAGAGACCCCTGTGAGATAACGGCGTCTATGGCCGTCGAGGCTAGTCTTTCGAGAGTATCCGAACGTCGCATGACGATAGTTTCTTGAATCTTTCGGCATCACTGTCGTCGCCAACGATGGAGCCGTAGTGCATGGGGATAGCGATCTTCGGCTTGATGCGTTTGGTGGACTCTGCGGCTTCCTCCGCGGTCATGACGTATGTGCCGCTCACCGGCAGACAAGCGATGTCGATGTTGAGGCCTTCCATCTCCGGTATCGAATCCGTATCTCCAGCATGATAGATCCTTACGGCGTTCATGGTAACGATGAATCCAAGCATCTCCTCCTGCTTCGAATGGAACGGCTCACCTGGAGACCTGAACTTGTTCACGTTGTAGGCCGGAACCGTCTCCACCGACACATCGTCAACGACTATCTTCTCGCCCGGTTTCACTGCTCGTATCTCCTTGGCTTTCGTTCCGGACAGTTGTCGTTTCACCGCGAGCGTGGTGATTATCGTCGTGTTCGAGGTGACTATCTTCTTGACGACGCCGGGGCTGAAATGGTCGAAGTGTTCATGGCTGATTAGGAGGATGTCGGCTTTCTCGCCGGCTTCCATCACATACGGGTCTATGTAGACCGTTTTCGCGTTCTTGATCTTGAACCCATCATGACCAAGCCAATTAACCTTGAGGCCGCCATATTCGAGCAAACTGGTCAAACCCCCCCGCCTAATCTACACCACCTCAGACCAGTTTGAGGATAAATCCTCTGCGGATGACCTCACGCACGCTTCTGCATAACCTCGGTATCGAGTGCAAGCATTTGTATTTGCGAACGCTTGGTCATCTTGTTCAGGAAGGACGAGCGTGTTGGTAAATGTAAAGTGGGATGGAGGAATGCGTTTCACTGCCACCACGGAAGAAGGCGACTCACTCACAATGGACACGGACCCTGAAGGCGGCGGCGAGGGACACGGCTTCCGGCCGGTCAAGCTCGTACTTGTAGGACTCGGTGGATGTACAGGCATGGACATTATCTGGATCCTGAAACGCCAGCGGCAAGAAGTAACCGGCCTTGAGATGAACCTCACAGGAACCAGGAGAAAGAAGGACCCGCGATACTACGAGGCCGTGCAAATCGAGTATATCGTACGCGGACGAAACCTCAGAGAGTCGGCTGTCAAGAGAGCGATTGAGCTTTCTGAACAGAAATACTGTTCGGTAAGGGGAATCTTCCGTCCAGAAGTCAAAGTAACAACAAGCTACCGCATCGAACATGAAGCCTAGTCGCGATCGTCGATCCAAGGATCGTTCGCCACTCGACGGAAGAATTATCAGTCTCCTGAAGCGCTCAAGCTTGTTGGATGCCGGGGTTGCCTAGAAATGCGCGGTGAGCGTGTTGGGTAGCCAGGTAAGGCGTCGGCTTGCTAAGCCGATGGTCTTCGGGCCTCGTGGGTTCAAATCCCACCCCCGGCGCTTCCCGACGAAACCCCTACCAGCTGGCAGGATCATCCTAATTTGGGCAGACGTATCATGATTGTTTGAGGGTCATCCGTTGACTGAGGACGATGGAAGAGAGAGGGAGAATCCGTCCCGGGTCTCCCCTTCAAGCGAGGGGGATCGTGGGTTCAAATTCCCCTTCCCGCACCACAACGCGGCTTCCGGCATCCCGCCCAAAGCTCCAGCGCATGGGTTCTGGATCCTTGTGCCTGCGGAGAGCGCTGGGGACACAACTAGCCAAATGGCACGCCAAGGAATATCTGTCATGACCTAGAACAGACACATATATGGAAAGTGAATGCTAGGGCGGTTGGGAGGAAGACCCCCCAAGAATGCCGGCACATTTCAGTCCTCGTTTTCTTGTTGCCATAGCGGTCGTGTTGGCAATTTCGTCTCTAGTTGTTGCTTCAGCCACGGCTGAGGGGGGTCAGGACGCATATCGGGCGACTGCTTCACTATCTCCTGTTGGGAATTCTATTCCGGATTTTCGAGCAGAAGGCAAAGACCAGAATGGAAATTCAATCAAGGTCGACAGTTCGGGAGGAGACTTGATTTTCCGTGGAGAGGTTGTTCATTTCATTCCATGGTATGCTCGTTACTGGGGGAACATCGCAGAACCCCAATGGCTTTTCTTTCTCGCAAGTGTGACCAAGACGGACTTCTTCATAGGTTACCTGTATCTTGACAACGTTACCTTGCATCCTTTCGGGCTCTATCTCCTCCACTACGAGGATGGGTATTATGGTTGGCTTGGGGGATTCGTCGGCGAACAGGTTGTAGGATCCACCAAGGGTCTTTCCCCAACAGTCGAACCTTCATCGCTTTCCATTCCTGCAGGTGCCAAGTTTCCCAATAGGTTGTTCGCGTCAGGTGAAAGTCTGCAAATCCTCGGGAATCAGGGACGATTCAAGAACTTGCAGATCTACTGTCTGCTCAACTTGTACAATGTAACCAAATCATCGAACGACTGGAATGAGTTATGGGTGTTAGGAACTGACGGCACCAATTACTACTACGCGATCTTCTATGCCTTCAACAATGACCGTTCGAACATGCAATACGCATACGAATTGAAGTTGAACGACCTTTCCACTCGCTACACTGAATCCTACCTTGCAGTCTCAGCTAACTGGTATCTCGGAACGCCTATTCCGATTCCCGAATTCTCCGCCCCTTTCGTTGCACTGGTCATCCCCTTGATACTCGTCTGCTACGCGAAGAGACAGGGATCGGTCAGGGCGACGAAACACCAGAACCACACCCCGAGAAGACCCTCATCGCTTATCTGAATCCTGGCAGCTATTCCATGACCGGGTGTTTGATTCTTGTCAGATGTTGAGGGAAGAGGGTTCATGCAAGGGGAGGAACCGTCAGGTGTCTCCCGTTCGAGCGGAGAGGTGGAGGATCGTGGGTTCAAATCCCACCCCCGGCGCTTTTCGACGAACCCACTGGGTTCCTTTTCACTGGGCGAGATCGTATCCTTTGGCTTATGGATGCAGAAACAGGGCTACCGTAGGTCCACTGCCGGAATTATCGCGCGACCCGAACCAAGAATCATCGCAATCCTTGCGAAAATAATCAAGGTCGGTGATAGATAGGAGAAGAAAGTAGGTAGCGCACGTGGATTAAGGTGCTAGACGCGCGCTTGGATGAGCTGTTCCAGTCGGGTTGCGACCATTTGCTGAAGAAGCTTCTTCGTTTTGGCTGGCAGCTCATACTGGGGCTCCCGGCTGGGAGACCAGGTGTTCGGAGATGCACGTTGGATTATTCCGTCATCCTCAAGCTGTCTTAGGTTTCTGCAAGGGCTCTCACATGTCTCGTCGATTCCGCATCGTTGGCATACAAATCCGATAGGAGCAGCATTCTTCGCTTCATTCAATGCAAGTATGATTCTGGTCTTTCTTTCCTCAAGATTCTCCATCTGTTCTTCACCTCCTCCCGTTGATGCGAAGCTATGTCATTGCCTCCGTGACGCGTTCCTTTGCGATTTCCATGGCTATGACTCGGGGCATTGTTCCAGTCTCAATAGACCGATCGACGACTAGCGTTGTGTTCTGCCGAATCTTAGAGTCGATAAGACCGAATGCTTCGTCCGCATTCCTGTCTTTGTACTCGGCGTATGAGCCTATGACGCCGCCGGCATTCACCAGAATGTCAGGCAGAACTATGACGCCTTTCCTGTGTAGGAATCTCTCGGCTTCACTTGTTGTTGGATTGTTCGCCGCCTCAAGAACAGCCTTCGCTTTCAATCGAGGAGCGGTTTCCATCGTCAATACATTCCCAACAGCCGCCGGAACAAAGATGTCACAGTCTACGTCGAAGATTGCATCGCAAGGCATCTTCTTCGCTTCTTTGCAGTTGCCTAGCGATTGAGACTCACTTTTGGCATATGCGAACTTGGATAGCTTCGCGAAGTCCATTCCTTTCTCATCATGAACCCCAGACCAGTAATCGCATACGGCAACTATGCGGGCTCCTTTCGCGCATAGGAATCTTGCGAGTTCGGATCCTACGTTTCCAAAGCCCTGGATGGCGACTCTGACATTGTTCAATGAGCCGGGCAGTGGTAGGTGACCCTCGCCGCGTTGTAGCATCGCCTCCATGGCAACTGCAACACCGAATCCCGTGGTGCCTGTCTCATGGGGGATGCCACCCATGTGCTCGGGTTTTCCTGTTGCTGCTTTGAGATCGCCGACTTCGTTGACGAAGGCTTCAATTTCTTTCTCGCCAACGTTCATGTCAGGGGCACAGACCCAGCGACTTGGAACATACGGTGCGATCGACTTAGCGAATGACCTCACGTGCGCGACCCTATCACCCTTGTAAGGGTCTGCGCGTATTCCTGCTTTGGCCCCACCGAACGGAAGATCCGCCAACGCACACTTCCAAGTCATGGTGCGAGCCAACCTGAAGACCATGCTCGCATTAACGTCTGGA
>Ga0315296_10004298_pt1 | contig 11649 bp, 12 predicted proteins | sample YL17G14_18_MG_FD_203921 | JGI IMG/M metagenome (GOLD analysis project Ga0315296, IMG submission 203921) | Sediment microbial communities from Yellowstone Lake, YNP, Wyoming, USA - YL17G14_18 | ecosystem: Environmental > Aquatic > Freshwater > Lake > Sediment | place: USA: Wyoming | collected...
TGTACCCGTTCTTCAGTTTCACGACAACGTGTTTTTCATCGCCGTACTCAGAACGTGGAATGAGTATGCCTTCATAGATTTCACTTCCTTTAACGACTCGGATTATGTCGCCTATCTCGACATGAGCCTTCTTTACCGCCTCAAACGCCTTACCCCGATAACCTGTTTCCTTTTCACTCATCTCTGACTCCCCAATATTTTCGACATGTAAGCTCCATCGTAATCGTAACCGAACCGCTTATAGTACTGTTTTGTGCCGAGGGCACTTATAACTAGAATCTTTCTATAACCGTAATCCTCTAGGCTTACGTGTTCTGCCTCAGAAAGCAGAATTCCGCCGTAACCTTTATGCTGCCAAGCTTTTGCCAAATGTTTGCCTACAGGAACGAGTGGACCGTAGACATGCAGTTCCCGAACTATTGTGCACGGCGTAGCTTTCACTTCTGGACGATGCGCTTTTTCTGAGGGAACCCTCAACCTTAGATAGCCTATTAGAACGTCGTTTTGAGTATCTTCTGCTGATATGAAAATCTCCTCGCCTTCAGAAGCTTTGTAACGCGTAGTTAGAATTCGAACGTTTTCAGGGGTAGGTTTCACGTTGTCGTTTTTGATTCTGTGCCCGACTTCTCTGCAGCGAATACACCTGCACCTTACACCCTCCGTTTGAAGGTTGTTCTGCACTATTTGCCGAAGATTGCTTTTGTCAACGCCTGCAACTATCAGCTGTGCAGGAATATCGCGTTGAACTCGCATTATTCGAATCCAAGGTGGAACAATCTTCTTCACTTCTGCGATGAGTTCAGCCGCTTCACTCGTCGTGTAAGGTTTGTATTTGCCTTCTATGTACCATTCGTAAGCTTTAGTGCCCTTTAGGACTAGACATGGATAGATTTTGATCATGTCTGGTTTGAACTGGACACTCGTAAAGATTCTCTTGAAGACTTTCAAGTCTTTTTCGCGGTCAGTGCCAGGAAGGCCTGGCATCATATGGTAAACAACTTTCAGTCCAGCGTCCTTCATTATACGGGTCGCTTCAACGACGTCTGCCACTGAATGTTTTCTGCCTACCCGGCGATAGATTTTGTCTTTTGGATGTTGGACGCCCATTTCTACACGGGTTACACCCATGCTGAGCATGTTGTCAACGTGTGTTTCCTTAGCCCAATCTGGACGCGTCTCTACGGTTATGCCAACGTTGCGAATTCTGCTTGTCTCAGCATTCCTTTTTGCCTCCTGCAGGTTGGCTGAACTTCTGTTTGTGATGGCATCTATGCAGCGCTGAACAAATTGGGTTTGATATTCTGGTGGCGTGGCAGGAAAAGTTCCACCCATAATTATGAGTTCTATTTTGTCTACCTTGTGTCCTATTGCTTCCAACTGTTCAATGCGCGTCTTCACTTGAAGGTAAGGGTCAAACTTGTTCTGCAGGCCGCGCATTGCCGCTGGTTCATAGCCCGTGTAGCTTTGCGGAACGCCCTGTTTCGGTCCGCCGGGGCAATAGGCGCATGGCTCATCTTGCGGACACGGGTATGGCTCCGTCATCACCGCAACAACAATGACACCTGATATTGTCCGTGCGGGTTTTCTTCGCAGAAGAGCGAGAAGCTTGTGTCTTTCTTCACGTTTGAGAACACGAATTATTTCAGAGTTAGAGGGTATTCTATCAAGATGGTGCTTATACGCTGCTCGTGCTTTCTCACGGCTCAGATCGCTTGATGTGGGAGACGATATTTCCATGAGATTCTTGATTATCTCTTCTAAAGGCTTCTCTTCGTCCAAGTTCACTACAGCCACTCCAGATTAGCATTACACACTAAAATAAACAGCACAGGTCCCATCATTATTCCTTGGAATAGACAACTTTGCCATCGACGATGACCATTTCAACGGCGAGGTTCCGTATCTTGTCCGCTGGTACTCCCATAGGATCATCCGAAAGAATCGTAAGATCCGCAAGCTTTCCTGGTTCAATTGTGCCTTTTTTCTTCTCGTCGAAAGAAGCATAGGCAGCATTCACAGTATATGTCTTCAAGGCCTCTTCCACGGCGAGGACTTCTTCTGCTTTGTCTTTTCTTGCCACGGCCGCCCAAATGCCCAAGATGGGACTGATCTGTTCAACTGGGCAGTCTGAGCCTGAAGCAACGACCACACCTTTCTTCAGAAGCGTTCTAAATGGGTAGGCCCAACGTGCTCTTTCAGACCCGACTCGGTCGGTAGTCCAAAAGTCAGAAATGACAAATTGCGGTTGCACAGAAGCCACCAATCCAAGGCGTTTCATATCGTCGATCAGTTTTGGATTTAGAATGGAGCAGTGTTCAATTCTGTGTCTGTGATTTCGTCGCGGCACTTTTTTCAACGCTTTTCGGTAGGCATCGAGAACATTTTCCACCGCGCGATCTCCTATTGCGTGAACACCCAGCTGTAGCTCAGCACTGTGAGCTTTCATAATCATTTGGTTAAGCTTCTTTCGTGTGTAAAGCATTAACCCTCGTGTTTTGTGGTCGTCAGAATACGCTTTGTTAAGCGCGGCTGTACGCGCCCCCAGAGACCCGTCGGCCAAAATCTTGATGAAGCCCACTTTGAGCATGTCGTTTCCAAATCCCGGAAGCAATCCCAAGCTGACCAATTCATCCAAATGCTCCACTGGGATGCCAAGGTGGACTCTCAACGGAAGCTTTCCTTCCGTGCATAGTCGTTGCAGGATTCGAACTTCTTCGGCAGAACTCACTAGCCAATGAACTCCTGTGAGTCCGGCTTCCACAGCTTTGTTGCAGGCGAGGCGGCAAGCGTTTTCAATTGTTTCTTTGCTGGGTTTTGGAACGACTTTCCAAACGAGGTCTCTGGCGTTGTCTCGGAGGACGCCGTTGGGCTCGCCTGTAGCAGAGTCTAAGTCCACTTTTCCTCCTTTGATCTTCGTCTTCTTTGTTATTCTTGCCATTTGCAGGGCTTTGCTGTTGGCGACTGAAAGGTGTCCACAAACACGGTTGAGAAAGACAGGTTTGTCGGAAATCGTCTCGTCTAAGTCCCAGCGGGTTGGGCAACGTTTTTCTGCGAATTTCTCTTGATCCCATCTTCCACCCAAGATCCAGTTTAGCTGAGGATTTCTGTCGGCGTGTTCACGGATTTTGCGCTGCATTTCTTTTATCGATTTTGTGTTTCTCAGGTTCACTTCTTGCAAGAAAAAGCCGAATTCCAGCATGTGTACGTGACAGTCAACAAGTCCTGGAACAACCGTGTGATGCTTGCAGTCAATGAGTTTTGTGCTGTCAGATTTATGTTTGAGGATTTCCTTGTTGGAGCCTACTGCGAGTATCTTGCCGTTTTGAAGTAATATTGCTTCGGCTTTGGGCTGTTTGGGGTTTAAGGTGATGACGTTTGAATTGAAAAGTATGATATTGGACTCTGGCATATGCAACAATATAGGAAAGACAAAATAAAAAGCTTAGACCCAGTTTTGCCCAGGCTTTCTCTGAAGAACAACCCTTTTCTCGTAGTTGCGTTTGTTTCTGAACCTTGGACCAGGGCTCTTTTTCGGCGTAGCCTGTATTTTTGGAGTCTGAGACCTGACTTTTCCTGCTTTTGAAAGTGAACCGTGAGTCGGCATTATTTTTGCACCGTTTTTACCTAGAAGGTTACAGTAACTCTTAAACATTTCCGCATAACATTCAGTTAGGATGAAAGCGGGGGTCGCCGAGCCTGGCCAAAGGCGTAGAGTTGCAAAAAGCGACGCGGACGCTTCAGGAGCCTATCCCGCAGGGGTTCGTGGGTTCAAATCCCACCCCCCGCACCTAGATTGAACCCTCTGCATGTCGACGTTGTATTTGTCGGCTATGAAAGCTATCTTTAGGATCTTGACTGAGGGTTTAAGGATCCTACCCCTCCTAGGTTTCAATGTATTGTGAATATTTGGATCCAAATACGCCAGCCTCTGATGCTTCTCAAAATTGGTCTGTTCGGACGTGGACGGCTTTCCAATGAAAGTTATCAACATCCATGACAAAGCCGACCAACATGTATCAGGCTTCCTCGCACTGTCCTTGAAGCCCGTTCAAAATCATCTAAACGCTACGCGCCAACAACAGGCGTATCTAACCGACTTTCCTTCGTTATTGTTCTACGCGCGGGGGCGATGTCTCCACTGGTCGCAGATTCGTTTTCCATTCCCACTTCTATGAGACAACGAAAGGTGTTGATTGAGGTGCCAGCGTGCTGTGAGAAGAATGGGGATTAGGGGCAGATATCGCCACTCGTATTGCGGTTCGAATCTTAGCTGCACCTCGTAGAAACCCCTGAACGGGCTTCTAGACGAGCCTACATATCACTTTGAGAACGATGGTTAAGGGTAGTGTTGGTTGTAGTGGTTTGCGAGTATTATGGCGTCGTAGATGTCGACGATGTTGTCGCTGTTTATGTCTGCGTTAGGGAGGTTCTAACTTTTTCTCAGGTTTCTCCGCTTCATTCAGTTTTGCCAACAGTCTTTCTTTGGTGTTGTTTAGCTAGGTCTTCGTCACCACTTTTTCTTGGCGCGCGCTTAACTCATAACCACAAATTTTATCAGTTTTTTGCAGTATAAGTCATGTAACCGAAAGAGACGATACGAGATGCTTGAGAGAAGTCTTGTTGAATTAGGGTATGTTGGTGAATTGTATGTCATGGCTAAACTGATTCGTGACTTCAACATTGTGAGTGTGAAGGTCCCTCAGCAGTTCTTCTCTTATGATCTAATAACAAACAATAACAAACGACTTGAAGTGAAGACTGCTACAACTATTAGGTCTTCCCGAAAACATCCAAAGAAGACTTACTACTCTGATAAATGGGAGTTTAGAAGAAATCCAAGGCAGCTTCATGAACAAGCATGCCATTTCGTAGTGTGCGTTTGTTTCAAATCCAAAGACCTTTCTGATGAACCACGCTGTTTTGTGATTCCCGTGTCAGAATTGCAAGGGCATTCGGAAGTATTCATGATTTCTGCAAACCCAAAAAGAAAGGGAGAACACAAATTCTGGGAGTATGAGGATAGATGGGAATTGATAGCAAAGAACGGGTGAAATCAGAAGAGCGTTGCATAGGGTGTAAGCGTAGGTACTTCATTGGCGACAAAGGTGGAAGAGACAAGTGGTTATGTTTTGGTATAACCATTTCTGAGGGAAGAAGGATTTTCAACATACCAGACTACGACAACTTACGCCTTTGTATTAAGCATCCACCCAGACCAATCCATGAAAAGGGACTTTTTCAGTTGAATATGAACAAACAAGAGGCCATGGTCTTATCTGAGTATCTCCAAAAGTTAACCAAAGAAATGCCCGACCAAGGGAACTAACTGGAATGGTGATTAAAGGTGATTCATGTCATGAAGACGGACTTGATTAAGGAGAAGTGTCCAACGTGTGGTGAGAGTTTATGGCTAAGGACTTTGATTACCCTTACAAAAAATGAAAAACCCATTTTTAATTTTTGTATCGGAACCCAACTACTTGAAGAATTCTGTGTTAATCTAAAAATGCAAGGCATTTCTGACCCTATGGAATATCTCAGAAATCTTTGGCATACTGAATATGAGCAATATGGTCCAAATAGGAAATGGTGTTCGAAGACTGAATCCTACAGATGTCTTCTTTGTGGGACGGAAATAAAATATGAAGGAGGAAAATCCACGGAAGCATTCCAAAAACATCTTGACGTCTGTCCCGCTCGCAAGAAACGAAAAAGAGCAGAGAAAGGAAGTCAAAACAAATCTCCTACCCTTCCAGATTCTTGATCTTCCGAAGCATCTTCTAAAAGACGTTTGGATTCATGGCTTTTTCTTTTCTACGCTTTAAGACATTAGAGAAAAAGATGGCTTGTTGTTCTATACATAAAATAACTTAATTAAAAGGAAAAATCAATACAAACTATTCGTCTTTATGATACTTCTCACCAGCGTTTTTCTGTGATTCTTCTGAGGTTCTTCCTCTTCCAGTCGCTTCTCTTCTACCATCTGAAATACTTGTTTTATAATGGTGGTCACCAAAAATTCTTTCTTCTAAAAAACTGTCTTTTTCGGTTCTTGACTTCGTATCTTTTCCCATAGTGTCTCACCCCCGTTTTTGCGTAGCGTTAATATAGCAAGGCATAAGAATTAGAGATTTGTGGTTATGTTCAACGGTTTCGACAAATTCCCTATAAGTGTCAGTCTTCACGTTGTCTTTTGCGATATGATATGTCAATACGAAATCCTACCAAAAGTAGGGTCTTCGGGAGACGTCGCCACTGGCCGTAGAGTTCAAATCCCACCCCCCGCATCACAAATCAGAAGAGTGTCAGATCATGAGCAAAACTGACAAATTTCCAGATTTGAGTTCTGTCAAACGATGCCCGATTTGCGGAGGAGAGCTTGGCACTGCTTACATAACCAGTTTCAAAGGTTTTGTCGGATTGAAGCCTTATCTGACTCAGAACATTCCAGTATTGAAATGCGAAAACTGCCGCATCGCAATTTTCAGCTATGACAGAAAGATGGCTCTGGGAGAATTTATGAAGAGATGCGTTCAGTGCGATAAAGAGATTCCCATAGCTTCGGAAGAATGCCAATATTGTGGAAAGAGGCAAGAAAAGGAGAGAAATGAACGATGACTGAAAAAGACAGATTTCTTGGTGAAGCTTCTTTCGGTAAAGAAGGTTCGTTCGTGGATTCAAATCCCACCCCGGCACCATGCTTGAAAGCATGCAAAGAAGAGATGAGGCCTAGCTAGTCTTTTTCGCGCCGTTGAACCAAGCGTCAAACGGCTTACGCGCATGGGACGTCCGTCTGCTACTACGATATTCTTAAATTGCACATGCAATGCTCATGTTAAGGTATTAGAGGTTAAGCTGGCGAATGGACTTTGCGGAGGTACCTAGCGAGTTTCATTGTGGGGCTTGTTGTTCTCTGCGTCATGACTTGGCTGATCGTCACCTTTGTGCAATATCCTGAGATTAAGAACCTTCCGTTGTACACTTTCAGCACAATTTCTCGAATCACAATCACGTTGGTCATCTCTGTTGTCTGGGGAGTTTCTTTCGGGATACTGGCAGCGACAAATAGGGTTGCGTCGTTAGTTCTTACACCTTTCATAGATCTTCTGCAGTCTATCCCGATACTCGGATATTTCCCAATGGTCATAGGTTTCTTGTTCGCCCTGGGAGCATTAGGCGTTGAGCTCTCTGTGATGGTTTTGTTATTCACGTCAATGGCCTGGGCGATATTCTTCGGAGTGTTGGGAGCTATCAGGGGGATCCCCACGAATGTTGTTGAGTCTGCAAGAAGTTTCGGCTTGACCGGATGGCGTTATGTCAGACATGTTGTGTTGCCAGCAATCACTCCAGCAGTGATTTCAGGCGCAAACCTCGCATGGTGTGATGGTTGGTTTTTCATAATTGCGGCAGAGTATATCCAATATCAGGGCAAGGTCGTGACGCCTCCTACCGGCGGTTTAGGCTATCTCCTTGCAAAGGCCGCATATGAATTTAAGGACATGAATCTGGCAATAATTCTCCTAATATTCATAACTTTCATCGTAGTCTATTTCAACACTCTTACTTGGCACAAGCTGATGGAACGAGCAGGCACAGGCAGCTTCAAGCCTGTTTTCAGAATGGATCTTTCAGGAGTGGGAAAGCTGGGGATCGCAAGGGCAACTAGCTGGTTACACTTTGGAAGACTGCATTGGCCAAGATCCTTTTCGATAGCTGCCCAACGTTTGCGCAAGTACTCTCGTCTTGAAAAAGTTGTAGCGTTGGTTTTGGCTATTTCGGCTATTTTCTTTGTGCTGTACCAAATGTCCGGACAGTTCCCAACCTTGGCGATGATTCGTGAAGGTTTCAGACAACCGCCCGCTAGTGAGCTAGTGAATCTGCCGATGTTGATTCTTTTGACTATGGGGCGTCTTTCAGTGGCATACGGAATCTCTCTTGCAGCAGCGATTGGGATGGGAGTTTTAGCGGCTGAACACAAGAAATTTGCAGCAGTCTTCTTCCCTTTGTATGACATTGGGCAGGGTGTGCCAATTCTGGCCTTGTTCCCTGTTCTTTCGCTAGGTCTGAACCAGGTTCTTGGGAATCCAAGAATCGCGCTTGAACTAACCTGCATCATAATGTTGGTTCTTGATATGATTTGGTACATGTTCCTCAACATTGTGAGTGCCGTCAAAAACATTCCCACTGAAATTAACGAAGTTGGACAGCTTCTGGGGTTTAAGGGGCTGAAAAGGATAGTACACATAGTTGTTCCATCCATTTTGCCTGCTATAGTGACTGGAAGCATTCTTTCTTGGGGTACGGGTTGGAACACCATAATCTTCGCAGAGTATCTTCCATCTACTGGGCCAAATATTCCGCCTGTTTCGGTGCCGGGAATAGGTTCGCTGTTGGACAAGGCAGGCTATCAATATGGAAACACGGTGGTGTTGGTTTTCATGTTAGGAGTGATTGCGGCAATCGTTCTTCTGATGGAAGGGTTTGTCTGGCGGCGGTTACTAAGAAGGTTCGAAAAGTATCATGTTGAGGTCTAAACTATGTCGGTGATTGAAGCAGAGAATGTAACGAAAACGTTCCCAACAGAGAAAACCAAAATCCTAGTGTTGGACAACGTGAGCTTTTCAGTTGGGAAAGACGAGTTTCTGTGTTTAGTCGGTCCTTCTGGATGCGGAAAATCTACCATGCTCAGAATTATGGCAGGACTAGAGACGCCTGATTCAGGCAGAATACTGTTCAATGGTGAACCTGTCACTAGGCCATCGCCAAAGATTGCGATGGTGTTCCAACTTTTCGGTCTGCTACCATGGAAAACCGCGTTGGAAAACGTCGAAGTGCCTTTGGAAGTTCTCGGTGTGACAAAGCAAAGTCGTGCGCACATTGCTGAAGAATACCTTCAGATGGTAGGACTTGAGGGTTTTGAGAACACCTACCCTCATGATCTTTCAGGCGGGATGAAGCAACGTGTTGGTATTGCTAGAGCCCTGGCCTTGAAACCTGAAGTCCTGCTCATGGACGAACCCTTTTCTTCATTAGACGAGCTTACGGCAAAAACTCTACGTGAACTGGTGCTCAACATTTGGCAAAACCCCACTCTGCCAACAAACACGTTCATAATGGTAAGCCATAATGTCGAGGAAGCGGTATTCATGGCAGATAGGGTCATAATAATGTCGCCTCGGCCAGGGAAAGTTGTCGGAGAAGTGAAAGTCAACATTCCAAGACCCCGTTTCAAGTATCTAAGGGACGAAGAGTACTTCAGATATATAGATGAGGTTATGAATCTACTTGAGAAAGGAAAGGCGATCACGAAGGATATGAGTCACTTTTCTGTGACAGCTGAGCGAGCGGACAAAGTCTGAAAATGGTTACACGCATCTGAACAGTTCCTTTTTCTTCCAATAGCATTTCACCCCGCCTTGGTTCAAATTCAAATAGGCGGCCTTTGCGGATTTATCTCGGAATCAAGCAGGCGCATGTGTGCCAAAACACCTATTAGATTTGGTGTACATTCAGCGTTTGAAACTGAACGAAGTAGCCCAGCTCTTGCGGTTCACAGCCACCCACGGTGACGATTATGGAAGTTGAAGGTACGGTAAATAAGAAAGATAAAGAAAGGTCATCGAGCTGGTCGCAATCTGCAAGCGCAGAGGAAATCTTGAGTCTGCGCGCGCCCGCGATACAACGAAGCGGATTGAAAAAGAAGCTCAGAAACAACAAACTTGTGTCATTGGGTCTTACTGCTTTTTCCCTATTTTGCTTGTCGCTTACAGTTGCGTTAACGTTTTTCTACAGTACTTCAGTATCCTTCCCGCCAAAGCAACTCGCCGTTTCACTGTTCATGGTCATATGCTGCTTGGGTGCAACGGCCGCAGTTCTACCTCCAAAATGTTCGGGCACATTTCACCATAGACAGACAGGAGATTACAGGCTGTTGGAAGGGACAGGGACGAATCATGATCAATGGACTGTCATGTTCAAGGGCCATCATCCAACATGCGGAAGTTTCACAAACCACGTGCTTCAAATTCGAGGCAAAACCTACTGCGCTGGCTGTTTAGGTTTGCTCACAGGTGCCCTGATCGCAATCGCAGTGGGCCTGATATACTCCCTCGACATTGCCAGGTTTGAGAGCGAGACAACATTTGTGTTCTGGTTTGGCTTCGCCGCCGTTTTTGTGGGTTTGATACAGTATGCGAAACCTTTAATGATGAAAGGTTCGGTCCATTTCTTTCTAAATGTCGTCTTCGTAATTGGCGCATTCTTCCTCTTAATTGGCGTGATTGAGATAAACGGAAGTCTTGCCGTTGAAATGTATCTTCTTGTCATGACAATATATTGGATATTTACGCGCATAATTCTGTCCGAGCGTGAGCATGAAAGAACATGCACTATCTGCGAAGTAAGTTCCTGCGCCTACCATCCGCACTGAAAACCTGTGATGTACCTTGTCTGCAGTGTAAGTTCTAACCAGTGCGGAGACGGTGAAGGCGTTGAAAACCTATAAATCCTTGACAAGGATGGATAGGAGTTGCAGGGGAAAGGATGAACCAATACTTGGCGGCAGGCGTCGTACTCATAGTCATCTCCTTGACTGGCTTATCCTACGTGGCAGTCACAGTATCGTTATACCCTGAGCAAGCGATAATCTTCAAGTCAACTTTCGCGTGGTTCTTGCTTCAATGTTCAGCTTCCGTGTTCTGCGGCATCTTAGGCGGATATTTCATTGGGGTTCACAGAAAAACACAGGAACCCAATCGCGCCCAAGATTCATAGCTTCATGACTCTTCTGTCCAAGAGTAGGCGCATTTCGTGCATTTGAAATGCTCTATCGTCCTTTCTCGTCTGACGCCTGCGTGTTCCCCAGATACTCCCAAGAACCAGTGAAATGCTAGTCTGTTTCCGCAGTTTGGACATTGCCGAGAAACCTTCGACTGGTCCGTTGTCGACTCACCAGACACGTAAATGCTGCCAGAGTCGGTTCTTTCCTTTTCTTTCATCAAATGCATTTCCGGCTTAGCGCGAACCACAATTCCGCATTTTGGACAGACGTAGCCTTCCTTGGTTCTTGCCATGCGAGAGCCGCATTTGTCGCAGAACTCCATGTTCATACACTACACAGTTATATCTATAGAAATATTGACAGAACTTTCTACTATACCTTTTTGAAAGATGCGTTATTGCAAGTCCTTAGATGATGAACTGATACCATGCTTATGTGAGAATCAGAAAATGGGAGGATATTGCGCTTTGATAGTCAAACTGGCGGATGGCATCTCTACCATTTCTGTGCGTATCGCCAGCCGCCCTCAAAGGTCTCGGATAGACACTTGACGCACTTGCGGTATTCCATCGTTGAAATGTTGAGTATCTGGTCATCTGTCCAGACTATGTTGAAAACCATGTCTGAAAAGTTAACTGAACCAGAGTTTGCTTCTTTTCCCTTGAAGTCCGCGTAGATTCTTGCCTTGGTAGTGGCGACTTCTCCCAGTTTTTTCAGGTCTTCCGTAGGTTTTTCTCCGATCGGGAGAACTATTTTCAAGTCTTTTTCTCTCAGAAGCGGTTTCAGTTCTTCAAGCAGTTTCATCGGGATATTGCTGATTCTTATTCTTCTTGATTTCCGAAGTTTCTTCTTGATCTCATCTATTCCTT